>Ga0316195_10001324_pt1 | contig 10980 bp, 4 predicted proteins | sample Phised1_MG_FD_204937 | JGI IMG/M metagenome (GOLD analysis project Ga0316195, IMG submission 204937) | Coastal sediment microbial communities from Maine, United States - Phippsburg sediment 1 | ecosystem: Environmental > Aquatic > Marine > Coastal > Sediment | place: USA: Maine | collected... | reverse complement strand
TATCGAGAGTGTCATCGATGCGGGCCAGATAGTCCAGCACCTGAACCAGGCTCAGTATTGCTGTGGGTACGCGGTTCGTGTCCCCGGGAATGACGGAGAGCGCTCTAAGTTCAGCCAGGCTCAGATCAAACGAGTAAAGGGTGCCGTCCGGACGCACCCTTTCAGGATAGATATCGGCACCATCAGTGGTTGTGGTGAGCAGCGGGTCGCCCATTGCCACAAGCCGGTTGTCGCTGCTCAAAACCAGATCTACCTTGATCGCCGCGGCACCCCGATCAAGGGCAAGCACGAACCCGGCCAGGCTTGAGGCGGGCAGCTGCTCTGTGGCACCGGTGGCAATGATCCACTTGTCCTGGTCGTTTTCGACCTCGGCAGCGGTTGCCAGCACCCCGGAAAGCAGCATGCAGATCAGCAGATAAACGATTCGATACACGGTGCGGTCCGTTACTTTCTGGTAATTGCCGCGACCTTCTCGGCCGCATCCGACAGGGTTACCGCATTGATCAGCTCAAGTCCTGATTCAGCCAGAATTCTGCGGCCTTCCTCGACGTTGGTACCTTCCATCCGGACCACCACCGGCACAGAAAGGCCGATGGCGTTGGCGGCCTGCACCACGCCCTGAGCCAGCACGTCACAGCGCAGGATTCCACCGAAAATATTGATCAGTATGCCCTGCACATTGGGGTCGCTCAAGATGATTCGGAACCCGTTTTCAACCTTTTCAGCATCGGCGCCGCCGCCCACATCGAGGAAGTTGGCCGGTTCTGCCCCGGCCTGTTTGATGATGTCCATGGTGGCCATGGCCAGGCCTGCACCATTGACCATATTGCCGATGGTGCCTTCGAGCTTGATGTAGTTCAGGCCGAATTCTGCGGCTTCCAGCTCGTTGGGGTCCTCCTCGTCAGGATCGCGCATCGCGGCAATATCGGGATGCCGGTAAAGCCCGTTGGAATCGATATCTATTTTGGCATCGAGGGCGAGAAGCGTATCGTCGCCGGTGATGATCAGCGGGTTGATCTCGAGCAGGGAACAGTCACGGGTCGTGAACAGGCTGTAGAGATTTCTGAGCATCGCACCGCCCTGCTTGGCCACCGCTTTGTCGAGACCCAGACCGGCACAGACCTGTCTGATGTGGTATCCCTGGATGCCCAGCAGCGGGTTGATGCCGACCTTGATAATGCGCTCGGGTGTTCTGGCCGCCACCTCTTCGATATCCATGCCGCCATCCTGGCTGGCCATGATGGTAACCGTTGCATCGTCACGGTTGACGATAAAGGAGAGATACAGTTCTCTTTTGATCGAGACGCCCTGTTCAACGAGCACCTTGCTGACCGTTCTGCCTGCTCCGCCGGTCTGCTGGGTTACAAGTGTCATGCCAAGAATCGCTTGGGCTGCTGCAAGCGCTTCAGACTGGGTGCTGGCCACCCTGACACCGCCGCCTTTACCACGGCCGCCGGCGTGTACCTGGGCCTTTACCGCGGCCGGCAGTCCCAGTTTCTTGGCGGCCTCGGCGACCTCATCGAGGCTGCGGCAGACAATGCCTTCGGGTACCGGGATCTGTGCCGCCCGGAACAATTCTTTCGCCTGATATTCGTGAATTTTCATAATCGTTGTGGACGTGTTGTCTTGAAGTAGTAATTCGAGGATCGTACCGGATGGTTGCCAGGTAGGCCACCCGGCATCTGATGCGGGGCGGCGCTGCACTGCACCCCCCGGGTCGCGCTGGCTGGCAGGCGGGTCCGGGGGGCGCGCTAAGACGCTGGCGTTTACTCGGGTGGATAGCCCATGGTGTTAAGGGTTTCGGTAATCTCATCGAGGATGGTTGGATCGTCGATGGTGGACGGCATGCGATACTCTTTGCCGGCGGCAATAGAGCGCATGGTGCCGCGCAGTATCTTGCCCGATCTGGTCTTCGGCAGGCGGACCACCTGGCTTGATTCGCGGAAGCAGGCGATGGCGCCGATTTTCTCACGGACCATTTTGACCAGTTCGGTCTTGATTTCCTCGGCATCGCGGTCAACCCCGGACTTGAGCACGAACAGTCCGACCGGCAACTGACCCTTGAGCTGATCCTCCGTGCCGATAACGGCACACTCAGCGATATCAGGATGGGTGGCGATGACCTCTTCCATGGCGCCGGTTGACAAGCGGTGGCCTGCGATGTTGATCACGTCGTCCATCCGACCCATCACGTAGACATAGCCATCCTCGTCGATATAGCCGCCGTCACTGGTCTCGTAGTAGCCCGGAAAGGTTGACATGTAGGACTCGACGAAACGTTTGTCGTTCTTCCACAGGGTGGGCAGGGTACCGGGCGGCAGGGGCAGTTTGACGACGATGTTGCCCTCGGTATTGGGGCCCGCTTCCTGGCCTTCGTCGTCGAGGACCATCACATTGTAGCCGGGTACGGCCTTGGTCGGAGAGCCCGGTTTGACCACCATTTCCTCGATGCCGCGGCAGTTGGCGACAATGGCCCAGCCGGTCTCGGTCTGCCACCAGTGGTCGATGACCGGAACTTTGAGCAGGTTCGAGGCCCAGTAATAGGTATCTGGATCGAGCCGCTCGCCTGCCAGATAGAGGCATTCGAAACAGGAGATATCGTATTTTTTGATGAAAACCCCGTCCGGGTCCTCCTTTTTGATGGCCCGGAAAGCGGTTGGGGCGGTGAACAGCGCTTTAACCTGGTGTTCGGAAATCAGCCGCCAGAAAGCACCCGCATCCGGGGTGCCGATCGGCTTGCCCTCGTAGAAAACGGTCGTGGCTCCCTTGAGCAGCGGTCCGTAAACGATGTAGGAGTGGCCCACGACCCAGCCGACGTCGGAGGCCGACCACCAGACGTCGCCTTCATCGATGTCGTAAATGGCTTTCATGCTCCAGTGCAGCGCCACTGCGTGGCCGCCGTTGTCCCGGATCACGCCCTTGGGCATGCCGGTGGTACCAGAGGTGTAAAGGATATAGAGTGGATCGGTGGCGGCAACCGGCACGCAGTCCACCGGTTGAGCCCCGGCGCAGAAATCGTTCCAGTCGATATCGCGCCCGGCCTGCATCGCAGCCTCCACGATCGGTCGCTGAAAGATCACGCATTTTTCGATCTTATGCTCGGCAATATTGATCGCTTCGTCCACGATCGGTTTATAAGCCAGGATTTTGGTACCTTCGACCGCCCCTGAAGCGGTCATGATAACCTTCGGTTCGGCGTGGTTGATGCGGATGGCCAACTCGTTGGCCGCAAAACCGCCGAAGACCACCGAGTGGATCGCACCGATCCTGGCACAGGCCAGCATCGCATAGGCGGCCTCGAGTATCATCGGCATATAAATGATGACCGTATCTCCCTTGACGACCCCGATGGAGGTGAGTGCTCCGGCCAGCAGAGCGACCTTGTCCTGCAGTTCTTTGTAGGTGACTTTGGTTATCGTCTTGGTGACCGGGCTGTCATGGATGATCGCAACCTGGTCGCCCCGGCCCGCCTCCACATGACGGTCGACAGCGTTATAGCAGGTATTCAAAGTGCCGCCGGTGAACCAGCGGTAGAAAGGTGGGTTGGAAGCATCAAGCACCTTGTCGCATTTCTGGTACCAGTCAATACCTTCTGCGGCTTTTGCCCAGAACTTCTCCGGATTTTCGATGCTTTCTGTAAAAATTTCGTCATATTTCCCCATGTTTCCACCTCTCTTTTAGTTAGCGGTTGTGCTGGTTTTTACGCTTGTTACATTCGTTATTTGGCTCCGGAACAAAGTGGTGATAGACAATAATGCTATCACACATACTAAATATTTACAGTAACTTCAAGTCCTACTGAAAAAAATAATTACCAGTATGTGATTGGTCCAAAAGAGCTGTAATACAGGCATACTAGCTCAAAAAAAGAACATTGTTCTGGTCTTTTGTAAGATTAGACAAGTGATTATTTTTTTTCAATCCATCTTGTGCTTGCAACAAGAATAATCAGGTGCGGTGGAGTGACTCTTCAGAACACACAGCCGGGCTGGGGAGGCGGTGTGGTTCGATGCGCCTTGGGCCCCGCCTAGCCTGTCAGCATAACAATTCATTAAAGCCGCCGATGGAGGTGAACTCAGCAGAGGCGTTCAAGGGGTCTCGTGAACTGGGTCTGGCGATATGGATCAGGTGGGCGATGCCGTGACTGCGCGCGGCCCGCAGTACTTTGAGATTGTCGTCGGCAAACAGGGTCTGGTCCCGACTGAAGCCGAGCCGGTCTTCGAGCAGGCGCCAGAAAGCCACCTCTTCTTTAGCCCGGTTTAAGTCATCGGCACAAACAAGCTGGTCAAAAAAGTGTGCCAGACCGGCTTTGTCCATTTTCATCTCAAGCGCCTGCGGATGAGCGGCTGTAACCAGATAAATCGATTTGTTCTGGTTCTTCAGAAAGGTGAGAAAATCGACCACGTGGGGATGGACTGTAATCATATGGCTGATCTGTTTTTTCAAAGCCAGAATATCGAGATCAAGCTCTTTCGACCAGTAGTGCAGGTCCGACCACAGCAGGGTGTGCTGCACCGAGCGGTAGCGCGCCATCAACTCGTCCTTGGCCCGGGTCCGGTCTATTCCTCTCTGCCGGGCATAGGCCTGGGGCACGAATTGCTCCCAGAAATAGTCATCATAGTACTTGTCCAGCAGGGTGCCGTCCATATCGAGCAGCACCGTTGAGATCTGCTGCCAGTCAAGTGCAGTATGCGGGGCTTTATTATTGTATCTGGTCATCTCTTAGGCGGGCAAGCCGTGTGGCAATGGTATTGATGCTCTGATAAAGGGCCGCGGGCGTGCCCTCCGGGGTTTCGACCACCAGCCGACCGTCCGGGGTCAGCCGGGTCCCGTTGTTTTGCTGCTCGATATCAGCCAGCAGAGCGCGCGGGTTAACCGGGGTATCCTCCATAAAAGAAAAGACGAGGTTGCCGGGGCCCCGTTCGAGTTTGCTGATGCGCAGCGGAATCAGTGTTTTTTTAACGGCCACCACCCCGAACAGGTTTTCCACCTCAGCGGGCATTTCCCCATAGCGATCGCAGAGTTCCTCGCGAAGATCCTCGATCGAATCATCCGAGCCGCTGATCTGAGCGGCGATCCGGCGATACATGATGTAGCGCTGGCCGATGTCCTTGATGTAGCTCTCGGGAATATAGGCAGAAATATTCAGATGTATCTCCGGATCTACGCTCTCGGCCTGAGTCGGTTGATTACCCTGCTGCTGACTGGTTCTCAGATCGGCCACGGTCTTCTGCAGCAGTTCCAGGTAGAGATCGTAGCCGATGGCCGCAATGTGGCCGCTCTGGGAAACGCCGAGCAGGTTGCCGCCACCGCGGATCTGCAGATCGGACATGGCCAGTTTGAAGCCGCCGCCCAGTTCATTGTATTCCATTAACGCTTTGAGGCGCTCCCGGGAGTCTTTGGACAGGTGATCTAGCGATGGAACCAGCAGGTAGGCAAAGGACTGGGCGGCCGAACGGCCCACCCGGCCCCGCAATTGATAGATCTCCGCCAGGCCGAGCCGGTCGGCCCGGTTGATGATGATGGTGTTGGCACTGGGAATGTCCAGTCCCGATTCGATAATGGTGGTGCTGATCAGTACATCGATTTCAGCGGTGACGAATTCCACCATGATCTCTTCCAGTTCGCGGCCCGCCATCTGTCCGTGGGCCACTGCGATGCGGGCATGGGGCACCAGTTTCTGCACAGCTGCGGCCATCCGGTGGATTGATTTGACCCGGTTATGGACGATAAAAACCTGACCGCCGCGGATCAATTCCCGGTTGACTGCTTCCTTGATCACCAGATCATCGTAGCGCGCCACGAAGGTTTTGACTGGCCTTCGGTGCTCCGGCGGGGTGGAGATCACCGAGAGGTCGCGGATGCCAAGCAGGGAGAGCTGCAGGGTTCTCGGAATCGGGGTGGCGGTCAGGGTCAGCACATCGACCTCGGACTTGATCCGCTTGATTTTTTCCTTGTGGCTTACCCCGAAGCGATGCTCTTCATCCACCACCAGCAGGCCGAGTCTGGCGAATTTAATATCTTTTGAGAGCAAACGGTGGGTGCCGATGACGATATCGATCGAACCGTCGGCCAGCCCGGCGGCAATCTCTTTTTGCTGTTTGGTACTTCGGAAGCGGCTCAGGCACCTGATCTGCACCGGAAAATCCTTCAGACGCTCGGTAAAGGTCTTGGCGTGTTGTTCGGCCAGAACCGTGGTCGGCACCAGGATGGCTACCTGGCAGCCATCCTCGACCACCTTGAAGGCGGCCCTGATTGCCACCTCGGTCTTGCCGTAGCCGACATCGCCGCAGATCAGCCGGTCCATCGGTTTTGGCGCCAGCAGATCGTCGATGGTGTCGTTGATGGCCTGGTCCTGGCCAGGGGTCTCGTCAAAGGCAAACGATTCTTCGAGTTCCTGGTAGAACTCGCCCGGGGGTGAAAAGGCACGGCCCTGCCGAATTTCACGCTTGGCATAGATATCGAGCAGTTCCTGGGCCACTTTCCAGACCTCGTCGGAGACCCTTTTTTTGGCATTTCTCCAGGACTGCGTTCCGAGTTTATCAATTTTAGGCTGCTTGTCGGAGAGACCCTCGTAGCGGCTGACCAGGTGCAGCCGGTCGACAGGTATATAGAGCTTGTCGCCGTCACGGTATTCGAGCAGCATGTAGTCGTTGGTTACCTGCTTGAGCGAGATGGTCTCCAGTCCTCGGTACAGACCGAGTCCGTGTTCACGGTGGACAATCACGTCCCCTTCGCGCAATTCGGTGAAATTGATCGGCTCGCCCTTGGCCTTTCTGCCGCGCTTTTTCAGGCCAAGGCGCATTTCCCCGAACAGTTCGCTTTCGGAGATCAGATGCAGCCGCGGCTCCTTCAGACTGAAGCCCTCCACCAGCGGCCGATCGCAGATGAACAGCTCCAACTGCTCAGCGCTATGAACCATCTCATCGAGTCTAAGAGGTGCCTCGAGCGGAACTGAGGCCAGCTGAAAACGTCCCAGCAGCTCCATGAGATTGCTGCGCCGCTGGCTGGAGCGGCAGCAGATAATCACGCGTTCCCCATCTTCGAGCCAGCGTCTCACCTGGGCGGCAAGAATCTTGAGCAGCCCGTGCTGCTTGCGGTTGAAAGCGATTTCCTGTTTCAGCAGCCGGTGGTTGCTGGTGGCAAATGAGAGTGCAACCTCATCATGGGGGATGAAATCGCTGAGACGGTAGCCGGGAAATCGGCCCAGTTCTCTGGCCAGCTCATCTTGCCCGATAAAGAGTTCGGCGGGCTCAAGACGTGGGGCAGCACTATCCTCAGCAGCATCATAATTGGCCTGGATCCGTTCGTGGATCAATTGCACCTGCCTGGACAGCGCTTCAGGCTCCAGCATGAAGACATTCGTGTTTTCAGGCAGATAATCGAAAATCGTGGCGCTCTGCTGGTTGTCCTGAAAAAGCGGCAGGAAAAACTCGATACCGGCAAACCTTAACCCGCCTCTGATCCGCTCCACCAGCTCGGCACTGCGTTCGGCCGACCAGCCCTCGCGCTCCGCCCGCTCCAGCAGGGAGCGCACAGCCTGCTGCAGACCGGTTTGACGGGTGACACTGAGCAGCACATCGCTGACGGGCAGAATGACCGCTTCCTCAAGGTGTCCAGCGGAGCGCTGGCTGAGGAGGTCAAACGGACGGATCGATTCCACGAAATCACCGAAAAAATCGAGCCGAATCGGACCGTCGTAGAGCGATTTGTCGGGCAGCATAAACGGGGGTGGATAGATATCGACCACTCCGCCGCGCACCGAAAAATCACCGAAGCTCTTCACCAGCGAGACATGCTCATAGCCCATGGTGATCAGAGCATCACGCAGGTTCCCCAGATCGCATTCTTCGCCCTCGATGATCAGTTCCGCGTGCTCCTGCAGCGCAGCGCGCGGCATCACCCGGCGCAGCAAGGCCTCGATCGAGATCACCAGCACAAACGGCTCACTGCTGTCCATTAACTGATAGAGCGTGGAAAGCCGCGCAGCCGTAGTGTGCTGATCAGGGGAAAGGGGGGTGTAGGGCGGAATCTCATAGCCCGGGTAGGAGAGGATCGGCCGGGAGGTAAAGAGCGCCAGATCCTGTTCGAAGCCGGCGCTCATCTGCTCATCGGCCACGATGCAGCAGGCCGGTTGATCGGTTTTCGTGGTTACACAGAACCAGGCTGGAGCCGAGCCCCTGAGTCCTGATACCAGGGTCTTCTGAGTCGATGTGGGAGGTGGGTGGTTCATGAAAAAAAAGCGCCGGCTGCAGCGCTGCAGCCGGCGAACGCATCCGTTTCAGGAATGGTCTTGGGAATCAGAACTGTCCTCCGATGCTGAAATCCCAGACGCTGTTGTCCTCGTCCGGCAGCGGATCGGGGTTGTAGCCCCAGACCAGGCGCAACGGCCCGATCGGAGATAGCCAGCGAATCTCTACGCCAATCCCTTGGGCGACCTGGTCGAAAGTGGTTTCCACGTCATCGGCGATCGATTCACCGGCATCGTAGAAAATCACCCCGTAAAAGCCCTGCTCTTTGAGCAGCGGAATGACGATTTCGGTGTTGATATACCACATACGGTCACCGCCGATGCGGTCCCCGGTTAACGGGTCGATCGGACTGACTTTGCCGTATTCATGCCCCCTGATGCTGCTCATGCCGCCCAGGTAGAAGCGTTCGTAGACGGGCAGTTTTCCATCTTCGTTCTCCCATGCCTGGCCGACGGCGCCAAGGGCGTGAAATACCGTGCCGTAGGCAATCGGGAAGTACCATCCTGACTCGCCTTCAGCCTTGGTGAACTGGGCGTCGCCGCCAAGCGGCCCGCCGGCATACTTGAGGCTGAGCGTATTTCTGGAACCGGTGGAAGCGCCGTAGAGGCGGTCCCGGGTATCGCGGGTGAAGGTTGCTTTAACCGCACTCATGATCGGGATGTTCTCTGATTCGCGGATGATAAACGAGGCATCCGGAGCCACGTCGCTGAGCTGGGTGTCGGTATAGCTGTAGCTCTCATACATGCGCCACTTTCCCCAGAGCGGGTGGCCGAAGCGGATGGCAGCGCCCTTGGAATCCTTGGTGTAGTCGTCGTACTCCCTGCTCCAGTTGAACAGATCGGCGCCCACCGAGATATTGGAGTCGTAGACCCGGGGATTGGTCCAGGCCAGATTGTAGCGACTGCTTTTGCTGCCGATATTGCCGCTCAGGGCGAGCCGGTGGCCCATGCCGAGGAAATTGTTTTCCGATATCTCACCCATAAGTATCAGCTTGTCCACCGACGAGAAACCGGCACCGATGCTGAACTGGCCGGTGCTCTTCTCCTTGACGTCGACCAGTACATTCATTTTGGATGGGTCGAGCGCCGGCTCGGGAGTGACGTTGACTTCCTCGAAAAAGTCGAGGCGCTGCAGTTTCTGGGAGCTGTCCCTGATGCCTTTGGCATCGAAGACGCCGCCTTCGGCAATCTGCAGTTCCCGCCTAATGACATTGTCACGAGTCCTGGTATTGCCGCGGATAGCGATCCGGTTGATATAGACCAGATCACCCCGGTCAATGTCGAGGGTGATATCAACCCGGGAGCCGGATTCGGACTTGTCCATTTTCGGCCTGATGTCGGCAAAGGCATACCCCTGCTCGGAGTAGTAATCGGTAATCTTCAAGATGTCGTCGCGCAGGGTTTTGCGGCTCAGATACTCTTCCTCTCTGATGCTGAGCATATCGAGATAGATGTCTTTGTCGCCGAGCAGGTCCCCGGTCACATCGACGGTTCCGACCTTGAAGCGGGGGCCCTCCTCGATGATGAATTTGACGTAAAGCCACTCTTCATCCTGGGTGACGACCGGCTCGCCGACCCGGGCCTCGAGGAATCCGTTGTTGTGGTAGAAGGCCACAATCCGGCTGGCGTCCTGGTTGAGCTTGTCCCGGTTGAGCAGTCCCGACTCGGTGAGCCAGGAAAAAAAGCCTTTGGTCGAGGTCTCGATCACGTCTTCGAGGTCATCGTCATCAAAGGTGGTGTTGCCCTCGAAGCCGATCTCCTTGATATAGATTTTTTTCCCTTCCTCGATGACGAAGCGCACCGCAGCTGTTTCCGGGGTTGGAAAGCTGATATTGGCGTCGACCTCGGTATTGTAGTAACCTTTTGATCTATATAGCGCCTTGATGGCCTCGGTCGCATCGTTGACCCGGGCAGGGTTGAGAATGGAGTTCTCCTTGATGGTGACCACACCGGTCACATCCTCGTCGTCGAGTTCATCGATACCGCTGTAGGTGATCGAACTGATCGCCGGCTTTTCAACCACCTTGAAGACTACCTTCTTGCCGTTCTCACTGTCTTTGACATCGATCTGCACATCGTCGAAATAGCCCATCTTGTAGATGGCCTTGAGGTCTTCCCTGAGCCCGGCCGGGCTGTAGAGATCGCCCGTTTTGGTCTGGATCTTGCGCAGGATGGCACCGGAGTCGATCCTCTCGTTGCCCTCGGGGGCGATGGCGCCGATGAACTGCTCACGCTCGCTGTAGGAAATCACTTCGCTCACTACCTGGTCGATGACCATTTCCAGCTCGCCTGTCGAAGCGGCTTCACGAAAGAAATATTTGGGCTGGTCCGGATTGAGCAGATCGTAAACCTTGACATCGACGCTGATCTGACTGCCTATCAAAGTCAAGGTACCGGCAGCCACATTGTCGTACCCGGTTTCCCGGGCAACCGCTTCGAGCGCGTCGGTCTGGGGCGGCCACTGGGCATAGTTCACCATGTCTTCTGCCGCAACCCGATCGACCATGGTGAAATTGTTTGCGGCCAGAGCAGCGGTGAAGCTTTCATCGACCCGATTGACAAACCCCTCATCCACCTGCTGAGCTATGATCTGCAGCGGCAGAAAGGCCGTATTCTGATCGACGGCGGCGGCCGTTTTGGTCAGCAATACGGTAAAACACAAGCACAGGACCATGAGGTGCATCAACGGGGTCCACTGCGGCCGGGAATTATGCGCTGGCTTCGGTAGT
>Ga0316195_10001323_pt1 | contig 10980 bp, 7 predicted proteins | sample Phised1_MG_FD_204937 | JGI IMG/M metagenome (GOLD analysis project Ga0316195, IMG submission 204937) | Coastal sediment microbial communities from Maine, United States - Phippsburg sediment 1 | ecosystem: Environmental > Aquatic > Marine > Coastal > Sediment | place: USA: Maine | collected... | reverse complement strand
ATATCGAGGCTGATCTCACTACCCAGGTCAGCGCGGTCGCCGCCGCTGGTGGTGCGCTGGAAATTATCGGCAACGGCAGCAAGCGCTTCTACGGTGAACCGGTCGAAGCGCTGGCGATCGAGGTTGCCGGGCACAGCGGTGTCATCGATTACGATCCCGCGGAACTGGTCATTACCCTGCGCGCCGGCTGCCGCTTGCGCGAGGTCGAGGCCCTGTTGGCGCAAAACCGGCAGATGTTCGCCTTCGATCCGCCCCATTTTGCGCCCGATGCCAGCATCGGCGGCATGGTCGCCAGCGGGCTCGCCGGACCGCGCCGCGGTTTTGCCGGCGGCATTCGCGATTACGTGCTCGGTGCGAAGCTGATCGATGGCCGCGGAGAAATCATGCAGTTCGGTGGGCGCGTGATCAAAAACGTCGCCGGTTTCGACCTGTCGCGCCTGATGGTCGGATCGCTTGGGACGCTGGGCATTATTCTCGAGGTGTCGATTCGGGTCATGCCGATGTTCGAGACAGAAGTGACGCTGGCGTTTTCCCACCACAGTGCCGACGATCACGTCCGCTGGGTCAATGAACTGGGCTCGAAACCCTACCCGCTGTCGGCATCGGCCTGGCAGCTGGGTGTGAGCCGGTTGCGCCTGTCGGGCAGTGAGCAGGGTGTGCGCCACGCGATCGCCGAACTCGGCGGTGACGAAGTCGAGTTCGACTGGAGCAGTTTGCGCGAGCAAAGCCACGAATTCTTTGTCGACGGCGCGCCGTTGACGCGCGTAGCCCTGCCGCCGGCGAGCCTCGACCTGTTGCGCGACGAGTCGCAATTGATCGAATGGGGTGGCGCCCAGCGCTGGCTTTGCGGCGAGGTCGATATCGCCAGGTTACGGCAGCGCATCGACGGCGAAGGCGGCAGCGTCTGTGCGTTTCGCGGTCACGCGCCGGGTACTCCGGTATTCCAGCCGCTGGCACCCGCCATGCTGAAACTGCAGCGCAATATCAAATCGAGCTTCGACCCGGCCGGCATATTCAACGTTGGCCGCATCTACCAGGGCCTGTAGGCATGCAGACTAACCTCGCGCCAAAAATAAAGAAAAGCTCACATGCCGGGGCGATAGAGTCGATTCTGCGCAATTGCGTGCATTGCGGATTTTGTAACGCCACCTGCCCAACCTACCAGTTGCGCGGCGATGAGCTCGACGGTCCACGCGGTCGCATCTACCAGATGAAGCAGTATTTCGAAGGTGCCGCGGCCAACGCGGATATGCTCAAGCACCTCGATCGCTGCCTCACCTGCCGCGCCTGCGAAACGACCTGCCCGTCGGGTGTGCGCTACAGCCACCTGCTGGAAATCGGTAAGGAAATGATCGAGCAGGAGCTGCCGCGCCCGGGTCTCGATCGGCTGCGGCGCCGCGCTATCGTTGGCTTCATCAATTCGGGCTGGCTGTTTGCCAGCATGATTCGCATCGGCCAGGCGCTGGCCTGGATGATGCCGACCGGCTTGCGCCAGATGGTTCCGGCACGTCAACCGGCGCTGGTTCGCAGCAAAGGCCGGCATGCGCGCAAGATCCTGATGCTTGCCGGCTGTGTGCAACCGGCGCTGGCGCCGAATACCAATATTCGCGCCATCAACCTGCTCGATAAACTTGGTATCGAAGTCATCGAGCCGCCGAATACCGGGTGCTGTGGCGCGGCTGCCATGCACACATCCGACCAGGATTACGCCATGCGCCAGATCCGGCAGCTGATCGATCAATGGTGGCCGCACATCGAGGCCGGGGTCGAGGCGATCGTGGTGACGGCGAGCGGTTGCGGCGTCAGCGTCAAGGATTACGCGCGCTTGCTGGCGGACGACCCGGAGTATGCCGATAAGGCAGGCAGGGTTAGTTCCCTGTATCGCGACCTGGTTGAGGTTGTCGAGGCAAACCTGGATCAGCTCGAGGCTTCCGATGCTGGTAAACGCCGCGTTGCCGTGCACACGCCCTGTACCATGCAGCATGGTCTCGGCCTGAATAACCGTGTCGAACGTGTGCTGGCCGGCGTTGGCCACCAGATTTGCCGGGTCGAGGAAGCGCACCTCTGTTGTGGTTCGGCCGGTACCTATTCGATGTTACAACCCGCTATTGCGCGCCAGTTGCAGCAGAACAAGTGGCGTGCGCTCGGCGTGGACCAGCCGGACGTCATCGCCACCGCCAATATCGGCTGCCAGCTGCAGCTTGCGCAGGGTGGCGGCACTCCGGTGGTGCACTGGATCGAGCTGATTTAGGCGCGCTCGTTCGTGCCTGATCGCCGCGCTTACGCTTGTCCCGACTTTGTTATATTGCTGTAACGCGACAGGTTCATGCTGCGTCCTGCTTTGTTATGGCGGTCCTCGTGAATTGCCGCACATGAGGTAACTGGTAAATATTGCGATGAGCGCCCCGGGTGCAAGTTTGACTCTAGCTTGCAACTTGCACGTTCTCGGTATACCTTAGGCTGCCAACACCGTGCATGAAGACACGCGGCGGTACAAAAATAAAGGCTCCAACTAGAAACAAATAACCGAAAGTGAATCTGAGGAAACAATCAATGAAAGTGTCAAAACCTGTGAAACTGGCGCTACCAGTTTACGCCGCCATTGTGCTGCTTGCGGCGCAACTCGGCTTTTCCGGCACAGCGCTTGCGGCTTGCCCTGCAGCGACCGTGGCGGATATGAAAGGCGTTCCTGCCGGAATGTATCCACAACAGTATGAACTTTCCGAGTACGAGAAACTCGCCAAGTGTAATCTGTTATTTAAAGCCAATCCTGACATCGCGAAGCTGAACAAACGTATTCGCGGCAACCCTGAGCTACCGCCTTTGTCTGAGCGTCTCCCCGAAGAGCCGCTGGTCGTCGCACCCTACAATAGCATCGGTAAATACGGTGGCACTTTCGACATGATGTCAAATGCGACTGAAGCCGGCACTTCCGACTTCCTCGCGATTCGTCACGCCAACCTGGTGCGTTACTCCGATGATCTGCAAACTATCGTGCCGCATGTCGCCAAGGGGTGGATGTGGAACGACGATTACACCGAGCTGACTTTCTATTTGCGCAAGGGTCACAAGTGGTCTGACGGCCATCCGTTTACCGCGGCAGACGTCGAGTACTGGTATGAGAATCTGGCACTTAATTCGAAAATCTTCGAAAAGCCGAAGAACTACGTGCTGGTCGCTGACAAACCCATGACAGTGGACGTCATCGATCCCCAAACCGTGCGCTTCAACCTGCCGGCGCCGAAGCCGGGCCTGCTGGTGCATTTTGCCAACTCGTACGCGCAGGGGTTCCAGCCCAAGCATTTCCTCGGCAAGTGGGATCCTGATCTGCACATGGATGCGGACAAGAGGGCGAAGGAACTCGGTTTTGAAAACGGTCTCGAGGTACTGTCGAACTATTACGGTAACTCCGACTGGACCGATACACCGACGCCGATGTTGCGCAGCCCCGACAAGGTCGCCAGGCTGCCGGCTGACACCATGCCGACGCTGGAGTCACACATCCTGATCTCGGAAAGCACCGAGGGTCGTCACCTGGTGGCAAATCCTTACTTCTTCCAGGTCGATACCGCGGGTAACCAGCTGCCTTACATCAGCGAACAGGACGAGATCTTTGTCAACGAAGACGAAGTGCGCCTGCTCAAGCTGGTCAACGCCGAAGTCGATTTCAAGGCGCAATCGCTGCAGTTGTCGACTGCTCCGCTGCTGCTGGAAAACCAGGAAAAGGGTGACTACACGGTCGAACTCCGGCCTGAAGTCACGATCGCGACCTTCGGTATCAACATGACCCATGAAGATCCGGAAAAGCGCAAGGTCTTCGCTGATCTGCGCTTCCGCCAGGCGATGTCGGTGGCGATCAACCGCGACGAGCTCAACGAGGTCGCTTTCTTTGGCATGGGTGATCCAAAGCAATATGTCGGTTTTACGGATAATCCCCCGTTCATCGAAGAGAAGTGGAAGCAGTACTACGCGCAGTACGATGCGAAACTCGCCAACAAGCTGCTCGATGATATGGGTCTGAAAGACGTTGACGGCGACGGTTTCCGTGAATTGCTGAACGGCGACAAGCTGGTCATAAACCTGCAGTTCTCGGTGCAGGGTGTGCCCGCTGCTATGGTCGAACTGATCGGTCAACACTGGGCAGCGGCCGGCATCCAGACCACGGTCAAGGAAGTTACGCCGGACGAATACCGCTCCGCGCAATCGTCCAACAAGCTCGATGTCACCATGTGGCGCAACGGCCAGCCGCTTGCGATCGTCCTCGGTACCAACCAGATCTGGGTACCGCCGTATCACGATTATTTCACCGTGCGCACCAACATGCTGTGGGCTGAATGGGTCGATTCGAACGGTGCCAGTGGCGTTGAACCGCCGGAATACGCCAAGCAGATGATGAAAGACATCAATGCGTTCCAGTCCGCTCCCGTGGGCACACCGGAGTCTGACAAGCTCGGCTCGCGCCTGGTCAAGAACCTGGTCGAGAACCTGCTGTTTATCGGCACGGTGCAGGTGCCGGCGCCGATTTATCACCGCAACGCGCTGAAAAACTTCGTCACCTACAAGACGCACTCGTTCGAGTACTACCGTTCCTATCCGTACCGCCCCTCGCAATGGTGGCTGGACGAGTAAATCGGTTAGTTGACAGTAGCGAAGTTAAAAGTATAAAAAGGGCTGCGGGCGAAACTTGCCCGCAGCCAATATAAGAATAAGTCCCGGCGACAAACGCCGGAAATCGTAGTCAAGAGGGGACTCCAGAAACACCGATGTTTCATTTCCTTCAGTTTGCGGCCACGCGCGCCGCGCTTGCTATCATCACGCTGGTCATGGTGTCGTTCATCGTGTTCAGCCTGATGGAACTGGTGCCGGGCGATTGTGCGGAACGCTATCTCGCCTTCAAAAATACCCAGGGCATGCAAATATCGATTGCCGATATCGATGCCGAACGGGTGCGCCTCGGACTGGACAAACCCTATATCGTTCGCTGGGGCCAGTGGATCGTCGGCGCCTTCCAGGGTGAATTTGGCGACAGCTGTATTCTGCGCGTCAACATCGCTCAATTACTGGGTGAGAAATTCTGGATCAGTCTCGCTATCTGCCTGACCTCGCTGCTGGTCGCGTACATGATTGCGATACCCGTGGGCATCGTCTCGGCGACCTCGAAAAGCCCGATCGTCAACAACAGTCTGCGCTTCGTCAGCTACCTTGGCCTGGCAATGCCGAATTTCCTGCTGGCACTGATGATCATGCTGTTTTCCACCGTGATGTTTGGCGATAGTCTCACCGGTCTTTTTTCCAAGGAATTTCGCGACGCCGCCTGGTCTTACGAGCGTTTCATCGATTTCATTTCACGTGCCTGGCTGCCGATATTCATTCTCGGCTGGTCGGCCACCGCCTTCGCGATTCAGACCGTGCGTGCGCTGATGTCCGACGAAGTCGGCAAGCTCTACGTGCTAGCCGCGGCAGCGCGTGGCGTCAGTGGCCGCCGCCTGTTGTGGCGCTACCCGGCGCGCCACTCGCTCGGACCGATCATCAATTCGCTCGGCTTCGATCTGAACCGGATATTCAATGAATTGCCGATCGTCGCGCTGATACTGACACTCACCGAAGCCGGTGCGTTGCTGATCGAGGCCCTGGCGCGCTCTAACGACCAGCAATTGGCTGGCGCCATCATCTTTTTACTCACCGCCAGTATCGTCGGCATCAATTTCGTTACCGATATCATCCTGGCGTTGACCGACCCGCGGGTTCGCCGCAGTATTCTGGGATAAGCGCGATGACCGATACCGCTACCATCGAAGCAACCGACGCGAGCGTCGACCAGAGCCGCAAGGAAGCCTATTTTACTGCCGGGCAGGGGCAGCTGATCTGGGCCCGTTTCAAGAAGCAGCGGGCTGCCATGATCGGCGCGGGGGTATTGATCTTTCTGGTTCTGTCCGGAATTTTCGCGTCCTTTCTGACACCCTACGATCCGACCATCGCTGGCCGCAATGCCGATTATCAAAACGGCGCGCCGCAGATTCCGAAATTCTGGGACGAAAATGGCTTTTCGGCCCGGCCGTTTATTTATTCCTATGAACGTACCCGTTCCATCGAAACCAATTTCCGCTGGGTCAGCAAGATAAACCGCGACAAGCGTCGTTACATGGTGTTCTTTACCGAAGGCGACAGTTATACCCTGTTCGGCATGGAATTCAACACCCACCTGTTCGGTGTCGACGAGGGCAAGATTCACCTGTTCGGCACCGACGGCACGGGCAAGGATATTTTTTCCAGGACCTTCCATTCGATCAACACCTCGCTGGCGGTGGGGACCATCGGCGTGCTGCTCGCCTTCGTATTGGCGTTGATCATCGGTGGTATTTCCGGCTATTACGGCGGCTGGATCGACTCCATCCTGCAGATGGTCACGGACGCGGTGCGAACCATACCGGCGATTCCACTGTTCATGGCTATCGCCGCCTTCATTCCGGCGACGATAAGCTCGGAGGGGCGGTTCCTCATCATATCGATTATTCTCGGATTCATCGGCTGGCCAACGCTGGCGCGGCGCGTGCGCACGCACCTGTTGACCGAGCGCAACCAGGAATACGTGCTGGCCGCACAACTCTGTGGCGCTTCCTCGAGCCACATCATCGGGCGCCACCTGCTGCCGAGTTTTACCAGTTACATCATTGTCGACCTGATCATCTCCTTCCCCTACATGGTGCTGTCCGAAACGGCGCTGAGCTTCATCGGGCTGGGGCTGAAGGAGCCGGTCAACTCGCTCGGCGTCATGTTGCAGAACGTCACCAAGGCTGATGTACTGCTCAACTACCAGTGGAATTTTATTCCGGTCATCTTTTTCATTACATTGGTGCTCGCCTTCGTGTTTGTCGGCGACGGCCTGCGTGACGCCGCCGATCCCTATTCAGATAACAAGAAATGAGCAAGCCACTGATATCCGTCGAAAACCTGACGCTCTCCTTCAAGACCGATGAGGGCCTGGTAACGGCCGTCAACAACGTGTCTTTCGAGCTTGCGCCGGGTGAGGTACTCGGCCTGGTAGGTGAGAGTGGCTCCGGTAAATCGGTTACAGCCAAGTCCTTGATGATGCTGAATGCGGAAAACTCGGTATACACCAAAGACAGTAAAATTACGCTCAATATCGATGATCGGGATTACGATGTACTGTCATTGAAACGACCGGCCGAGCAAAAAATCATTCGCGGCGGCGCCATCTCGATGATCTTCCAGGAACCGATGGCAAGCTTTGCCCCGGCGATCACCATCGGCGAGCAAATGGTCGAGCAACTGATGATTCACTCGACCATGACCCGCAACGAGGCACGCGATATTTCCATCGAAATGCTGACCCGCGTCGGTATACCGGAACCGGCACAACGTTTCGGCCAGTACGCCTTTGAATTTTCCGGCGGCATGCGCCAGCGCGCGATGATCGCCATGGCCCTGTCCACCAAGCCACGCCTGCTGATAGCGGACGAGCCGACCACGGCGCTCGACGTCACTATCCAGGCGCAGGTGATCGACCTGATGAAGGACCTGGTTGAAGAATTTCACATGTCGATCCTGTTCATTACTCACGACCTCGGCGTAATCGCGCAAACCGCCGACCGTGTCGCCGTCATGTACCTCGGCAACCTGGTTGAAACCGGCACCGTGCGCCAGGTCATCAACTCGCCGGCGCATCCCTACACGCGCGGCCTGTTGAACTCTCTGCCCAAGCTCGATGATCTTGACGCGCCGCTGACCCCGGTACCGGGCGATATTCCCTCGCCACTGGATCGTCCCAGCGGTTGCGTGTTTCACACTCGTTGTGTCGAGTCGGGTGACATCGCCGAGCGTTGCCGCACCGAGATACCGATCACCACGATTGGCAGCGATAACCACCGGGTGGACTGCCACCTGGCCAGCAAAGGGGGTGCGGCATGAGCGACATACTGATTCGCGCCAACAACCTGTCTGTGCATTTTCCGCTGCGCGGCCTGGGCTTTGGCGAGCGCCCGGTCGTGCGTGCCTGCGAAGGCATCAATATCGAGATCGAAAAGGGCAGCTTTTTTGGCCTGGTGGGTGAGTCTGGATCTGGCAAGACAACCCTGGGTCGGGCCATGCTGAAGGCAGCGCCAATCAGTCACGGCGAAGTGTTGTACGACGATGGTGAGGTAAATTACAGCCTTGGGGATATCGGCAAGAATGAACTCAAGGATTATCGCACGCGCGCGCAACTGATTTTCCAGGATCCCTATGCCGCGCTCAGCCCGCGCATGACGGTGCGCGACATCATCGCCGAGCCGCTGGAAGTCATGGGGCTCACTTCGAGCCGTGAAGAAACCGATGCCCGCGTGCGCGAGATAGCCGCGATGTGCCGGCTCAATCTCGAACACCTGCGGCGCTTCCCGCACGCTTTTTCCGGCGGACAACGCCAGCGCATTTCCATAGCCCGGGCCCTGGTGTCGGGGCCGAGATTCATCGTCGCCGACGAGAGTGTGGCCGCACTCGACGTGTCGATCCAGGCCGATGTGCTCAACCTGCTCAACAAGATCCAGCAGGAAAGTGGCATCACCTTCCTGTTCATCAGCCACGATCTCAGCGTGATCGCGCACACCTGCGATTTTGTCGCGGTCATGTACCTCGGCCAGATCGTCGAATCGGCGCCGACGCGCAAGCTTTTCTCGGAAACCTCGCATCCTTATACCCGGGCGTTGTTGTCGGCAATCCCGTCGCTCGACCCTGATGTGCGCGGCAATGCGCAGAAACTCGAGGGTGAAATTCCAAGCCCGATCAATCCTCCCCCAGGCTGCCGCTTTAATACGCGCTGCCCGCACGCACAGGAGCGTTGCCGCAGCGAAGTACCGGAATGGCGTGAGCTCAGTAGTGGTCATCATGTCGCCTGCCATTTTGCGGAAGAGCTCAGCTGACCCCTGTCGTGACGGGGCCCGGGAAACGATTTTATTCGAGCCGGTTCCTTGCGCATGAAGATTGAACCGCTGCATGCGGAGTTTGGCGCCCGTATCGACTCTGTCGATTTATCCCAACCACTCGATCAGGCAAGCTTCGAGCAGATCGATGCTGCGATCAATCAGTACTCTTTCCTGCTGTTCGAGAATCAGGCGATGAATGACCAGGTGCATTTAGACCTGACGCGCCGTTTCGGTCAGCTGGAAGAAGAACACGTCAGTTATTACAGCCGTGGTGAAATCACCTACATCGGTCGTGTGGGCAACATCAATCCGGATGGCAGCAAGGCGACGAGTCGGCAGGTCAAGGCATCCACCGGCAATGAAATGTGGCACACGGACAGCTCGTTTCGCGAAATTCCGGCGATGTACTCGATACTGGCGGCCTACGAGGTGCCCGACGAGGCCGGTGAAACCGAGTTCGCCAGTGCGCGCGCGGCCTACCAAAGGCTCGACGCGGCAACCCGTGAGCTGATCGAGGACAAGGTCGGTATTCACGACTACATCTACTCGCGCACCAAGGTGAGCGAGGACGCGGTCAACCAGGGCCAGCGTACTTATATGCATCCGGTGCGGCAGCGCCTGGTGCGGCAAAATCCGGTCACCGGCGAACGCAATTTCTTTGTCGCTTCGCACGTGAAGGCAATCGAAGGCATGCCGGACGCCGAGGGCAGACCCCTGATCGAGCGCCTGATCGCCGAGGCCACGCGTCCCGAATCCGTCTACCGGCATCGTTGGCAGGCCGGCGATTTCGTCATCTGGGACAATCGCTGCATGTTGCATCGAGGCTGCGGCTACGATGCCGACAGGTATCGACGGCGCATGCACCAGACGCGGGTGCGCGGTTACGGACCGTCGATCGCCGAGCCGCTGCAGTAATTCGGTGAGTTAGCGGCGACAACGGTCATGCCACCAGGTTCTTTACTCGCGTCCGAGTCCTACCGTGAACTGCGCAAACCGCTGCTTGAAGCGAGTTGCCTGCCGCCAGGCTGTTATACCGCGAACGAGTTCTACCAGCGCGAGCTGGAGCAAGTTTTTCGGCGTCACTGGCAATTCGTCGGGCGTGCGGAGCAACTGCCCGCGGTTGGTAGTTATTTCTGTTTCGACGGCCCGGCCGGGCCCGTGATCGTGGTGCGCAGCGCCGCCGATGAATTCAGGGCTTATGCCAACAGTTGCCGGCATCGTGGTGCGCGCCTGCTGCAAGGCAGCGGCCAGTGCAAGCGTATCGTCTGTCCCTACCACAGCTGGAGTTACCGACTCGATGGGAGCCTGGCCGGCACGCCGGGCATGCAGGATTCGATCGACTTCGATGCGACTGATTTCCCGTTGCTGCGCCTGCCACTGGAGCACTGGGAGGGCTTCCTTTTTGTGCATTACCAGTCTGCGCCAGCGCCGCTCGACGCACACCTTGGGAACCTGCGCGAACGGTTTCACGATCATGCCTGTGCGCAGATGCGGCTGGTCGGCGAGCTGGAATTTGATATCGCCTCGAACTGGAAACTGCTCGCGGAGAATGCGCTGGAAGCCTATCACACCGGCAGCGTGCACCGCGAAACGCTCGGCCAGCAGCAGGCGCGTCGCATCGTCGATACCCGCGGCAACTGGACCGGCCTGCTGGTCGAAGACGAACACAGCGTGGCGACCCTGCCCGGGGAAGATAATCCGTTTCCATACATCGAGGGACTTGATGAAGAGGCGCTGTCGGGCGCGTTTTTCACGATGTTGTACCCGTCGACCCAGTTCGTATTCGCGCAAGACTGCATGTGGTGGCTGGCATTTATACCCCTGGGGGTTGATCGTACCCGACTCAGGATCGGGGCCTGTTTCCCGCAATCCACGATTGCCCTGGATGGTTTCAGGGAAAAGCTGGGTCCTTATTTCGACCGTTGGCGGCAGGCGACCGCCGAGGACAACGCCATCTGCGAACAGCAGCAGCTGGGCCAGGCGGTGCCGCGACCAGCGGGTCGCTACGCCGCCAGCGAATTTGCCGTGCACGCCTTCGACAACTGGGTGATCGACCAGGTGG
>Ga0316195_10001322_pt1 | contig 10981 bp, 9 predicted proteins | sample Phised1_MG_FD_204937 | JGI IMG/M metagenome (GOLD analysis project Ga0316195, IMG submission 204937) | Coastal sediment microbial communities from Maine, United States - Phippsburg sediment 1 | ecosystem: Environmental > Aquatic > Marine > Coastal > Sediment | place: USA: Maine | collected... | reverse complement strand
AGACGGCAGCAGGGACGGAGAAGCCTAGTCGCGGAAATTGATGAACTGCAGCGGCTGGCCGAAATCGTCCGCCTTGAGCAGGGCGATGATCTGCTGCAGCTCATCGCGCTTCTTGCCGGTCACGCGCACCTGATCGCCCTGTATGACAGCCTGGACCTTGAGCTTGGTGTCCTTGATCTGCTTGGCGATCTTCTTTGCCAACTCCTTGTCCAGCCCCTGCTTGATGCCGACGTCCAGCAGCACCCGCTTGCCGGAAGGCCTGGGTTCGCCAACGTCCATCGCCATCGGATCGACCTGACACTTCACCAGGGCGCTGCGCAGCATGTCGACCATCTGCTGGATATGGAAATCGGCCTCGGCGTGCACATGGATGGTGTGGCCGTCCTGCTCGAAACCGGCATCGACGCCTTTGAAATCGAAACGGTTTGTCACTATTCTTGCCGCCTGGTCAACGGCGTTGGTAAGCTGATGGAGATCGACCTCGGACACGACATCAAAACTTGGCACAGCAGCACTCCTCCCGGATTTCCGGCCCCGACCTGGACCCACGCGGCGCGTACGCGTGGCGCGCTAAAGTAAATGAATTCCCCGCGCCAGTCAAAGCTCTGGCATGTGCTCGGCGCCGGCGCCATGGGCTGCCTGTGGGCGGGGGCATTGCGGGAGGCCGGCCACGAGGTGACCCTGCTGCTGCGGGATGCGCGGAGTCTGGAGGCCTTCCGCAGCGGCCGCGGCATCACCCTGCTCGAGGGCGACCAGCGCCGGCTGGTGCACTGCGACGCGGACCTCGCCGAAGCGCCCCGCGCACCATTCGACCGCCTGCTGATCTGCTGCAAGGCGCACCAGACGCTGGCGGCCTTCAGCGTGGTCGCGCCGCAGCTGCGCGCCGGCGCCCTGGTGCTGCTGGTGCAGAACGGCATGGGCGTCGCCGAGGAGTTGCTCAAGCAGCGCCCCGACCTGAGACTCTGCTGCGGCGTCAGCACGGACGGTGCCCACCGCATCGCGCCGTTCACGGTGCGCCGGGCCGGGCGCGGCGTCACCCTGCTGGGGCTGTTTGCGCGCGAAGCGACGCAACTGACCGGCGCCGCGCTCTGCGGGGAGCTCGATCAGCAGCTGCTGGCCCTGCAGAGCAGCCATGACATCTATCGCGCGCAGTGGCAGAAGCTGGCCGTCAACAGCGTCATCAACCCGCTGACCGCCATCTACGACATCAGGAACGGCGAGCTGCCGACCCATCCCGGGTGCCGGCAGTGGCTCCCGGCCCTGTGCCACGAAGTGGAGGCGGTCAGCCGCAGCCAGGGCATCGACCTGAGCGCCCACCAGCTGCAGCAGCGGGTTGCCGAGATCTGCCTGAGCACCGCCGGCAATGTGTCCTCGATGCTGCAGGACATCCGCCAGCGGCGGCAGACGGAGATCGACTACATCAATGGCTATCTGCTGAGGGTGGGCCGCCAGTATGGGCTCGAATGCCCCAGCCATCGACAGCTCGCGACGCGGGTGGCGGCGGCCGCCAGCGGGCACCTGGTCGATGATGGCGCTGCGCCCGGCTGACCGGGCGCACCCGCTGCGCGCCGCTGGCAGTGACGGTTGATCAGGTTGCGGCCGGCCACAGCCAGGCGGCGCCCCGCACCCCGCTGGAATCGCCGTGCACGGCCTTCACCAACCGGGTGTCCACCCGGTCGGTAAAGATATAATCGCCCCACCGGCTCGCCACGTCCTCGCACAGGGTCGGAATATTGGACATGCCCCCGCCCAGCACCACCACGTGGGGGTCGACGATGTTGCAGACCACGGCCAGCGCCCGGGCCAGCAGGTCGACGTAGTGCTGGTAGCACTCGCCGGCAACGACATCGCCGGCGAGCATCAGCTGCGCGACCTCGCGGGCGCTGCGGTGGTGGCCGCTGGCCAGTGCATAGCTCTTTTCAAAGCCCGTTCCAGACAGCCAGGTTTCGACGCAGTCGGCGCGACCACAGAAACACACCCTGGGACGATAATCCGGCGCCGGCGGAAAGGGCACCGGATTGTGCCCCCATTCACCGCAGATACCATTGGGGCCGGACAGCAGGCGCCCGCCCACCACCAGACCGCCGCCCGCGCCGGTGCCGAGAATGACGCCAAACGCGCTGGCGGCGCCGGCTGCCGCGCCGTCGCTCGCCTCGGACAGCGCGAAGCAGTCGGCGTCGTTGGCGATCCTCACCTCGCGTCCCAGCTCCCGGCTCAAATCCTGCGCGAAGGCTCGGCCATTGAGCAGCGTGGAATTACAGTTCTTCATGCGGCCGGACACCGCCGAGATGCTGCCCGGCGCGCCGATGCCGACGCTGCCCTGCTGGCCGAGTTCCCGCTCAAAGGCCGCGATCAGACTCGCCACGGCGCGCACGATACCCGGGTAATCGCCCACCGGCGTGGGCACGCGGCGGCGCAGCAGCTCACGACCCGCGGCGTCCAGCGCCAGCGCCTCGATTTTTGTTCCGCCCAGATCGACACCAATGCGCATATGCGGCCACTTCCCCTGTTTTCAGCATGATCCCACAGCAGCCCCGGCGCCGCCACAGCACGGGCTCACCGCTGGCCACCAGCGCCGAACGGTATCCTAGTCTGCTGCTACAGGTCCGCGGCCATCATACCCTGCCGATAGCGCCCCCAGTCAAACAGCGGGCCGGGGTCGGTCTTGCGCCCCGGGGCGATATCGCTGTGCCCGACCACGCGCGACGTCGCGATCGCCGGATACGCGCGGCGCAGGTGGCGGGTCACCTGGATCAGCGCTTCGTACTGCAGGTCAGTGAAGGGGTGGTAATCGCTGCCCTCCAGCTCGATGCCAATGCTGAAGTCGTTGCAGTTTTCCCTGCCGCAAAAGCTGGACACTCCGGCGTGCCAGGCGCGTCGATTGAAATCCACGTACTGCGTCACCACCCCGGCACGGTCGATCAGCAGGTGCGCGGAGACCTGCAACGAGCGGATGCGGGCAAAGTACGGGTGGGCGGAAGGTTCGAGTACATTGCGAAAGAAATCGTCAATATGGCGGCCGCCAAACTCCCCGGGCGGCAGGCTGATGTTGTGGATGACCAGCAGGTCCACCGCCACACCGGCCGGGCGCTCACCGCAGTTGGGACTGCGCACGATCCGCGCCCCGCGCAGCCAGCCGCCGCAAACCGGACCATATCGGTGTGAGCCAGGCGGCAAGGGGAGCTCAGACATGACGTTCCTCGGCGCCTTCACGCGGTCCCGGTGCCGCCGCGCCCAACCAGCCTGCGATGCGGTGTCACTGGCGATTCTGCTTGAGCTGGGAGATCACCGACTCCAGGGCGCGATCAAACAACAGGCGATCGTCGAGCAGGTTGACGATATTGGCAGCGACTTTAGCTGCCAGCTGCTCCCGGCTCCACTCCGCCACTTTCTTGCCGGAGCGGTTTACGAAGATATAGTTCCCCGTGGGCTTCATGATGGCCGCCAGACGACAGCGGAAGCTGGCCTCGGCATGCTGATTGTACTGCACCCAGCTGCCCATCGTCAGCCGGTCGACCAGCGCCAGCGTGGCCTCATCCAGGGCCAGCGGGGGCTGCTGCGGCGCCGCGTCTGCCGCCGGCGCCTCCCGGGGCCACTCCGCCGACGCGTCGTCGGCCGCAGCCGATGGTTCGCCATCGCCGCCGAAGCGGTTGCCGCTGAGTATGTTGTCCAGCGTGGATCGCAGTGACTCGCCATCGACCCCGGTCCCCGGCGGCGGGGCCTGATGTGCCAGCGGGGGCGCATCGTCCAGCGCCGGGGCGCGCTCGAGCAGGCACTGGTGGATGCCGGACAGCTGCTCGAAAAAATGATTGAGCGCGAAATGACTGAAACCAACCCGGGACAGGCCGTCCCGAATGTCCTTCGCCAGTGCCGGCATCAGCTTGGCCAGCCGCTGCCGTTCCGATTCACCGTGCTTGGGCTGCACGCTCCACACCAGCTCTTCCAGGATGCGGACGCTGCTCTTCCAAGCCTCGCTGGAATCACCCTCGCGCACATAGATCAGGAACATCGCCTTGGACCAGGCGTGCTCCAGCAGTTCGGCGATCACCCCGGGTATGGACTTGTGCTCGGTACAGCGCGCGATGGTGGAGGCGACGCTGCGCCGCGCCAGCTCGGCCCGCGCCTTACCCTGCTCCGCCTCCAGCGTCCGCTGCTCGACGATGCCGGCCCGCCGGCGCTCGTTGTCCACGAAGCTGGCAAAGTCGGTCAGCGCCTCCTGAAACACACCGATGTCGTCCTCGAAGCGGGCCAGCACCGTCTCCACGGTCTGCTTGATTTTGCGGTACAGAAAATCGCGCTCGGCGCTGAGCGCCGGCTCCCAGCCGATACCGGCCTGAGCCATGGCATTGAGCAGCTTTCGCGCCGGGTGCCCGCCCTCACCGAAGAAGCGCTTGTCCATGAGCGCCACCTTGGCCATCGGAAACTGCAGGCGGCTCAGCAGTGCCTTGATCGGCGGCGCGATGTTGTCGTCGTCGAGTACGAACTGAAAGAGCATCGACACCAGGTTGATGGCGTCCTCATCCACGCGACCCAGTTCGTAGCGGCCGTCCTCCTCACTCTGATTGAGCAGTTCCAGCAACGCCTGACCGATATCGCTATCGCCGGAAAGATCCCGCAGATAACCCGACGCATCGGCATCCATCGCCGGCATGCGCGCTTGCAGATTGGACAGCATGTCCAGCACCAGCGCCCGCCGCACGATCTTGACCGCACCGTCGCCGGCAACCTCGCGCCGGCTCATGCCCGCGGGTGCGCCCGCCTGCAGCAGCCGCTGCAATTGACTGAAGACATCGTCCTGACCGTCGCCCGCCAGGTCTGACTTCGCCGCGCCACCCTCGAGGGGCCTGTCCTCGGCAGGGCTGTCAGCGCCGCCTCGGCCCGCCTGCTGCACCTTGTCGGCGAGGGAGATGTTCTTTAACACGCCATCTTCGGCGAGTTCCCGATTGAGGCCCCGATAGATGTCGACGAGTTCCCTGAGTACGTATTTCTCGAACAGCTTGAGCAGGAACAGATGCGCCTTGACGTCGACCTGCAGGCCGGAAGCAGCCCGCACGAAGGCCTGCGACACCGCCTTGGGCGAGAGCGGGTTGTTGTCATTGTTGAGGCTGATGCCGTTGAGCAGGCTCTCGAAGCGCATCGACAGCAACGACAGCTCGTCGGCAGCCTGCGTCATGGTGCGGGCGACCATGCCCTCCGCCGCGAGCACGCTCTCTATCTCCTCATCCGCCACCAGGGACAGCTTGCGCGCCGGCGCAGCCTGACCCGCGGGCTGCTCTGAGCCGCTGCGGATTTCCGCAAAAGCGGCATCGAGCGCCTGGGAGAACGCCATCTCGATGCGCCGACGATCGATGCGCAGCGTCCGCATCGATTCGAAGTAGATATTCTGTTCGTGGTTGCTGCTGGCCCGATCGGCCATCTCGAACAAGGCATCATCGGCATAATCAAACATCTGCGCCAGCAGCTGCACCAGACGCAACCGCGCCTTGTCCCGCACATTGCTCAACCGGGCGGGCAGGCGCTGCTGCGGAACCTGCCGTTGCCCTCCGCCTTTCACGGCAGTGAGCTTGACTCCCACTTTGCCAGGGACGTCCATATTTCCAGCCTGTCTGTTTGCCTGCGATCCCGCGCAGCGGTCGTCTTCCGCACGCAACGCCGTGCCGTGAGGGTGAACGCCACGCGGGTTAGATCATTCAAGGGAACTTCGTCAAAATTATAGACAGCCCCCCGGTGGGCTGCCCGCGAGTTGGCGAAAAGACGAACTATTACCCATCCATCGGCACTGCCAGAGCGTGCACTGGACGGCAACAGACCACTGCATCGGCGGGCTCTTATTGCTAAGATAGCGCCCTTCCCCAACGGCAGGTGCGGACCCGATGCAACCCAGCGATCATTTCCTCGTCAATCTGCAACAGGTCGTGGCCGCAACGCTGGCGGAAGACGTCGGCGGGGGCGACATCAGCGCCGCCCTGATACCCGAGGGCGCCATGGCCACTGCCGTCGTCATCACCCGCGAACCCGCGGTTCTCTGTGGTCAGGCCTGGGTCGACGAAGTGTTCCGCCAGGTCGACGCGCGCATCGCGGTGGACTGGTACAGCTCGGACGGCGAAGCCGTGGTGGCCGATCAGGCACTGTTCGCGGTGCGGGGCCCGGCGCGGGGCATACTGACCGCCGAGCGCAGCGCCCTGAATTTTCTCCAGCTGCTCTCCGGTACCGCCACCACTGCAGCGAGCTACGCCGAGCTGGTGCGGGATTACGCCGTCGAGTTGCTGGACACCCGCAAGACCATTCCCGGCCTGCGCCTGGCCCAGAAGTACGCGGTCACCTGCGGCGGCTGCCGCAACCACCGCGTCGGCCTGTACGATGCTTTCCTGATCAAGGAGAATCACATCGCCGCCTGCGGATCCATCGGCGCCGCCATCGCCCAGGCGAGGCAGCAGCAGCCGGACAAGGCGGTGGAAGTCGAGGTCGAAAACCTGCCGCAGCTGGACGAAGCGCTGGCGGCCGGCGCCGACATCGTCATGCTGGACAATTTTGCACCGGCGCTCATGGTGGAGGCCGTGGCGCGCACCCGCGGACGGGCGAAACTGGAGGCATCCGGAGGCGTCAGCCGCGACACCCTGGGCGCCATCGCCGCCACGGGCGTGGACTACATCTCTATCGGCGCGCTCACCAAAGACGTGAAGTCCATCGACCTGTCCATGCGCCTGCAGTTGGCGCCGACCTGATGCACCTGGGCACCCTCACCTTGTTCTTCCACCTCGAGGGCTGTGCTTCGCTGAAGGAAAAGCGGCAGCGCATCGGCGGCCTGCGGGACCGCTTCGGCAGATTACCCAGCGTCGCGGCCTGCGAGAGCGGCGCCGCCGACAGCCATGACAAGGGCGAGTGGAGCTTCGCCTGCCTTGCCAGCCGGCGGGGCGATGTGGCCCGCACCCTCGAGCAGATCGAACGCTACGCCGCCACCGAGCTGGATGCCACGATCTATGACCGCCAGCTGGAATACTTCTGACTGAGGCGACGGCGGCACCGGGCTGACGGCGCTCACGCCAGCGCCTGCAGCGGCTCAACCACGTTCAAGCCCAGCGCCTCGGCCACTGCGGGGTGGGTGATGCTGCCGCGGTGCACGTTGAGGCCCTCGCGCAGCAGCGGGTCTTCCCTCAAGGCATCGAGTCCGCGATCGGCCAGGGCCAGCGCATGGGGCAGCGTGGCATGGTTGAGGGCCTGGGTGGCCGTGCGCGCAACCGCGCCGGGGATATTGGTGACGCAATAGTGCACCACGCCATCCACCTGATAGGTGGGCTCCTGGTGGGTCGTGGGCCGCGACGTGGCGAAGCAGCCGCCCTGATCGATGGCGACGTCCACCACCACGCTGCCGCGGCGCATGGCCGCGATGTGGCGGCGCTCGACCAGCTTGGGCGCCGCCGCGCCCGGCAGCAGCACCGCGCCCACGGCGAGGTCGGCATCGCCGATGTACTGCTCGATGGCATGGCCGCCGGCATAGACCGTGCTGATGCGATTGCCGAAGAGTTCGCTGAGGTGCCGCAGCCGCGGCAGCGAGCGATCCAGCACGGTGACCTGGGCACCGAGCCCGACCGCCATGGCCGCGGCATTGGCGCCCACCACCCCGCCGCCCAGCACCGCCACCTTGCCCGGCGCCACGCCGGGCACGCCGCCGAGCAGCACACCGCTGCCGCCCTGGGCGATCTCCAGGTGATGCATGCCCGCCTGTATCGCCATGCGCCCGGCCACCTCGCTCATGGGCGCCAGCAACGGCAGGCCGCCGACGGCGTCGCGCACCGTCTCGTAGGCCACGCAGGTGGCGCCGGATGCCAGCAGGCGCTGCGCCAGCAGCGGGTCCGGCGCGAGATGAAAAAAGGCAAAGACGATCTGCCCCTCCCGCAACAGCTCGCACTCACGGGGCTGCGGCTCCTTGACCTTGACGATCAACGCTGCACGTTCGAACACCTCCGCGGCGCTGGCGGCGATGTGCGCCCCCGCGGCGACATAGTCGGCGTCGGTAAAGCCGATGGCAACCCCTGCGCCCCGCTCCACCAGGACGCCGTGTCCGCGCACGGCCAGCTCGTGGACACCGGCGGGCGCGAGTCCGACGCGGTATTCGTGTACTTTGATTTCCTTGGGAATCCCGACCAGCATGTCACCTCCCCGCCAGCACTTGCCGCCATCGCGCGGCGCTCACTGCAGCGCCCAGCAACCGGCACCGGCCCGGGCTCTGTGCTCCATTCTAGGGATTTCAGCACAGCGGGGCAGCCGCTATCGCATCTTATTTGCGCAGGATTGCCGTGGCGGAGGCGGCGCGGCAGAGCGCCGCCGGCAGCGGGGAAGCTTCAGGCGCCGGTGTGCAGGCCGCACTCGCGGTTGTCGGCCACCTTGGTGGGGTCGAAATATTTTTTACAGCTGGGCAGGTCGTGCTCGGCCATGTACTGCTCGATGCGCTCCTCGCTCCAGTAAAAGATGGGGGCCACCTTGAGAATGCCCCGATGATCCCGCGACAGGACATCCAGGGTCTTGCGGAAATCGGTCTCCTCGCGGCGTATGCCGGTGAGCCAGATGCGCGCCTGGAAGTCCGCCAGCGCCCTGCCGAACGGCTCCAGTTTGACCTGGCGCGTGAACTCACGGTGCAGTTGCTCATCATCTCCAGGCATCGGTATGCCCATCAGGGCATCGCGCCGCGCCGCAGTCATGCGCGGACTGTAGACGTGAATATTCAGATCCAGGCGCTCGATCAGTTGCTCCGCAACCAGGTAGGTGTCGCGGGTATTGTAGCCGCTGTCCACCCAGATGACGGGAATGTCCGGCCTGGCCTGCACCAGCAGGTGCAGCATCACCGCCGCATTGGGACTGAAGCTGGTGGAGGCGATCAGCGGCGCGTCCAGAGCCACTGCCCAGCGCACGATGTCCAGCGGCGCTGCGTCACGCAGGTGCCGATTCTGCTCCTCCAGATTGAGTTGCTCTATGCCGTCTTCCAAGGTCTGGCCTACCAGCGAAACGTGCCCTGCAGCAATCATGCGCCCAACCTGCGCTCACCACCAATTGGATCGGGAGAATAGAGAATCCACCCGACCATCGCAAGCCTGGGGTTATAACGAAAGCGCATATCCTTAGCGAGGGTGCCAGCGCGCGCGGCCGGCACGACCGCGGCAGCACCGGCCCGGGTCCGGCAGGGCGCCTCAGCGCCAGCGCAGCCGCTGCAGGCCGTGGCGGCCCAGCAGCAGCAGGGTGAGCAGCAGCGGAACCAGTCCGATATTGATCAGCTTCAGCCGGGTACCCAGGTCCTCGATGTCCCTGTTCAGCTGATGCTGTACGTCGCGCAGCGAACGCCGCAGCGCCGTCTGCTGGGCGATGAAGCGATCCACCGCCGCCTGCTGGCCGGGGTCGTGAACCGCGGCGGCGCCATCAGCGCCGCGGCTGAGCGCGGTGAGCTGCTGCTCGGTTTCCTGCAGCTGCTGCTTCAGCCCCGCCAGAGTGCCGCGGTGGCGCTCTTCCGCCTGGCGCCGCAATTCATGCACGCGGGTGAAGGGCCGCTCGACGACCCCCCGGCTGCGGATGGCAATCAGGTCCGGGCTTCCCACCAGCCAATCCGCCCCATTGATCAGCAGTGACCCGTTATCGGCGAACGGTGCCAGCACCGGCTCGCCGAAAAAGCTCTGTACCTCCACCCACAGCGGGTCCGTCAGCACGTCGGTGTCGGCCGCCACCAGCACGCGGATCCGCCCCTGCTGCAGGCTGCCGTCGATGCCGGGCAGGCCAGCGGGAAACGCGCTGCGGCCCTGCCCGGAAACGAACCCGACGAGCGCATGGCGCTGCCCGTCCGGCACAAAGCCGGTGAATAGTTCGGCCGGATCGAGCGCCGTCGCCACGCGCTCCAGCTCGAGCAGATCGGCCGCCCGCGAGGTCCACACGAGGGGCTGCCAGCGGGTAGCGCTGCCCGGGAGCGCACGGAAGGCACCCGCCGTGGAAAAGTTGAGCCGCTCCAGCCGCCGCGTCACCGGGCTGTCCGTCGCCATATTCTCCCGCACCAGGCCCAGCAGGACCGGATTGCGCGCCGGAGCCTGGTCGTCGGCCAGATTGACCAGCAGCGCATGCGCCGCATCAGCCACCACCCTGCCGGGCTCCAGCTCGATGCCCCAGGCCCGGAACAGCGGCGCCAGGTCGGACCCCGCAGCCGCGCTCCCGGGCCGCCGCAGCCCCGACGCCGCGGGCAGGGCGCTCTCGGCATAGGGATCGACGAACACCATGGCGGCACCGCCCGCCAGCACGAACTGGTCGATGGCGAACAGGGCGCGCTCGCTGAGCCCGGCGGGGTGGATCAACAGCAGCAGCTCGATGTCCTGGCCGATGCCGTCCTCGCCAGCGCTCAGGTCGACCACCTCGTAGTGCTGCCTCAGTTCCTGCACGGACGCCCACGGCTTGTGCAGCGAGCGCGTTGCCATATCGAACCCGCCGCCCACGCGCAGCCCGCTGATCAGCCCCACCTTGGGCCGCGCGGCCAGGCTGGAGAGGTAGATCGCCTTGACGATATCGTATTCGAGCGATGCCGCCCGCTCCGGATGAAAAAAGCCGATGACCTCTTCGCGCCCGCCGCTGCCCACCGCCGCCAGGCCCAGATAGAGCGGATCGCCGCCAGCCTGCAGCGGCACCGCCTGAATTCTCAGCTCGGCGGCCCGGTCCTCTTCGGCCGAAAAAGGTTCGGGATCGACAGCACGCAGACGCAGCTTGCCGTGGGATCGTTGCACGAGTTCCGCGAGCAGGTTTTCGACCCGCAGCGCAAAATTGCGCATCGACGGCGCCTCCCGCAGGGATCTCTCCGAGCGGAAAAACAGCAGTTCCACCGGCTGCTGCAGCTTCGCCAGCACGGCCAGGCTGCCCTCACTGAGGGTGAATTCGCGATCGTCGGTGAGATCGACCCGGGCAGAGCCGAGCAGCGCCTCGCCCGCGGCGAGCAGCAGCAGGCCCAGCAAAATCA
>Ga0316195_10001321_pt1 | contig 10992 bp, 12 predicted proteins | sample Phised1_MG_FD_204937 | JGI IMG/M metagenome (GOLD analysis project Ga0316195, IMG submission 204937) | Coastal sediment microbial communities from Maine, United States - Phippsburg sediment 1 | ecosystem: Environmental > Aquatic > Marine > Coastal > Sediment | place: USA: Maine | collected... | reverse complement strand
AGGGGGGGGTGGGGGTTGGAGGGGGTCGCGGGTCTGCCCGATCCCTGCCTTCAGTTGGCGGTGCTTCCGGTTGTTCCGTCGATGATCACGTGGGCGGATTCGCGGGTCCTGTCGGCCGCGAAGTGGGCTGCCTCACGAGCCTGCCAGGCCAGCCAATGCCCCTCCAGCGCCACACCATCCCTGTCCAACCCCCGCGCCAGACGCACATCTGCTGGCGCCTCCACCCAGATGACCAGGCTGGCCCGATCCCGGATCCCGCGCGCCGCGCTCGCGCAGCCCTCGAGGACGATCACGGGTGCGGCTGGGACCGGAACCCACGTCTCGGCAAAGCGCTCCCGTGCCCAGTCGAACCGGCGATAGCGTCCCGCCGAACCGAGTTCCCACGCCTTGAGCAGCCACGCATCGATGCGTGCCGAGAGGGGACCGCCGAGCTGCTGGGTCCATCCCTCGTAGAGATCATCCATGTGCACGACCGGCGCTCCGCCCAGAGCCTGCGCCAGAGCACCGGCCAGGGTCGTCTTCCCTGAGCCAGCCGGTCCGTCGATGCACACCAGCCGGGTCTGCCCACAGCCGGCGGGCGCCTGTGCCACGCGAGCAGCCAGCTCGGAGACACTGCGCGGGATGGTCACCGACCCATCATCGCGCGGCGTACGGGCCGGTCGGGCCATCATGAGCCGGTGGGCACGAGCAGCGAGCTGGCAACCCTCTGGTCCGGGGCGGACCGTGTGGTCGTGCTCACCGGCGCCGGGATCTCAACGGACTCCGGAATCCCGGACTTCCGTGGCCCGAACGGGTTGTGGACCCGGATGCCCGGGGCCGAGGCCATGTTCGACATCGACCTCTACATGAACGATCCCGAGATCCGCCGTCAGGCCTGGGCCAACCGCCGCGAGCACGGCGCCTGGACGGCAGCGCCCAACCGCGGGCACCTGGCCCTGGCCGAGCTGGAACGGCACGACCACCTCGAGGTGCTGCTGACGCAGAACATCGACGGCCTGCACCAACGGGCCGGATCCCACGACGTGCTCGAGCTGCACGGGACCATCTGGGAGGTCGCGTGCATGTCGTGTGGTGGACGCTGGCCAACCGCCGAGATCCTCGCCCGCCCCGAGGCCGACCCGCCCTGCGTCCTGTGCGGAGGGGTGCTGAAGTCGGCGACGATCTCCTTCGGCCAGTCGCTGGATGCCCGGGTGCTGCGGGCGGCGGCCGAGTCCGTCTCGTACAGCGACCTGTTCGTAGCCATCGGAACGTCGCTGCAGGTGAACCCCGTGGCGCGCATGGCAGGCATGGCCAACCAGTTGGCGATCGTCAATGCCGAACCCACGCCCTACGACGACTACGCCGACCTCATCGTTCGTGACTCCATCTCCGCGGTTCTCGACGAGGTGCGCCGTTCCCTGACCTGACACGATGGGGCAGGATCGCGGTATGGCGCTCCTGCAGACCGACCGAGGCGACTTCGAGACCATCATCGACGGGCCCGAGGACGGCATGGTCATCGTCCTGCTGCACGGATTCCCGGAGCTCAACATCTCGTGGAACCACCAGATCCCTGCACTGGTGGCCGCCGGGTACCGGGTGGTGGCACCGAACCAGCGCGGATACGCCGGCTCGGTACGCGACGGCTCCTACGCCACAGCCGACCTCGCGGCCGATGTGATCGCGATCCTCGACGCCGTGGGTGCCCAGCGGGCGGTCGTTGTCGGTCACGACTGGGGCGGGGGAGTGGCCTGGACCGTGGCCCAGCTGTACCCCGATCGTCTGGTGGCCCTCGTCGCGATGAACTGCCCACCACCACGAGTCCTGGTCGCGCGGCTTCTTCGCAGCCCACACCAGGTGCGCAAGGCCTGGTACATGCTGTTCTTCCAGCTCCCTTGGCTGCCGGAGAGGTTCGTGGCGCGCTCCATGCCCGGCGCCCTGCGCGGTGGCTCCTACGTCCGTGAGGCATGGAACCGGGAGAACCTCGCTCCCTACGCCGAGGCCTTCGCCACCGAGGCCGACGCGCACGGTCCCGTGAACTGGTACCGGGGTGCCTTCCGCGGCGCACTGCGCAAGGGACCGGCCAGGGCGAAGCCGATCGCCGCACCCGTCCTGGTCATCTGGGGTACCCACGACGCGGTCCTGGGCCGTGACCTGGTCAGCCCTGAGGCGTTGCGCAGCACGCTGGCCTACCCGAACGAGGCCACCGTGGTGCCGATCGAATCCGCGGGTCACTTCGTGCAGAACGAGGCACCTGAGGCCGTCACAGGGGCGCTGCTCGAGTGGCTGGCGATGACCGCACCTGCCTGAACTCGCCCGGTTGAGTGCGCGTCCCACCGCTGGCCGCCGGATCCGTGCTACCCTCAAGCACGCTGCAACAGCAGGTCTCTCCGGATATTGGGACGCCCGCGGATTGTCTCCGTAGGGCGTCTTGGCTTTCGGGGGAATCCAACGCCGCAGCCCAGGGATCGGCATCAGCGTTGGCCCTGAACACACAGCACACACAAAGGAAATTCGAAATGGCACAAGGCACAGTCAAGTGGTTCAACAGCGAGAAGGGCTTCGGCTTCATCGCCCAGGACGGCGGCGGCCCGGACGTCTTCGTCCACTTCTCGGCCATCGCTGCGGACGGCTACCGTTCGCTCGACGAGAACCAGCGCGTTGAGTTCGACATCACGCAGGGCCAGAAGGGCCCGCAGGCGGAGAACGTCCGCGCTGTCTGACGACCACACATCGTCTTGAGGAAGGCCTCCACCGAAAGGTGGGGGCCTTCCTTCGTTCTGGGCGTACCCCGACCGGGGAAGGGTGCGTCCTCCACCAACATTACATAATGTGTATTATCGGCCACATACCCCGTGCTGGCGGGGTGCGTGCCGCACAGGTGGCCACGCACCCCGCCGATGGAGCCGTCAGTCGGCGTCCCCAGCCGAGATCGACACGGATTCGGTCTCACCGGAGTTGACCGTGATCTTGCGCGGCTTGGCCGCCTCGGCCACGGGCAGGGTGAGCGTCAGCACACCATTGGTGTACGACGCGGCGATCTGGTCCAGGTCCACGCCGTCGCCCAGCGTCAGCTGCCGGGCGAACGTGCCGGACACGCGCTCTGCTGCCAACCACTCCACGTCCTGCGGGCCGGCGGTCCTCTGCGCACGAATCGTCATCACCCGACCATCGACGTCCACGTCGATGGAACCAGGATCGATGCCGGGCAGGTCGCAGTGCAGGACCCAGTGATCGCCGTCGCGATACAGGTCGATCGGCATGGCACGCATGGCCTGTCCGAGGTCAGCCGCTGATGCGAACATACGATCGGCGAGCCGATCGAGGTCACGTAGCGGATCGAAACGAGTTGCCACCTCAACCACCTCCTGTTTGCTCTCGTGTGGCAACTCCAAATTAGCACTCGACCCCCGAGAGTGCCAACAGGATATCCGTGCTCGGATCGCCCGACTGCGGGCGTCCGGGAGCCCAGCTCGGGTGGTGCCGGCCTGGACGCATCAGCACCGCCGACGCGCCACCGGGTCACTCCCCCTCGGGTGCCCCGGGTTCGTCGGCGCCGAGCGTGATCTCGCCCTCCAGCTCGGCGGCGGACTCGCGCTCACGCTGCTGTGCGCGGGTCTGTGCCGCCTCATCGTCGCGCCCCCGCTGGGCCATGCGCTCACGCACGGTCGCGCGGTCGATCTCGGCTGGCTCCGTGGCGCTCAGGAAGTCGAGCAGCACTCGGGCGAAGCGCCCGGGCTCGTCCATGTGCGGGAAGTGCTCGGACTGCTCGAAGATCTCCAGGCGGCTCTCGGGGATCACCTCGTGGGCGCGGTAGGCGTGTGCCACGGGGATCACCGTGTCGCGTGCCCCCCAGACGATCAACGTCGGGCGGCCCTCGGCCAGGTACAGCCGGTCGACGGCGCTGACCCGCTGGCCGCCGGGCTCCACGACGCTGCGCAGCGTATGGACGAACGCCGCACGCGAGGGACTCTCGGACAGCCCGGAGTACCCGCGTGCCACCTCGATGGTCGACGGCCTGGGCCGGGGCCGCATGGGCATCCGGGACAGCGCCCTGGCCGCCGCCACCCCGGCATTGCGCACGTGCCGGTTGGCGATCACCGGCAGGATCAGCTCCACGCCGGGCAACGTCCCGGCGCGCAGGGCCTTGCTGACCTCGCGGCCGAATCCCCCGCTGTCGACCAGAACGAGGCGTTCGCAGTGCTCGAAGTACTGGTAGGCGAACTGCATGGCCACGCCACCACCCAGTGAGTGGCCGACGATCGTGGCGCGCTCGTGCCCGAGGGTGTCCATCAGGTCCCGCACCTGGGTGGCGAACCCACCCAGTGAGTAGTCGGCGTTCGGAACCTCGGATGCGCCGTGGCCGTACAGGTCGGGCGCGATCACGTGTGCGTGCTCGGCCAGGGCCGGTATCACCGGGTCCCAGGTCGCGCTGCTGCTCGTGATCCCGTGGATGAGCATGAGGACCGGGAGCGCTGGATCACCCGCCACGCGGTAGGCGACCCGATGACCGTGGATCCTGGTCTCAGCCACCCGAATCTCCGGCTGATCCATCGCGCCTCCTCGGCCAGCTCCCCGACAGGGGGTTCCCCCCTAGCGTGCCAGCCGCCGACCCGACCCCGATCACCGGCCCCGCCCTGTCCGGACCCGGTCACCCTCCGAGCAGCAGCCAACCGGCCAGGGAGCAGGCAAGGACGATCACCTGGGGCGCAGACCGCAGGAGCAGCAGGGCCACGAAGGCGGCCACGGCCAGCGCCAACTCCCCCCAACCGGTGATCGCGGTGACCCACACCGGAAGCCCGCGATCAGCACGAGAGCTGTCGGCAGCGTGAAGCACAGCCATGCGCGCAGCGATCCCCCGATCCCCGCACGCAGCAGGCCGACACCCATGCCCACCTGCGAGCTGGCCGGCCCGGGCAGGAAGCGAGGGCGACCAGGTCGCCATACTGCCCCTCCCCCAGCCAGCGCCGCCTCTCGACGAGCTCGGCCCGGAAGAAGCCCAGGTGCGCCACGGGTCCACCGAAGGAGGTCAGGCCCAGGCGCAGGAACACCCGCCCGACGGGCCCCGACGCGCCACCTGACGAGGGTGGATCGCCCACGGGCTGGACCTGCGGCTCGGACACGCGGCCATCATGGCGTACCGAGCCGGGCCGGTTTAGGCACGCCTTAGCCTCCAGAAACGAGTTCGCGGTGCCACCGCTGGACCCATGCGGCCATACTGGGACAAGTCAATCGGTCCCCGGGCCGCTCAACCCGCAAGCGAGGAGACCTCGTGCCCCGGTTCATGCGCCCGCTCATTGCGGGGGTAGCGGCAGCCGGCCTGCTCCTCGGGGCGGCTCCGGTCGTCGCCGAGGAGGCCCTGCCTGCGCCGGACGTCGCCGTGAATCCCGATGTGGCCGCCGATTCCGGCGATTCCGGCGAAGCGGTGGACTCGGTCGACCTCGGGCTCACCGACGAGGTGGCGGTCCCGGTCGAGGTCGAGGACGTCACCCAGACCGACGACAACCTCCGCTCGACCCGCAACGAGGTCACGGTCCTGGTCGAGGACGGGGCGGGTTCGCCGACCGTCACCAAGCTGCGCACAGACTCACCCGCGGACGCCGAGGAACTGGCCGACGCCCTGGCTGAGGAGCCCGGTGTCGTGGCCGCGCGCACGTCACGGCTGCGCGCGTTCGTGGCCGTGAACGCCGAGCCGCTGGCCCCCTCGCAGTGGAACCTGCCCCTTGTCGGGGTACCGGCAGCCTGGGATGTGACCCAGGGAGCCGGCGTGACGGTGGCCGTCATCGACACCGGTGTCGACGGGACCCATCCCGATCTCGTCGGTCATGTCCTGCCGGAGATCGACCTGCTGCCCGAGGTGCAGCCGCTTCCGGAGCAGAACGGGCACGGCACACGAGTCGCGAGCATCATCGCGGCAGCCGTCAACAACATCGGGATCGCAGGCGTGGCGCCGCAGGCGAGCATCCTGCCGGTCTCGGCCCTGGACCCACTGGGATACGGCGACAGCAGCACCGTGGCCACCGCCATCATCGCCGCCACCGACGCTGGGGCGCGGGTCATCAACCTCTCGCTCGGCGGGCCCGATCGGGATCCGGTCCTCGACGCGGCGTGCGCCTACGCGTTCGCCAAGGGTGCGGTCATCGTGGCCGCTGGCGGGAACAGCTACCTGGCGGGCAACCGGGTCCAGTACCCGGCGGCCTCCCCGAACGTCCTGGCGGTGGCCTCGGTGAACAGCACCGGCACTCCCTCGGGCTTCTCGAACACGGGCCCGCACATCGACCTCGCAGCCCCCGGCGAGGGGATCCTGGGTGCCATCCCGGGCGCCGCCTACGACCTCGAGTCCGGCACCTCGTTCGCAGCGCCGCACGTGGCGGCGACCGTGGCACTGGTGATGGCGGCCAATCCGCAGCTGTCGTCAGCCGAGGTCGCCTCGCTGGTCCAGCTGACGGCCGCTGACGACCTGAGCGGCAATGGCCGTGACGACCAGTTGGGCTACGGCATCGTGCGTGCCGATCGAGCCGTGCAGGCAGCACTGATCATGACCGCCAGCGGGCTTCCCTCAGACGCCAAGCTCAAGCTGCGCCGGCTCAACGCCAAGCCCGAGCCGGCTCGCCGGGGCAAGGTCAGCACCTTCACGACCCAGGTCAAGGCGAGGTTCCCGGACGGATCATGGCGCGCGGACCCCATCCCCGCCCTCGTCCAGTTCGAGTTCAAGCGCGCAGGCAATCGCAAGTACCGACCGGTCGCTGTTGTGGCCTCGGGCGTCGACGGCTACGCCACCCTCGAGGCAGTCCCGTTCAAGAGCGGTCGGTGGCGGGCTCGCGTTCAGCTGCCCTCCGGTCACTGGAAGAAGAGCAGGCCGGACTTCCTCAGGGTTCGTCGCTGAGGTGCCACGCCCGACGCACCCGTACCTGAGCGGTCCCGACCGGTTGGCCATCGCCCACCGTGGCGGTGCCGGGGAGGCCACGGAGAACTCCCCGGCCACCTTCCAGCGCGCGGTCGAGCTGGGCTACCGGTGGATCGAGACAGACGTCCGCGCCACGATCGATGGCCAGGCCGTCGTCTTCCACGACGCCACCCTTGATCGCACGACCGATTTCAGCGGGGCAATCTCCACACTGCCCCTGGCGCACGTCCGGGGCGCAGCTCTGGGCGACGGTGCGCACCCGATCACCCTGGCGGAGGCGCTGCGGCGCTGGCCCGATGTTCGGTTCAACGTCGATGTCAAGGCCGACGATGCTGTCACGCCGTTCCTGCGCACGATTGCCGAGGCCGATGCCTGGGACCGCGTGTGTGCCGCCGCGTTCAGCACGGCACGGTTGAACCGCCTGCGAAGGGCCGCGGGGTCCCGCCTGGCCACGTCGATGGGGCCCGCCGAGGTCACGCGTCTCACCCTGGGGCTGCCGGATCGAACGTCGGCCTGCGCCGCCCAGGTGCCTCGAGCCGCGGGCCGCATCCCGCTGGTCACGCGCAGGTTCGTGGAACGGGCGCACCGACGTGGGGTGCAGGTGCACGTGTGGACCATCGATGACGCACCGGCGATGCACGAGCTGCTCGACCTCGGGGTCGATGGGATCGTGACCGACCGACCCTCGGTCCTCCGCGAGGTCCTGCGCGCACGTGGCCAGTGGGACTAGCGCCGGACGGGTCCGAACCTCGGCCAGGCACACCCGACGGGGCGCAGACGACCCGTTGGCCTGTGCGGAGGCGTCCCTGGGCTAGACTGAAGGTTCGCTCTCGATGCGAAGCCCCGCAATCCCGCGTGTTTGGCCCGCGTGCTGCTGGGGAATGAAGCATCGGTCAATCGTGTTACGGACATTGGCGGCTTCTGCAGCCGCGACGTGCGTAGCAGCCCAGCAGGGGCACCTACGCGGAAAGGCACGAGAATCATGGGACATGGCGCTGTTCGCGGCACGCGACTGGGCACCACCAGCTACGAGAGCGATGCGGGCGTCGATTTCGCCACACGCCTCATGACGACCTACGACTGCAAGGCTGGGCACGCCACCACGCTGCCCTTCGCCGAGGAGGCGGAGATCCCCTTCGACTGGCAGTGCGCCACCTGCGGCCTGCCCGCAGTCCTGCGGGACGGCGTGGAGCCCGACCGCAAGCCGGAGAAGCCTGTGCGCACGCACTGGGACATGCTGCTCGAGCGGCGCTCAGTGGCTGAGCTCGAGGAGGTCCTCGAGGAGCGGCTGGACATCCTGCGTGAGATGCGTGGCGAGGAGATCCGCCGCTCCGCCTAGTCCTGCGGACCGAGGATCTCACCACGCACGACATCCGGACCGGGTTGCGGCGAAGAGCCGCCCCGGTCCGTTGTGCTGCCACCCTGAGGTCCCCCAGCAGCGGGCCCCGGGCCGGTCCCCGGGTTGGCGTCACCCTCGACGACCTCACCCGGGATCACCTCGCCGGGCACCACGGTCGTCCTGGGCGCACCACTGGCATCGGTGACGGTGACCACCGACACCCCGCGCTTGCGCAGCGCCGCCTCAGTCCCGCGCAGCAGGTGTCCAGAGATCCAGACCTGGACCGGGGGCACGAGCAGCACCAGCCCCACCAGGTCCAGCACCAGGCCGGGCAGCGCGATGAAGGCCCCGGCGGCAATCCGCCATCCACGGACCGGGGGTTGGCTGCGTGCGCCCCAGCGCATCACGGACAGGCCGACGACCACATCCAGGAACAGCACCATGAGTGCCAGCGCCCCACCGAAGGCATCGACAAGGGCCACGACGGCAGCGATCTCCGCGACGGTCAGTGCTGCGAGCAGTGCCAGGACGAGGAAGCGGACCATCTACTGGGCCCCAGTCCTCGAACGACGCTGGGCGCGGGAGTCCCTTCGCCGGCGCACGGCGGCCCGCGCCTTGGCGGCCCGCTCCTGGGCACCCCACACGGTGACGCGCCAGAGCGCCTCGCGCACGATGCTGCCGTTCATCTTCGATGTGCCGAACTCCCGCTCGACGAACGTGATGGGGACCTCCGTGACGCGCAGCCCGGACTGCACGCACCGCCTGGCCATGTCGACCTGGAAGCAGTAGCCCTGCGAGGCAACGTTGTGCAGCTCCAGTGCGCGCAGCGTGCTGGCGCGGAACACCCGGTACCCGCCCGTGGCGTCGTGCAGGGGCACGTCCAGGGCGATGCGCGTGTACAGGTTGCCACCGCGCGACAGGTACTCCCGGGACTTGGGCCAGTTCACGACCTCGCCCCCGGCGATCCACCGCGAGCCCAGTACGAGGTCCGCGTCGCGCAGCGCATCGAGCATGGCCGGGAGCTGTTCGGGCTTGTGGGACCCGTCCGCGTCCATCTCGATGAGCACGTCGTACCCGCGCTCCAACCCCCAGGCGAAGCCGGCCATGTAGGCCGCAGCCAACCCCTCCTTGCCCAGGCGGTGCAGGACGTGGATGTGGTCGTCGGCGGCCGCGAGCTCGTCGGCGATGCGACCCGTTCCGTCCGGTGAGTTGTCGTCGGCCACCAGGATGTGGGCCTCGGGAACAGCCGTCCGGACCCGCGCGGTGATCCGCTCGACGTTCTCCATCTCGTTGTACGTGGGGATGATCACGAGGATCGGGCCGAGGTCGGCGAACTGCTCAGTCACCACCACATTGTCCCATGATGCGCACCTGCCGGCCGCCCACTGGCGGGGCACCCCCCGGCTGGTAGCGTCCCAGCTGACGACAACGGAAGGCACCGCGCATGGCACGCAGGGTCCGCATCGGACAGGTCCAGGACTTTCCCGCGGGGACGATCACCCAGGTTGAGGTCGAGGGCCAGAAGCTCCTGGTGGTCCAGGACGACGAGGGGCTGTGCGCCGCACGGAACAAGTGCCCGCACCTGGGCCTCTCCTTGACCTCAGGGCCCGGCGGCCAGCGCTACTCCGACGGCGTCATCCAGTGCCCGTGGCACAACTCGCGCTTCGTGGTGCGCAGCGGGGAGAACCTGGACTGGGCCGCAGGGTTCGCCGGTCGTGACGTGCCCCGATGGTCACACAAGCTCATCGGAGCCGGCCGCAAGCCGGCGCCGCTGACCACCCACCCGGTTGTCGTCGAGGGCGACGAGGTCTTCGTCGAGATCTGAGTTCATTCCTCCTGGGACGAGGGCGGCTCCGGGCGACGGCGCGTGCCGCCCAGGACCATGAGCGTCACCAGCAGCAGGGGCGCCAGCAGCTCGGGAAGGGCGCCGACACGCATCGCAGGCGTCAGGCCGGTCCGGATCGGCACCTGCGCGACGGTGGACTCAGCAGTGAACTCCGCGGTGCGCCACGCCACATCGCCGTGTGGGTCGATGACCGCGCTGATCCCCGAGGTGGCGGCCACCAGCGTCGTGCGCCCACTGGCCACGGCCTGCACCCTGCTGATCGCCAGCTGCTGCTCGGGCTGCCCGGTGCGCCCATAGGTGGCATTGTTCGTCTGGACCACCAGGACGCCTCCCCCGGCGCGCACGGCGTCGCGCACGAGTCCGTCATAGGCGATCTCGAAGCAGATCACGACACCCGCCGGGACCGGGCCGATCTGCAGGAAACCGGGCTCCGCCCCGGGGGCGAAGTCACGGGGGATCCGATCGAAGCGCGTGATGAAACGACTGAGCAGCCCGCGCAGGGGCAGGTACTCGCCGAACGGGACGGGATGGCGCTTGACGTAGGCCTCCCCCGGCCCCGTGACCGGGTCCCAGACGAGCCCGATGTTGAGGATCGTTCCCGGATCGCCCTCGCCCTGCGGGGGATCCTCGGGGTTCACCATGACCGCCCCGACCAGGATCGGGGCATCGATGGCGTCGGCGGCGCGATCGATCTGCTCGGCCGCATCAGGGTTGCGCAGTGGATCGATGTCCGAGGAGTTCTCCGGCCAGATCACGGCCACCGGGGGCGGATAGGTGCCCGTCGCGACCTCCGCCGCCAGTGCCTGCGTCTGGGTCACATGGTTGTCCAGCACCGCGCGCCGCTGGGCGTTGAAGTCCAGCCCCAGGCGCGGGACATTGCCCTGGACGACGGCGATCGGTTGGGCGGCCAGATCCGGACCA
>Ga0316195_10001320_pt1 | contig 10994 bp, 14 predicted proteins | sample Phised1_MG_FD_204937 | JGI IMG/M metagenome (GOLD analysis project Ga0316195, IMG submission 204937) | Coastal sediment microbial communities from Maine, United States - Phippsburg sediment 1 | ecosystem: Environmental > Aquatic > Marine > Coastal > Sediment | place: USA: Maine | collected... | reverse complement strand
GCTAATTCTATACCGCCCAAACGTATTCTCGAAGAGCTGGAGTCGGAGAGCAAAGTACTTGCCGACAACTTCTCTGACAAAGTTTCGCTCGCCAGCATACGAACTGCTTTGGTCAACGCTTTCAATGAAGGTAGACAGCAATACAAAGACCTTATAGCGGAACGCGCAGAAGACAAACGCAAGCGCAACGAACGCCTGATACCCGAGTCCGACTGGTGGAAGAACGCACCGGAAGGCAAGCTGCTGGACTTAGGTGACCCGAAGATTCAGAAGATCCTCAAAGAGCATAAGGTCTGGGATCTAGTGAACTCGCCTGAAACTCAGCCCTGGAAAGTCCGTAGTAGGGCTATTGCGGACCACTTAATCCACAGCAAGTTAGTCACTAAGGCTGAGTTCTTAGCGGCTGCCTTGCGCGCTAAAAAAGAAGACAGCAGTTGGTTCTCAGCAAGTCATGACGACTGGCACCAAACGTTGGAGTATCTCCTCAAAGAGATAATTAATAAACGAGTTACTAAAGGTAACTACCACGACTTAGCAGCAAGTATTGAGCGAACGTTGCCTAATGAACTGGATTACGCAAGTAACGACCCGCAGGCAATAGCGTTGGCGGGAGGAAAACCCAGCGCATACGAACCGACTGCCGAAGAAAGGGCCGCATCCAGGTGGACCAAAAAGAGAAAGCCTACAGCCGACGAAGTTCTTGCTATGGCCGGGGACGAAGTTTATGAATCAGGGTTTGCGTCAGACAACGCAGAAGGACTGGAGCGTTTGGCGTGGGAGTCAGGCTACCTCGCTGAAAAGCATGGCGTCGAAATAACCGAAGCGCAGCTACTGGATTCCATCGTAGAACCGGGTGCCGGGAGCGAAGTACTTGCCGACAACTTCGACGCGACTATCGACGAAGCCGTCGAGCGTGCGCAGGACTCTTTCCTGGGTAACGTCGTTGAAGACATGAACAACTGGGCTAAGACGTTCAAGGACAGCCCGGCAAAGGCGATGAAGGTGCTGCTCTTTCCAGCAGACAGCGAACTGCGTGGTATGGGTCCGGCCATGACGAAGCTCGCCAAGCGGTTCCGGGCACTGTCAGGCGTGCTGGGTGAGAACCCAGTAACCATCTTCCGGAAAATCCAGATGCGTGGTGGTCCGTTCCATAGAGCAGCGCACTTGCTGTTCAAAGCTGAGCCGACCATGCGCATCAGCCTGTGGGAGATACTAAACCCGCGGCCCTCAGCAGCCACGCGAGCCAAGATCGCACACCGTAAGCGAGTAACAGATGCCTTGTTGCTGCAGACTCCGGACGCAGAGCTTAGTACTGACATTAAGCGCGAAGTGCGAAGGGTTCGGCAGTACTTCAAGGACATGCACAGCTGGTACACCTCGCCTACTACGCAAGAAGTCGTCATTCACATGCCAGGCGAGCAAGCCAACGTCACAGTCAAGGGCATGGGCTTGAAGCTCAACGAGTTCGGTTACAAAGATGGCAGACCATCCTACTACCCAATGATGATCGACTCGAAGTTCCTGGCTGAGAACGAAGCCAAGTTCATGGAAATTATGGACCGGCACAATTTTACGGAGGTCGACGCCCACAACATCCGCATGAAGATCATCCGTGACGAAGACGGTGGCCTGAACAACGGCTTCCAGGAGAGCGCGGGTACAGATAACTTCTTCGGTCCGGGCAATGTCTCGGCCAAAGCACGCAGCGCGCAGTGGACCGAAGCACTACGTGAGGAGCTGGTCAGAGAAGGGTTCTACCAGCACGATATCGCAGTCACGATGACGGCCTACACTGAGATGCTGGTACGTCGTGCTGTGTGGCAGACAGAGTTCCAGGAGACCCGCACGGACCCTGCCACAGCTCGGCGCTACGCCAACGCTGGCATCAACATGCACGGCCCGGTCGCACGCTTGCAGCTGGATGTGTACGAAGCCTGGCACGACCGGCACGAACTCAACGACTGGCAGTACAACCGCGTCATCAAGGACATCCTGCCTGCCTACGCCGGGCAGCTGGGTCTGCGCACCAACCCCAGGCTGCGTAAGCTGAACAGCGGCATCATTATTTACCAGAACTTCAGGCTACTGCCGTTCGCAATCTTCTCGCAGTACGTCGACGTGGGTACCATGGCAGCTCGCGGTGACTTCCGCTCGTTCCAGGAAAGCATGCGCGGCATGTTCGACAAGAACACACGCGAAGAGACAAGGCTGCAGATGGAGATCCTCGGCGCTATCCGTCAGGGCATTACCGAGCATGTCCTCAGTGAGCAGGCGCTGAACACCTTCACTACCAGTACGGCCAAGCGTTTCAACGATCTGTTCTTCCGCTACAACCTGATGGAAGGCTGGACCAACGGCATCCGCGTGGCGTCAGCTATCGCTGGGCGGAACTTCATCACGCGCAACTCCCGCATCGCCCTGGAAGGTACGGGCAAGGAACGTAAGCTGGCTCGGCACAAGATGGCCTCGATAGGGCTGTCCACTGAGCGCGAGCTGGCTGATGCTGCGACGTGGGACGGCTTTACTACGGACAACGACACCATCAACGCGGCGCTGCTGCGCTTCGTCGATGAGTCCATGATTCGACCAGACCCCACCACGCGCCCGGTACATATGTCAGATCCGGCGTATGTAGTGCTGGATCACCTGAAGAACTTCCTGTGGGGGTTCCACGCTACATTTATCAAGCGCGGCATCTACGAAGCCAGGGTTCACCACAACTTGCTGCCCCTGTTCGTACTTGGGATGATGGCTTTACCGTTCGCAGCTCTGGGCTACGAAATACGCCGTAAGATACTCGGCACGTCGAAGAACGCACCAGAGGGCGGCGCATATTTAGTGGAGTTGACGGAGCGTGCAGGACTACTGGGACCTTGGCAGCTGGTGATGGACATGGAGCAGGCAGCAGACTACGGCAACCCGAGGCTCACTGCACTTAGCGGCCCGGCTGTGGAACAGTTTGCCAGCTTCGTCAACAAAGACATGTCGTACTGGGTACCAAGAGCCATCCCGGTGGTGGCTTCGATACCAGCCTGGCGTGATTGGACGAGAGATAAGCTGGAGTTCGACGAATGAGCTATACGTACGGCAGGCAGTCCCGTAGCAAGCTAGTCACTTGCCACGAGGGCTTGGAGACAATCGCGCCGATTGTACTGAGCCGCTCGCCCTACGACATCACAATCGTTCATGGCTGGCGCGGTGAAGCCATCCAGAACGCCTTACAAGAGTCCGGCGCAAGCACTAAGCGTTACCCCCACAGCAAACATAACTTTACTGACCATGACGGGGCTCCTATGTCGCTTGCGCTGGACTTTGCTCCTTGGGTGGGTGGCACCATACCCTGGGGTGAGACGCACATCTTCGCGTGCATAGCAGGTATGTTTATCTGCGTGGGGAGAGAGTTCGGGTACACCGTACGATGGGGCGGGGACTGGGACACGGACGGGCTGACGACTGATCAGACTTTGATGGACTGGGGCCACATCGAGCTGGTGTTGTAAGGAGATACGCCGATGGAATTTAACAGACCAAGCTCTACGATCACAGCTGCGGGGCTTGCCGGTATGTTCATGACGGTGTTCTGGGGTGCGGTAAAAACTTTTTTCCCAGACTTCGACGCTGATCCCACACTGATTAGTGGCTCTACGGCATTAGTAGCGGCCTGGGTTGGGTACCGAAAGAAAGAGAATGTCTTGCCACTGATAAAGAGTACGCCATGAAGATCTGGGCATGGGTGATAGTGGTGGGGTTGGTGATTGGTGGGATCACAGGTACGTATGCCATGGGCAAGAATGCTGGCTACGACAAGCGTAATGCTGAGGTCAAAGATGAAATCATGGCGGCCCAGGAACGGACGCGACTGATGGAAGAGAAGAAGTGGGCGAAGGCTGTGAAGGCCGCCCAGGATTCCATTAAGACCGAAGAGATTATAGTGGAGAAGATTCGTGTTGTTGAGAAAGAGATCCCGAAGGTGGTCAAGGAGATCGTTACTCTTACTCCTGAGTGCGCTGATCTTGGTACTGAGTATGCAAGGCTGCGTAACGACCAAGTACGTGCCGCAAATAGTCTACAAGATACCGAAGCTGGACTCCCAGCTGACGCGGAAGTGCCCTGAGTTGAAGGAAGAGTACACGGGTGTTCTCGAAGAGGATATGCGGGTGGATGGTGAGAACATGAAAAGGGCTGGTGTGTGCCGAGCAAGGCAGCATGCGCTGGTCGACGCGCTGGAAGAGCTAGCAGACAATGAACTGGAAACTGATTAACGTAGGATTGATCTGGACGGCGATCACGACCACCGTGACGGCCTTGTTCTGGATGATGAATGCGTTCGCCAGTGCCGAAGACGTGCAGAAGCTGGAGCTTAGGCTTGAGAGACTGGCAGAAGCTGCAGAAGTAGAGGAAATCAAGATCGATGTTGCCTACGGGCAATTTTATGACCGCCTGGACGATTACGAAGAGGCTCTCGCAGAAGGGCGTGACCAGCTAGCGGCAGAATATTTGCGGCAAATGGAACGGCTACGAGCAAAAATATGCAAAGCGGACCCTGAGTGGGAACGCTGTGAAACTGAGCACTAATTCCCAGGTACTGAAATGAACGGTGAAAAAGCGCAGAATAGTGAGCGCAATGGAAATAAGTGGAATCCTATTGTTGTTGCTGTGCTCAGCGCTGTGCTCGGCAGCGGTGGCGGTATTGCTCTGGTATTTAATACTTCCGCTGGTCAGTCGCTTGTCCGCCCTGATCCATTCACGGGTACCCAAGCCGCACAATTAGACTCACGGCTAAAACACGTTGAACGCGAAATAGATACTCATATTCGCCTGCACCCTGATTCGGTCAACCAGTATGATCGGCGCATCACTACGCTGGAAGTTCAGTATGCCAACATAATCTCTGGGCAACACCGTATCATTGAGCGACTGGATAAGATTACCGGGGACTAGCGCACGTAGAACAAAGCTCTCAGTGCTCGGGGCTAAGCTTGCGTAATTTCGCAGCTAAGAGACAATTACGTTGTCATTAACATAGGAGAACGACAATGGCAGGAACAAGTGCACTAGGTGGGTACATGATGGCCCAGACGGCAACGTTTGCTGTGACGGCTACACAGGCCGGTACGGTTAACGCAGTCCTCGGCACGATCTACGTACCGAACAACGCCATCATCCACGACGTGATCGTCGCGGTCACGGATATGGATGACGGCGCTACGGGCCTCATTGACGTGGGTGACTCCTCAGGTCCGGCGACGGCGGATGATAATCGCTTCATCGCAGGCTTTAGCATCCAGGCGGCTGGCAATCACGCTGCAGCAGCATCAGGCAACCTGTTGGAAGACAAGGTCTACGCCTACGTCAACTCTGACGCGCAGACGGAGCAGGGCATTGAGGTGACGGTTAACACCGCAGCGGCTACGGGCGCAGCCGGTACGATCACGATGACGGTGGTATACCACGCGCCGTAATACAGGCTATCCTCTGCCAGCTTAGATAATAACTCTAGGTTGGCAGAGGAATTTGTTTACTAAAGAAGCTTCTTGTATAGGGATGACTGGTCTCGGCACAATCATCTTCTTCTTTTCTGCCCGCCAGACTAGCAGGGCTTCGTTGAAAGTGTGGTGATAGCTGCGGTGGAATAGTTCGCCGTCACAAAATAGCTTCACTCTCCACCTGTTGCGGGTCTCTTCGTACCATATACCTTTCGGTACTTCTAACCGCTCAACCATGATCATCTCCGTGGGCACTGACCATGGGTACTCATAGTTGCGCAAATTGCGCACGAAAACAACCCGATTACGGTCATTCCGTATTTTTTTCGTCGTAATCTTCGAACGTGGAACTGAACTGCTCAGCGTAGTCCATGATACCCGCGTGGCAGGTAGGACAGAAAGACACCGGCAGGATACCGATGTAGCCAGCGGTACCACCCTCAGTGTCGATGTTGAATAGGCCAGCGCAGATACTGCACTCGTGGTCGCCCATGGTTCGTTCGCTGTCTTTCATTTATAGTCTTACTTGCAAGGTAGGCCGCATGCGTGGCGTTTCGTTCATGGTCCAACCAATGTAGAACTCACGCTTGCCTTTGGCAGGACGAGGTTCGCCCCAGGTACACCGGAACGACAGGTAGTTCCCGGACAAGGAGCGCCGGAAACGCCATTGGTAGCCGTCCAGTTTCTCCAGGGTCTCGTCAGGATGCGGGTGCGGGAAGGTTTGGTAGTCAACGCGGTCCCTGATGGCGAAGTTATGCGCGCCATTGCGGATGGCGATGTTCCAGTAGCTGAGATCGGTGGCATCCTCACAACCCAACACGGGGTCGTGGACTCGTTGGTCGTCGTCCATGAATGGCACGACCAGGAGTGCCAAGAGCTTAGCGGCTAGCTTCAAGATGCCGTAGAAAAGGAAGTTGGCTATGCCAACGATGTCCCATAGTTTCATTTGCTGTATTCCCTTGAAAATCCAATATCAACGTCGAGCGGCAGGTCAGGACACCACTCAGGTGGAGTCCGCATGATAGCCCGAACGATCTCCTGCTTCTCTTCGGCCTCGTGCTCACGCACCAGCATGAGAATCTCATCGTGGGTTGAGCCTACTGTGGTGATGCCCTCGGCTTCGATGTCGAGGATGTGCTTGCCTATAACGATGCGGGCCAGCGCCTGGATGATGTTCTCCAGCATCAGCCCGCCGTAAATCTTCTTGCGGGTACCGTTCAGCCCATAGTACCAGTCGCCGTCCTCGGTAGGGGTCAGTCCCGCATAGTCCAGACGCATGCCGTTTGGCAGCAGGATGCCCTCGTGCACGAAGGTAATGGGGCCAAGCTTATGCTCGTAATCTTCCTGGTACATGCCGTACAGCTGTGCAGTGAGGAACTTCCACATCTTCTGCACTAGCAGGTGGGCGTTACGGTACTTGGTGACTGTCTCATAGGCTTCTTCCTCAGTGAGGAAGGTGCCACGCAGGGCTGAGGTGACCCGGAACTTCTTCCAACCCATGTTGTATCCCAGACCCAGCTCCATGGTCTTGCCAAAGAACCGCTGACTTTGAGTTACTTCTTCGTAGGGGACATCGAAGTGGCTAGCTGCGTTGGCGGTATACACGTCCATGCCTGAGGCGAACACCTCCAGCCAGTAAGGCTCCTGGCAGAACCAGAAGTTCATGCGAGCCTCGATCTGCTTCAGGTCAGCCACCAAGATGACCCAGCCTGGTGGGGCGATGATGCTCTTACGCAGCTCAGAGCCACGGGTGAAGTTCTGAGGGTTCAGGCCGTCAGCTCCTGACCAACGGCCAGTGTGTGCCCCATAAAATTTCAGAGGCATCGGTAATGTTCCACGAGAACCGATCTTATATATGCGCCTGATGCGTGTATGGGTGAGTGTGCTCTTGGCAGCTAACCTACCCGCAAATAAGGCTTCGTGTTCAGGGTAGTCCGCCTGCATCTGGCGGAAGCCGAGGTCGTCTTTACCGAGGGCAGGTATATCCAACCCTTTTTTGTTCTTCTTGAGGGGGACTTCTATGCCAAGGCTTTCTAGGTGGTGGGCGAATTGCTGCTGCGAACTGAGTACTTGAAGCGTAGTACCCGACCCTTTGATGAAAGCTCGGCGCTTACGCAGAGCGTTTCGGTAGGCTTTAAGCAAACGGGGTAGGTCGACGTGGAGAGTAGGCCGACAGGCCCATCGCATTGTAATGTCAATGAGCGCAAGTTCGTCGCTGGGGAGTCCTGGTTCGAGTCGTTCATAGAGTTCCGCCGTGAGGTCAACGTCCTGTATAGCGTACTCCCCCAGCTGCAGAGCGAGGGCAGCTGGGAGAGTCCGCATCCCCTTGGTGAGTTGGAGAACCTCGGGGAGTTTTTTGCCTATGCCCAGCAGGGCACATAAATAGTCTAGGTTGTGTTCCGGTGCATGGATGAGCAACGCTCGCGCCATGGACAGGGTATCCCGGTAGACAGTCGGCACGAATTGGTAATGGTGGAATAGGATGAGTCCGTCGAAGTAGGTGTTATGACACACGAGTTCGACATGTTCCGGAAGGTCCTTAAGGAAGCTTCTAAAAGCGCTTTCTGATAACCATCGGGTGGGTTCATTGTCACATTTTACTCCAACCAGGTGCGTTTTAAAGCGCTCATCACGAACATACTCCAGAGTGTGCATTTTCTTGAGGGAGTAGTCGTCGTCATAGTAGGTCTCGAAGTCAAGGACTAGGCGCATCACAGACTCTTAGGATCTCTTTCGCGATTTCTTCTCTTGTCCATATGTCCTGCACCTCCACGGGTTGCATCCATTCTTTGTTCATGAGTATGACGCCGCCCGAGGGCATACCAACGATGACACGCACCTCGCGGCCTTCGTCGTGGCGGTTATTGAGCCAGTGCTGCTGCTGCACGGTGAGCTTGGGTGTCTTGGGCGGGCGAGTCAGGTCGAACTTGGCCTTGTCGGTAGGAAAGTACTTGTACTCAGCCCAAAGATCTCCGCCCGAACCAGAATAGTAATGGTCCGGTACTCCTGCATGCCAGCTGTCATTGATCGACCATACATAGATGGACTTCAAGTACTTGGTGACAGACTGACGGAAGCGTCGCTCTGGTTTCACATCCTCGTTTGAGACTCCCAGAGTTCCAGGTCTTCTGAGTAAACATTAAGCAGATTGTCAAGATCTGCTCCGCTGTGGCGATGATACATCAGGGGCCATGGCACACGCGCCTTGTTGTTGTTGAAGTGGGCGGGCTCTCGTACACAGGCCAGGCCAAAGGTGTCTACCATGGCAGGCCAGCGTTGATTAATCTCTTCGAGCCGAGCCAACCAGCCACTGCCGCGAGCCATTTCCTCTAAGCTAGTGCTCTGCCGCTTGGTGTGAGGATCCAAGTCCACGTCGGTGCTGTGATCGCACAGTCGATCACAGAATATGGCGAAAGGCATTCCCGCATACATGCCGAACTGATCAAAGTTCTCGCGGTAAGTACCCAGTACCAGGTGGTTGTAAACAGACACCAAGCGGCTCAACGGATGCCGCACGTAAGTGATAGTTGCTACTGGGTGAGGCCAGTCGTCAGTAGCAGGTCCATAGAACATGTCGTCCAGACCGCTAGCACCACGTACTACGTCCTCCCCGCAAGGTGTCTTGAAAGAGTTGATGATGGAAGTGTGGCCGCACTTTTGAAATGCGACCACACGTACACCATGCCTTTGAGCAGCGACTGCCATTACTCGACCTTAGGCTCCTGCATGAGGATTTCCTGGCCTACTTCCTTCAGGTGCCACATGGTTTCAAGGTTATCGTGCTTATCGATAGCTTTGAAGCGCAGGCTCGGATAAGCCTCACTGGGCTCGAAGAAGATGTCAGTCACGACTTCGATGGGGTGTGTGCCCATGTCAGCCAGCGTATTGACGAACTTGTCATAGTGCTTCAGGCCAGTTGGCGAGACACTGATGACCCACGGTGGGGTATCGGCAGTCGCATCAGACGGTACGATCAGCAGGCGGCGAGTGTTCTTGCAGGCTTTGCCTGCGCCGCCCTGTTCATCGGAGTTCCACTGGTTCTTTGGACATTTCTTACAACCCTCAGTGCTCTGTTTCTCCGGTGAGTGCTCTGATGGCGTTGCGTTAGCAGGCTCACGAGCAATGGCGAAGCATACAGGCGGCTTCACGTCTTTGGGGTTGTAGATACCCTTGAAGTACGTGTTAGCTGTTACCCAGTCGAGCACAACGCAACGCATCGGGCCGTCGCTTGATGCTCCGTTCGGCAGGGTAAAGACCTTGCCCTTGGTGCCAATCATGTAGCCACTGGGTGGGTCTACACGGTCTTTCAGAGTGTCGAGTTCCTTACGGAGTTGGTCTTGTACACTCATTACTTCTTTGGTTTTGGCCACTTACTTATCTCCTAGCTTTCTTAGCGATATAGTTCTCTTTGTGAAGGGTGCAATTCCGGGGACCACTTCGCCGGTATCCAGCAGTTCTTTCCATGGACCAGCCGATACGCGTCTATGCACTAAGTACAAGGCATCGTTGTCCATGATGTACTGCTCTACCAGGCCCCAGTCTTCGATGTTTGGGACTATCGTCTCGGTCATCGTAGCTGAGGCTAAGGAACCTCGGGCCGTAGTGGTACCGATCTCTGCGTAACGTGCCAGCAACCAGTCATTACACTCCGCGATCTCTGCGTTGACAGCTTTGACCTGAGCTTCCAGGCCGCGTTTCTGTTCGCGCAGCATAAACATTTTATCAATTTTGTCGTTTAGTTTCATTGTGCTCTTAGAATCCTCTGTTGAGTAAGCTATTGTTCCACAATAACGCTTTAAGTTCAAGCTAACATTTCAAGAAGATCTGACATCCTCTCTACTTTGCCCATCAGGCGTTTCGCAACTTCCTCATCTATGGTGTTGGCTGCGATTACCAGCAGAGTCTCGGATTTCTTTTTTTGACCGATCCGGTAAATTCTTTTGTTGAATTGGACGTAATGCTCGGCGTTATACACCGGAGAAGTCCATATGGTAGTGGTGCCACGCGTCAGGGTTAGCCCGTGGGCAGCCGATGCGGGGTGGGCGAGTATCAGCTTAAGGAATCCCGCCTGGAACTCGTCTACGGCCTTCTCACGCTGTCTCTGCGTGGCGCTGCCGTCGATGACGGCGTACTTCAGTCCTCGCTTTTCGGCAAGAGCAACCAAATTATCACGCTGGTGCACCCAATTAAATGCAACAACGCACTGCTCACGCTGTTCTGCCAGGTCCATAACCAGCTCGTAGCGGCCAGTATCGTACAGCTGTACAAGGCCCTCGTCGTCATACACCGCGCCGGATGCCATTTGTAGGAGTTTATTTGCCAGAATTCCCGCATTGAACGCCGAAATCCCTCCTTCTTTAAGCTCCAGCACCGCATGTTCTTTGAGGATCTCATATGCTCGTCTATGCGCCTTAGTTAGCTCGAAAGGAACCGTGTAGACATGGTTTTCTGGAATATCCGTACACTCTTCAAAGACGTGACGGATCGAAATATCGTCGATAAGCGATG
>Ga0316195_10001319_pt1 | contig 10998 bp, 10 predicted proteins | sample Phised1_MG_FD_204937 | JGI IMG/M metagenome (GOLD analysis project Ga0316195, IMG submission 204937) | Coastal sediment microbial communities from Maine, United States - Phippsburg sediment 1 | ecosystem: Environmental > Aquatic > Marine > Coastal > Sediment | place: USA: Maine | collected... | reverse complement strand
GTCAGCCTGGACCGCAAAGGCGGCAGCCTGCGCCACGCCCTGCGCCGGCGCGGCGGCCAGGGCAGTGTCCAGAGCCGCCAGGTCGCGCGCGTCGCGCGCCTGCAGCAGCTGCAGGTGCACGCCGGCATACCCCAGGCCCGTCAGGATGGCCTGCGCCACGGCCATCTGCTCGGCCAGTGCCTGCCGGTAGGCCGGGGCCTCCTCGTCGGTCAGCAACACCCAGACCTGGGAGGCGCCCATTGCCAACGCGGCCAGCCACAGGTCCAGTCCGACGCTGGCCGTATGCCACACCGCCAGCGGCAGCACCCGAGCGGGCAGGCCCCGGACCTTGGCGTCGGTCCGCGCCGCGCGTCCGAGGTCGTCCAGTAGCCCTGCCCCGGCGCCCTCGCTGTGCAGCAGCACCGCGGCGCTGCGCCCGCCGCCGGCGGCATAGGCCTGCAGCAGGGTGCGCAGCCGCTTGCCCTGGTCGACCGGGGTCGGGTAGGCAAAGCCCAGGGCGCCGCTGGGGCACACGGTGCTGCAGGCCCCACAGCCCACGCACAGGTGTGGCTCGACGATGATCCCGCCGCCCGACGGGCGCGGCGGCGCCATCGCGCCCGTCGGGCGCGGACCCTTGGGGACGGCCTTGCCCTTCATCGAGGCGTCGCTGCGGACGGCGCTGGCCGAGCAGACGTCGATGCAGGCGCGGCAGCCGATCTGCTCGTTGCGGCTGTGTGCGCACAGCTTGGCCTGGTAGCGGAAGAAGCGCGGCTTCTCGAATTCGCCCTGCGCGTCGCGCAGTTCGACGATGGCGCGCATCAACGCCCGCTCGTCGCTGCCGACGTGGAAGTAGCCTTGCGGCTTGGCGTGCTGGCTGAAGGCGGGCGCGGGCCGCAGGTCCAGCACCAGGTCGAAGCGCTCCGTCAGCGTCTGGGTGCCACGGTCGAAGTCGATCGCGCCGGCAGCGTCGCACACGCGCACGCAATCGCGGTGGCTCTTGCACTTTGCGAGGTCGACCTGGTAGCTGAAGTCGATGGCGCCCTCGGGGCAGGCGTCGATGCAGGCGTTGCAGCGCGTGCAAAGGTCCAGGTCGATCGGGTTGTCAGCCTGCCATTCGGCGTCGAACGCGCCCAGCCAGCCGGTCAGCCGCGTCAGCCGCCCGCGCTGCACCGCATAGCCGCCCTGCGGCACCAAGGCGCCACCGTCCAGCAGCAGCGTGAGGTCCAGCCGATCGGCGAGCAGGGCGGCGGCGCGGCCGGCGGCGTCCGCCGGGCCCAGCACCAGGCAGCGGCCACCGGACTGGTAGCTGACCGTGCCCACCGGCTCCGGGTCGGCCCCCTGGGCGGCGGCGATCAGGGCCGCAATCTTGGGGGCGGCCTGGCGCGCATCGCGCGACCAGCCGGCGGTTTCGCGGATGTTGACGAAGCGGATCGGGCGCTCCTCCACCCGCGCGGCGCCCTCGGTCTGCGCGTTCAGGGCCAGGAACAGCTGGCGCTCCTGGGTGCAGGCCACGAGCAAGGTTTCGGCGCTGGCCGTGGTGGCCTTGGCCGCCCGCTGGAACGCCGGCGCCTCGCGCCGGCACAGCAGCGTGTGGGTGGTCTCCAGCCCGTCAGCGCTGGCCCCCGGCGTCGCCTTCAGGGCCTGGGCGATCGCCGTCGAGTCCAGCGGCATCGTCCGGTTGCAGTCGCAGATCAGGGTTTTCATCGGTCACAGGAGTTTCGGGTTGGGCGGTCGGGGCGGCGCTGGCAATGCGGCGTGACGCGTCGGGCGGCGCGGCGTCGCCTTCTTCTCCTTCGCGGAACAGGCCCAACGCATGCGCCGAGGCCATGCGCCCGAGCATCGAGGGCGGCAAGGCTTCGAGCTTGCCGTAATCCATGATGTCGATGTCCATTTCGTCGATGACGTTGAAGCGTGGGTCCGCAAAGAGTTTCTTCAGCGCCGCGTTGCCCACGGCCGGGTCGACGTCAGGGCGCGTGAATCGGCTGAAGTCGGACGCCGGCGTCAGGTCCTCGACGTCCGCCATCTGCGGCGGCGGCTCGACGGGCCGGGGGTCCACGGGTACCGGGGGCGTGGCGGCGCCGGGCACGGTCGACCGCTGTCGCACCGGTGGTGACGTGGCGGGCGCGACGTCGGCGGCTCCGGGCGACGGCGCATCCGGCCCATGGCGCAGCGCGGCCTTGCGCTGGGACCAGCGTGACAGGAAGCCGGCGTCGCGGTCGTCGTCGCGGCCGGTCATCGCTGGTCCGGAGCGCGGAATGAGGCCGGCCGCACCCGTCGTTTCGGCTCCGGGCGGTAGTGGGCGTCGGCAAACGCCTGCAGCCATTCGCGCACGGAAGGCGGCACCGGCAGGCTGTCGACGCGCTCCTCGGCGTCGAGCAGGCGACCCGCCTCGTGGTACGACAGCGTGACCCGTTCGGGCCAGGCGCGCGAGGGGTCGACGTCATCGACACGCCACCAGACGAACCACGACGGGTCGCCGCTGGTCAGGTTCAGGTAGTAACCCTCGGCCTCGTCGCGGTGCAGCGACACCGCCAGTCCAGGATGCAGGTGTTGCGCGGTCTGGCCGTCGTCGCGCAGCAGGCGTGCCTGCGTGCCGTACCCGCCCTCGTCGAGCACCACGTCGGCGACCCGGAATCGCCAGGCTTCCCATTGGGAAGGGTCCTTCAGGCGTTCCATCTGCACGGCGACCTTCAGTTCGGGTATTTCGGTCATGACACCTGTCGGCGCTGGAGCGCCGTTGCACGGAACGACTGCAGAGTTTAGTGAACGGGAACCCATTCCGCCGTCGGGGCTACGACCGATCCTGGCCGCCCCAGGCCGACAGGGTGGCGCGGGCGTGCGACAAATTGTCGCTGGACACCCCGGGCCAGCCCTATTGAACGCAAAGCCGGGCTGGCAGGTAATTGGAGGGGCATATGCAGGCCCGTGCATGGGTCTGCCAGAAGCCTGCCCACCGGAGGTCTAGATGAGCAAGAACCAGAGCCCGCCGCTGACGCGTCGCCACGTGTTTGCTGGAGCCGGCACCGCCGGCGCGCTAGCTGCCGTCGCCGCCCTGCTGCCCACGACGCCCGAGGCGCCGCCGGTGCAGGCCGGGCCGGCGGCTGGCAGCGGTACCGAGCACGGCCGCTACCAGGTCACGCAGCACGTGCTGCGCTACTACCAGACCACCCGCACCTGAGGCCGCGGCCCCAGATTCAGGAGACGCCATGCTGTTGACCCGCAAAGCCGGCGCTGCCGGCACCCCCACCTCGAGCCTGGTCTCGAACCTGGCCCGTGGCCTGTCCCGTACCGTGCCGACGATGGACCGCCGCGCGTTCCTGCGCCGTTCGGGCCTGGGCGTTGGCGCCGGCATCGCGGCGAGCCAGCTGAAGCTGGTGAAGAAGGCGCAGGCGGCCGATGCGCCGGCAGCGGCCGGCGGCAAGGTCGAGGTCAAGCGCACCGTTTGCAGCCACTGCTCGGTGGGCTGCGCGATCGATGCCGTGGTCGAGAACGGCGTCTGGGTGCGCCAGGAGCCGGTCTTCGACAGCCCGATCAACATGGGTGCGCATTGCTCCAAGGGCGCGGCGATCCGTGAGCACGGGCACGGCGAGTACCGGCTGAAGTACCCGATGAAGCTGGTCGACGGCAAGTACCAGAAGATCAGCTGGGACCAGGCGCTGGACGAGATCAGCAAAAAGATGCTGGCGCTGCGCGAGCAGAACGGGCCGGACTCGATGTTCTTCGTCGGCTCGTCCAAGCACAGCAACGAGCAGGCTTACCTGATGAACAAGTTCGTGTCCATGTTCGGAACGAACAACTGCGATCACCAGGCGCGCATCTGCCATAGCACCACCGTGGCCGGCGTGGCGAACACGTGGGGGTATGGCGCCATGACCAATTCCTACAACGACATGCACCACTCGAAGGCGGCGCTGTACATCGGCTCGAATGCCGCCGAGGCGCACCCGGTTTCGATGCTGCATTTGCTGCACGCTAAGGAAAACGGCCTCAAGCTGATCGTCGTCGACCCGCGCTTCACGCGCACCGCAGCCAAGGCCGACCAGTTCGTGCGCCTGCGCTCCGGCACCGACATCCCGTTCCTGTTCGGGGTGCTGTACCACGTCTTCAAGAATGGCTGGGAGGACAAGCAGTACATCAACGACCGCGTCTACGGCATGGACAAAGTCAAGGAAGAGGTCATGGCCAGCTGGACGCCGGACAAGGTCGAGGAGGCCTGCGGTGTCGACGAGGCCACCTGCCTGCAGGTCGCCAGGACCATGGCCGAGAACCGCCCCAGCACCATTGTGTGGTGCATGGGCCAGACGCAGCACACGATCGGCAACGCGATGACGCGTGCCTCGTGCATCCTGCAGCTGGCGCTGGGCAACATCGGCAAGATGGGCGGCGGCGCGAACATCTTCCGCGGCCACGACAACGTGCAGGGCGCCACCGACATCGGACCGAACCCCGACTCGCTGCCTGGCTACTACGGACTGTCAGAGGGTTCGTGGAAGCACTTCTCCCGCGTCTGGGGCGTGGAGTTCGACTGGATCAAGGGCCGCTTCGCCGAGGGCATGCTGGACAAGCCGGGCATGACGGTGTCGCGCTGGATCGACGGCGTGCTCGAGAATCCCGAGCTGATCGCGCAGAAGGGCAACCTGAAGGGTCTGTTCTTCTGGGGGCATGCGCCCAATTCCCAGTCTCGCGGGCTGGAAATGAAGCGCGCGATGGACAAGCTGGACCTGCTGGTCGTCGTCGATCCGTTCCCGAGTGCGACGGCGGCGATGGCCGCGATGCCGGGCCGCGCCGAGGACGTCAACCCGAACCGGGCCGTGTACCTGCTGCCGGCAAGCACGCAGTTCGAGACCAGCGGGTCGATCACGGCGTCGAACCGCTCGATCCAGTGGCGCGAGAAGGTCATCGAGCCGCTGTGGGAGAGCCGCAGCGACCACATGATCATGTACCAGCTGGCCGACAAGCTGGGCTATGGCAAGGAACTGACGAAGAACCTCAAGCTGGTGCAGGCCAAGGGCGGCATGGAGCCCGAGCCCGAGTCGATCCTGCTCGAAGTCAACAAGGGCATGTGGACCATCGGCTACACCGGCCAGAGCCCGGACCGGCTGAAGGCGCACATGCGCAACATGCATGTCTTCGACGTCAAGACGCTCAAGGCCAAGGGTGGCATCGACAAGGAGACCGGCTACAAGCTCGACGGCGACTACTTCGGCCTGCCCTGGCCCTGCTTCGGCACCGCCGAACTCAAGCATCCGGGTTCCCCCAACCTGTACGATACCAGTCGCCACGTGATGGACGGTGGTGGCAACTTCCGCGCCCGCTTCGGCGTCGAGAAGGACGGCGTGTCGCTGCTGGCCGGAGACGGGTCGCACAGCCTGGGCGCCGAGATCAAGACCGGCTATCCGGAGTTCGACCATGCACTGCTGAAGAAGCTGGGCTGGTGGGACGACCTGACCGATGACGAAAAGGCCGAGGCCGAAGGCAAGAACTGGAAGACCGACCTTTCGGGCGGCATCCAGCGCGTGGCGATGAAGCACGGCTGCCATCCGTTCGGCAATGCGAAAGCGCGGGCGATCGTCTGGAACTTCCCGGACCCGATTCCGAAGCACCGCGAGCCGTTGTACAGCAACCGGCCCGACCTGGTCGCCAAGTACCCGACGCACGAGGACAAGAAGTCGCACTGGCGCCTGCCCACGTTGTACAAGACGGTGCAGGACCAGAACAAGGACATCGGCAAGACCTATCCGCTGGTCATGACCAGCGGCCGGCTGGTCGAATACGAGGGCGGGGGTGAGGAGACCCGTTCCAACCCCTGGCTGGCGGAACTGCAGCAGCACATGTTCGTCGAGATCAATCCGCGTGCGGCGAACGATCGCGGCATCCGCGATGGCGACGAAGTGTGGGTGCGCTCGCCGCCGATGGAGGGAACTCCCGGTTTCAAGGGCCTGCGTGTCAGGGCACAGGTCACCGAACGCGTCGGCGCCGACACGGTGTTCCTGCCGTTCCACTTCTCCGGCCGCTGGGGCGGCATCGACCTGGCTCCTTACTACCCGGAAGGTGCCGAGCCCATCATTCGCGGCGAGGCCGTCAACACGGCGACCACCTATGGCTACGACATCGTCACGATGATGCAGGAGACCAAGACCACGGTCTGCCAGATCGAGAAGGTCACGGCTTGAGCGCGCAACAGGAGACATCTCAATGGCTCGAATGAAATTCATATGCGACGCCGAGCGCTGCATCGAGTGCAACGGCTGCGTCACCGCCTGCAAGGCGGAAAACGATGTGCCCTGGGGCGTGAACCGCCGCCGCGTGGTCACGCTCAGCGACGGCGTGCCGGGCGAGCGCAGCATCTCGGTGGCGTGCATGCACTGCAGCGACGCGCCGTGCATGGCGGTGTGCCCGGTGGACTGTTTCTACCGCACCGAGGATGGTGTCGTGCTGCACGACAAGGACGTGTGCATCGGTTGCGGTTACTGCAGCTACGCCTGCCCGTTCGGCGCGCCGCAGTTCCCCAGCAACGGCAGCTTCGGGTTGCGCGGCAAGATGGACAAGTGCACCTTCTGCGCCGGCGGCCCGGAGGCCAACGGCAGCGCGGCGGAGAACGAGAAGTACGGCCGCAACCGGCTGGCGGAAGGCAAGCTGCCGGCGTGCGCCGAGATGTGCTCGACGAAGGCCTTGCTGGGCGGCGATGGCGACATGGTGGCCGACATCTTCCGCGCCCGGGTGCTCACCCGTGGCAAGGGCAGTGAGGTCTGGGGCTGGGGTACGGCCTACGGCAAGCCCGCGGAAGGGAAGAAGTCATGAGGCGCATTGCAATCTTGTTGGGCTGCGTGGCGGTGCTCGGTCTGGCCGCCTGCAGCGAAAAGCCGCAGCAGACGGCCGGTGGCAAGGTCAAGGGCAGCGCGCCCGCCTGGCAGGGCGCCAAGGACGAGTTCGTTGTGCCGGGCTGGAAGGCCGGCGACCAGGCCAGCTGGGAGACGCAGATGCGCGAGCGTGGCAAGGGCCAGAACGAGTACGCGCGCATCGGCAGCGCCAGCTAGCGCCTTCGCCGATCCGATCGAACAGGAGCGTTCATGCGCAAACTTCTGAACTGCCTCTCGCGCGCCGCCGGCCTGGCGGCGCTGGCGGCGGTGCTGGGACTGCCGGCCCTGGCCGTGGCCCAGACCGTGGCGCCGGCCGATCCGCCGCCCGGATTCGTCGCCCCTGCGGAGCCGCAGCCGGGCGAGACGAATGCCCAACGCGCGCTGACCCAGCCGGGAAACAATGCGCCGCTGTGGCGCGCCGTGCGCGACTCCGGCACGCAGCCCGGGACCGTCAACCTCGAAGGCGGCGAACTTGGCACGCTGGTGCAGCCGTTCGTCAGGTACCCGGGTTCGGACTACACCACGGCAGGCGAAGCGTGGCGCCAGGTTCGCAACGACTGGATCATTCCCTACGGCGGGTCCTTGCTGCTGGTGATGCTGGTGGCCGTCACGCTGATGTACTTCACGGTCGGGCCCATCGGCGGCCACGTGCCGGACACCGGCCGCAAGGTCGAGCGCTTCACGCCGTTCGAGCGGTCAGCGCATGGACTGAACGCGGCCGCCTTTGTCGTGTTGGTGGTGTCGGGACTCGTGATGGCGTTCGGCAAGTTCCTGCTCCTCCCTGTGCTGGGCGCCACGCTGTTCGGCTGGCTGACCTACGCGCTGAAGACGGTGCACAACTTTGTCGGCCCGCTCTTTGCGGTCACGTTGATCGTCATGATCGTGACCTTCGTGCGCGACAACATGCCGCGCGCCGGCGACCTGGCCTGGCTGAAGAGCTTTGGCGGCGTGTTCGGCAATCACCAGGTGCCGTCGCACCGGTTCAATGCCGGTGAGAAGGTCGTCTTCTGGAGCGGTGTTTTCTTGCTGGGCCTGTTGGCGACGGTGTCGGGCATCTTTCTCAACCAGATCGTGCCCGGCATGAGCAACACGCGCGGGCAGATGCAGGTGGCGCAGATGGTTCACGGCGCCGCCACGGCGCTGATGATGGCGGTGTTCGTCCTGCACATCTACCTCGGCACGATCGGCGCCAAGGGGGCGCTGAACGGCATGGTGACGGGCTACTGCGACGAAGGCTGGGCGCAGGAGCACCATGAACTCTGGCTGAAGGACATCAAGTCCGGCAAGATCCCGGCCCAGCGGTCCGGCGCGGCGCCGCCGGACGGCGCGGACGCCCAGCCGCGAGCGACCTGACCGACGATAATCGGCGCGCATGTCCCTCCCCAGCGAAGCCCTGAACCCTGCCCCGAGCCTGCCCCTGGTGCCCGGGGCGCCGCGGCTGACCTCGGCGCAGGGCATCCTGCTGCGCGAGATCTCGATCCTCGACGAGTACGGTGAGCGACGGCTGCTGATGATCCCGGCCGAGCGGCCCTTGACGGTCTTTGTCGACCGGCGCGAACTGGTCACGCTGATGACCCTGGGGGCGATGCCGGAGCTGCTGGTGCTGGGCTATCTGCGCAACCAGCGCCTGATCGCGCATGCCGGCGAGGTCGAGTCGATCAGCGTGGACTGGGACGTGTCAGCCGCGGCCGTGCGTACGCGCCACGGCCTGCCGGACCTGCAGCAACGCACTGCGCACCGCGTCGTGACCACCGGCTGCGGCCAGGGCACGGTGTTCGGCGACATGATGGCGGGGCTGGGCAGCGTGCAGCTGCCGGACCCGTCGGTGGCACGCATCCGCCAGAGCACCTTGCATCGCATGCTGGAGTGCATGCGGCAGCAGGACAGCATCCACCGCAAGGCCGGCTCGGTGCATGGCTGCGCACTGTTCTGCGGCGGCGAGATGCTGATGTTCGTCGAAGACGTCGGGCGCCACAACGCGATCGACACCATCGCCGGCTGGATGGCGCTGCACGGCGTGACGGGCGGCGACAAGGCCTTCTACACCACCGGCCGCCTGACCAGCGAGATGGTCATGAAGGCGGGCCAGATGGGCGTGCCGATCATCGTCTCGCGCAACGGCGTGACGGCGATGGGCCACGAAATGGCCGAGCGCATGGGCATGACCCTGTTCGGGCGCGCGGCAAACCGCCACTTCCTGTGCTACTGCGGCTTCGACAGGTTCGACTCCGAACCCGAACCCCGGCGCGCTGCGGTGCGTGTGGTCGCCGGCTGAAGCGGCGGCCGGTCAGTCGAACACGGGCGTCTCGACGCCCAGCACCTTGTGCAGCTTGGGGCTGGTGGTGGTGTACTGCAGCAGCACCCGCCTTTCCGGGAACACGTACGGCGACGCACCGAACGCCGCGAGCGCCGCCTCGTGGAAGCCTGACAGGATCAGCTTCTTCTTGCCGGGGTAGGTGTTGATATCGCCAACGGCGAAGATGCCGGGCACGCTGGTTTCGAACTTCTCCGTGTCGACGACGATCTGCTTGCGCGTCAGCGCCAAGCCCCAGTCGGCGATCGGCCCGAGCTTGGGGCTGAGGCCAAAGAACACCAGGAGCATGTCCAGAGGCACCACGCGCGTGACGCCGTCGGCGCCGGTGACCTTGATCGACTTGAGCCGGTCGCCGGATTCTTCCAGCCCCGTCACCTGGCCGACCATGAACTGCATTTCGTAGGCGTCGCACAGTTCCTTCATCTTGGCCACGCTGGCGGGCGCGGCCTTGAAGCCGTCGCGTCGGTGCACCAGGATCACGCTTTCGGCCTTGTTCGGCCCTTCCTGCACGAAGTTCAGCGTCCAGTCGAGCGCCGAGTCGCCGCCGCCGACGATGACCAGGTTCTTGCCGGCAAACTGGGCCGGATTCCGCACCCGATAGAAGAGCTGGCTGCCGTCGAACTTGTCGATCCCGTCGACCTTCAGCGTGCGCGGCTGGAACGATCCCACGCCGCCGGCAATGAAGATCGTCTTGCTGATGAAGCGCAGGCCCTTGGAGGTCTCGACATCGAACCGCCCATCGTCGCGCTTGGCCACCAGGCTGACCTCCTGCCCGAGGTGCAGCGTGGCGCCAAACGGTTCGATCTGCTTGAGCAGGTTGTCGGTGAGTTCCTTGCCGGTGCACACCGGCACGGCCGGGATGTCGTAGATCGGCTTGTCGGGGTACAGCTCGATGCACTGACCGCCGGGGTAGGCCAGGGAATCGATGAGGTGCGCCTTGATCTCGAGCAGCCCCAGCTCGAACACCTGGAACAGGCCCACCGGGCCGGCGCCCACGATGACGGCGTCGGTTTCGATGGGGCCGTCGTGGCTGCGGGCCGTGTCCATCACTTCCGGGCTCAGGTTCGGTTCCATCGGCATCGTCAGCGGATCAGCTGATCCAGCTTGTCTTTCTTGTCCTTCCACTCGTCGGCGTCGGGCGGCGGCGCCTTGCGCTTGGTGATGCTGGGCCATTTGCGAGCCAGGTCGGCATTGAGCTTGATGAAATGCAGCTGGTCGCTCGGCACGTCCTCCTCGGGCAGGATGGCATTGACCGGGCACTCGGGGATGCACACGGCGCAGTCGATGCACTCGTCGGGGTCGATCGTGAGGAAGTTCGGCCCTTCGCGAAAGCAGTCCACCGGACAGACATCCACGCAATCGGTGTACTTGCAGCGGATGCACGATTCGAGAACGACATGGGTCATGGATAGCTCGTGATGGGGAAATGCAGTGGCAATCTGCCACCCGCTCCGACCGCAGAGCGGCGCGGGGCTTCAGGCCAAACACGCCATTTTATGCGGCGTGCGCCCGGGCCCGCGGGAGATGGTGCTCCGCCGGCGCGGTCTTTGGCGCCACCGGCAGCGCGCCGACGCCGACGGTCACGACCGTCGGGCGGCCCGCATGCAGCATCGCGGCTTCGCCCAGGGTGGCGGCCGTATGGTCGCTGGCGAGCTGGTCGGGCCAGCCGGCGCGCGACACCACGCACACCGGCGCATCTGCCGCCCAGCCGGCGGCCTGCAACTGGCGGCCCAGGCGCGCAAGCTGGCGGCCCGCCATGTAGAAGACCTCGGTGTCGGCACTGCGTGGCGCGGCCCGGGGGCCGTCGCGCGCCATCGCCGTGGCCAGGCTGACGCTGCGGCCCGC
>Ga0316195_10001318_pt1 | contig 11010 bp, 9 predicted proteins | sample Phised1_MG_FD_204937 | JGI IMG/M metagenome (GOLD analysis project Ga0316195, IMG submission 204937) | Coastal sediment microbial communities from Maine, United States - Phippsburg sediment 1 | ecosystem: Environmental > Aquatic > Marine > Coastal > Sediment | place: USA: Maine | collected... | reverse complement strand
AGGTCGGCCGTCTGCACCAGCACCTTGACCGGCAGGCCCGACGAAAGCATCTCGATCAGGCTGGCGTTCTCCGGCGCGTCGCTGCGCTCGGGCGGAATGCACACCAGGTAGTCCGGCAGCCGCGCCAAGTCGTCGGCGCCCAGCGAGTTCTCGTCGAAGGCTTCGAAGAACAGGTCGTGCTCGGCCTCGATGTACCCGCCTCGCGATTCCAGCTCGGCCACCGCCAGCGCGCGCACCAGCTCGGCCGCTTCGGGCAGGCGCTCGCGAAAGGCCAGCGCCGCGGCTGCGCAGTTGTCGAACTCGAACCCGAAGGTCTCGGACCGTGTTCCGCCGGTCCACAATGTGGCCTGCTGCTCGGGGGGCGCGAAGAAGCGCTGCGACTCCAGCACGCCCAGCGTGCGCACCAGCCGCTCGCGCCGCGACGCGGGCAACTCGTCGTCCGGCGACGACTTGCCGACCACGCGCGACAGCGCGTCGAAATCGAACAGGTCCTGGTGCGGCCCGCCCAGCGCCGCCTGCAGGCTCTGCGGCCGGCGCCCGGCCTGCGAGTGGCTGAAGGCGGCGCGCAGAATGTCCGACAACTGCTGCACGAGCATGCCGACGTCGGCATGGAACTGGCGGGCCTTCTCGCGCTGCACCGTCTGCCAGGTGTGGCGGACCAACCGTGCCGGCGTCGCCGGCGTGCAGCCGAGCACGGCGCCGTCGGCGCGCAGGGCGCCGCCGGCGTGGCGCAGCACCTGCTCCAGCGTCTCGCCCTCCCGTTCGCCCAGGCGCGCGGCCGCCGCGTCCCACAGGTCGGTCAGCGAGCCTTCGGCACCGGCGGCGACGGCGGCCCGGATCTCGCGCTCCAGCTGCAGGCCGTGGCGCCGCAGGCGTTCGCCGTCGATGCCGCGCGGCGCCACGTCGCGCAGCACACCGTCGACGAGGCCGGACAAGGTGTGCACGCAGTCGGCCCCACGGCGGCGGTCGACCAGCACGAGCGGGAAGTCGTGGCGCAGCGCGTCCAGGTCGCGCAAGGGCGCCAGCAGCGCAGGCCGAAGGTCCCGGCCGTCGATCGGCTGCAGGGCGCCGCCGCGGCGCTTGCCGGTGAGGTGGAAGACCAGCAGGTCGGTGTGCTTGGCGTGCGGGTCCATGCGGGGTCCGTTCTGGTCAGGCGGCCGCGCCTTCGGGCCACACGGTGTACTTGTCGAGCTCGCGGTTCAGGCCGGCGCGGATCACCGCCGGCGAGCGCAACTGGCCCGCGTGGCGCAGATCCTCGTAGCAGGGCGCGTCCGGGTTGCGGTAGAGGATGCCCACCGGGATGGGGTCGTCGACCGACGCGATCTCGCGCGCGCGGTCCAGGTCGCGCGGGTCGTGCACGCGCTGGTTGCGGTAGGCGCTGGACAGCCCGGTGCTCAGTTGCAGCCCGTCGGCGTGCGTGAGCAGCTGGGTGCGCTGCGGGTCGCGCAGCCACGGGTCGAAGGCCTTGGGCATGAACTCGGGGCAGCGCTGCAGGATGCGAACGAACGAGAACCCGCGGTGCCGGAACGCGGCCAGCATGATGTCGTAAAGCACCTCGGGCACCCAGTCGACGCCCTGCGCCACGAAGGATGCGCCCTGCACGCCGAGCGTCACCGTCAGCGGGTTCATCGGCTCCAGCATGGCGCCGTAGGGCGTGGTGTTGCTCTTCAGCCCGCGCGGCGAGGTCGGCGAAGCCTGCTTCTTGGTCAGGCCGTAGACGTGATTGTCGTGCAGCACGACCGTGATGTTCATGTTGTAGCGGATGGCGTGGATCCAGTGCGCCGCGCCAATGCTGCAGCAGTCGCCGTCGCCGGTGCTGACGAACACGTGCAGGTCCGGCCGCGCCATCTTGATGCCCTCGGCCACCGGGAAGGCGCGGCCGTGCAGGCCGTGGAAGCCGTAGGTCTTCATGTAGTGCGGCAGCCGGCTCGAGCAGCCGATGCCGGATACGAAGACGGTGTTCTCGGGCGCCAGGCCCTCGTCGCTGCACAGGCGCTGCATCGCGGCCAGGATGGCGTTGTCGCCGCAGCCGCTGCACCAGCGCGGCACGCCGCCCTGGTAGTCCTCCAGCGCGTGGTGCTCCTCGTGCAGCTTGATGACGCACTGGCTGAGTGATCGGCGGCTCATGCGTGGGACTCCGTGGTTTGCAGCGCCCGGCGCACGGCGGCGCAGATGTCTGCCGGCTTGATCGGCTGGCCGCGCGATTGGCTCCAGCAATCGACGTCGACCAGAAAGCGCGACCTCAGCATCATGGCCAGCGCCGAGTAGCGGCGGTTGTCGGCGTCGATCATCTCGTCTTCCAGCCGGTCGGACCAGCAGCCTTCGATCGTCATCACGCGGCGGAAGCGCGCCATGGTCTCGCGGATGCCCGGCGGCAGCGGGTTCAGGAAGCGCAGGTGCAGCGACGACACCGAGAGCCCTTCGCCGCGCAGCCGCGTCACCGACTCCTGGATCGCGCCCATCGTGCTGCCCCAGCCGACCAGCAGCATGTCGCCGCCGGCGCCGTCGTCGTCGCCAAATACCGGTGCCGGCCTGAGTGTCTTCTGCAACGAGGCCAGCTTCAGGCTGCGTGCGCGCAGGCCTTCCTCGTTGATCGCCGGGTCGTAGGCGACCTTGCTCGCGCGGTCGTGCGCCAGGCCGGTGACGGTGTGCATGCCGCCCGGCTGGCCGGGCTGGAAGCGCCGCGACAGGCCGGTGACCGGGTCCCAGTCGTAGGGCTTGGCCCCCGGCGGCACCGGCGTCTGGTCCACCGGCGGCGCCAGCCAGTCCTCGCTGAACTGCGGCCGCGGGAACGGCTGCTGGGCCGTTGCCAGGCTGGCGTCGGAGAGCACCACGACCACCATGCCGAAGGTCTCGGCGATCTTGCGCGCCGTGATCACCGAGTAGAAGCAGTCCTCGATGCTGCACGGCGCCAGCACCACCTTGGGCGCGTCACCGTGACCGCCGTACAGCGCCGCCAGCAGGTCGCCCTGCTCGACCTTGGTCGGCTGGCCGGTGCTCGGCCCGCCGCGCTGCACGTCGACCACCACCAGGGGAATCTCGGCCATCACGGCCAGCCCCAGCACCTCCTGCTTGAGCGAAAGCCCCGGCCCGGAGGTGATGGTCACGGCGCACTTGCCGGCGTAGGACGCGCCGACCGCAAAGGCGCAGGCGGCGATCTCGTCCTCGGCCTGGTGCACCAGCCCGCCGACCTTCTCGAACACCTCGCTCAGGTAATGCGACGCCGAGGTGGCCGGCGTGATCGGGTACATCGCGCAGATGTCCATGCCCGAGGCCATGACGCCGAGCGCGATCGCGGTATTGCCGTTCAGCACCACCTGTGGCTCGGTGGCGCGCTGCGCCGGGATGCGCCAGCGCAGGTCCAGCTCGGCCTCGGCAAACGCCGAACCGGCGTCGAAGAGCGCCAGGTTGCTGCGGATGACCGCCTCGTCCTTCTTGCGGAAGACACGCGCGATCTGTTCGTGCGCGAGGCCGGCGTCGAGCCCGTACAGCCGGCACAGCAGGCCGAGCACGAACATGTTCTTGCCCTTGCGCGGGTCGTCGACCAGCTCGCGGCAGCGGTCCTCCAGCGGCAGCTCGATGACCTGGAAGCCGTCGCCGCGCAGCGCCTCCACGGTCCGCGTGTAGGTCTGCACGATCGCCGGGTCCAGGTGGCTGCGCCACATGTTCTCCAGCAGGATCGTGGCACCGGGCTTGAGCTCGCGTGCCTGCACGCGGCCGATCAGCACCTGTTCGTTGAAGGCGACCACCAGGTCGGTCTGGTCGCCGCCGTTGCTGACCTGCTGCGAGCCGATGCGGATGCGGATGCCGCTGGCGCCGGCGACACTGCGCGCCGGCGGCTGGATCTCGGCCGGGATGATCTCGGTCGTCCAGATGCCGTTGCCCATGCGGGCGGCGATCGCCGCCAGCGACTGGCCGCAGCGCTGCGCGCCCTCGCCCGAGTCGCTGATGACCTCGACGATGTGTTCGGCCAGCTCGATGGCGGGCTGCGCAGGCGTGTTGGACCGGGTGAGCATGGTGCGTCTTGGTTGAAGTGGCCGGCGCGATGGCGCTCAGGCGAGGTGGATGCGGGCGAAACTCCGCTCGCGGCGGTCGATGCCGAACAGGCCGCTCTCGGCACCGGCGTCGGTGGCGTAGATGCGCTCCGAATCGCGCAGCCCCAGGTAGGCCTTCATCGCGCGCGCGGCGCGCCGCCCGGCCCCCATGGCCTGGATCACGGTGGCGGCCCCGGTGACGATGTCGCCGCCGGCATAGACGCCGCCGATGGAGGTGGCGCCGTCGTCGTCGGTGGCGATGTAGCCCCGCTTGTCGAGCTTCAGGCCCGAGGTCTGGCCGAGGATCGGATTGGCGTTGGTGCCGATGGCGAACACCACCATGTCGCACTCGAACTCGAAGGCGCTGTCGGGCACCGGCAGCGGGCGCCGCCGCCCCGAGGCGTCCGGCTCGCCCAGTGCCATGCGCTCGCAACGCATGGCGCGCACGTTGTGGTTGTCGTCGCCGATCAGTTCGAGCGGGCTGGTCAGCCAGTGGAACTGCACCCCTTCCTGCTGGGCGTGGTGGATTTCCTCGACGCGCGCCGGGGCCTCGGCCGCACTGCGCCGGTACAGGCAGGTCACGGTCTCGGCGCCGAGCCGCAGCGAAACCCGCAACGCGTCCATCGCCGTGTTGCCGGCGCCGATCACGGCCACGTGCTTGCCCGGCTGCAAGGGCGTGTCGTAGGCCGGGAACTCGCGCGCGTGCAGCAGGTTGCAGCGCGTGAGCATCTCGTTGGCCGACAGCACGCCGCCCAGCGACTCGCCCGGGATGCCCATGAAGCTGGGGTAGCCGGCGCCGGTGCCGATGAAGACCGCGTGATGGCCCATCTCGGTCAGCATCTGCTCGATCGTGAACAGCCGGCCGACGAGCGTGTTGCACTCGAAGCGGATGCCCAGCCGCTTGAGCTTGTCGATCTCGACATCAACCACCGCGTTCGGCAGCCGGAAGTCGGGGATGCCGTACTTCAGCACCCCGCCGGGTTCGTGGAAGGCCTCGTAGACCGTGACCTCGCAGCCCGCCTTGGCCATGTCGGCGGCACAAGCCATGCCGGCCGGGCCCGAGCCCACGATGCCGACCTTGAACCGGTTGTGCTCGATGTACGGCACGTTGGCCCAGTCCTCGCGGATGGCCATGTCGCCGACGAAGCGCTCCAGCCGGCCGATCGCCACCGGTTCCAGCGTATCCCCGACCGTGCACACGCCTTCGCACTGGGTTTCCTGCGGGCAGACGCGGCCGCACACCGACGGCAGCAGGTTGGTGTCGGTGATGACGTCATAGGCGCCGTGGAAGTTCTTCGCCTCCAGCTTGCGGATGAAGCCGGGGATGTCGATGCCGACCGGGCAGCCGGCCACGCAGGGCTGGTCTGCGCAGTCCAGGCAGCGCTGCGCCTCCACCAGGGCATCCTCCAGCCGGTAGCCCGTGGCGACCTCGTCGAAGTTACGGACCCGCTCCCCCGGCGGCTGCTCCGGCATCGGCGTGCGCGCCTGCGGGATGCTGCGAATCGTCTTCTTCTTGGGCATGTCGGCTCCCGGCGACGGGCGATTCAGTGAGGATCGGCCGGGGTGGCCGTGGCGCTCGGCGCCGCCGCGTCGCGGATGCGGCAGGCGGACTGCCAGGACTCGAGCGCCTGCTTCTCGGTGGGCTTGTAGCGTGCCAGGCGGGTCATCAGGTCGTCGAAGTCCACTGCGTGGCCGTCGAAGTCCGGCCCGTCGACGCAGGCGAACTTGACCTGCTCGCCGATCTTCACTCGGCAGCCGCCGCACATGCCGGTGCCGTCGACCATCACCGGGTTCAGGCTGACCATGGTCTTGATGGCATGCGGCCGCGTGACCTCGACGCAGCCGCGCATCATCACCGGTGGCCCGATCGCCACCACCTCGTCGATGTCGGCATGCTTGGCGATCGCCTGTTCGATGCCTTCGGTGACCAGGCCCTTCAGACCCGCCGAGCCGTCGTCGGTGCACACGATCAGCTCGTCGCACCAGGCGCGGAACTTGTCCTCCCAGAACATCAGCGAGCGATTGCGGAAGCCCAGCACGCCGATCACATAGGCGCCGCTCTCCTTGTAGGCCCGGGCCTGCGGAAAGATCGGCGCGACGCCGAGACCGCCGCCCACGCAGACCACCTTGCGCGCGTTGCCGATGTGGCTGGGGATGCCCATCGGCCCCACCAGTGCGTGCAGGTGGCCTCCTTCCCGGCAATCGCGCTGCATCTCGCGCGTGGTCTTGCCGACGGCCTGGATCACCAGCGTGATGGTGCCCCGCTCGCGGTCGAAGTCGGCGATCGTCAGCGGGATGCGCTCGCCGTGTTCGTGCGCCATCACGATCACGAACTGGCCCGGGCGAGCGGCCTTGGCCATCTGCGGGTGGTGCACCTCAAGCAGGTACGTGGCGTCGGAGAAGTCCGTGCGCTTGACGATCTCGAAGTCGGCCATGGCTCATGCTCCGTCCGCCGCTGGGCCGCGGCATCCCCCGCAGCACTGCATCAGGCATCACCGACCTACCCGTGGCCGCCTGAAACCTGTCGCACCCAGCGTAGCGGGGCGGCGCCGGCGGGTCTTGAGCCGGATCAATCCCGCGCCATGCACTGACCCCGTGCACGGGCGCAGGCCGACGCTCAGCGCGGCGGCGGGTCGCCCGCGGGCGCCACGGACACCGAGTCGCCTGCGGCCCGCTCGGTGGCGTCGTCGGCTCCGGCCGACGGAGACAAGACGGCGAGCCCCAGCGCCACCGTCAGCAGGACGGCAAACAGCAGGAGGAAGCGCAGGATCGGCGGACGGTCGGAGGCAGCGGCAGGCATGGGGGTCGGGATCGGACGATGCGCATCAAGCAGCAGGGCCATGGCGCCCTGACAGGCGGCAGCAAGCGCGTTGGCACGGGCCCGCATTGTCCAACATCAACCGCCGGGCGGACATCGGGGATTGGAGGAGTTGCCCGCCCAACCGGTGCTGCGCAGCGTCTCCCCTGGGGGAGACGGCCCATCTGGCAACAAAGTTGCACGATTGTTACTCCACCTGCGGCCGCCCAGGGTGCCGGGGCCGGCGCGACCGGCGCGGTGCGCTCAGCCCAGCCGCACGGCGCCTTCGGCCGCCAGCGCGTCGATCTCGTCGCCATCGAACCCGCCCTGCAGCAGGACCTCCCGCGTGTGCTGGCCGAAGGTCGGCGCCGGACGCCGCACGCTGCCCGGGGTGGCGCTGAACTTCACGGGCACCCCCAGCGCCCGCGTGCGGCCGGCCACCGGGTGCTCGAGGTCGACCACCATCTCGCGCGCCACCGTCTGCGGGTCGGCCGCCATCTGGCCGATGTCCTGGATCGGCCCGGCCGGCACGCCTGCGGCGTCCAGCAGTGACAGCCACTCGCCGGTCGGCCGCAGCCGCAGGTGCTCGGCCAGCAGAGCGGCAAGCTCTTCGCGGTGCGCCATGCGGGCACTGTTGTCGACGTAGCGCGGGTCGGCAATCAGTTCGGGCACCCCCACCAGCCGGGCGATACGCTCCCAGTTGGCCTGGTTGGCGCCACCGATGTTGATCCACCCGTCGGCGGTCGGAAACGCCTGGTACGGCGCGGCCATGACGTGCGCCGAGCCGCCCGGCCCGGGCGACACGCCGGTGGCAAAGAAGATGGCAGCCTGCCAGGCCGTCTGGTGGATGCCGGCCTCCATCAGTGAGGTGTCGACGAGCTGCCCATGCCCCGTCTTCAGCCGGTGCACATAGGCCGACACGATGCCCAGCGCGGCCAGGATGCCGGCGTTCAGATCGGTCACCGGGCTGCCTACCTTGACCGGCGCGCCGCCGGGCTCGCCGGTGATGCTCATCAGGCCCGACACCCCTTGTGCGATGAGGTCGAAGCCACCCTTGCCGGCCGCCGGCCCGGTGCGGCCGTAGCCCGAGATCGAGCAGTAGACCAGCGCCGGGTTCAACGCCTGCAGCGTCTCGTAACCCAGCCCGAGCCGGTCCAGCGCGCCGCGCCGGTAGTTCTCGACCAGCACGTCGGCCCGCGCCACCAGCCGCCGCAGCACGCCCTGCCCGCCCGCGGTCTTGAGGTCCACGGCAATCGATCGCTTGTTGCGGTTCATCATCATGAACGCCGCCGACTCGCCGTTCACGCTGGGCTCGGCATAGCGGCGGGTGTCGTCGCCGCCCGGCACGCGCTCGACCTTGATCACGTCGGCGCCCAGATCGGCCAGCAGGGCGCCGCAACTGGGCCCGGCCATGATCTGGGCCAGTTCCAGCACCGTGACGCCGGACAGCGGTCCGTTCATCGGCCCTTGAATTCGGGCGCCACCTTGTCCAGGAAGGCGCGGTAGCCGATGCGGAAGTCCTCGGTGTCGTAGCAGCGGAAGCCCTCGTCGCGCTGGGCGTCGCTGAGCGGCTCGCCCGACGCCAGTTCGCGCAGGAACTGCTTGTGCCAGCGTGCCACCAGCGGTGCCCCGGCGGCGATGCGGCGTGCCGCGGCATAGGCCTCGGCCACAACGTGGTCATCGGCCACCACCCGGTGCACCAGCCGTTTGTCGCGGGCCTCTCTTGCACCGAACACGCGCCCCTCGAGCAGCATCTCCAGCGCCACCGCGCGGCCGGCCAGCTGCACCAGCGCCGCCAGTTCGGCATGCGCCATCACCAGGCCGAGCTTGTTTATCGGAACGCCGAAGCGGCTGCCCTCGCCGCAGATGCGCAGATCGCACAGCGCCGCGATCTCCAGCCCGCCGCCGACGCAGAGGCCCTCGATCAGCGCCACCGTCGGGTGGCGGCAGTCCGCGATCGCGGCGAGCGCGCCGTGCAGGACCTCGCCATAGGCCTTGCCCTGGGCGAAGTCATTGCGCTCGGTGGCGAACTCGGCAATGTCGTTGCCGGGGGCGAAGGCCTTGCCGCCGGCGCCGCGCAGCACGATGCAGCGCAGCGTGTCGTCGGCCGACAGCTCGCGCATCACCGCGCCCAGGCGCATCCACATCGGCTTGGTCAGCGCGTTGAGCTTGTCGGGGCGGTTCAGCGTGACGGTGGCGATGTCGCCGTCGCGCAGGACGAGGAGGTGGTCGCTCATCGGTAGAAGTACTCCACCAGCGCCATCGGCACCGCCGGCACATAGGTCACCAGCAGCAGCACCGCGACCAGCACGCCGATGAAGGGCAGGTTCACGCGCGTGACCTTCCACATGTCGGCCTTGGCGATCGAGCAGCTGGCCATCAGCACGCTGGCCACCGGCGGCGTCTGCTGGCCGATGCCAAGATTCAGCGTGACGATGAGGCCGAAATGCACCGGGTCGATGCCCACGGCATTGACCAGCGGCATCACGATCGGGACCACCAGGATGATCGCGGCCGCCGAATGCAGGAACAGGCCGATCAGCAGGAAGAAGATGTTCAGGATCGCCAGGACGGCGTAGCGGTTGTCGGTCAGGCCGGAGATCCAGGTCGCGAGCTGCTGCGGCATCTGCTGCTCGGTCAGGTACACGCCCAGCAGCGCCGACGAGGCCACCAGCAGCATCACGGTGGCGGTCTGCATCGCGCCGTCGACCATCGCCGTGTACAGGTGGTCCCAGTTCAGTTCGCGATAGATCACGCCGCCGATGAACAACGCCGCCAACACGGCCAGCGCCGCACCCTCGGTGGCGGTGACGATGCCGCCGAAGATGCCGCCCAGGATGATCAGTGGCAGCGTGAAGGCCCAGGCCGCGTCCTTGAAGGTGGACCGCACCTTCTTCCACTGGAAGACCTCTTCCACCGGGTAGTTGTACTTGCGCGCGTACCACCAGGCCAGCGCCATCATGCCGCCGCCGCCCAGGATGCCGGGGATGATGCCGGCGACGAAGATCTGCACCACCGAGGCGTCGGCCATCACCGCATACAGGATCATCGGGATCGACGGCGGGATGATCACTGCCAGCGTGGCCGAGCTCGACGTGATCGCGGCGGCGAACTCCTTGGGGTAGCCCTTCTTCTTCATCGCCGGGATCAGGATCGAACCCATCGCGGCGACGTCGGCCACCGCCGAGCCCGAGATCTCGGCGAAGAACATCGAGGTGCCGATGTTGATCATCGCCAGCCCGCCCTTGACGAAGCCCAGCAGCGCCGAGGCGAAGGCGATCAGCCGCCGCGACAGGCTGGAGGTGTTCATGATGGCGCCGGCCAGGATGAACAGCGGAATCGCCAGCAGCGGGAACTTGGTTGCGCCGGTGAACATCACGATCGCCGCGTTGAGCAGCGAATCCATACCGCCCGAATAGACCATCGCCGCCATCGCGACGATGCCCAGCGCAATCGCGATCGGGATGTTGAGCAGGATCAGGGCCACCAGCCCCGCGAACATCGAGCCGACGATCACGACAGCGCCCCTGGCGCCGCCCGGGGCGCCGCGGCCGCCGGCTCGGCGTCCTGCAACTGCTGCACCGGCAACTGCTCGTGGTCGACGATGCCTGCGCCGCGCGCCTGTCCCAGCACGGCCGGCAGGCTGAGCAGCTGCGCGACGATGAACAGCACGGCGCCGACCGGGATCACCGACTGCGTCAGCCAGGTCGGCACCCAGGTCAGGCTGACCAGGCTGTCGCCCTGCAGGATCAGCAGCACCTCGACCCCGAACCACGCGAGCAGGCCGAAGAAACCGATCACGCAGACCTCGCCGAACCAGACGGCCGGCACGCGCAGCGCCGGCTTCATCGCGTTGACCAGGCCGGGGAAGCCGATGTGCGCGCGGTGCAGCGCCGCGAGAGCAGCGCCGTAGTAGGTCAGCCAGGCCAGCTGGATCGACGCCACCTCGTCATACCAGACGAGCGAGACACCCAGCTTGCGGCAGGCCACCGCGTACAGGATGACGACGGCGAGTGCTGCCATCTGGAAGATGACGAAGGCCGTCAGGAAGCGCTGGAAGGCGCGGCGGTAGGTGTCGAACACGGTGGGAAGGTCCCGTCATCACCAAGGGGTCGGGCGAGCGCAGCCCGCCGGCGTCGCCGCCCGGACCGCCCACGGCCCGGGCGGCGAGGATCGGCT
>Ga0316195_10001317_pt1 | contig 11011 bp, 7 predicted proteins | sample Phised1_MG_FD_204937 | JGI IMG/M metagenome (GOLD analysis project Ga0316195, IMG submission 204937) | Coastal sediment microbial communities from Maine, United States - Phippsburg sediment 1 | ecosystem: Environmental > Aquatic > Marine > Coastal > Sediment | place: USA: Maine | collected... | reverse complement strand
CATTTATGGGTCGTGGGGGTCCGCGGTCGCATTGTATAACCTGGGCCGTGACGAAGAATCGGATGCGGCGCTTCAGGTCATTATCGATGACGGCAGCTCGGCCGTGTATGCAGCAACGGTCTACGCCTACCGCGGCGATAGCGACAAAGCTTTTGAGTGGCTGGATCGTGCGTACGAGGGGCACGACGACGCAACCGTTGAGGTTCGCATGTATCGTGCCTTTGAGCCGCTCTACAACGATCCGCGTTGGGATGAGTATCTAAAGAGAATCGGTATTTCCGATGCCGACGCGAAAAGCGCGGGCCTTTGATCATCGCCGAAAGATACCTCGCCGCGAGCGGAGCTTTGAACAAAAGGTATCCGTAACGTTTTTTCAAAAAGCCATCGTGCATTCAGCTGACCGATGTTGACGTCATCCCAAAATGACGCTTTCAGCCCAACACCCGGCGTAACGGCCGGGCTCATGATGAAGTCCGCGTCGCATGCGTCTCGCTTTCGAATAGGTGGTCTGCTTGAAGCGGAATGCTGAAAGATTCAGAATGTTCGAGAGGTCCGACCCCGGATCTCATTTACCTAAAGGAACTACTACCAATGACGCAGCGGAATCGTCGGTGTAACTGGCGTCCCACGTGTCGGACATGACAGCCGGACCGACACGGCGCGAGCTATTGAAATCGATCGGCGCGGCGGCGACGGTTTCACTGTGGTCGCGTGTTTCTGACGCGCAGGTTTCGCGAGGCGCAGACCAATTCCATTACGCCACACTGGCGGAGGTTGCGAAGCTCATCGAGTCGCGGCAGGTTTCCCCCGGTCGAAGTGACCAGCGTGTTGCTGGACAGGATCGCCACTGTGGACGGTGCCTTGCACAGCTATGTGACGGTCATGGCCGATACGGCGATGGACAGTGCGCGGCAGGCGGAGCGGGAGATTCTGGCTGGCCGCTATCGTGGCCCCCTGCATGGCATGCCCATCGGGGTGAAGGACCTGTGTTACACGCGCGGCGTTCGTACCATGGGCGGTACCCGGATTCTTGCCGACTTCGTGCCCGACTATGATGCAACGGTAGTCGACCGACTGAAGACAGCGGGTGCCGTTATTCTCGGCAAGCTCACGCTGTGCGAGGGTGCGATGGGACCTTATCATCCCGAGCTTGAGGTGCCGGTAAATCCCTGGGATGCGACCCGCTGGAGCGGCGTGTCATCGAGCGGTTCCGGCGTCGCCACCGCCGCTGGCTTGTGTTTCGCGTCAATCGGCACGGATACCGGTGGGTCGATTCGCTATCCGTCGGCAGTCAACGGCTGCGTCGGCCTGAAACCGACCTACGGTCGAGTCAGCCGTCATGGTGTGCTTGCGCTCGCCGAGTCAATGGATCACGTTGGGCCGATGGCCCGCACGGTTGAGGATACGGCGATCGCATTCGAGGTGATGGCCGGATTTGACCCGCACGATCCCACGTCGCGTCGCGAAGCTGTAAAGCCGGTCCGAGCCGAGCTGGCAAAGGGCGTGCAGGGATTGCGGATCGGCTTCGATCGCCGTTACGCCACCGAGGGCGTCGAGCCCGGGTTAGTGCAGGCGCTCGACGCGGTCCTCGCTGTGCTCACCGAGCTCGGGGCGGAAATCGTTGATTTGACCGTGCCCGACGTAACGAAGGTCAGTCTCGCCTGGTGGAATCTCAGCACCGCCGAAGCCGCCGAATTTCACGCCGACAGATACCCGACACGCGCAAAGGAGTACGGCGCGGGATTTCGTGACGTTCTCGAGCACGGTGCCGGCGTGAGCGGGGTCACTTATGCCAACGCCGCTAAAATCCGTGCAGAATTCTCGGGTCGACTTGAGGGCGTGCTCGCGCAGGTCGATTGCCTGGTATGTCCTTCTATGTCCAACGCGGCAAGTCCAAAGCTGGCAGATCCGTTCGGCCCCGAGCGTGAAGACGACTGGAGCAGCATGGTGTGGAACGACGTGCATACCAAGCCGTTCAATTTCTCGGGTAGTCCAACACTGTCGGTACCCTGCGGATTCTCCGCGGACGGACTGCCATTCAGCGTGCAGTTCGTCGGCAGTGCGCTGAGCGAGGCCATGCTATGTCGCATTGGTCATGCGTTCGAGCAGGTTACGCCTTGGCACGATCGCCATCCCGCGGTGTAGATCAAAAAAAATGCAGGGTCGGACCGAAGATTTGTTTAATTTCGGTTCGATCCCAATATTACTGCCCTGCAACTGACGTCAGGCACTACTTATAATTATTCTTTCAAATGTAATTGGAATCTATCAAGCGCAAAAACGATGGCGATTCTATGCATCAGCGAACTGTCGTTCGGCGAGAGACTACGCCGCCTTCGGTTCCGCCAACTCCTCCTCAACCCGATCAACAATCCTGTTGAACACTTCCTCGAGACTTTGACCTGTCTCAAGTAGAGGGACAGTGACCCTGGCTCCTGTTAGTTACGGCCACTGTCCCTGTAACTGCTGTTAGTTACGGCCACTGTCCCTGTAACTGCTGAGGGCCAAACGAATGACGGCGCGTGCTGCCATCGCAACACGCACCGTGCCTCAACTTGCCTGGCGGCGAACCAGCGCCGCTGTCTGCGACCTACCAGCGGTAGCCGACGGTAAGCGGTATGTATTTGAGGTTGTCGTTGCCCAACTCGATCTGCTGGTAGCGCGCTTCGACGAAGACTTTGCCACCGCTGCGGGTGTCGAAGGCGTAGCCGGCACCGACGCTCCAGCCGAATTCGTCCGTATCCTGCTTGCCGACGATGATCGTGCCCGGACCAACTCCGCCAGGACGACACCACCAGAACCACGGATCGCAAATCGGCGGGTAATACACCAGTCCCGTGTCGGTGATCCGCCCGGTAATGCGGTTCCAGCTGATGCCACCCGTCAGGTACAGGCCGCTGTCGGTCTTCGGACCGAGGCTCCAGGTGCCGTTCAGCGCGAACTGCCAGTTCTCGATGTCGCCGCCGGTGATGCTGCCATCGTTGCCGGGATCCTGGTCAATCAGGTCGTTGATTTCGCTGATCGCCCTGTTCGACAGGTCGAATTTCGCATAGTTGACGTCGATTCCGATGCCAATCGCCCAGTCGGACGGCCAGTACATGGCGCCGCCGCCAAAGGTCCAGTCGTCATCCAGATAGTCGCCGCTGTCGCCGTTCGGGAAGGCCCAGCCGGTGTTGATCTGGCCGAACCAGTTGCGTGATGAGCCGTCGGGGCGGCCGCCGGCGTAGGCTGGTGTACTCAGGGCGGCGATCAGTGTGACGGCAATAAACAGTTTCAGGGGGTTACGTGGCATTTTCCAGAGCCTTTTTTGAAATAGGAATATGGTGTCGTCATGACTTGGATTTGAGAGCGGCAAGATAGTTCGGTTGCTGCGCACAGTCAATCCGAATTATCCATTGTTTGATAGGTGTCTAGCCAACTGCTTTGTTCCCGACTTTTTATGGCACGGGCAAGCGGTATTGCAGAGGCCTCTTGTTGTCCCCCAGCCCAACGCAAATTTTTGGCCCCGGTTCAATACTTCGCTTTCCCACCTGCGTCAGTGCGACGCGCGGAGCGACGAGGCAAACTCGTCAGGCCTGCGTATGGCGAGGTAGCGGGGTCGCGACAAGACCAGGCAATAACGTGGTCATAGTATGTTTCACGTTTTAATCAAAAAGAACGCTGATCCCATTAGGAACGACAGGATGACTTAGCCTGGCAAACGATTATGACAAAAGTATTTATTTATAAAATCATATATTTACGCTCGAATTCTAGGCTCCCTCGGGTATAATTCGACGACCCGTTGTTCTGATCGGCAAAAATGTCGACTGAACAATCGCTCGAACACAACAACTCAAATAATTCACGAGCAGTGGTTATGTCTAAATTCATACTTCTCTTTGTATCGGTCATATCGATGTTCCTGGCCGGCTGCAGTAATAACGGTAATGGATCGTTGGCGGATGCGTTAACGCCGAATCCGCAAACCGGTGAACCGCCGCCGGCCCCGCCACCGCCGCCACCACCACCACCGCCGGTAGCGCCGGAAGATGTCAGCGGAACCTGGTACGTCCGCATTGCGAATAACGCGGTGAATTGCGGTCTCGGCGAAATTGTCGACGCGCAGACGCTGCTCGTCGTACAGGACGAAAGTGACATTGCGGTTTTGACATCGTCCGGTGATGCCTTTTCGTGGACGGTCAATGGGGACATTATTGAAGGCACGGGTAGTTATGACGAACGTGGCGGTACGACAAGCTATACAACGCTGTCCTTGGTCGTATCGGGTGATTCGGCCTCCGGAAACGCCGACTGGACGTGGACGGATGGCACGGATTCCTGTAATGGCACGATGGCAATAACGGCGAGTCGCAACAGCGGGGCCGTGGAGGAGACTGATTTCAATTCCACGCCCCAGATCGCCGACCCGATGCAATTCACGGATGGCGTTGCGTTTATCACCGGCCTCGCAAATTCGATCACCGACGACGACTATTTCAAACTGGCGCCGGAATTCGACGCGATCATCCAGGTCGAGTTGTCGAATTTCGATAGCCCGCCCGCCGATCTGGATCTGGAAATTCTCGACGTCGACCTGGTCCGGATTGCATTCTCCGATAGCGACGGCGGCTTTGAAAAAGTCGAAGTCCGGTTAAATGCGGGTGATACCGCTTATATCGGCATGGTGCCCGGCGCAGCGGTCAGCAATGCGGCATACGTCCTGAGTATTGACGTCAACCCGGCAGCGCCGGAATAGAAAGCCTAGCGGCCCGGTGGGGTAACTTTGCACGCGCTGCAAAATAGAGCGAGCTAATTGTCTTCGATACCGGGGCCTGCAACGCGGAACGGTGCCCTTCAGCCTCGATAACGCGTGACCAGGTAGACCCCTCCCAGGATTAGCGCGAGAGGGAGGAACGGCTCGAATGGCCAGAACGGCAAATACATTTCCGGGATTGTCGTGAAGGCATAGCCGTATAGCGTTTCGGCGGCGAAGCGTTGCCAACCGGTGCCGAATGCGACGACGCAAAGACCGATGGCGATGACGGCAAAGCCGGCCAGCCTGAGTCCTCGCACTCCGGCCACTGCCACGTCTGTTCCTGGCGCCGCTTGCGCGCGCCTTTTGCCCCACGCGGTTGCGCGCAGTGCCCAGGCCGCGAATCCACTCCAATAGAAGACATTATCGAGCAGCACCGGGTCGGAATAGTAGTAAAGCGACCACCAGTAGGTGCTGAACGCATAGGCCCACAGAAAGTATATGCCGCTCAGATGCAGCAGCCGCCACTGCCGGGGGTTCAGATATTTGCGGGTCCGTGAAAAAGAGGTAACTGCCATCGCCAACAGAAACACGTAGCCGATCAAGCCTTCAATGGCGTCGCGTAGAACGTAAACCTCGTCGGCGTAGTAGTCGGTGTACGCGATGACGAGCCACAGGATGAACAACGCCTGCCATGCCATGGCCGCGGCAAAGGCCAGGCCGAGGTACTTGCGGTTGCGCAGCAGCCAGCGGCTGAAGGGACTCGGGAAAAGGACCTGAGTCGCCGATGCAGAGAACACCAGGAAGAGCAGCGGAACCGAGCAGCGAACCGACAACTGCACCATCGCGGAGACGCCGGCGCCCGTCGACAGGTTTGACGTCGCCATGGCAATCACCATGCCGACGGATATCGACACCGTGACCAGCCAGAAAAGCTTCCAGCCGTTGATGGCTGATGTATTCAGCAACGCATTTTCCAGGTTGATTGCGAAAGCCCATTCAGCGCGCGATACGCCGACAGGCGTACGAAGCGAGTCCATTCCGCCCGTGGTCACCATCGAAAACGGAACCATTGTCGTGCACGTGTCATGCGCACGCAAATCAAGGGACAGTGACCCTAATTCCCAGTAGATAGGGTCACTGTCCCTGTAACTCGAATAGATAGGGTCACTGTCCCTGTAATAACTAGCCAGCCTGGCATCGGTGATCAACTCAAAGACCGTTCGACCCTGTATACGGGGCTTACGGTTGGTGATCGGTCATTGACGTCGGTACATTCGCGATCGATGGATCGCGCATCGTTGCAACCCGTTCTTCCAATCGCCTGGACACGTTAGTCGGTCGGTCAGCACTTGAACGCGGTTCGCACTTTGGTGCTCAGTCCAGGATCACATAGCGGCACCCAACGTTATTTGCCGCGACACAAATCTGACGCATTACATGCTCCTGGGTTATCTCACGTCACACTGGAGCGCGAAAACCGGCTACTGAAAACACGCGCCGGAAAGTCCGGTAGACTATCGTATGATTGCACCGCAGCAACGCTTCCCCTCGCAAAAATCCTGAGCACGGATCCCGAATTCATGAGCCTTTCCCCCCAGAACGTCCTGGAAGATGTCTTTGGCTACTCAGAGTTCCGGGGGCAACAGCAGACGATAATCGAGGCCACGCTGCAGGGACGCGACTCCCTCGTGATCATGCCGACAGGCGGTGGCAAGTCGTTGTGTTACCAGATTCCGGCAATACTGCGGGAGGGAACGGGTCTCGTCGTTTCGCCGCTCATTGCGCTGATGCAGGATCAGGTCACGGCACTGCGTGAACTCGGCATCGAAGCGGCGTTTCTGAACTCCAGCCAGTCGCCTGACGAAAGGCGGGAGGTGATCAACAGGCTTCGGCAGGGCAGGCTGCAGCTCTTGTACGTCGCGCCGGAGCGCCTGGTTACCGAGCACACCAGGTCATTGTTACGCAAAATACCCTTGTCTATCATCGCTATTGATGAGGCCCACTGTGTGTCGCAGTGGGGCCATGATTTTCGCAGTGACTACCTCGGGCTGGGCGATCTTGGCACTTTGTTCCCCGGCGTCCCGCGCATGGCGGTAACCGCCACAGCGACGGACAAAACGCGGGAAGAAATAGTCGCTCGACTCGCGCTTCACGAACCTGAAAGATACGTCGCGCCATTTGACCGACCAAATATTGCTTACGCGGTACAGGTCAAAACCGATGCGCGAGCCCAACTACTGAAGTTTCTCCAGGCACATCGCAACGAGGCAGGGATCGTCTATTGCCTCTCGCGCAAGAAAACAGAGAGCATCGCCGCCTGGCTGTGCGGACAGGGTTTCGAGGCGTTGCCGTACCATGCCGGACTCGCCGCCGATGTGCGTGCGCAAAACCAGCGCCGCTTTCTCGTTGAAGACGGCTTGGTGATTGTCGCGACCATCGCATTTGGAATGGGTATCGATAAGCCGGACGTGCGCTTCGTTGCCCATCTCGATTTGCCCAAGAGTATTGAGTCCTATTACCAGGAAACCGGCAGGGCCGGCCGGGACGGTGAGCCCGCTGACGCCTGGATGGTCTATGGCCTGCAGGATGTCGTACGTCTGCGGCAGATGCTCGACGAATCCCGGGCAGACGACGAGTACAAACGTTACGAAGGCTTCAAGCTCGATGCGTTGTTGGGTTGGTGCGAAGTCACCGGCTGCCGGCGTCGGCCGTTACTGAAGTATTTCGGCGATTCGCAGGACAAGGATTGCGGTAACTGTGACGGTTGCCTGGCGCCGGCCAATACCTGGGACGGGGCGGAAGCGGCCCAGAAACTACTGTCGGCTGTCTATCGATCGGGTCAGCGCTTCGGCGCCGCACACCTTGTCGATGTACTGCTGGGCAAAGAGACCGACAAGGTTCTGCAGCATGGGCACGATCAGCTCAGTGTCTTCGGCATAGGGAAGGATTTGCCATCGACCACCTGGCGCTCGGTCGCCCGCCAGCTGATCGTGGCCGGTCACTTGCGAGCGGATGCCGCTCGTTTTGGTGCACTGGTGCTGACAGAGACCAGTCGTGGCGTCCTGCGTGGCACAACGCCATTACTGTTTCGGGAAGATCCGGAACGGCCTGTTGTGGCATCGAGAAAAACAGCCACAGAGCGAGTTGTTGCTGAAAACGATCGTGGTCTATGGGAAGCGCTACGCGCGTGCCGGCAGTCGCTGGCGAGCGAGCACAATGTGCCGGCGTATGTGATTTTCCATGACAAGACGCTACAGGAGATGCTGACGAAACGACCGAAAACGGCATCGGAGATGCTGGGTATCAGTGGCGTCGGGCAAACCAAGCTGGATCGCTACGGCGACCAGTTCCTGTCTGTTCTTCGTGATGAGGCGCCCGCCCGGGAATATCGTCGAGGCGCGTAGCGTTCTGACAATCCACGTGTCGGAATGGCAAGCACGATTTCGCCTTCCGGTGTGCGCAAAGAGCCACCCGCCGCACTGATCGTCGCGCTCGCGATGTCGCCCGTGGGATTCCCCACGGACGTCGCCACCGGCGAACGCAGCGAGAACTTCGCGGTGGGGCTACCGGTGTCGTCAGGCGATTCGCCGCCGTATGCAGTCAAAACGAACACTAACGCTGTTAATCTGGTGCAGTTGCCTGTGCTCATCCGAACAATGCTGCTTCAATGCAGACCGGCACACCCCCACTGCGAACCTTACCGCAAACGTATTGCTAATTAAGGTCCTTGAGTTTCTTGAGCTTGTTGAACAGGCCCTTGGTCTTCTCGGCCATGCCGTCTTCTTGATCCTCGGCTGGCAGCTGTTCGCTGGCTGCTGGAACCGCGGAACCAGCATTTGATTGCGGGTAGCTAATGCCCCAGTCGAATGCGGATCCCGTTCCAGCCTGCACCGGCCCGTGCGTGCGCGTGATGGTGTCAGGCTCGATAAGCTTGCGGTCACGCGAGTATTGTTCTTCACTGCCATCGAACGCATTGTCGATCACGATCAGCGTGTTGTAGGCTTCCTTGTCGACGGCCTGCAGGTATTCCATCGACGTGCCCCAGTAGGCCTGATCAAGTTGGTCATCCGTCGTTGCCTGGAGTGCATTGTCATGGGCCTGGTCAGCTTTCTGGTAGCTGGCCTGTCGTCCCTGCTCCTCCTGGTTCAGGGCGGCCAGCTCGGGATTGCTCTGTTCCAGCTCATCGATCTCATCCATCAGCAGATCCGCCTCGTCGAACTTACCCTGTTGCACCAGGGCTCCAACTCTCTGTGTGAGTTCAAGGTACCGGGCCGCCAGCTCAGGGTTTTCCTGCATGACGCGGTTGACCGTGGCGTCCTCGTCCGGCCGCTCCACTGAACGGGCCTGCGAGGTCGACATGCCATACTGCGTGCCGGCAGTTATCTGTCCCATCGTCGCCGCCATCGCCCGCTCACTCGCCAACTCGTCGTAATACTTGTGCAGCGGTTCATCCGCCACGGTGAGTTCCGGTCCTTTGTGCTGGAAAAAAGCGGATTCGAGATAACCGTATTGCTTGTAAAGAGCATCGAGGTCTGCCGGCTTGTGCTTTGCCGGAAAACCGTGGGCCTGAATGCCGGCGACGAAGCCGGCGAAATGCTTCGTTCCTGCGTAGAACGCGTAGTCATCGTAACCGGTTATCTGCGCATACATCTCCTTGACCTGGGCGGCTTCGGCTGTCGCCGGCTCCTGTCCCTTGACGCGCGGCGGCGGCAAAGCATGCACGGAAACGCCCCGATAGCCGAATCCACTACCCCATTCCCCCTTGATCCACGCCCGCTCGGCGAACACCGCAAAGCCATGCGCCCCGTCGTCGGCCTGCATTGAATGCATGGGACCGATACTCTCGTCGTAGAACGTTTTGACCTTGTCGATGGGATCGCGGGACAAAAAGCACCACGGGCCGGGGCCATACCCCGTGCGTTCCGCCTCTTCCGCGCTGATGACCATATTTCCGAAGCCGCGTGACTCTTTTTGAGCCCTGCAATCCAGCGTCTTGCCGCCGGCGAAGGTCAGAGCATAAAAGGCATCGGCCTCAATGCCCTCGGCTGGAATGGCCGCCACGGCGCCGGGATAAATCGGTGCCGCCAACTTCGGCGCATCTGCAGCGACCACTGCCGTCGTCACGAGTATGGATGCAATCGACGTTAGTGTAGTAAGTAGGACTGCCTTGATATTCATCGCATTTCCCCCGCAAATTTCTTTCCGGACTCAGTGTGTGCGACGAGTTTGCGTTGCCGAACCTCGGCAAGCTTGATTGCGCGAACCGCGTGCCTGGACTGGTGCAGTCCCGCTTCCGCGTATAATCGCAGAGCCAGGCGCTGCATCAAGGCTATTTTGAACCGGAAACTGAAAGTTACGGATTCCACGGGCACGCCTCACACGCACACAAACCCTGCAACGGCAGCGAAACTGCTTCGCGCGTGCAGACCTTGCCTCACGTTCGGAGAAGTGAAAGGCGACGTCGGCCTTCGACATGTCCCTAGGACTTTCTGGACGTTGGCTCGAGCCGTTCTTTGATTTTGCCGACCTACTGTAAAGTCGTGCAGAAATCCCGACAAAGCAGCCCGAAATTTCAAGCTACGCCGGTATCCAGTCTTTGTAAAGGGTCCGCAGAGACGCAATTTCCATGCCCGGTATGAACGGATTCGGGAGCGGTCCGACCTGAATCGTTCCTGGTCTGCCGGACACCCTACAGTTATCCAAAATGGCAGTCAGAGCGGTGAGCAGTCAGCAGAAAATGCCATCCGGAAGTGTTCAAGATCGAGGCCGTCAGGCAAATGGTGGAACTCGGTTACCCCGTGGCCATGCTTTCGCATAAGTGCGGTTAATTGCAACAGCTATTGCCGTATCGATCCTTTTGAGGTCCGGTATGGCTTTCGCGGAAAGCGCAAAACAAAGGTAACATCTGTGCTAACAGACGTACGGGGTGACAGTATGAAAAGAGTTCTGGAGCTGCTTGGCAAAATGATACTGGTCACACTCGCGCCGCAGCTCGCGCTGGGGCAATGGTCAGACGGGCAGGAGGGGCAGCAGCTGGTTATTCGCGGCGGCTGGTTGTTCGACAGCGTCGCTGATGAGCGCCGACCGAACACGGGCATCGTTATACAGAATGGCAAGATTGTGGAAGTCGATGCCGATGTCCAGCAACAGGTGTTGAGCACCGCCCACGTTATCGACCTGGCCGATACCGACACGATCCTGTCGGGCATGATCGACCTGCACGCGCACTATAATCTGGACCTTGTCGATAATGGCCGCGTGGAAGAGGTCGTC
>Ga0316195_10001316_pt1 | contig 11015 bp, 17 predicted proteins | sample Phised1_MG_FD_204937 | JGI IMG/M metagenome (GOLD analysis project Ga0316195, IMG submission 204937) | Coastal sediment microbial communities from Maine, United States - Phippsburg sediment 1 | ecosystem: Environmental > Aquatic > Marine > Coastal > Sediment | place: USA: Maine | collected... | reverse complement strand
CCAGTGGCTGCGCAAGCTCAAGGATCGGGTCGGCCGGCTTCGGATCGTCGAACGTCTGGACCGGTTGGCGGCGGGCAATCCCGGGGATGCCAAGCCGGTCGGCCGGGGAGTGTGGGAGCTTCGGTTGAGGTTCGGCCCGGGCTACCGGGTCTACTACTTGCAGGACGGTTCGCGTGTGATCCTGCTGCTGTGCGGGGGCGACAAGGCCACCCAGCAGCGGGACATCGAGCGGGCCTATCAGTTGGCCGAGGAGTACTGGAGTGAGGAGGGCCACGATCATGGGTGAGCACGGCAAGTACGCGCGGTTCGATGCCGCTGACTACCTTGGGGACCTCGACGATGTTGCGGCGTACTTGGAGATCGCCCTGCAGGAGTCTGCCGAGGATCCGACCGCTGTCCCTAGGGCTCTGGGTGTGATCGCCCGTTCGCAGAACATGAGCGAACTGGCCCGGCGGGTGGGCATGAGCCGCGACGGGCTGTACAAGGCGCTGTCGGCTGATGGCAACCCGACCTGGTCGACGATTCTGAAGGTCACCAATGCCCTGGGCCTGCGCTTCGAACTGCACACCGTCGCCTGACGCGAACACGGTGTCGTCACGCCTAGCGTCGCCGGTGTCCGGGTGCCTGGCCGTGTGGGCGGCGGGCAGGTCTGGCCTGCTGCGAGGTCGCCGCGTGAGGTGACCCGGGGCTGCCCAGGTAGCGGTCTGGGCTCCAACGAACCCGCGTCTATCCGCCGCGAGCTGGGCGCCTTCGGGTCGGGCTTCGTAGCCCAGAAGCGGGGGCGGCTACGTTGCCGGCGTCGACGAACACCGCGAGCACGTCCGTCGACACGCTGGTGTTCACGGTCGTGAATCTCAAGCGTTTGGAAGAACCCCATTACAGGACCTTCGTCCTATTGCCTATCTTGCTTGGGGATGTGATGTTGAGTGCTCCAACGACCGGGGGATGATGCAAATGGCGATTGACCACGCGCGACGTGTAGCCAGCGCAATGCTGGTAGCTCTGGTGGCGGCCCTCCTGATTTCGGCGGCTCCTGCGTCGGCAACCACGAGCCAGGGAGCCGACACCGTTGAGCTTCCCATGACGATCGTGGGATTCGACCCGAAGGTGGCGGCGGCCAACGGCTATCCGACTACCGCCCCGTCTGCCGCCCGGGGATCCCTATCCACGCTGGACGACACGGGCATCGTGACCGGCAACTGCGGGTCCTCCTTCGTGACGCTCAAGGACGTAGGGGTGCGCAAGTACACGGTCATCACCGGGTTCGGAGTGCCCTACGCCGCAGTGTCCTACTCGTGGTCGGTCAACGTCGTTGGCCCCAACTGGAACAAGACCCATCCTTGGGGAGGCGGACTCGCGTTTCGAACTACGTGGGAGGGCACCGTAACCAACGTGGTCGGTACGGGCGGTTGGTACAGCGCCAAGGCGTCCGGGACGGCTGTGCTGTCGAACGGTTGGATCTGCAAGTCGGGCGGGCCGATCGCGAACGAAACGATCTACTGAGGACATATTGGGGCGGACTGTGGGCCTCGCCAGATTCCGGACTCCGCGCTGGGAGCCACCAATTGTCGAGGTGGTTCCCAGCGGGACCCTCACGCAGGTCTTGTGTCTACGTGAGGGTCTGGGCCTGCAGGCCCTGGCCGGCGTGCCTCCCCTTCATGGCAGTGATGACATCAAGGGGTTGTTGCTGGCCGACAGTGAGCGCCGCCGGGAAATGGCAAGGTTGATCACTTCCGTCTGGCACAAGTCGCTGCTGGACGGCGGCCCGGAACTGGACGCCGCCGACCAGGGCTGGAACGCCCTGCGCCACCACCTGCCGGACCTGGACCCCGAGCACCTGGTGGGCCAATGGATGATCCGCGAATTTCAACCCGTGCTACGACGGGTCATGAACCAACCATTCGAGGACCCTGCGGGCGTCCCCGAGGCAACATCCGAACAGTTCGTCCGGGCAGCGGTTTCACGAGGTCTTCGGCGGGTCATCGTGCTCGGACTCAGCACTGACTACTACCACTGGACCAGCCTGTCCGGGTTGTTGGTCATCGCAGAAACAACCCGCAACCGCCCATCTGCATACCGACAAGCCCTGGGCGAAATCTGACCTGAGCCTTCCAAGGACGGCGACCAGGGGGCGATGTTTCCCGATCGTCCCGGCCGCGTCCTCAAATGGCGAGGCGCGTCATCCCGCCGCGAGCCGACCTACGCGTGCTGGCCGGTCACTCGTAGTGGAATCGGGCCTGGAGGATGATCAGGTCGTCGCCGTCGACGAGGTAGACCAGGCGGTGCTCCTCGGTGATGCGACGTGACCAGGCCCCGGAGAGCATGTGGCGAAGCGGCTCGGGTTTGCCGATCCCGGCGACCGGGTCGCGCAGGGCGTCGTCGATGAGCCGGTTGATCCGTTTGAGGGTCTGCCGGTCAGCTGCCAGCCAGTAGGTGTAGTCCGACCACCCGTTGGGGGTGAAGACCAGCCTCATCGCACGAGGTCGTGCGGGTCCCGCTGGCCGGTCCTGGCCTGCTGCAGGCTCTCCAGCAGGTGGCGGGCGTTCGCCGGGGCGCGCAGCAGGTGCGCGGTCTCCTCCAGGGCGTCGTAGTCGGCGCGGGACATCAGGACCGCGTCGCCGCGCCGGGACGTGATCTCTACGGGGGTGCGGTCGGCGTTGACCTGCTCGATCAGGGGGAACAGGTTCTTGCGAGCCTCGCTCGCGGTGACAGCCATCACGACTCCTAGTGGTACGACTTCCGGTACCAGTGTGCCACTGAATGCTCACAGTGACAATCGCTCGCTGCACCAGGCTGCACCACTGCTATTGGGCCATTCGGTCGAGCTCCGCTGTGGCTGACACCAGCTGCGAGGAGCCCGACGGCCACAGTCGCTGCCCACGCGGCCGGCGAGTGGTCGACTCGGAAGGGCACGGCCCAGGGCTTTGGGCCGCTGGCGGCAAAGCCGAACCAGAGCAGGACGATGGCTACAGCGAGAGGCAGGATCCACGCACCTCTGGGTGCCACCCGTCGACCGATGAGCGTCAAGCTCAACCAGAATGTCAGTGCGCGGATCATCGACCCTGAGGGCAGACCGGGGTCGACTGCGCCCGCGGCAGCCAGAACCAGTCCGGTGGAAGCTGCGGCGGCGGCGACCATGGTCAATGCGGCACGCTCCGGGTTCCCCGCCGACATGGCCTCCAACTCGGGCATGGCTGGTCGGAGGAAAGCGCCCAGGGCCACTGCGATGACGAGCATCAGCAGCACCCAGACCGGCGTTGCAGCGGTGGCCCCACTGGCTGCGGGCAGTCGGGAGACCTGCCTGCCGGGACCGAGAAGGGCCGCCCCGGCAGCGATGACGATGAGGACGAGGAGGTGGATTCCCCTGCGGGAGGCGATGACCAGCCGCCACGGGCCCCTTGGATCATTCGCAGGCACGTGATACTGCTTCCCGTTGCTGCCAGACCCAATCCCTTGCCTCACCTGCACCAGGGAGCACGGGAATCGCGGAGGTGGAGTGGATATCGGCTGGCTGTGCACCTCCGAAAGCGACGGCCGTGGCGAAGGCAACGAGATTCTCCAGCGCCGTGTAGTAGTCCCTCTGCGCGGTCTCGTCGTCGCTGCCGCAGAGGGGCACCGTGTCAACCACCGCCTTTGCTCCGAGCCAGTCAGCGATCATCCAGCGGCCTGCGTTCACCATGAAGCCCTCGTCTGGCCTGGGGCCGACACCGCGCTCGTAGACAGTGCCGGGCAAGCGGAATCCGTACTCGGGGGACGCGTCATGGATCCGCTGAGCCATGTCGACCGCCGGGTTCAGGTACTTGATGTCCTCGGGCCACACGCAGACCACGATGTCCGCCCCCGCGCACGCCGGCTCCGGGGGTGGTGAACGGGGCACGACCAGTGGACCGACCCGACCCACCTGACTGGCGACCGCAACCGTAGCCAGGGCCATCGGAACGGCAACGGCGGCCGTACTGAGCCGGCCCCCGCGCCGGATCAATGCCGTTGGGGTCCACGTGATTGCGGCGGCAACCAGCAGTAGGGCGACGAGCACTCGAACCCCGAGGGCTTCCAGCGACAGGGTCACTGCGGCCGGCCCAGACACCACGATCAGGACCGATGCCGTTCCTCTGCTCTCGGAATAGGTGGTCCACGTGTAGGAGAGCAGGATCATCAGGACGGCCGCGATGGGTGGGGCCGCGGGGCCCGGAACGAACAACCCGAGGATGTGGCCCAGTGCGCATCCGATGACCAGGACCGCCGCACCGAGCAGGAGGTAGTTGGGCCACAGGAACCCGTCTGGAGCCACCGCCGACCACCAGGTGGTGGCGGCCGCGATGGAGGCTCCGACGAGATACGCGAGGAACGCCCATGTCGTCCCAGCCAGGAGCGGGTACCCGGAAGCACGTAGGGCGCGCAACTGGCCGCCGGGCAGGATGAGGTCTCCGTCGACACGGGCCCACCGGCCGGCCGACCATGCGCTGGCGGCGGCGGCTAGGGCACCACTCAGGAATGTGCCCACCTGCGCCACAGCTGACGTCTGGGGCCACTGCCCGATCCACTCGGTGGTCCGAGTGAACATCATCGTTACCTGCGTCAGCAGCAGGAGTGGCGCTACCCACCGCATCGGAGACCGTCGAATCTCGACGGACAGGACGCTCACGGTCGTGTGCCTGGTCTTGACAGGACCTGGAGATAGGCACCCTCAGCGGCCGAGTAGCCGGCCGGCGGATTGCCGCCCGTTCGGTCGGCACCGGGCAGATCGCGCGTAGCGCCGTGGTGGACGATCCTGCCCTCGTGGATCACCACAACGTCGTTGGTTGTCATGATGACGTCTTCGATGAGATGTGTGCTCATAACCACCAGCGACGAGACCAGCCCACGCAGGACCGTCCTCATCTGGATGCGCTGCTCCGGGTCCAGTCCCGCCGACGGCTCATCGAGGATCACCAGGGGCGGAGCTCCGGCGATGGCCTGAGCGATCCCCACGCGCTGAGCCTGGCCACCGGAGAACGACCCCATGCGCGTTCCGCGCAGATCAGCCATTCCCACCGCGTCCAGCGCATCGGCGATCACCCCGCGAGGGGTTGGGGCTCCCCTGATCCAGAGGCAGTAGCCGACGAACTCCTCGGCCGTGAAGCCCTTGAAGTACCCAAACCGCTGCGGCAGGTAGCCCACGCCCTTGCGGACGTTCCGGACTGCCTGGGTCGAGTCCGCTCTCACCCCACTGATCTCGACCCATCCCCGCTCCGGGGTCAGCACAGTGGCCAACAACTTGACGAGGGTGGTCTTACCCGAGCCGTTCGGCCCCAACAGGCCTACGGAGCCGGGCCCGGCCAGCCTGAGTGTCAGGTCGCTCAACACCGGCGATGCGCGCCTCGAGTAGCCGAAACTGACGCCCTCGAGGTGCACCCCTGTCACTACTTGAAGCCCAACGAGACGTTCTGCACGCTGAAGGTGCAGTCGTAGGCATCGAACGGATCCACAGTCGAACCCTTCGATATGTACCGCCACGTTCCTGTGTAGTCCGACTGGGCAGAGCAGGCCGTCTGGAGCCTGATGGTGACCGTCTTGCTCGTGTTGAGGCACCTGCCCCAGGACGCCGAACCTGACCAATGCCCCTTACACCCGTAGTAGTTGGCCGTCTCGCCCGTTCCCGCTATCGCGGGCAGCGCGGCCCCAGCCATGATCACGGCGGCGGTAGCCACGGCCGATGCACACAGTCCTGCAGACCTGGAAAACTTCACGGTGTTGTCAACCCCTTCACTAGGCATCGCGATCACCTCGACCGCTACCCGCTATATGGGGCATGCAGATTCCGCGTTACCGGATCGTTGAGTGATCTGGGTCACATCGCGCGGCCGGAGAAGCTCCGACGCAGCGAAGACCAACCGGCATTGATCAAGCGCATGGCCATTCGCGGACGGAGTCGCGAGGTATTGCCTACCCGTACTGAGGGGAGCCCGGCACTCGGTTCTGGGCGCGGCGGGCTTACCGTGATGCACGGGGTGAGGGCCCCGCCGCGACGGGGGAGCAACGGCGGGGCCATCGGTCCAAAGGCTAACGGACACGCCACCGACGGGACCCACGTCACGGGCAAGTGCCCCTCTCTGGACAACTTCGTTGGCTCCAGTGAGGGCGTCGCCATGACCTCGGCGCCCGGCGCGTGTGATGCAGATCACAGTAACGCTCTGGGGTGGGCTGCCATATAGGGGATGGAGGCCTCCCTGCATCCCGGTTCGGTCTTGAGGTGTCGGGGTGCAGGGAGGCCAGCGGGAGTCGCCAGCCAGCGCTGGTGGGCTGGGTAGGGTCACAACGGGCTGGTGGGAGCGAGGTGGGGGATGAGGCAGGCCAGGCGGCTGCTCGCGGCGCAGCGTGCCGAGCATGACGCGCTGTTCCGGGCGCACTACCCGACCGTGGTCGCCTTCCTCGCTCGCCGGATCCCGGTGGAGGATGCCAAGGACCTGGGCGCCGAGGTGTTCGTGGAGGCGTGGCGGCAGCGCGATCATGTGATCGTCGACGAGGACCGGGGCTGGTTACCGTGGCTGTTCACGGTGGCCCGGCGGATGTCCAACGCGTGGCTGGCCGCCCAAGCCGCCGCTGGGGCCCGCAACGCCCGGATGGCGCCCCCTGCCCCGGAGGACTTCACGGCGCGGGTCGTGGAGGTGGATGCGGCCAACCAGCAGCTGTCCGCGGCGCTGGAGGCAATGGTGCGTTTGGGTGAGGAGGACCGGGAGGTTCTCGAGTTGTGTGGGTTGTTCGGGTTCACCCCGGCCCAGGCGTCGATCACCCTCGGGGTGCCCGCGGGCACGGTGCGGGTGCGCCTGCACCGGGCCCGGCAACGGCTGTCCGAAGCGATCGACGGGGAGGTGGCGTCATGACCGATGACGAGCTGTTCGACGCCCTCACGGGCGCCACGATGGTGACCCTGGTCGACGAGCGGGAGCTAGACCGTCGGGCCAGGCACACGGCGCGGCGGATCCGCCGCGAAGCCCGGCGCGAGCAGGTGGCCGGGATCCACCGCTGGTGGGTGGCCCTGGTCGCCGGGATCGCGCTGTTGCTGGCCGGGGTGGGGGCGGCCACCGGGGGGCTGCTGCACCGCGAGCCCGCCCAGCAGGACCTGGTCTGGTGCTACACCCGCGTCCCTGAGGACCTCACCGACGACACCGCCCGGTTCGGGGTGCTGTGGGTCGAGCCCGGCGGGCCGAGCACCGCCCAACAGGCGATCGATCTGTGCTACTCCGACGGTGACGGCACCATGAAACCGATCCCCGACCCGGTCAGCCAATGCGTGCTGCCCGACGGCGCCCTGGCCGTGCTGCCCATCGCCAAGTGCACCGACATCGGACTACCCGAAAGCAGCCTGGAACCACTGACCGACAACTAATCCAACCAAGGGGGACCCTGAATGCGCACCCGCATCAGCATCACCACCGCCAGCCTGGCCATCCTGCTCGCCACCGCGTCACCAGCCCACGCGGCCGAGGACCAGGCCTGCGTGCTCAACCTGGACACCGGCGTGCTCACCTGCGGGCCGGCCGGCCCGAGCCCGATGGCCGCCAGCTACGTGCTGGCCACGCTGTACACCAACGCCAACTATGGGGGCTCCAGCCTGGCCCTGCAGGCCTCCACTCCGTGTGACAGCAACGCCGACGTCGACCACTCCTGGGCCACCCTGCCCGCCGGGTTTGCCGACGAGGTGTCCAGCTTCAAGGGCGCCAACGACTGCCAGGTCAAGCTGTTCGAGCACACCACTTACGGCGGAACCAGCCTCGGACCCCTGACCTCCACCACCTACGTCGGCGACACCATCAACGACAAAGCCTCCAGCATCCAACTCAGCTGACTTGACCCCCAGAGTCCGCGTCCTTCAGCGGGCGCGGCCCGGGACGCAGATGCTCCCGGGCGGGAGGCGTTGCCTCCTCGGATATGCCCATGTGGAAGGAGGTGTCATGAACTGCGACGACGAGCCTCAGCGCGCATTAGGGCCGAGTCGAACGATCAACCCGCCCGGCCGGCGCACATACGACACGTAACCGCGGCGCTGACTTTCTGCCTACCGGGGCCGGCTCCGGTGATCACTGTGAGGCGTTCGACGTCCACGACTTTCTAGGAGGAATCGAAAATGGGAGTTCAGATGTCATTCAACAGGGCAGGTGCCGTGTTGGTGGCGGCATTGCTGACTAGCTCAATGGGCGTATTGCCCGCACAAGCTGTGGCCAACTCAAACGACGTGGATGGAATCCACATCACCACCAGCACCAAGATCACAACGCGGGCCCAACTCAATGCCTTCCTACTGAGCGACGCGCCCAAGACCGTCACGATCGACGCGCCCAGCGGAGACATGCTCGCCGTGACAAGCGGCCTTCCTGCCTTGGATCTGCCAACGGTGGCGCCGCTGATCTCCGTCAGCAACACTTGCACCACGTCGACGTCCTGCATGCTGTCAGGTATGGTCCCCTACGCACACTTCGGCTTCAGCGGCACTGGCACGGCAACGGGGAGTTGGCCGTACCGGAGCGGCTTCCGGACTGGCTCCCACACCGCGGGCGGCTACTACACGCTCAACGGCTCCACCGTCTGCTTCGGCCCATGCAAGATGGGGCCGAACAGCCAGGTCAATTTCCAGGCGGGCCAGACGGCAACGGGTGTCAAGGTCATCAACTACACCTGATGGGACGGGCCAGTACGAGTGCGCTGCCATGGCCTGCGGCAGCGCATTCGTACCGAGATGCCGGATGCAGCGCAATCGGTGAGGCACGCCACGGCCCCTGAGATAGGCCGCCACCGAGAGACCTTTCCCACTCGGCGTAGTGTGCGCGGGCGGGGTGCGGCGCTGACTCGGGTTATCCGTGTCCGGGAACCCGATCTACCGGCGGGATGTGTACCGGATGGTCGCTCGGATCGCGAAGGCCGCGGCGATCCCGCGGCACATCAGCCCTCATTCGCTGCGTCACGCCGCGCTCACCAAGGCCCTGGACGCCAGCGTCCCCTTGCGTGACGCCCAGATCCTGGCCCGCCACGCCGACCCCCGCACCAGCGAGCGCTACGACCGCGCCCGCGGCAACCTCGACCGCCACGGCGTGCACCTCCTCACCGCCTACGTCGCCCGCGTCTGAACACCGGTCCGGGACCGCCCAGGACGTCGGCAGGTCTGTACTACAGCGTACGACGCGGGGTACCCTGCTGGAGTGGGCGAAGAGATCCACTGGGACCCCGACGCCACGGCCTACGTCCGCTCCCGGGGCGAGCGCTACCCCGACGGCCTTGACATCGAACCCCAGTGGACCCAGGAGGGCATGGATGAGGTAGACCTACTGGCCCTCGAACCGGACCCGAAATCTCGCATGGGAGCCTCGCGGTTCATCGGCCACTCCCGATCCGCCGGGAGGGTGCTCGTCGTGATCGCCTATCGCGACCTCGACGGTGACCTGCACGGCATCAATGCGTGGCCCGCCACCGGAGCGGACCTGAAGCTCTACCAGCAAGGAGATGAAGATGGCCAAGACGATTGACCCAGCACTGGCTGAACGACTCCGACGTGAGTCCGAACAAACCAAGGATGACCCGTACCCCGCTGGCGCGGACGGCCGGCGGCCGAACCGCCAGAAGGTGTACTCCGTGCGACTCAGCGCCGAGGAAGAGGCTGAGGTCGTGAGAGTCGCGGCTGCCAAGCACCTGCCCGCGTCCACGCTTGTGCGGTCCTGGATCCTCGAACGACTCGACCAAGAACGCTCCGCCTGACCCGCGTCCTACCGCCGCCTGCGGACGCACCTATGACCAGGGACGCAGGGCCCCCCAGACCTGGGCTGAGTCGCAGGACCATGATGGAGTCACGACGGTGCGCGGCGGGTCTTCTGCTATCTGGATCGACCGGTCCAGGAGAGGGAGTGCTGCTGAACCAACCTGCCGCGACGTACGTCCCGAGTCTCAACGAGATCACCGGAGGAGGTCAGCATGCGTGCGAGCTCGATCATGCTGATGGCGGCGGTGGTGGCTGCCTTGGCCGCGTGTGCTGACCCCGGGGACACGGCGGCGACCTCGCCCGCGTCGGCGACGCTGGCCGGCGACTGGGTTCTGGCCGAGGGCATCGACGTCGTCGACGGCTACCCCGTGACGTTGTCGATCGACGGGACGACCGCTGGCGGACGATCGGCCTGCAACAGCTACGGCGCGAGGGTTGTGCTCGATGGCTCAGCAGTTCGCTTCGACCAGGTGTCGTCCACCGACATGGGGTGCGATCCGGCAGTCATGGACGTGGAGGCGGCCTACGTCGATGCGCTCGTCCAAGTGCGGTCCTGGTCAATCGCGAGTGGACAGCTGCAACTCGACGGGCCCACGCCATTGGTGTTCGACCCACGGCCGGCGGTGCCGACCGAGGCGCTCGTCGACACCACGTGGACGCTCGAGTCACTGGTGAGCGGCGACACCGTCCAGTCGGTACGTGGACAGCCGGCCACGCTGGTGCTGCTGTCCGACGGGACTCTGACCGCCGCCACCGGGTGCCGCACGCTGTCGGGCAGGTGGGTGCAGTCGGGGGCCGAGGTGCTCCTGCCGGAACTGGCCGCCGACGGTGACTGCCCGGCCGATCTGGCCGGCCAGGACAACCATGTGGTGTCCGTGCTCGGTGACGGGTTCACCGCGCAGGTCGACGGCAACGTGCTCACGGTGACGTCCATGGGAGACAAGGGCTTGGTCTACCGTGCTTGGCCAGCCGACGACTCAGATGGCAGCTGACGGCTCGACAACTACCCCCGGAGCTCCGGCCCGGGACCACCTCGAGGGGAGGCGGAGGCCTCAACCGCGGCCGTGACCGACCGACCGAACGGAAGCCAGTCGGCTCGAGTCGTCGCCTCAGCAAGGCGCGCAGAGTTGGACTCTCCGAGTGAGCAAGCCGTGCCGCAAACTCCAGCGACCTGACCCCTACCGCCGCGTAGCGGCCCAGTACGACGCGGTGTTCACCACGTCCAATGGACGCAATTGTGGTCGGCCGCTCCACCATTCTCATCTCACCCAGCGTGACCAAGGCA
>Ga0316195_10001315_pt1 | contig 11020 bp, 10 predicted proteins | sample Phised1_MG_FD_204937 | JGI IMG/M metagenome (GOLD analysis project Ga0316195, IMG submission 204937) | Coastal sediment microbial communities from Maine, United States - Phippsburg sediment 1 | ecosystem: Environmental > Aquatic > Marine > Coastal > Sediment | place: USA: Maine | collected... | reverse complement strand
ATGGCCCGTTTCCAGAAGCATGCCGAGCGTTTCGGCACCGAGATCGTCTTCGACCACATTCACACCGCGAAGCTCGACGAGCGGCCCGTCCGGCTGATCGGCGACTCGGGCGAGTACACCGCCGACGCGCTGGTCATCGCGACCGGCGCGTCCGCCAAGTACCTCGGGTTGCCGTCCGAGGACAAATTCAGCGGCAAGGGCGTGTCGGCTTGCGCGACCTGCGACGGGTTCTTCTACCGCGGCCAGGACGTCGCGGTGATCGGCGGCGGCAACACGGCGGTGGAAGAAGCGCTGTACCTGTCCAACATCGCGCGCAAGGTCACCGTCGTCCACCGCCGCGACAAGTTCCGGGCCGAACCGATCCTGATCGACAAGCTGATGGCCAAGACGCGCGGCGGCAACGTCGAGGTGCGCTGGTTCAACGAACTCGACGAGGTCCTCGGCGATGCCAGCGGCGTCACTGGTGTGCGCCTGCGCGACAAGCGCAGCGGCGAGACCGCCGACCTGGCGCTGCAGGGCGTGTTCATCGCGATCGGCCATGCCCCCAATACCGAACTCTTCCAGGGCCAGCTCGACATGGCCAACGGCTACATCGTGACCAAGGGCGGCCTGCAGGGACAGGCGACCGCGACCAGCGTGCCCGGCGTGTTCGCCGCCGGCGACGTGCAGGACCACGTCTACCGCCAGGCGATCACCAGCGCGGGCACGGGCTGCATGGCCGCGCTCGACGCCCAGCGCTATCTCGAGGCCCAGGAGGGCTGACGCGCGCGGGCCCGTCGATCGGCATGCGCGCTCGATGAAGAGTTTCGCGGAACTGGAACGCCTGCGCGACGCGCTCAAGGCGCAGGCGGAGGCCGAGCGCGAGGCGCAGGCCCGCGCTCGGGCCGAGCGGGCCAGGCGCGAACGCGAGGCGAACGTCTTCCGCGACGCGCTTTCCGACGCGGTGCCGCTCAAGCCGTCGGGGCGAGTGCATCGCCGGGCGCCCGCGTCGTCCGCCCATCCGCGCCAGCGCGAGCTCGACGAGCGCGCAGCGCTCGAGGCCTCGATGTCGGACGAGATCGACGTCGAGCGCCTGCTCGACACGGACGAGACCCTGTCGTTCCGGCGCGACGGCGTCGGTGTCGACGTGGTGGCGCGACTGCGCCGGGGTCACTGGGTCGTGCAGGAACAGATCGACCTGCACGGCCTGCGCGTGGACGAAGCCCGCGACGCGCTGACGGCTTTCCTCGTCCGGGCGCTCAAGCGCGGCAAGCGCTGCCTGCGCATCATTCACGGCAAGGGACTGGGTTCAATCGGCAAGGAACCCGTGCTCAAGGGCAAGGTCCTCAAGTGGCTGGTGCAGCGCGAGGACGTGCTCGCTTTCTGCCAGGCCCGGCCCACCGACGGCGGCGCGGGCGCGCTGATCGTCCTGCTGCGGCCCGGGGGCGACACGCCGCACCGCTAGGACGCGCACGGCGCGCATCGGTGCCGTCGCGCGCGCTTACCGGCGACGGCGCACGTCAGGCGTGTGCCGACGGTGCCTCAGGCGGTCGCCGCCGCATCGACCTTCGGCGCCTTCTTCTGCATCAGCTCGACGCCGTTTCTCACCGACACGATCTCCGCCAGGATCGACACGGCGATCTCGGCAGGGGTACGGCTGCCGATGTGCAGTCCGATCGGTCCGTGCAGGCGCGCGATCTCGCCTGCCGACAGGTCGAACATCGCGAGCCGCTCGCGCCGCTTGCCGTTGTTGGCGCGCGAGCCCAGCGCACCGACGTAGAACGCCGGCGACTTGAGCGCCTCGAGCAATGCCATGTCGTCGAGTTTCGGGTCATGGGTGAGCGCGACGATTGCGGTGTGCGCGTCGGGCTTGAGCTCGAGCACGACGTCGTCCGGCATGCCGGGCAGGTAGTCGACATCGGCCAGTTCGAGCGTGGAGAAATACTCCTCGCGGGGATCGCAGACGAAGACCTGGAAGTCGAGCGCCTGCGCCATCTGCGCGAGCACCCGCGACAGCTGTCCGGCGCCGATGATCAGCAGGCGATGGCGTGGCCCGAACACCGTGCGCAGGACCGCGCCGTCGAAGGCCAGCGCGTCGCCGCGCGTGGCCGGCTCGAGCGTTACCTCGCCGCTCGCCAGTTCCAGTCGACGCACGACCAGCTCGTGCGCCGCGGTGCGGCCCAGCAGTTCCTCGACCCAGTCGGTGCTGAGGACGGGCTCCTGCACCAGCTCGAGCGTTCCGCCGCACGGCAGTCCGAACCGGGCCGCCTCGTCGCGGGTCACGCCGTACGTGACCAGCCCGGCCTTGTCGGGCTGTCCGGCCTTGCGGACCCGGTCGATCAGGTCGTCCTCGACGCAGCCGCCCGACACGGACCCGACCACGCGCCCGTCGTCGCAGAGTGCCAGCAGCGCGCCCGGCGGACGCGGTGCGGAACCCCAGGTCTGGATCACGGTGACCAGGCTCACCCGGTGCCCGCCCCGAACCCATTCGAGCGTGCGTTCAAGAACCTCGCGGTCGATGCTGTCCATCATTGGTCTCCCTGGGCTCCCGACGCCGTCGGCCCCGAACGGTCCCCCGATCCCGATCCGACCCCTTCCCGCACCGGACGCCCGATGCGGCGTTCCAGGCGTTCGATGTCCGCCGGCGTGTCGAGGTCGAAGACGTAATGATCGCTCGGCGCGTCGAAACTTGCCACGATGTCCCGATGGGCGTCGATGAATCCCCGCAGGCCGGCGTCCGCATCCTGCTCGGCGCGGACCCGATCGGCCACCCAGCGCTCGACCACGACCGGGTTTCCTCGCCGGCCCTCGTGCCGCGGCACCAGCACGCGAGCCCCGGGCGGACGAGCCGCGAATGCCGCGAGCAGCGCGGTGATGTCGGCCGGCTCGAGCAGCGGCAGGTCGCCCAGCACCACCATCACCGGGTCGGCGGCGGCCGACAGCGCGCGAAGGCCGGCCAGCACCGAGCCCTGCTGACCCTTTGCATACCCGGCATGGCGCAGCAGGGTCACGCCCAGGTCGCGCACCAGCGGCTCGATGCGATCGGCCTGGTGCCCGAGCACGAGCACGATCTCGCCGACCCCAGCGCCTCGGATCGCCGCGACCATGCGACGCACCATCGGAACGCCATCGACCTCGACCAGCAGTTTGTTGATCCCGCCCATCCGGCGCGACTCGCCGGCCGCGAGCAATACCGCCGCGGCGCGCGAAGCGTCGATCGCGGCCACCTCGCGCGCGCCCTGACCCCGGTCCACCGTCATCGCGTCCCCCTCACGCCGGGGTCACCGCGTTCGCCGCTGCGAACGCCGACGCCCAGGCCCACTGAAAGTTGTAGCCACCCAGCCAGCCGGTGACGTCGACCACTTCACCGATGAAGTACAGGCCCGGCACCGCGCGCGCCTGCATCGTGCGCGGATCGAGCTCGGCGGTGGCCACGCCCCCGAGGGTCACCTCGGCCTTTCGGTAGCCCTCGGTTCCCGCGGGCTCCAGCCTCCAATGCTGCAGCGACGCGCACAGCGCGTCGAGATCCCGGTTTCCGAGTTCGGCGATCCGCGCGTCGGGACGCAGCCGCGGCATCGTGCTCGCCTGATGGGCAAGCCAGGCAAGCGCAAGGCGCCGAGGCAGCAATTCGCCCAGAACGGTGGAGAGCTGCTGGCGGCTCGTCGCGCGTGCCTGCGCGAGCGCCGCCGCCAGCGACACGCCGGGCGCGAGGTCGATCTCGATCGCCTCCCCCGGCCGCCAGAACGTGGAGATCTGCAGCACCGCAGGCCCCGAGAGCCCGCGGTGCGTGAACAACAGATCCTCGAGGAACCGCGGTGCCGCCTGCTGCGCGGGCGCGGTGATGCCGACCTCCATCGCGATCCCGGCCAGGTCCGCAAACGGCCCCCAGTGCTGCGCGTCGAAGGTGAGCGGAACCAGCGCGGGCCGCGTCTCGACCACCTTCAGACCGAAGCGACGGGCGAGCCGGTAGCCAAAATCGGTCGCACCGATCTTCGGGATCGACAGCCCCCCGGTGGCCACCACCAGCGCGCCGGACTCCAGCGTGCCCGCGTCGGTCTCGATCACGAAGCGCCTGGCGTCGTGCCCGGCGCCGGCGCCCCCCTCTCTGACCGAAACCGAACCGACCGAACAGGGGGCGCGCCACTGCACTTCCCCGCCCAGCGCCTCGGCCTTGAGCATCGCGATGATCCGCTCGCTCGAATCGTCGCAGAACAGTTGTCCCCGGTGCTTTTCGTGGAACCCGATGCGGTGGCTGCGCACCAGCTCGATGAAGCGCGCCGGCGGATAGGCCCGCAGCGCGGCGCGCGCGAAGCGCGGATCCGCGCTGACGTATCGCTCGAGCCGATCGCTCTGCAGGTTGGTGAAGTTGCAGCGCCCGCCACCCGAGATCCGGATCTTTTCGCCGAGCCGCGCGGCGTGGTCGAGCAGCACCACCCGCGCCCCGCGGCGCGCGGCGATTCCCGCGCAGAACATGCCGGCCGCGCCGGCACCGACGATCGCGAGGTCGAATCGATCCATTGCGGCGCTCACCCTGCCCCGCGCCGGCGGGCCGACCCGCGGGCCGACCCGCAGGCCGACTCGCGCGCCGAACCGTCACGCCCAGTCCACGAACCCTTCACGACCGCTCTCCCATGGCCCCAGTCTAGCAACCGGACACGGGCGGCCGGACTGCTACATTGCGCGCATGAATGCCGACCTCGTGATCCGCCATGCGCCGGAACTCGCGCTCGCCGCCGCGCTCGCATGGGGCGCGGGCCTTCGGCTCTACCTGGTGATCTTCGTGTTCGGCCTCGCCGGCGCCATGGGCTGGTGGCCGTTGCCCGAACACCTCGCAGTGCTGCAGCACCCGCTGGTCATCGGCGCCGCCGGTTTCATGGCCGTGGTCGAAACCTTCGCCGACAAGATCGCCTGGCTGGACAGTCTGTGGGACGGGTTGCACACGCTGATCCGGATTCCGGCCGGCGCGGCGATGGCCGCCGCGGTGTTCGGCGACGCCGGTACCGCGACCGCGTTGGCCGCGGCGCTGCTGGGAGGCTCCCTGACCGCGACGACCCACTTCGCCAAGGCGGGCACCCGGGCGGCGGTCAACACCTCGCCGGAGCCCTTCTCCAACATCGCAGTGTCGCTCGGCGAGGACGCTCTGGTGGTCGGCGGAACCTGGATCGCGGTTCAGCACCCGGTGCTCTTCCTCGGGCTGGTCGCGGCCTTCGTCGTGGCCGCGTTCCTCGCGCTGCGGCTGATCCTGCGCGGACTGCGCCGGGTGACCGCGCCGCTGCGCGGCTCAGGCCGCGACGCGCAGTAGCTGCTCCACCAGGGCCTCGGGCGCGGTGAGCATCGCGTCGTGCCCGCCCGGCGTCGTGCACCAGCGCCAGCTCGGATCGTCCCTGACCCGCTCGTAGGCCGGGTGCATCATCAAATAAGGGGGATCCGTCACCCCGATGTAGGTCCGCGGCAGTCCGGCGGTCGCGCCGTTTTCCAGGCCGATCTCGCCGAGGTAGGTTCCCGCCGGCATCGGCGTGAAGCGCTGCCCGACCCATTCGCGCAGCACCGGATCAGTGATTCCGAAGACCTCGGGCGGAGGCGCCGGCAACGCCACGCCGGCGCCCGCGCCGCCGATCGCGAGCAGACGCGCCTGCCGATCCGCCTCGGTGTTGTAGTCGGCCCAGCGCCAACGGGTGACGCCGTCGGGCGGCACCACCGCGTCGAGAAACACGTAGTGCGCGACGCGCTCGCGCAGACGGTCGGCCACGCCGCTGAGCACATTGCCCGCGTAGCTGTGCCCCACCAGCACGCAGCCGTCCAGCGCCTCCCACTCGATGAGCCGCACGACGTCCTCGACGTGCGTGGCCAGCGTCACTTGCGCGCCGAACAGGTGCGCCCGGTCGGCCAGACCGGTCAGCGAAGGTGCAAAGACGCGATGGCCGGCATCGCTCAGCAGCTTTGCCACCTTCGCCCAGCACCATCCTCCGTGCCAGGCGCCGTGAATCAGGACGAAAGGCTGCTTCATCGAAGAGTCGGGTGGAAAGCCCGCGTCGCCCGCCGTTCGCCTGGCGGGCCCAAGGGGTTCAGATCGCAGACTCGCCGGTCTCGCCGGTGCGGATCCGGATCACTTCTTCGACGTTGGACACGAAGATCTTGCCGTCGCCGATGCGCCCCGTTCGCGCCGCCTTGCAGATCGCGTCGATGGCGCCTTCCGCGGTGTCGTCGGGAATGATCACCTCGACCTTGACCTTTGGCAGGAAGTCGACGACATATTCGGCGCCCCGATACAGCTCGGTGTGGCCCTTCTGCCGGCCGAAGCCCTTGCACTCGGTCACCGTGAGGCCGGTGACGCCGACTTCGGCGAGTGCTTCGCGCACCTCGTCCAGCTTGAATGGTTTGATGATCGCTGTGATCCGCTTCATTGGCTCTCCTGCTCGGGTTCTAGATCCGGACTCAGTCGCGGTACTTGGAAGTGATCGGGTAACGCCAGTCGCGCCCGAAGCCTCGGCGCGTGACGCGAATTCCGATGGGCGACTGGCGGCGCTTGTACTCGCTGGTGCGTATCAGGCGCACCACCCGGTCGATCGCCTCGCGCGTGTAGCCGGCTGCCAGGATTTCGGCGACGCTGCGATTCTCCTCCATGTACATCTGCATGATGCCATCAAGCACGTCGTACGGCGGCAGGGAGTCCTGATCCGTCTGGTCGGGCTTGAGTTCGGCGCTGGGCGGCCTGGTGATGATGCGCTCGGGAATCACCTCCGAGAGCGTGTTCCGGTAGTTCGACAGCCGATAGACCATGGTCTTGGCAATGTCTTTGATGACCGCGAACCCCCCGGCCATGTCGCCGTACAGCGTGCAGTAGCCCACGGCCATCTCGCTCTTGTTGCCCGTGGTGAGCACGATCGAGCCGTACTTGTTCGACAGCGCCATCAGCAGCGTGCCGCGAATGCGCGCCTGGATGTTCTCCTCCGTGGTGTCCTGCGGCAGCCCGCGGAACTCGCCGGACAGCGTGCCGAGGAACGCGTCGAACACCGGATGGATCGGGAATTCGTCGTGGCGCACGCCGAGTCGATGCGCCATGTCGCGCGCGTCGACCCACGAGATCTCGGCGGTGTACTTCGACGGCATCATCACCGTGCGCACCCGGTCGGCGCCTAGCGCGTCGACCGCGATCGCGAGCGTGAGCGCGGAGTCGATGCCCCCGGACAGACCGATGATCACGCCCGGGAAGCCGTTCTTGTCCAGGTAGTCGCGCACGCCAACGACGAGCGCGGAATAGATCTGGTGCTCGAGCGGCATCACCGGTTCGACGCGCTCGCCGCGCAGGTCCACGTCACCGCCCTCGCGGAGCACCTCCGCGACCACCAGGTCGGGCTCGAACGCACGGCCCTGGCCGGTGAGCCCGCCCTTGCGGTCGAGCACGAAGGAAAGCCCGTCGAAGACGAGTTCGTCCTGTCCGCCCACCAGATTGGCCGCGAGCATCGGCATGCCCTGCATGACCACGTTCTCGCGCGCCACGTCCAGCCGCACGTGCTGCTTGTCCATGTGATACGGCGACGCATTGAGCGCGAGCAGGATCTGCGCGCCGGCGGCTCGGGCGCACTCCGGCGCGTAGCGATACCAGAAGTCCTCGCAGATGACGACACCGAATCGCACGCCGTCGACCTCGAACACCATTGGCCGGCTGGCGGGCTCGAAGTAGCGGTCCTCGTCGAAGACGTCGTAATTCGGCAGATCGTGCTTGAAGTACTCGCCGATCTGCTGCCCGCGGTGCAGCAGCACCGCTGCGTTGTAGCGGCGACCATCGGACATCAGCGGCAGACCCACGAGCAGATGAAGGTCCATACCCGCGGTCTCCGCGCGGATGACCGACAAGGCGGCGCTGCACTTGTCATAGAATGCGGCGCGCAACAGCAGGTCTTCCGGCGGGTAGCCGCTCAGCGAAAGCTCCGGAGTGACGAGCACGGCGACGCCCTGCTCCGCGGCGGCGCGGGCGGCCTCGATGATGCGCCGCGCGTTGCCGTCGAAATCTCCGACGGTCTGGTTCAGTTGCGCGGCCGCGATCCGAAGAGGCATGTCAGGAAGTGCTGTTCAATTGATTCGAAACGATTATCGCACGCGACTGGCACCCGACCTTGCCGGCATCGGGCGCGAGCAATGGGACGGACTCCTGGCCGCGAGCGTCGCCGCGACGGCCCCGGACGCGGCCCCGGACGCGGCAACCGGCGCACGCACTGAATACGCTGCGCCCGGCCCGCTGCCGGCGTTTCTGCGCTTCGACTTCCTCGAGGCGCTCGAGCGTACCGGCTGCGTCGGGGCCGACACCGGCTGGCAGCCGCTACACATGACCCTGTGGCGCGGGCACGAGCTCGTCGGCGCGGCGCCGCTCTACGCCAAGGGTCACTCCTACGGTGAGTACGTCTTCGATTGGGCCTGGGCCGACGCCTACCAGCGCCACGGACTGCGCTACTACCCCAAGCTGCTGTGCGCCGTGCCGTTCACACCGGTGGCCGGCCCGCGCCTGCTCGCCGTCGACGAACCGGCACGCGAAGCGCTGATGCTGGCGCTGCTCGCGCAGGCGCGCGAGTCCCGCCTGTCCTCGCTTCACCTGCTGTTTCCCTGCGAAGCCGACGCGCGGCGCGCCGAAGACACCGGCATGATGATCCGGCGCGGCGTGCAATTCCACTGGCGCAACGCCGGCTACGACAACTTCGAGCAGTTCCTGTCGACGCTCTCGCAGCCCAAGCGAAAGAAGATCCGCGCCGAGCGCCGAAAGGTGGCCGACGCCGGGGTCCGTTTCCGGCGGCTGGTCGGGCGCGAGATCGGCGAGGCGGACTGGGCGTTGTTCTCGGCGTGCTACGAAGCGACCTACGCGGCCCACGGCGGGGTGCCGTACCTGAATCGCGAATTCTTCCTCACGATCGCGCAACGCATGCCCGAGCACCTGGTGATGATCGTCGCGTCACGCGACGCGCGCCCGATCGCGGCCAGCCTGCTGGTGCGCGACGCGCACAGAATGTACGGACGCTACTGGGGCACTCTGGAACGCATCGACTGCCTGCACTTCGAAACCGCGTTCTACCAGTCGATCGAGGCGGCGATCGATCTGCGCGTCGAGGTGCTGGAGGGTGGCGCCCAGGGCGAGCACAAGATGTCGCGCGGCTTCCTGCCCGAGCCGACCTGTTCGGCGCACTGGCTCGCCGAGCCCGCGTTCGCCGACGCGGTCGACCGGTTCCTCGCGCGCGAGGGAACGCTGATCGAAGGCTACCTCGACGAGCTTAGAGAACGCACGCCGTTCCGCAAGGCCTGAACTCAGAACTTGGGCTTCACCTTGGCTGCCTTGAAGCGCTCGATCCCGTCGACGATCTCGATCGCCGCCGCCTCCGGACCGGCCCAGCCGACGACCTTGACCCACTTGCCCGGTTCGAGATCCTTGTAGTGCTCGAAGAAATGCCGGATCTGCTGGAGCCGCTCCGGGGAGATGTCCTCCGGCTTGCGCCAGTGCCGGTACCAGGGAAGGACCTTGTCGATCGGCACCGCCAGCAGTTTCGCGTCGCCGCCCGCTTCGTCCTCCATCTGCAGCATCCCGATCGGCCGGCACCTCACCACCACGCCGGGCTGCAGCGCATAAGGCGTGATCACCAGCACATCGACCGGATCACCATCGTCGGAGATCGTGTGCGGGATGTACCCGTAGTTGCACGGATAGTGCATCGCGGTACCGATGAAGCGGTCGACGAAGAGCGCCCCGGTCTCCTTGTCGACCTCGTACTTGATCGGATCCGCGTTCATCGGGATCTCGATGATCACGTTGAAGTCGTTCGGAATGTCACGCCCGGAACCGACGCGATCGAGATTCATGAATTCCCCTTGCTCGTTGTTCGACGCCCTGCGGGATCAGCCCCGCGGCAGCGCCGCCCGCTCGGCGCGATGCGCCTGATGCGCCATTCACCGCCGGCGTGATTCTATCGGGAATGGTGCAGCGCACCGCGTGCCTGTCATAGAATCCAGGATCACATTCCTGCGCCCGATGCCCGCGGGCAACGCGGGCTGCACGCACCTACTCCGGCCCTCACACCATGCTACAGAATTCCGTGCGCCATCAGTTGTTCATCGACAACGAGGAGACACCGGCCGCCAGCGGCGAGTCGATCCAGGTCGTCGACCCGTCCGACGGACAAGTGTTCGCGCAGATCGCGCGCGGCGGTGCCGTGGACATCGACCGCGCGGTGGGCGCCGCGCGCCGTGCAAGCGACGGCGCCTGGGGCGCGATGACCGCCGTCGACCGCGGCCGGGTGCTCAGACGCTGGGCGGACCTGGTCGCCGCGGCCGGCGACGAGCTCGCGCAGCTCGAGTCGCGCGATACCGGAAAGCCGATGCGACAGGCGCGCGCCGACGCGACCGCGCTCGCCCGCTACTTCGAGTACTACGCCGGGGCGGCCGACAAGCTGCACGGCCAGACGATCCCCTACCAGAACGGCTACACGGTGATGACGATCCGCGAGCCGCACGGCGTCACGGGCCACATCATCCCGTGGAACTACCCGATGCAGATCTTCGGGCGATCGGTCGGCGCAGCGCTCGCGGCGGGCAACGCCTGCGTGGTCAAGCCGGCCGAGGACGCCTGCCTGTCGCTGCTGCGCGCCGCCGAGCTCGGCGCCCAGGCCGGTCTGCCTCCCGGCGCGCTGAACGTCGTGACCGGCCTGGGGCCTGAAGCGGGCCAGGCCCTCGCCGAACATCCGGGCATCGACCACATCTCCTTCACCGGGTCGCCGGACACCGGAAGGCGCGTGGCGCAGGCCGCCGCCGGACACCACTGTCCGGTCACGCTGGAGCTCGGCGGGAAATCGCCGCAGATCGTCTTCGCCGACGCGGATCTCGAAGCGACTCTCCCCGTGCTGGTCAACGCGATCATCCAGAACTGCGGACAGACATGCTCGGCCGGCAGCCGCGTCCTGATCGAGCGCGCCGCCTGGGATCGAGTGCTCGCGCTGCTCGCCGACCGGTTCGCGGCACTTCGCGCCGGCCCCGCGAACCGGGACCTGGACCTGGGACCGCT
>Ga0316195_10001314_pt1 | contig 11020 bp, 12 predicted proteins | sample Phised1_MG_FD_204937 | JGI IMG/M metagenome (GOLD analysis project Ga0316195, IMG submission 204937) | Coastal sediment microbial communities from Maine, United States - Phippsburg sediment 1 | ecosystem: Environmental > Aquatic > Marine > Coastal > Sediment | place: USA: Maine | collected... | reverse complement strand
ATCAGCTTTTCAGCGCTCCATTCTACACGCGAGGGCCTGCGAACCGAATGTAACCTGCAAATGCGGTCCAACCGACGTCGAAAACCTGACGGTCCTTTAACGGCTAATTGATCGACGAGGGCCTGGGCCACGGCAAGTTGACCGCTCCTGTCAGGCGCGCGAAATTTGGCATGGCTGATAGATCGAACAATGCGTCACAGGAACAGGCGCCAATCTCTTCCAGAAGCGTCAGAAAACCGACGCGAGGTTGCGTGTCTTCGAGTGCGGCCAGACGATTGACTTTCGCAAGCAGCCCGAATCAAGAGACCCAATTGCCGAAACCGCAAGCCCCGAAGCGAGACCGTTCGCCGCACCGATCACCCGCTGCCGCCGATCGCCTGAGCGAATGACGCAGCATCGCGGCGCTCACCATTCTTCCATCGCTGAATCCCTCCATTTTCACACTTCACGCCAGGATTCAGCGCGCTCTCATTCCCAGGGACTCGTGGACGCTTTAGAGATTCGTATCCTATGAAGACGGTCAAATAAGACACTGGGATTACGTGTTCCGCACCCGAATTGACCGGTCTCGGCAGGTGTCAGCGAGGCAATGTGCCAGCCTGGTGTCCGGATGGATCAGCCAAACAGGAATTGTCCTGCCCTATATGGTGCGCATACGATGTGCCATACCAAAGCATCGATGATTTGCCGGCATACGAAGAACCAGCGTGCGGTGCAACCTTCACTCGGCCATACTACGCTGGAGGGCGCGATCCGTTATCTCGGAATCGAGATTGACGATGCGCTGGCGATGGTGCAACAGACGGAACTATAACCATATGCAGTGAACAATTTGTGTCCGCTACTTACCCAGAACGACATTTATGCACAGGGAATCAGCGCATCCATGATGGCAACGACTAAACAGATCTTCTTCACGACATTTATCGCGCTTTTTTCCATCGCTATCGCAACCGCGGTGGCGGCGGAAGAATCACAATTAGTGTCAGTTGGGGATCACGATCTTGAAGTGCGCATTCAAGGCAACGGCGAGCATACGGTCGTGTTCGAATCCGGCCTTGGTCACGATTTATCGGTCTGGCAGCAGGTTGCCGACACGATCAGCCAGTCCGCCACGGTCGTCAGCTACTCTCGGGCCGGATACGGACAGTCGGAGGCGAGCGACCAACCACGCACCTTGGTGCAGATAGCCACAGAGCTGAACGATCTTTTGCTCGCAATCGATATCGACAATACGGTCATACTGGTCGGACATTCAGCTGGCGGATTCTATATCCGGAAGTACGCTGAGCTATATCCGGAAAAAGTCGAGGGACTTGTTTTTGTCGACCCGACGCCAGAACAAATATTCGTGAGATTAAGGACCCTTGACCAGGAAAGGGCCCTGGCGGAGGAAGCGACAATCGCGTCAATGACACCCGACAGAGTCAAGCCAGAAGACATCTATTTTTCGCAGATTACCAGCACGGGCGTGTACCCGGGGTCAGGCTCCTTGCCAGACGTACCTGCAGTGCTTATTACAGCGATGAAGCAGGAGCATCCCCAGTTCTTGCTCCACAGCATTGAGGGAAAGGGAATCTGGCTGGAACTGCACGAGCAGCTCGTCAGCCAGTTTAGCGATCATCTTCACGTTATATCGAGCGTCAGTGGTCATAACGTGCATCGCCAACATCCCGATCTCGTGGTCGATGCAATCCGCTACGTTTTGCGACAGGCATCCGCGACTGAAAATTGACGCTGGCTGATTAAAGGTCAATGCACGCAGCTCAGCTCGACGATGCCTTTTCCGCGAAAGCGAATTCCGCTATTTCCATTGCAGGCTTAAAGAAAGCGGCAAGCAACAGCAACGACCTGGGAGTCGCATGCCTGTGGACAATGACTCAACAAGTACAGCCCGTGACCAGTGACGTTGAAGATTGGAGGTTCGCAAAGAAAGCCGCTGGCAGCTTTCATACGAAACACAGGGCAAAAATTAGCGCATTTTCACGAAAAGCTGGGCCGCGTTGAATCCGTTATTACCGCGCTGCGGGTATTGCCGACCGGCGGGATGATTCGCGGCGTGTATGAGAACCCTCTGCCTGGCCCGAAATCCGGTTTATTTCATTCCTGGCATTGAATCTCGGCGCCGCCGAACGCAGAATCCGCCATCCGAGTCCGCCCATCGGAACCTGGGTTAACCAAAGACCCGGCACTGGTAAGTCTATAACGCCAGGCGGGGCAACAGAATGAAGAGGTGGCAGAACGATTGAATGCACAGGTCTTGAAAACCAGCAAGGGTCAATGGCTCTTCGTGGTTTCAAATCCCGCGCAATCCGCTAATCTCGGCCCTCAGCCGGAATCCGAGCAACGGTTCATCGCCCTCTCAAATCTGATATCTGAAATCTGAAATATTCAAAGGCGCCAAATTATGCAAGCCATCAGCGAAGTCAGCGAGCGAGACTCGAGGCTCCGGAGTCTGCTGAAAGCCATCACGTACCGAATTACCGGCACCATAACAACGACGCTCATCGTATTCCTGGTAACCGGTCAACTGGCGTTCGCGATGACTGTCGGCGCCGTCGAACCAATCGCAAAAATCATTATCTATTATGTTCACGAGCGTCTTTGGGAGCTCGTGCCACACGGAAAGATTCGCAACCTGTTCCACCGCCGCACAACCTGAAGGATACGACTGGACCGGCCGATCGGTTTGGGTTGCACGGAAAGTGAATCCCTGTGCAAGACAGGGTTTATCCATGTGGTTAGCGCAGACAAAGGAATTGACCAGGATCGCTTTACGCCGATCTTTCCCCCCTGCGGGGCGCCTGCGGCGTCCAAAACACTAACGGCTTTTGTCGAACCGGGTTATCTTCCCTGCCCCTCTCCTTTGACCTGGAAACAGGGCCGCCCGCCACGGCCCCTTTTTTAATGTATGGCGGTGGCGCGAGTCCTGTGCGGAGGATGCTCTGCCGGTTCCTGTGGTACCGAGGCTGGCACTTGGAAATCGATCAGGCGACACGCCGTGCAGCTGACTCCTTATCCAGATCGTATGTAGCCTGCAGATTCATCCACAGTTTCGGCGATGTACCCAGAGCATCCGAAAGATCAAGGGCTGCTGCCGCAGTTATACCTCGCTTACCTTTAATGAGTTCATTCAAGCGAGTCTTCGTCCAGCCAATTTTCTCGGCAAATGCCGCTTGCGTTACACCCTTTGGCTCAAGAAACTCCTCGAGTAATATCTCGCCAGGATGGAACGGGTTCTTAGGTTGTCTAGCCATTACACATCCTCCTTCAGTGATAATCTACAACTTGTACGTCGAAAGCATTTCCACTTTCCCAACGGAAAACCACTCTCCATTGATCATTTATCCGGATCGAGTGGAATCCTTTCCAGCTTCCTTTGAGGCCTTCCAATCGATTGCCAGGGGGCACCCGCAAATCCCTTAGCTCAGCCGCGTCATGCAAATAAAGCAATTTTCGCCTGGCTGCCCGACGAAGCTCGGGCGGAAACGTTCTCGTGGCTCTCGATTGCTTATCATCGAACAGATCACTTGCGCGAGCGTTTCCGAAAGTCTCAATCACGTTACTATATTATCGTAACCCGATAATCTGTCAAGCATGCGTTTCTCTTGTTTTTCCCGAGAATTATATAGAGGATGCTGTCTGGCGAGTCTGCCCCAATTCCCCGTACCGCCGATCCGCACTGACTCGCTGGGGTGGAGCGAGTCCTCTGCGGAGGATGCTCTGTAATTCCCCGTATCGACAAGTGCGCGTGCGCCCCGGAGAATTGGGAAATTCTTGTGGAGGCAAACCTCAGCGTGTCTGTATTTACGGAACTCAGGCGACGCAATGTCTACCGGATCGCGGCTGCATACGTCATTGCGGCATGGCTGATCATCCAGTTGGTGGAGACGATTTTCCCCGCCTTCGGTTTCGATGAGGCTGCAACACGTTTGGCCGTGATCGTCCTGATAATTGGCTTCGTGCCGGCTGTCGTGCTGGCATGGGCGTTCGAGATTACGCCACAGGGACTACGCCTGGACACTCAAGGCGACAGTCGTATCGGACCCGATCCGCGGGCCAGCAGGCGGCTTGATCAGGTCATCATAGCCACTCTTGTGATTGCGGTCGCCTACTTTGCAATCGATAAATTTGTTTTCACCGAACCAAACGAAGCCGCACCCGAAGCAGCGATTGCGCAGGTGCCCATCGGTGGATCGATCGCAGTTCTACCTTTCGTCGACATGAGTCCAGGCGGTGACCAGGCATATTTTTCCGACGGTATTTCCGAAGAACTGTTGAACTTGCTCTCGCGAATTCCGGAACTCCGTGTTGTGTCGCGGTCCTCCTCGTTTGCGTTCAGGGACAAGAACGCGAAAGCACAAGACATTGCACGAGAACTCGATGTCAATTACATCCTGGAGGGATCCGTTCGCAAAGACGGTGGCCGGGTACGTATTACTGCCCAATTAATCGACGCGCTAACAGACTCGCACCTGTGGTCCGGCACCTTCGAACGAGAACTCGAAGATATCTTCGCCATCCAGGACGAGATTGCGACCTCCGTAATTCCAGCTCTCGAAATCGAACTTCTGCACAAACTGCCGACAACCACAGAGACTGACTTAGAGGCCTACATGCTTTTTCTGCAGGGCGTGCACTTCTATCAGCAGCGAACGTCGCAAGGGCTGGAAAATGCCGTGGACTATTTGTTGCGATCGATCGAGATCGACTCGGGCTTTGCGCCGACTTGGGTCACACTCGCTTCGGCATACATCAACCAGGGGCACACTGGCCAACGAGATTACAGTGATGCCTATGAACTGGCGACGAAAGCAATTGACGAGGCTTTGAAACTGAATCCGGATCTGCCTTTCGCACATTCGGCACGTGCCTGGATCGCGTTTAACTTTGAGCGAGATTATGCGAAATCGGCGCGACACTTTCGAATAGCGCGGACGCTGTTTCCAAACAGCAACGTCATCCTGGCGAACTCATCGGCGCTGTTGACACACTTAGGACGTGTCGAAGAGTCGGTCCGTCTTTTGTCACGCAGTATCGCACTTCAGCCCACAGACTCCGTCGCATACGAGATGCGCGCGCTTCGATTCATGCGGGTCGGCCGCCTCGAAGAAGCTGAAGCTGATATCAACAAGGCGATACAACTTTCCCCTGGCAGCGGTAGTCACCATAGTAATCGGGCATTGCTGCGATTGCTGCAGGGCCGCCCGCTAGAAGCCATTGCTGATATCAAGAAGGCAGACCACGAGTCCCTGCGGCTCGCGATCCTGGCGATGGCCAACAACGATCTCGGGTTTCAAGAGGCATCCGACGAGGCTATCGGCGCCTTGTTGGCAGGGCATGCCGACGCCTCTTCCTACAACATTGCTATGGTATTTGCGTGGCGTGGCGAGTCAGACAAGGCATTTGACTGGATCGATCGAGCCATCAGCCACGGACAATCGGTTTACGGCATCAAGACCGATCCATTTTTTCAAAGCCTCACGGATGATTCACGCTGGGACACCATACTGGAGCGGCTCGGACTGACAGATGCTCAGGTGGCCGACATCTTGCTCTAGAAGCAGATTTTCATTGTCTTGGCGGAAAGGGTGGGATTGTCGCTTCGCGACCGGGCATGCGGCTTCGCCGCTGCGCCCGTCGAACAGGGATCGATTCCGCAACCTTCTCGGCAAAAAGCGCAAATGGCCCCACAAGGGGGCCATTTCGCATTTTGGCGGAGAGAGAGGGATTCGAACCCTCGGTACGGTATTACCGTACACTCGCTTTCCAGGCGAGCACCTTAAACCACTCAGCCATCTCTCCGTTCTAAGAAACTTTTGCCGTACGGGCCGTCGAGTACCTTGCCTCGACACACCCAGGGTCGGGACTGACAATGGTGTCAAATTCAGCTTTCGGTTTCGGTTTCGGGCTCATCGATATTCAGCGAAGGCGGCCGATCCAGGCAACCCGCCCCAGGGTCGCGGGGAGCCCTGGGCGATGCTTCGGGGATGCGCATTTCCCTTATGTCGCTGACGCTGTTGAGATCGTCCGGCGCCTCAATGCGTTTGCCCGCCTGGGCATACTCATAGAATTCCGGCTCATCGCAGGTCTCCTTGCCGCTGCAGCCTGCGATAGCCACGACCAGGATGATCGCGCAGACGATCCCTGACCTGCCGTTGAACGGACGATTAGTCCGCGGTTGTCGCATCACTGCCGGAAACGCCATTTGACGATGAATATCCATGCCCAAAACAAGGCGGCGATGTTACTGTTCTCTCGGGTGACTGGCAAGACAAGCGACGTAGCGGCATGATGCGCGGTCTGCCACTCTTGCGGAAGCAATTTCTGCACAACACAAAAATGGGTTAATTCTAGATAAATGTCACAACTTATTGTTTTATCAGCAGTTGGAACCGATCGACCCGGTGTCGTCAAAGATATCAGCAAGGCAATCTATGATTGCGGCGGAAATATTGAGGAAAGCCGGATGACGTCGCTCGGCTCGGAATTTGCAGTATTGATGCTGATTTCGGGAAACTGGCACACGCCAGCCAAGCTGGAAAAGACGCTCGACGATCTCAGCAAGACACATAACCTCGTCATCGATCTGAAAAAGACAACGGACCGTGGCGACCAGAAAGACTGCCTGCCCTACGGAGTCGACGTAATCTGCCTCGATCAGCCAGGCATCGTATTTCAGTTATCGGACTTTTTTGCGGCGCGCGGAATCGAGATCTGCGACCTTGCGACGCGGCGCTATGCGGCACCGCACACCGGCGCTCCCATGTTTTCGGTCCAAATGACGGTGAGCATTCCGGGCGCCGCCCCCATCGGGCAATTACGCGACGATTTCCATGATCTCTGCGAACGGCTTAACCTGGACTCGATTCTCGAGCCGGTCAAGTCCTGAATTCTTAACCAAAGGAGAACCACGAATTGACTGGACCAGCACTGCATCGAGTTGTTAAGGACTTCACCGCCGTCGCAACCGGCGGCAAGAAAATTCAGCTTAAATCCCTTCGCGGCCAGAAAGTCGTTATTTATTTTTACCCCAAAGATTCCACGCCCGGCTGCACGACAGAAGGACAGAATTTCCGCGACCTGTTTCCGAAATTCAAAAAGGAAAATACGGTCATCCTGGGAGTGTCCAGGGACAGCATTGCTTCACACGAGAAATTCCGTGAAAAGCAGAATTTCCCCTTTGACCTGCTGTCTGACCCCGACGAAAAATTATGCCGTCAGTTCGACGTCATCCACGAAAAGTCGCTGTACGGCCGCAAATTCATGGGCGTCGAGCGCAGCACCTTCCTGATCGACGAAGCCGGCAAGCTGGTACAGGAGTGGCGCAAAGTTAAGGTCAATGGTCACGCCGAAGAGGTTCTGGCAGCCGCAAAGAATTGTTAAGCCTGCCAGGCAATCTAAAACACGATTTAAATCATTCGCTTATGTGAAGTAGCGCGCAGCAGCCAGAGGCATTATTTTGCGCCCGGCCCGCGCGTAAATAGTATAATCGGGAACGTGTTTCGGCCGCCGCGGTCGAATCGGCTTGTTAACGGTCAAAGAGCGAATTATTGAACGCTGGTCTTCTGAAAAAATCCTTTGTCTGGCTGGCTACGTTGCTTTTGACCATAGCTGCCGGGGTTCCTGCGGCCGAAATCAACTTGCCGGATATGGGGAGCCCGGCCGATGCGGTACTCTCAAAAAATGACGAGAACCAGCTCGGCAGGGCAATCATGCGGCAGATTCGGGCCAGCGGCGAGCTCGTCGAGGACCCGCAGGTTACCGAGTACATTAACGAAATTGGCCACCGCCTGGCGGCGCAGGCAAATGTTGATGGAAATCACGAATTTTCCTTTTTTGTAGTCGATAACCCGGTAATCAACGCTTTTGCCTTGCCCGGCGGATTTATCGGCGTGCACACCGGACTGCTTGAAGCCACAAGATCTGAGGACGAACTTGCCGGCGTACTGGCCCATGAGGTCGCGCATGTGACCCAACGCCATATTGCTCGCAGCCTCCATGCGAGCCAGCGCCAGAGCATCCTGAGCACGGCCATCATGCTGGGCGCCATTCTCGCCGGCGCCGCAGGCGGTGGCGGCGACGTAATGCAGGGTGCCATAGCGGTCGCACAGGGAACCGCCGCCCAGCAACAGATCAATTTCACGCGGTCGAACGAATACGAGGCCGACCGGGTCGGTATCTCAGCCCTGGCAGCGGCCGGGTTCGACCCACAGGGAATGGGTTCCTTCTTCGAGGTCATTTCGCGCGGCACAACACCGATAGAGGGTCGTGTGCCCGAATTTCTGCGCACTCACCCGGTCAGCAGCGCCAGGATCGCGGAAGCCCGCGGTCGTGCGCGCAGCTACCAGCCAGTGCACACAACCGATTCGATCAACTACGGTATCGCCAGGGCCCGATTGCTGGTTGCAAGCCGGGATTCCCCGGAAGACGCTGTTGCCTTTTTCGAACGGGAAAGTTACGAGCTTCAGTCTGATCCCGAGCGCTACGGCCGAGCGGTTGCGTATCTCAGAGCCGGACAGAATCGCGACGCTCTCAGAATATTCGAAGAACTCGCCAACAAGGACCCCGAGGTCATTGCCTACCATATTGGCCTGGCCGACGCGCAACTGGCGTTTGAATCGATCGCCGAAGCACTGGATACCTTCGAGAGAGCTCACGCGCTGTTTCCTCGCAACCTGCCGCTCACGATTCATTATGCCGAAGCTCTTCTGCAGGCAGGACAACCCAAGCGCGCGCACGAAATGCTGCTGGATCTCCTGAACAATACGCCGCCCACCCCGGAGCAGGTGCGACTGATTGCAAAGGCTGCCATTGAAGCTGGCGAGATTGCCGAGGCGCATTACTACATGGCCGAATACCGGCTCATGATCGGCGACCTGGTCGGTGGCGTGAATTTCCTGCGCCAGGCACTGGCAGTGCCTGAACTGGAGGAGATTCAGAGAATTCGATTTGAGGCTCGCATTGATTTCATTCGAGAGTTCATGACGGAAGAGCAGCTACAGCGATTGGCGAGAAGCCGGTCAAACGGATAGCAGCTGGCAGGTTCCAGCACTCCGACAGGGAGTGCGTTGCAATTGGTCAACCGCAATAATTAACTATAAAGTCAGACGGTTATGAACACCCGGGAATCACTTCTAACGATTGCACTGGTGATTTGCGCGACGCTCGCGAGCGGCTGCGCGAGTTCGATACCTGCTGCGCCGAAAGACCAACGCGCACCGAGTGATCCGTGGGAACCAATGAATCGCCGCATTAGCGCCTTCAACGACAATGTCGATCGGTTCACCTTCAAGCCCCTGGCGAAGGGTTACGAAAGAATCCTGCCGAGTACGATGCGCCGCGGCATTAACAATTTCTCTGAGAACCTGTTCAGCCCGCTGTATATCATCAACAACTTTCTACAGGGAAAATTCAAACGTGGCTTCAGCGAAACCTGGCGATTCACCGCTAATACCATTTGGGGAATTGGTGGATTTGTGGATGTCGGTGCTGACCTAGGACTCAATTCCTATCGCGAAGACTTCGGCCAGACGCTTGCCGTCTGGGGTGTACCGGAAGGTCCCTATGTCGTCGTGCCCATTCTCGGGCCGCGCACTCTGCGGCATGCAACAATGATTCCACTAAACATTGCCACTGACCTGGGCTATTACGTCGACGACAAGGCAACAAGACAATCTATTTATGTCGTCCGGCTGGTTGACCTGCGCGCTCAGTTTTTTTCGGCAGAGGCGCTTATAGAGGACTCGTTTGATCGCTACCTGACGATCAGGGAATCCTACCTGCAGAATCGCCTCTATCAGATCTTCGACGGCAATCCACCGGAGGACGACGACTTTTACGACGAATTCGAGGACGATTTCAAGGACGACCCCGAACAATAACGACGGAATGCGCCAGCCGATGGCGAAGCTACGGCAACGGCCAGGCTACTCTACTTCTTCGGGCGCTTCGATAAACCCCACCCAGCGCTCACCACGTTTCAACAGATCATCGACTTCCGTCGTTCTCGCGATAGCGCCGAGCTTCTCTGGCATCCCTGTGAAACGAATTTCCCGAACCGTATGGTTGGCCCACATTATCCATTCCAGCAACAAGGCAAGCCCGGCCGAATCCGTGTGTGTGATTCCTGACAGATCGACTTCCAGCAACGTATGCGGCTCAAATAATTCCTCGCTCTCACGCAGGATATCGCCTGCCGTGTCGAACGACATTCGACCACTCAGCGTGAAGTGGCCGTCACCCTGGTGCTCCAGCGAATATTCGCTCACTGCGGGGCGTCCGCCTCTCCTTCAAGGCGCTGGATAACCGCATCAAGGCTGGTCGTCTGAATTTCCGAATTCAATTCGGTACGGAAATTGCGTACGTATGAAATACCTTCGATGGTTACGTCGAATATCAGCCATCCGGAATCCCTGTTGACCATTCCGTAGTTGACCGGCACCTCAGTTCCGTCATCAAGCGTCACCATGGTCTTGACGGTCGTCCGCGGCTGCGTGAGATCGTCACGAAACGGCAGGATCTTGACGCGTTCCTGATTGTATTCAAGTACACCGTCCGAATAACGCCTGAGCAGTGACGAGTAGAACGCAGAAATAAACCTGTCGCGCTGCTCAGCGCTGGCATCGCGCCAGTGACGCCCCAGCACGAGTTGCGCCGCGTATCGGCGATCGAATCGCGGCAGAAGGATAGTGTCGATAGCCGCGTACAAAGCTTTCGGGTCACTGGTAAACTCCTCCTTGCGACCTTCCAGCGCGGACGCCAGCTCGTCCGACGCCGACTGAATAACGTCGACCGGCGACTGCGCGAACGCATTTGCACCGAGGAAAGCAAGAAGCAGCGCTGCCATATAATGTTTCACAAGCGTATCTCCAGTCTCTTATTCGGAATTACTGTCGTTCTTGAAGAGGTACTTGCTGATCAGGTTTTCGATAACTATGGCCGACTGCGTGAATTGAATTTCACTGCCCTCTTCCAGAAAGAACTCGGAACCACCTGCCTGCAAGCCGATGTACTGGCT
>Ga0316195_10001313_pt1 | contig 11025 bp, 6 predicted proteins | sample Phised1_MG_FD_204937 | JGI IMG/M metagenome (GOLD analysis project Ga0316195, IMG submission 204937) | Coastal sediment microbial communities from Maine, United States - Phippsburg sediment 1 | ecosystem: Environmental > Aquatic > Marine > Coastal > Sediment | place: USA: Maine | collected... | reverse complement strand
GACCCTGGGTTCTCAAAAAACACTCCCACGGTTGGCGCAGGGCCCGCAAGAAACGGGTCTGGCACGCCACATCGCAAGGCTCTGCTATCATTCGGGCAACGTTACCTGCCGAGGCGGCTACGTGGATTCCGATCTCCTGCACGGGTTTTACCTCAAGAACCTGCTTGTCGAACCGCTCAAGGGGCAGGTGGTGCGGGATGGCAAGCAGATTCATCTGCCGCCCAAAGCGATGGAAGTCCTGCTGTCCCTCGCCTCCAACCCCACCCGGCTGGTCACGCGGGAGAGCATCATGGAGCGCGTATGGGGCGCTGGCCAGGGCAGCCAGGACGCGCTCGGGCGCGCGGTCAGCGAAATCCGCAATGCCCTCGGCGATCACGCGGAAAACCCCGAATTCATCCAGACACTGCCTCGACGCGGTTACCGGCTGATCGTCGAACCGAGGCCGATCAGCGCGGCCACGGGTAACATCAAGCGGGCGGACGACGCTCCGCCGGTCAATGAGCTGGGCTTCTTCGACAACCTCAAACAACGGGGCGTGTTTGAAGCCGCGATCGCCTACCTCGTCGCGGGTTGGCTGATCATCCAGGTAGCCGACATCGTGTTCGACCAATTGCACCTGCCGGCCTGGGCCGGTACCTTCGTCACCGCGCTGGTCATCGCCGGCTTCCCGATCGTGATCGCCCTCTCGTGGTTCCTGGAGTTCCGCGACGGCCGTGCGGTGCTGGACCAATCGTCCCACATCGACGCGCGCAAGCGGCAGTTCAGCAGAACCTACCTGTCCGTCATCGCCGCGCTCGTCATCGCGGCAGTGGGTGTGTACGTCTACGACAGCAGCATCGGCCTGCCGCAGCCGCCGGCACCCGAGGCCGCGGCCGTCGAGGTGGTCAAGCTGCCGCCCGTACTCGACAACTCAATTGCCGTGCTGCCGTTCCTGAATCTCGATGGCAGCGAGGAAACACAGATTTTCTCGAACGGGCTGGTCGATGACGTGATTACCCGACTGTCGCGCGTCCCCGGCTTGCTGGTCTCATCGCGCGGCGATGCGTTCACGCTGGAGCCCAACTCCGCCTCGAGCAAGGTCCGAGACCGACTGCGGGTGGCCCTGTATGTCGAGGGGAGCGTGCAGATCGTGAATGACCGCATGCGCATCATCGTCCAGCTGATCGATTCGGAAACGGGGTTTCACGTATTGTCGCGGAGTTTCGACCGCCTGCGCGAGGATTTTTTCGACATCCGCGACGAAATCACGCGGCTTACCGTGGCCAACCTGCGCGTGGCACTGCCGCCGGCAACGCGCGACGCGGCCGAGGGGCTTTCGGATGACCCCAGCCTCGATGTGTACGTGCTATACCGGCGCGGTGTGGAGGCAGCACTGCTGCCCGACAAGGCGGAGACCCTGCAGGCAGCGGTGCGCTGGTACGACGCGGCACTGGAACAGGACGGCGAGTATGCGGCAGCCCAAGCCGGCAAGTGCTCAGCTTATGTCGACCTGTACCCGCTCACTGACGATGCGCAGTATATCGGCCTGGCGGAAACGTCCTGTGCGCTGGCCCTGCAGCTCAATCCCAATCTCGACGTGGTGCACGCGGCACTGGGCGAGCTCTACCTGGCCACGGGCAAATACGACCAGGCCGAAGGCGCTTACCTCGCAGCGCTGGAGATCGACCCTAACAGCGTGACCTCCCTCGCGGGCTTGGGAGCTGTCTACACACTGCAGCGCAGGCCGGCCGAGGCCGAGGAGCGCTATCGCCAAGCAATCGGCCGTCATCCGGGAGACTGGTCCGCCTACAACTCATTGGGGTATTTTCTCTACCAGTCGGGGCGCTATGCCGAGGCGGCACGGGAGTATGAGTACGTGGTCGCCCTCGATCACGACAACTTCGTGGGCTGGGGCAACCTCGGTGCCGCCTACATGCTGGCCGGCGATTTTGAATCAGCGCTGATCACCTATCAGAGGGCTCTCGCCATCGAGCCCAGCCAAATGGCATACAGCAACATGGGCTTGATGTACTACTACCTGGATCGCCCCCGGGAAGCCATCGAAGCCCTGCGCAAGTCGGTTGAACTGGCGCCGAACGATCCCCTCGCCTGGTCCAATCTGGGTGACACGCTGTGGATTGGCGGGCTCAAGGAAGAGGCGCGCGCGGCCTTCGAAAATGCCGATAGGCTGGCTACCGCCGCTCTCGAGGTCAACTCGAACGATCCGCTCTTCCTGATGGACCTGGCCTGGATCACGGCCATGCTGGACCGGCCAGAAAAGGCCCGCGCGCTAATCGATCGCGCAGTCGCCGTAGCCCCGGACGATCCCTACGGCCACTACTACTCGGGGCTGATCCGGCTGCGGGCCGGCGACCCCGATGGAGCCCTGTCAAACTTCAAGGCCGCATTGGACCGGGGTTATCCGATCAACCTGCTGGCGCAGGATCCACAACTGGAGTCGGTCCGCGGCGACCCGCGCTTCGAAAGCATGACGGCCCCGGCCGAAACTGATTGAATGCGCTATGCTTGGAGTGGGTACCCGGCCTAGTCCCCGGAAGCCCGCTGATTAACCGAGGGAGACGAACCATGAACAGGATAAGCGCTTTGAAATCTTCTGTCGGCCTGCTGGCTGTAGCCTGCCTGTCGTCCTGCGCGATGTACCCAGCAAGTGAGGACATATCGGCATGCACCGATAGTTCTCCGAAGAAAAACGTGAAGATCGAATACGGCGACTCGCATCTTTCCGTCGACGTCAAGGAACAGAAGATCAAACGGGACGAGTACCTGGCTTTCGACCTGAAACCAAATTCGAGCAAGGGCCCGAACAACCTGGACTACAAAACCGTCATGGTCACGATCAAGGGCAAGGATGAAGCTTCGGACTGGATTAGCGCGTCGGGTAGCGCTGACGGCAGCGACGGTCCACTGCTCGTCTGTGTACCGACCGGCCAGGCCCCAGGCACCTACTATTACCTGATCGAAGTGGAAAAGGTCGGTACCCTCGACCCACGCGTGGCCGTCCAGCCATCATAGGCCTGATGGGCAAAGGGGACGAACTCGGCGGGCGGCCCGGCTCATGGACACAGGGCCTGCCGCTCTTCGTGCCAGCCCTTTTGTTGCTGTTGTGCACGGCTCTGCCGGTCGCGGCCGCTGAACCTGGAGAAGCGGCGATGGTCTTCCTCGTGCGCCATGCAGAGAAAACGGCCGCGACAGAAGACCCGGCGCTGAACGAGGCGGGTCGGCAGCGAGCGCAGGCGCTGGCCGCTCTGCTGCGGAACGCCGGCATCGAGTTTGTCTACAGCACCGATTTCATGCGAACGCGCGAAACGGCCACACCGCTGGCCGAACAACTGGGCCTGCAGATTTCCTTGTACGACTGGGACCAGATGGATGTTCTCGCGGCTGAACTGAAAACCCCCGGACGTCCTAGCCTGGTCGTAGGCCACAGCGACACCACGCCGGATCTGGTCGAAATGCTGGGTGGCGAACCGGGGGCCCCTATCGACGAAGCGGACGAATACGACCGGCTGTACGTGGTCAGCGTCATGCCGGACGGCACCGTAACGACCGAGCTGCGGCGCTACGGAAAACCTTACCTGCCCTGACCTGAGCCGCCCGGATCAGTCCTGGTAAAAGCGCGCGTTCTGCTCGGAAACTGCTTCCAGCACATCACCGCGGAACCTGGGGTTCGTCGCCAGGCGGTAGTCCCAGTCACGCACTTCGTAGAGCCCGTTGGGAAAGGTGACCGTGACCTGGTCCGGTTCGAGCACGGCATAGTTGTAATAGCTGCCGGCCACCATCCAGTCCCAGGGCTTCTCTTCGAACAGGTTGGTTCCGACGCTGTAGTCGGTGGCCGGGTTGCTGCAGCCGAGCAGGTCCTGCATCAGCGTGGGCACGATGTCGTAATGCGAGGTACGGTGCTGGTAGGTGACGCCCGTCTGCCTGCCGGGCCAGGCCAGGACCATCGGCGTGACCAGCTGATAGCGCGTATAGCCGGAGCCATGGTTATCCAGCTTCTCGCCGCTCTCGCCGAACTCCTCACCATGGTCGGCGCTGATCAGTACTACCGTCCGGTCCAGCAGACCGCGCGCTCGCAGGTCATCGAGCACGGTGCCGACGAGACTGTCGACGAAGCTGACGGCTGACTGGTACTTGGCGAACTCCACCGCGTAATGTTCGTCACTGGCCGGCCGGACTTGTCGCGGGTAGTCCGGCGGCACGCTGCGGCCCATGGTGGCGTCGTAGAACAGGAAGCCGAAAAACGGCCGTTCCGGGTTGCTGGCATCCAGCCACTCGAACCACTCGCGGGTCAGTTTCTGATCGCGCTTCCAGGAGGGGTCAGACTCGGGTTCCGTCACGATTCGCAGGTCCGGCACGTTGGCGAAGGCGGTGCGATCCAGCACCACCGGCCGGTACATGCTGGCGCTGCTGAACAGGCCCAACTGGTAGTCCTGCGCCTGTAGCTCATCGACCAGCACGGTCGGGCGCTGTAAGGACGAAAAGCTGGCCCAGTAGCCGGGCGGCAGGCCGTAGAACAGGCTGAACATGCCCATCCGCGACGAATTACCACCGCTGAAATGGTTGCGGAAATCCATGCCGTGGTCCGCGGCAAAGCGCGTGATATTGGGCGCGAGTTGCGGCGTGACGACATCGCCGCGCAGGGAGTCGGCAATAATGAAGAGCAGGTTCAGGGGCTTGTCCGACGCGCATTGCAGGGGCTGCAGCGGATACTGCAGTAGTCTGCCGGAGCCGCCTTCCAGGTCCTGCGAAACCCGGCGGGCCAGTGCGCGCTCGCGGCTTTCCTTCACATCCACCAGGCCCCAATTGGCCAGGATCGACTTCGCGGTCACGCCCTTATAGACGGGCAGGATCTGGCCTAGGCCGGTCACCGGCACATAATAGGCGGCGTCGGCCCAGGCATGGATACCCTGCGAAACCAGGATCATCAGCGCGCAAAAGCTGCCGATCAGCCAGCCGCGCCGGGGCTTCTGCGCCAGCACCCAGTTCCATACCCCCCTGGCCAGCATGCTCTCGAAAAACAGCGCGATCGCGAAGATGACCGCCGTGAACACCCAGCTCTGCCAGCCGAGGATTTTCAGGGTCAGGGCGTTGATGTGGAACCGGCTCTGCGACCACAGCAGGCTGTCCAGCATCATCAGGGCAATCATCGCGGCGAAAAGGATCACCGCGACCGCGGTTAACAGGCGCCTTCGGGGCAGTATCACGATCAGTGGCACGGCCAGCAGCATCAGGGGCACCACGGTGATCAGCACGTGGTGTCCAATGTAGACGGAAACCAGGTAAATCCAGGCCAGTGGAGTATCGGCCGGAACGCCGCCCCCGAAGTAGCGCAGGCTGACCAGCCCGAACACCACGGCATTCGCCAATGCGAACCAGGCCGTCCAGCGCAAAAGGGTTTTACGTTTGATGGAATCGCTCATGATTGGGATATTATGGCCCGAAGGATGTCAGACCGCATGAATCGAAGTAAACAACCACCCGTTTTCGCCTTTCCCCGCCTCTCGAAGACGGACCTGCTGTTCATTCGCATCGGCGGCAATGGCCTGGGCAACCTGATGTTCACTTGGGCGCGTTGCCTTGCCGCCTCGCAGCGCCATGGCTGGCGGATGCTGTGGCCGACCTGGCAGTCGTTCAAGCCCAAGAACTGGCGGGTCAATCCCTACGACCATCGCACCTATGCGGACCTGTTCCAGCCCAACCCGCGCTATGTCACCGGCTGGCGCAAGCCCTGGTGCCTGGCCCGTTACCGCTGGATTCCCGAGCAGCAAGCACTCGAACACGGTGCTCCGCCCGGTTCGGTGGTCGAGTTTCGCGGCATGGACGACAAGTTCGCTCCGTTCCGTGATGACCATGAACGGGTTTACGGCGAATTGCTGAAAATCGCCCGGCCGCAGCACCTCGAGGCGTTTTCCGATCCCGACCCCGCGCCGATCGCCATCCACGTGCGCCGCGGCGACTTCGTGCAGCGAACCCATTATGCGGACATGATGAACACTGACAACAGCGTGCTGCCGCTGGAGTGGTACATCGACGCGCTGCAGGCCGTGCGCTCGGTTACGGGCCGGGCGACTCCGGCTTACGTGTTCTCCGATGGCACCGGGGATGAACTCGCTCCCCTGCTTGCGCTGCCTGCCGTGCGACGCATGGACTTCGGCTCCGGCCTCGGCGACATGCTGGGCCTGTCCCGCAGCAGGCTGCTGATCGCTTCGGGCTCGACCTTCAGCATGTGGGGCAGCTACCTCGGCCAGGTGCCCGCGATCTGGCACCCGCAGAAACTGCTGCAACACGTGCTGATCGAGCACCCGGAACGGGAGATAGAATGGGCGCCCGGCGGCCCGCTGCCGGATTGGGTTGCGCAGCTTATCTGACGCTCGACCCCTACCCTCTTGCACCCGCCCGGGCCTCGGCGGCCGCAGCCGGCGGCGTCCCCTTGACCTTCTCGCGGATGCGCTGCACCACCGCGTAGAACATGGGCACGAACAGCGGCACCAGGATGGAGGCGGCAACCATGCCGCTGAACACCGCCGTGCCCAGGGAACGGCGGCTGGCGGCGCCGGCGCCGGTCGCGATGACCAGCGGGATGACGCCGAGCACGAAGGAAAACGCGGTCATCAGCACCGCGCGCAGCCGCAGCCGGGCAGCCGTGACCGCGGCGTCGAAAATACTCAACCCCGCCTGCTCGCGCTGCTCCTTGGCGAACTCCACGATCAGGATGGCGTTCTTGGTCGCCAGCCCCATCAGCAGCACGATACCCACCTGCATGTACACGTCGTTGTTGAGCCCTGCCCAGGTCTGGCCCAGGACCGCGCCGAGGATCGCCAGCGGCACCGACATCAGCACCGGGATCGGGATCGACCAACTCTCGTACTGGGCCACCAGGAACAGGAACACGAACAGCAGGGCCATGGCGAAGATCATGCCCCCCTGGCCACTGGCGATGACTTCCTGGTAGGCCTGCCCGGTCCACTCGTAGGTATAGCCCGGCGGCAGCGTGGTATCGGCCAGCTTCTGCATGGCCTCGATGGCGTCGCCCGAGCTGTAACCCGGCGCCGCCGAGCCGTTGATGGTGATGGAGCGGAAGATGTTATAGCGGCTGACCTGGTCCGGGCCGAACAGCGGCTCGGCCTTTACCAGGGTGCGCAGGGGCACCATGTCGCCGTCATTGTTCCGCACCTGCAGACTGTAGATGTTCGACTCGTTCTGGCGGAACGGCGCGTCCGCCTGCACCAGCACCTGGTAGGTCTTGCCGAACTTGTTGAAGTCGTTGGCGTAGGCCTTGCCGGTGGAACTCGCGAGGGTGTTGAAAATGGCATTCAGCGGCACGCCGAGGGTCTTGGCCTTCTCGCGGTCGATGTCGAGGTAGATCTGCGGCACCGACGCCCGGAAGGTGCTGAACACCGAGTTCAGCTGCGGGGTCTGGTTGGCGGCCACCGCCAGGCCGCCGAGCACGGCCGCCATGTTCTGCGGCGTGTCGCCGGCGGTGGACTGCAGAATGAACTCGAAGCCGCCGGTGTTGCCGAGGCCGGGGATCGGCGGCATACGGAAGGGAAACACCGTGGCAAACGGCAGGGCGTTGAGTTTGGGGCTCACCGCGTCGACGATGGCCTGCTCGTGGAGTTCGGAGCTGCCGCGCTGCGACCAGTGATCGAGCACCACGATGGACAGGCCGGCGTTGGAGGCGATGCCCTGCTTGATGATGCTGTAGCCGGGGACGGAGATCACGTCGCTCACGCCCGGCTGTTCGGCGATGATACGGTTTACTTCGCGAATCGCCCTTTCGGTGCGCAGCAATGACGCCCCTTCGGGCAACTGGGTGTCCACCATGAAGGACTTCTGGTCCTCCAGCGGCACGAAGGCCGATGGCATCCGGCCGAACAGGTAGACGGTCAACGCCACCATCACCCCGAACAGCAGCATGAACACGGCGCTGCGGCGCAGCATGCCGGCGACCCAACGGGTATAGCCCTCCGTCAGGCGGTCGAAACCGCGGTTGAATGCGCCGAACGGGCCGGTGGTGGCCATCGTGCCGCTATCCGGCTTGAGCAGGGTGGCGCACAGCGCGGGGCTCAGGGTCAACGCGTTGACCGAGGAGATGGCGACCGCGAGCGAGATGGTGACCGAGAACTGGCGAAACAGCTCGCCGGTGAGCCCGGGCACGAAGGCCAGCGGTACAAACACCGCCAGCAGCACCAGGGTGGTCGCGATGACGGCGCCGGAAATCTCCCCCATGGCCTTTTTCGTGGCGTCCTTGGGCGAAAGGCCGTCGGCCATGTGTCGCTGCGTGTTTTCGACCACGATGATGGCGTCATCGACCACGATACCGATGGCCAGGATGAGCCCGAACAGCGTGATCAGGTTGATGGAGTAGCCCAGCGCCAACAAGCCGGCGAAGGTGCCGATCAGGGACACCGGGATGGCGATTGTCGGCACCAGCGTGGAGCGCCAGTCCTGGATGAATACGAACACCACCAGCACCACCAGCAGGACGGCGATGAACAGGGTCTCCTTGACCTCGTCGATGGAGGCGACCACGAACTCGGTGGAGTCGTAGGCGATGTCAAAGGCCAGGTCTTCCGGGAAGCGCTGCGCCAGCTTCTCCATCTCGGCCCTGACCCCTCTGGCTACCGCCAGGGCATTGGCCCCCGGCAGCTGGTAGATGGCCAGCACCACGCTGGGCTGACCGTTGAACAGGCCGTAGGCGTCGTAGTTCTTGGAGCCGAGCTCGATGCGGGCCACGTCGCTGAGCCTCACCCGTGCGCCATCCTCACCCACCCGGACGATGATGTCGCCGAACTCCTCGGGGGTGCCCAGCCGGCCCTTGCTGCGCAGGTTCCACTGGAACTGGGTGCCCGGGGCCGCCGGCGAGCCGCCGATCTGCCCCGCGGTCACCTGCACGTTCTGTTCGCGCAGCGCCGCCATCACGTCGTCGGTGGTGAGCCCGAGACTGGCCAGCGATTCAGGGTTCAGCCACACCCGCATCGCGTAATCCTGCACCCCCAGGATCGATGCCTTGCCGACCCCGTCCACCCGGGCCAGGGAATCAGTGACATTGATGTTGGCGTAGTTGTTCAGGAACAGCGTGTCGTAGGTCTGGTCGGGTGAGAACAGGTTCACCACCATCAGCATGCTGGTGGACTGCTTGGTGGTGGTCACGCCCTGGCGTTTCGCCTCTTCCGGCAGTTCCGCCATGGCCTGGCTGACCCGGTTCTGCACGTTGACCGTGTTGATGTCCGGGTCGGAGCCTACCTTGAAGCTCACGGTCAGGACGTAAGTGCCATCATTGGCGCTGTTGGACGACATGTAGATCATGTCGTCGACGCCGTTGATCTTGGATTCGAGGGGACCGGCCACGGTGTCAGAAACCGTTTCGGCATCGGCGCCCGGGTAGACGGCTATCACCTGCACCTGGGGTGGCGCGAGCTCCGGATACAGCGCGACAGGAAGCGCGCCGATGGCCACCAGGCCGGCAACCGTGATGACGATGGAGATGACAAAGGCAAACTTCGGCCTTTCGATAAAAAAGGCGCTGAACATGGTCTAGCGCTCCTCGGCCTGGTCGCCGGCGCCCGCCTCAACTCCCTGCTGCATCGACGGCCTGGGGGCCAGCTTGGCATCCACCACCAGGCCCGGCCGGACCTTCTGGATGCCTTCGACGATGACCTCCTCGCCCGGCTCCAGCCCGGCATTGACCACCAGCTCGCCGGCATAGGCCTGGCCGGTTGATATTCGACGCAGTTCAACCGTGCTGTCCGGCGCCACGACCATCACGAACATCCCGGCCTGGTCTTCCTGCACCGCCGACTGCGGGATGATCAGCTTGTCCGTGGTTTCCTCCCGTCCCAGCATGGTGCTGACATACAGGCCCGGCACCAGCAACTTCCGCGGATTGTCGAAGCGGGCCCGCAGCACGATCGTGCCGGTCTTGCGGTCTACCACGTTATCGATAAAGTCCACCCGCCCCACGTGCTCGTAAAGGCTGCCGTCGGGGAGACGCAGGGTGACCTCGACCGCGTCCAGATCAAACCCGGTTCCGGTCTGATAGCGGCGCTTTGCCGCGATCACATCCCGCTCACTGACGCTGAAATTGGCGTAGATGGGGTCCAGCTCCACCAGCCGGGCCAGCTCACCGGTCAGCGGGGTGACCAGGCCGCCCGCGCTGGCGGCGGCCCGCCCGATGCGGCCGCTGATCGGCGCCGTGATGACGGTGTGAGACAGATCGATCTGCGCCTTCAACAGCCGCGCCTCGGCGGTTTTGAGAATGGCCGACGCCTGCAGCAACTCGCTCTCTGCTTTGTCCAGAGCCTGTTGGCTGACCGATTGCTTCTGGGCCAGCGACCGGTAGCGTTTTGCATCCTTGTCCGCCCGCGAGACCGCTGCCCGCGCCTCGGCGACCGCCCCTTCGGCGGCGGCCACGCCCGCCTTGTACAGCGCAGGATCGATCAGGAACAGCTCATCGCCCTGCTCGACATCGCGGCCCTCGTCGAACTTTCGCTCCAGCAGGTAGCCCTCGACCTGGGCACGCAGCGAGACGTCGTTCACCGCGACGGTCTGGCCGACATACTCGACGGTCTCCGATATCTGCCGCATCGCCACCTGCGCGACCAGCACCCCGGGGGGCGGCGCCTCGGCGGCTTCCTTCGAGCCCGAGCCGCAGGCAACCAGCAACAGTGAGCTCATGCCGACAAGGGCCGCCCAGCCTTGGACGAACATCCGACGACGGAACAACGTTCCGTTCAGTCCTGCCGATTTGACCTGTCGCATGAGATTTCCTTTGAGTTGATAGCCGCCGCCTAGACTAGCGGAATAATATGAAATTGTCCCAAACGACGAGGCCGGACTTCCTTCCGCCTGGCGGTATCCGGCCCCACTTTTTTGGGATTGCAAGTATTTTTGACGATGCCGGGAGAATAACAAGCAACCGGCGGTAGTGGTTGGTAATTCAGGACAGCTTTTTGCTTATGAATGACATGTCCGACGAACCTGTCACTCAAAAGCAAAATCTTGTCGTATCCTCACAACCCCAGC
>Ga0316195_10001312_pt1 | contig 11026 bp, 12 predicted proteins | sample Phised1_MG_FD_204937 | JGI IMG/M metagenome (GOLD analysis project Ga0316195, IMG submission 204937) | Coastal sediment microbial communities from Maine, United States - Phippsburg sediment 1 | ecosystem: Environmental > Aquatic > Marine > Coastal > Sediment | place: USA: Maine | collected... | reverse complement strand
AGGAGCGGCCAAACTGGATGCATACCTGGGAAGGCACCGAACTGGTCATCTTCGACGACAAAAACGGGGACGGGCGCGTCCAGTACTACAACGATGCCAACCCGGACTTTGCATCGACGGCGGCCCGTTACGGCTGGCAGGGCAACGAGCTGACGGTCGATGCTGACATTATGGTGCTGGCCAATCCGGAGATTGCGGGTCTTCCAAACTGGGTTATTGCGCTGGTTGCGGCGGGTGGCATTGCGGCCGCGCTGTCGACCGCGGCGGGCCTGCTGCTGGTCATATCCGCGGCCGTATCCCACGACCTGATCAAGGGGATTTTCATGCCGGACATTAGCGAGAAGGAAGAGCTTCTCGCCGGGAGAATTGCCGCCGCTTTCGCGATCCTGGTTGCCGGCTACCTGGGATTCGACCCGCCGGGCTGGGTCGCGCAGGTCGTGGCGTTTGCTTTCGGGCTCGCCGCCGCATCGCTCTTTCCTGCAATCCTGCTGGGAATTTTCTATAAGCGAGCAAACAAGGAAGGCGCTATCGCCGGCATGCTGACCGGTTTACTGTTTACGTATGCCTATATCGAATTTTTCAAGGGCCTGTTCCTGAAGTGGGCTGGCGCTCCCTGGGGTGACAACATCGCCTCAAACTGGCTGCTCGGTATTTCACCGGAGGGCATCGGCGTAATCGGGATGCTCCTCAATTTTGCTGTTGCCATTACCGTCAGTCACCTGACGTCGCCGCCACCAGATCACATCCAGCACATGGTTGAGCACATACGCGTGCCAAGAGCGATGTAATAAGGAACAGCATGAAAAACAACATGACTCTGCTCGCCTTGAGCGTCTTCGCCGTAAACCTGGTCACTGCCGGAAACGCGCTCGCTCAGTTCGACGCCAAAGAGCTCGAAATGACGGAATGGGTCGACGTTCACGGGCTCGAATCGATCGAGCTGCTGGAAGAAATTGTGAACATCGGTAGCGGCACGATGAATCACCAGGGCGTGCGTAAGGTGGGACAGGTACTGCGCAACGAACTTGACGAGATAGGGCTGGAGACGGAATGGATCGAATTGCCGCCGGAGCTTGATCGCGCGGGTCACCTCGTTGCCAAGCTTGACGGTGATCGAGGCAGGAAGATGTTGCTTATCGGGCACCTCGATACCGTTTATGAAGCGGACGACGCGTTCCAGGCATTTAACCGTGAAGGAAATATTGCCAGCGGGCCGGGTGTCGACGACATGAAATCGGGCGACGTGGTTATCGTGTACGCTCTGAAGGCGCTTAAGGCTGCCGGCGTTCTCGACGGCATGCAGGTAATCGTCTTTTACACTGGCGACGAGGAAAAGTCCGGGCAACCGTTATCGATCAGTCGCCGCGATCTAATTGAATCGGGAAAGTGGGCGGACGTCGCACTCGGTTTTGAAGCAGGCCAGCATTTCGACGGCCAGGACTGGGCGACCATTGCGCGGCGCAGCGGCAGCGGGTGGCGCCTGGAGGTCACGGGCAAGCAGGCGCACTCATCGCAGATTTTTACCGACGACGTTGGCGCCGGCGCAATTTTTGAGGCCGCGCGCATCCTGAACGCTTTCTACGACCAGGTCCGCGGTGAGGAATACCTGAGTTTCAATGCCGGCTCGATACTCGGCGGTACGACGGTCGAGTATGACTACGAGCAAAACCGCGGCGACGCTTTCGGCAAGACCAACGTGGTACCGAACACGGTCGTGGTGCAAGGCGGCATTCGCACGATATCGCCGGAACAACTCTCGCGGGCCCAGGAAGGAATGCTGACGATAGTTGCGAACAGCCATCCGCATACCAGCGCGGTGCTGACTTTTGATGCGGGCTATCCGCCGATGGCGCCAACCGATGGCAACCGCCGGTTGCAGGGACAGTTGTCGGAAATCAACGAGTTATTGGGTCGTGGACCGATGCCCGCGCTCGATCCGGCGCGCCGCGGCGCGGCGGACGTGTCGTTCGTTGCGCCTTATACCGATGCGCTGGCGGGAATGGGCGCAATCGGCAAAGGCGGTCATTCTCCGGATGAAAGCCTCGAAATCGATTCGATGCCGGTTGCGATCAAACGTGCCGCACTGCTGATGTACAGGCTTTCCAACCAGTAGCGAGTCAGGATCCCGATGGGCCATTCTCACAATCACGACGCCGGCAACATAAAGCGCATTCAATTCGCGCTGGTCCTGACTGGCATATTCATGCTGGTCGAGGTCGTTGGCGGCGTCATCTCCGGTTCACTCGCGCTGCTGGCCGACGCCGGACACATGCTGACAGATACGATGGCGCTGGCGCTGGCGGCGTTCGCCTTCAGGGTGAGTTCGAAGCCCGCCGATACCAAGCTAAGTTACGGTTACCAGCGTTTCCAGATTATCGCGGCATTCGTCAACGGAATTTCGCTGCTGGCGATCGTTGGCTGGATCCTGTTCGAAGCGGTGATGCGGGTCATCAATCCGCCCGAGGTGACTGGCACAACGATGCTGATTGTAGCCGCGGCCGGACTTGCGGTGAATGTGGTGGTATTTGTCATCCTCCATAGCGGCGACCAGGAGAACCTGAATATTCGCGGCGCGGCGCTGCACGTGCTCGGCGACCTGCTTGGTTCGGTCGCGGCGATTATTGCGGCGCTGGTTATTATCAGGACGGGTTGGATGCCAATCGATCCGCTTCTGTCTGTACTCGTCGCCATGCTCATTTTGCGCAGCGCCTGGCAGCTGGTTCGTCGCAGTGCACACATCCTGCTGGAGGGTGCGCCAGAATGGCTTGACCTGACGGGCATGCAAACGAAAATCATTGCCGCGGTGCCGGAAGTCATGGAGATACATCATGTGCACGTATGGGGTCTTACACCGCAACACCCGATGCTGACCATGCACGTGGTTCTCCGCGAAAAGCCGGACGACCCGACGGCGCTGATCAGACGGATCAAACAGACACTGAAGTCCGATTTCGGAATCGGGCATTCCACTATCGAAGTGGAAATCGGCGACTGCGCCGACCATTAGTCGTCCGGGTTCAGGATTCCGATATAAGGCAACGTCCGGTCTTTTTCGTCGTAGTCGAGTCCGTAGCCGACAACCCATTCGTCTCCAATAACAAAACCAAGGTAATCAATCTCCACTTCGACTTCAGTTGCAAGCTCCTTGTGCAGAAGAGCACAGGTACGGATGGATGCCGGATTACGCGAGCGGAGCATTTCGATCAGGTAGTGCAGCGTGTGCCCGGTGTCGACGATATCTTCCACAACCAGCACGTGTTTGCCCTCGATACTGCGGCGAACATCCATGACCAGGCGCACTGCGCCGCTACGCACACTGCCATGCTCGTAGCTCGATACGGCGATGAATTCGATGTACCGTGGAATTGTGAGCCTGCGGGACAAATCGGCCAGGAAGATAAACGAACCCTTCAGTACACCAATCAGAACGATCTCGCCTTTATCGGCATAATCCTTCGAGATCTGTGCAGCAAGTTCGTTCACCCGCACCTGGATATCGGCTTCGCTGATTAACGTTTTCGGACCTGTCATTGCATCACTCGCGTCGTTCATGGCAAACAATTATCCTGAAACACGCTCTGACTTTCGGATGATCGGCGAAATCGTCCAGCCGAACAGGATGGCGCTGATCGCGAGGCACCAGACGACGACGGCGCCGGCAGGCAGATCTGCGGCGACCGACAGGAACAGACCGGCAAAGCAACCGACCATACCCACACCGTAGCCGCATAAAATTCGCAGGCCGCGCCGCGCAATGTGCCGGGTTGCGAGCGCAGGAATAATCAGGCAGGCAAAAACGAGGTAGATTCCAACCAGCTGTACAGACGCGGTAACCGCAAACGCGAACAAAGCGTAAAAACCGAAACCACGCAGCCGGTCGCGCAACAGGAACCAGGTGCCGAGAACAATAATGCTGATTATCGAGACAGGGATCAGCTGGCCGTAGTTAACCCATAGCACCTGCCCGACCAGCAACTCTTTAAGGTGTTCGCCACCGTGCGGGTTGCCAGCCAGCAACAGTATCCCGGCCGTCGCTGCCAGCACGAACGCGCCACCGATCAAGGCTTCCTGGATATCCGGCCAGTGTTTGTCGGTCCAGTGAAGAATCCAGGCGGCGATAAGCGCCGACGTGACGGCTGCGATCTGTACCATCCAGCCTTCCGCTTCCCAACCCATTGAGTCAGCGGCGATGACACCGAGTCCCGCGACCTGTGCGATCGCCAGGTCGATGAAGATGATGCCGCGTCGCAACACCTCGGTCCCCAGCGGCACGTGCGTGGTCAGTACGAGCATGCAGGCGAACAGCGCGGGCAAGATGATGCTGATTTCAAAGGCGTTCAATGTGCGTGTTCCTCGAGCATGCGCAGGGTCTCATCATAAAGGGAAAAGAGATCCACGGCTGCATCGTTGCCGCCAACGGTGAATGGCAGTTCTATCTCCGGTATATCCAGTCGTTGGGACAGCCACGCAGATGGTTTCTCGTTCTCATAGGGCGTCCGGATAATGCCGACCGGTGGATTCGGTGTCAGCTGTTCGAGTAGGTTCGCCAGCTGGGCACCGCTTGGCGGGATCCCCGGTTTGGCTTCGAGTGTGGCGACAATGTCCAGGTCGAGCCATTCTGCCAGGTAACTGAAACTTCGATGATGCGATGCCAGTCGCATGCCTGCCAGCCTGGTCGCGCGTTTGTCCCAGTCCGTCTGAGCATCTTCCCAGCGGCGCTGAAAATTCGCGAGCCGCGCTGCGTAGCCGGCGCTGTTGCCCGAGTCGATGTCACTGAGTCGTTCGGCAAGCGCGTCCGCAACTCGGGCAATATTTCGCGGGTGCAGGTGGATATGGGGATTGCCCTGCGGGTGCACGTCTCCCTGAGCGCGGTCAATGGATTTAGGGACTTCAAGACGTCGTACATAGTCGGCGGCGAGAAAATAGCCGGGACTGCCTTGCTGGGTAACTGGATTGCCGGCGCGCCGCAACAACAGCGGCAACCAGCCGATTTCGAGGTCTGCGCCACTGCAGATAACAAGATCCGCGCTACGCACGGCTGCGATCAGGCTCGGTCGGGCCTGCAAGGCATGCGGATCCTGAAAAGCGGTCGTGGCGACCGTCAAATCGGTGTCGGCAGAGGCGATTTCCCTGACCAGTGCCGCCCATTCAGGTTCGCAGGCAAATATATTCAAGGCATTTGCGCACAGCGGTGCGGACAAAGCGATAAGCGTTGCTACTAATTTATACATTTTCCGCTTCCTAGTACTGGTGCGCGCCGTGCGCGCCCACACTCATGATGTATTGCAGGTACCACTGGTTTTCCGATTCTGCCAGCACGTGGTCGTTGATGTATTGCAGCCGCAGACGGCTGAATTCGCTGGGTGACCAGTCCAGCATCAGGCTATTGCGCCAGGAGCTCCGGCCGGGATCCTCCAGTTCAGTACCGACAAGTAACGGTCCGTTGTCCGAATCGACGACGTCATGCCGCAGGCCAGCGCGCCAGGTCTGGGCGAACTGCCATATGCCCTGCAAATACCAACCCGCCTGGTCACCGTCGTAATCGACGTCCGCATAGAGCCCGTTCTCGCTACGCCTGAAATACTCTCCCTGGATCTTCAGGCTGCGCAGCGAATTGTTCCCCTGTGGCGCCCATTTCCAGACGACATCGGCCACGGTCAGGTTGCTGTCGCCGGTGAAGGTTTCGACCGGTTCCTGAGGGTCGTGCATATGTGCGCCGCTTCGATCGATAGCGTCGGCAGCTGTATGCGACAAGCCAATCTGCCAGCTATGACTGTCGCCGATATCGCCGCCGAGCTTGGTGAACAGCGTATAGGTGCCTGGCGAAGTTTCGCCGTTCGCCGTTGCCGGGAACGCGCCGCCCCAGTTTAGTTCGGCGCCGATTTCGAAAAGTAACGCAGTTGGCGCGATCCAGCGCCCCTGTATGCCGTCGACCGAATATCGGCCGCCAAGAAAAGCCTGGTAGGGCAGCGGGCGATCCACAAAGTCGTCGGCGTGGAAATGAAAACCGTTCAGGTAGCCGGCGGCAGAAAAGAAACGACCAGCGGTCACGGTAACGCCAAGCGGCACCGCCGATGTCTGGAACGAGGCTTCTTCGATCCCGACCTCGAGCTCGCCCTCGTCTTCATGCAGACCAATCGTGAGATTGCCGAAATATCGTGAGTCGATATTGGCATTCACATTGATTTCGGCTTCCCCTAATGTGAAACCCGAGTCGCCCGTGCCGATTTCACCGCCAGGCTGAAAACCGGGGATTTCGTCCCAGCCGGTATTTACGTCCGCGTAACCGCCCATCAGGATCGCGCCAATCGCAGGATTGTAGATATTCGGTGATGTCGTGCCGGCGCCCTGGTCGATGGCAGTTTGCTCGGCAATTTCATAGGCTTCGCCGGCATCGCGCGCTGCCGATCGCGCCGCTCTTTCTGCCGTTGCAAGTCGTTCTTCGAGCGCGCTGATGCGCGCTTCGTAATCGGTCCGCATTTCGGCAACGAGCTTTCGAAGCTCGGCGATTTCCCCGGCCGAATCTTGCGCATTCACACCGCTGACCGGCAGAACGACAAACAACAGTGTCAGGATAGATCTGGAAATATTCATTTGTTTCACCACTTCTGAAAATCGTGGCGATGGCCACGCACCCGCGGGACCATCGTCTTCGGGATGATTCGCCTGGCGCGCAACCCTGCGAACTACATCGCCTTCAATTTGGGAATTGATTCAGAAGGGTGTGGGTGGCCCACGCTGCCGGACAACCAACGCGTACGTCGAGCGATATCCGATGACCTCTACCGGATCGCAGAAAGATTCGAATTTGCCGATCGCAAAATCCGTGTGGGTGTCAATGCTGGCAGATCCGAGCTGACTGGCAGCCACACAAGTCGTGCAAACCTGGTTTTGCGTAGTCCCCGGATCGTGTTTGATGTCGTGCGCGGCGACCGCAGTCTGCGCGGCAATCAGGAAGACCGCCAGGATCAGGTTGGGAACGAGGCCCGTATTGTTGCAGAACCGACTCATTGGCGAACTTTAGCCCCTTGTGAGGGCTATGTTAAGACAAATGCAGTGGCCGGTTGCTAAGTCCTTGATTGCCCGACTACTCGATTGAAAAACCCGCCCGTGCCAGGAGGCCCGAATAGCGGTCGAACTGTTCCTTGTCTGCATAAATCATGACCACTGAAAATCGCCCGACACTCTTTCTGAACCAGTCGAGCTGAACATCCGGCGCCCTCGATTCCATGCGTTCGACGAATGCCAGCGCGCGGTAGGGCTCGCCGAATTCGACCAGTGTCGAGCGACCGAGTTCCGAATACAGACTGCGCCCGGTTGGCCGGGTCGGGGCATCGCCGCCGAGTACATAATTCAGATGCCGGTAGATGTAGCCGCTGTACCAGCGTGCGCCGTCCGGAATGTTCTCGGTATCGGCCGCGATTCGCTCCGGACCGTAGTTGTACGCTGCCAGTGACAGGTGGAGGTCCCCCTTGAAGCGTCCGAGCAATTCTTTCAAATAGCGCGCGCCCGCGTCGATGTTGGTACAGGGATCATACAATTCGGAGAGCCTGTGAATACCAAGGTGTTTTGCCGTTGTGGGCCAGAGAATCTGCATGACGCCATGCGCGTTCGCCTTTGAACGTGCCGTCGCGTTGAAATCACTCTCGCCACGAGCAACAGCCAGCAACAGTGTTTCAGGCAAATCGTAGGCGAGCGCAGCGGCGCGAAAGCAGCTTGCGTGTGGAAATTCGTAGCGGGGTTCCCGCTGCTTACCCGTTGCCAGGTAGTTTTTCCACGCCAGATCCGGGTCCCCGAAATTACCGGTGACGGCCAGCGCGGCGCTCGAGAGCAGGCAGATTAATAGCCCGAATGATCGCTGGCTTGTCATCAGGAATCGGGCAAGTCGAGGCCGGTCGCAGAGGAGATCACGGCCAGTTTCGAACGACGTTCCGAATCGTCGTTATAAGCAAATGCGACTTCAAAAACACCGGTCTCGACTTTGACAATGCGGTAGTCCAGCCCCGTTACCTTCTCGAGCTGCGCGACAAATCCCCGCGCCGCAATTTCGCTGCGAAACGGAGTCCAGAATGAGTACCACAACGGATCATCGGCCACACCGGGCGCAGTTTCAGCCGCTGTCGCGATTTCGGCTGCCGGCGGATAGGCGGAATTGTCCGCAGGGTTTAGTGGCACATCGTTCGACGTCGCCGGTGAATTCCCGTCTGCCTGGTTCAGGCCCGTGCTGACGGATTCGGTTACGCGCTGCATGTCTTTGCTGAGCTGGCCGGTGACCGTTTCTATTTCAAATTGCTTGGCCTTCAGTTTTTCGATAGCTGCGTCGTAACGTTGCTGATCCGCAGCGGGATCAGAGAGGTGGAATGTCGGCATGCCGATAAGCATAAGGATAATGAATACCGAAGTTACTGAGCCGATGATAAATCCGAGAATTCTGAACATCGTCCGACCCCTAAAAAACGTCTTTCACAGCAATGCTGCGCCAGTCGATTACCGAGCTCCAATGGCTGATTATTGCTTCCAGCTCAGATAGCCATGCGCGCAGGTCGTCGCCTTCCAGTCCGGGGCGGACCGAGGCGCTGCAGCGCTTCGGCAGTCTTTCCATGTGCCGGGACAGCGCGCGCGCCGCCTTCGAATCCGAAGATGCGACAACGTAGTAAGTGTCTGCGTTAGGACTTACCGACCAGTCGGGCGCGACTGACCACGAACCGGACTGCAGTGAGTCGAGTGGCAGCGGATAGCGCAGGTTTTCGTTGCGCCGTGCAACCCGTGCCTGGGTGCGGTTCGTGCAGTTGTTGTCTGCCAGCCGGACCATGCCATAGCTCAACTGGTGATTGAGGAAAAAAACGACCGCATCATCCTTTGTCTGCACTTCCAGCGCATAACAGTCGACGCCGCCAAAGCCAGGCCTGTTATTCGTGCCGCCGGCAAAAATAGAATGATCCGCCAGGCACTGCTGCTGGTTTTGCAGTCGAACCACGCTGAATGACGTGAGGACAGTGGCGGCACTGGAGGGCATCTGCAACGCGGCTTCCGGTACGAGCATAGCGGCTTGGTACTTGTCGGGAATTCGGACATAAGCGTCGGCGCTGAGTGTTGCAAGTTCGCCGTTACTTTCGGCCGGTGAAATCGTCACCCAGTACTGGAAGAGATCGCCATCGATTCGATGTGCCTTGCCTTCAATCACCGCATTCAGGTTGTCGCTGTCCGCGGAGAACTTCAGGGCACTCGTTCCGGACAGGTTGTTACTGACGAGTTCGACAAGGGTGGTTGTCTGATCTTCGCTTCCATTGGTGTTCAAAGCGGCAACGACGTATTGACCCGCGGTCTGTTTGAGCAGGCTGCAGCCAAGTTCGTAGGCGAGGTGCGCCGCCATGAGATCTGTTTCGGAGTCGTTCCATGGTGCATTTCGTTCGCCGCGGAACGTGGGGTCATCGACAATATGGTTGAGCTGCCGGCGTTGCCTATCGGTAACGGGACCTTGCCAGCGCTTGCTAAAGCCGCTGACCCAGGCACGTTCGGCGATATCCAGTGCCCTGACAGTGACCTCAGCTTCTCCGGCTGGCAATTCATGCAGTTCGATGCCAATAAGGTAATCAGCCTCGTGTCGTGTGCAGTCGAGCTCGGATTGACCGGCGACCAGGCCGACGCCCGGCAGGTCAGCCTGCCACACAACTCGAACGCCCGGCAGCGCGGATGCGGCGTCACGCAGAGTGTCGCGCAAACGAATTGCGAGTTCGCTGCCTTCCGATTTCGGACTGTCATCAAGCATTACGACGAATCGCAATGATTCGTTTTTGAATCTCGGCAGTGTCGTCAGCTGCTGTCGTACGTAAGGCAGCAGTTCGCCCTGCAACCAGCCGTCCAGGGACTCGGAACGCGACGCTGCCTGCGTCAAGCTCGCCAGCCCGACCAGGACAACACTAAAGATCCATCTGTTCATGTCATTGCTCCAGGCGCAATACGCCGTCAAAGCCAATGATGAGCGACCCGCCGTCGTGTTCCGCGATAACCTGGTGCAACTGGCGCGACATCGTTGCCGGTATCGATACGCCCCATTTGACGTTACCCGGGTCGCCAATGCTGGTGCGAGCGTAGGTGGATACGACAATGGCGGGTACCGTCGCGAGATCCATCTCGTGAATCCGTTCAGGTGTTGAAGCCTTCCAGAAGCTCACCTCGCCGGATTCGATATGCATACGTTTTGTATTTCCCGGAGCAATGGCATAAAGACCAACCACGTCGCGCTCGACGAGGGTGGTCAGCGCCTGGTCGGATTCGAATTGCAGGGTGAATCCTGTCTGAGCACTCTCTGAACCGGCCGGGACCGTGGGCGGCTTGTCGGTGGCAGGCGGCTGTGGCCTTGCCGGAGGGCTTTCCATGCGCTTGGGCTTGAACCCGGGCGCCGGTCGCTGCAGGATCGGCGCCGCAACCGCTTTCCGAGGCGCTGCCGGTTGCGGCCGTGTCACAGTAATTTCACGCGCCTGTAGCGTTGCCGGCGCAATGACTTCTTCCGGCGTCGCGTCAACCCGGTCTGCCGTGACGGGTTCAACCGGTTCAATTGGCAGGCTTTGTACCAACGCAAATATGGCAACCAGGCACATGGAAATAATCGCCATGAACCGCATGACATCCGTCTGCAACTCGGCGGCACCGCCGGCTTCAGCATCCATGCCGCGATTGAGCGGGTAGAACAGGGGCGAGCGCGTCATTGTTCTTCCGGCGTCGAGTGATTTGTCGCTGGCACGGTCAGATGTTCTTCAATTCGCTGCAACGATTGCTGCATTCTTGCAGTATCGGTTCTGGCTGCCTTGTCGTACTGGAATTGCAGCGACGCTCCCAGGGTCATCGATTTATAGACGCGCATCAGGTAGCCGCCAACGCCACCGAAAATCGTGGTCGAGAGTGCCAGCAGAATGCCGCCGTCCACCAATCGCTTTAGCACGTCAAACGCGCCCGCCTGGACGCTCGCGTCCGGTTCGCCCAAAGCAAACAGCAGCGCACTGCGCATGCCGATGGCTGTCCAGAT
>Ga0316195_10001311_pt1 | contig 11030 bp, 4 predicted proteins | sample Phised1_MG_FD_204937 | JGI IMG/M metagenome (GOLD analysis project Ga0316195, IMG submission 204937) | Coastal sediment microbial communities from Maine, United States - Phippsburg sediment 1 | ecosystem: Environmental > Aquatic > Marine > Coastal > Sediment | place: USA: Maine | collected... | reverse complement strand
CTGATTGTACGCGGCGCCAACCGTCCCGTCCGCCAGGGATGCGGTGAGGAGGCTGAGGACCGCATAGACGGTGCACGTGGCCGTGTCCGACTTGCCTTCCACCGTGGCCGTGATCATGGCGAAGCCCACACCGACCGAGGTGACCAACCCGGCGGCATCCACGGTGGCGACACCTTCGTCACTGGAAGCCCACGAGACGGTCCTGCCGGAGAGGACGTTGGCGGAAGCGTCCCTGGGCGTGGCCGTGAGCTGCGCCGTGCCGCCAGGGGTCGTCGTCACCGCCGCCGGTAGGACCTCCACCGACGCCACTGGGACCGGACTCACAAGAATCGTCAGGGGCTTCGTGGCCGTTTGCCCATCCGCGCTCTCGGCTTCGACGGTGAAGGCAGCCGTCCCTTCCACGGTGGGTGTCCCGGTGATGACCCCGGAGATGGTGTTCAGGGCCAGGCCTGTCGGGAGGGCGCCCCCGACCAGCGACCAGCGGTAGGGACCCGCTCCACCGGTTGCAGCAAGGACCTGGTTGTAGGGGGTACCCACCACACCGCCAGCCAGGGAGGCGGTCGAAACATCCAGGACCGGGTACACCACGAGGGACAACGCCCTGGTGGCCGTCTGCCCGTCCCCACTGGTGGCCTCGACGGTGAAGGTGCTGGGCCCAGCCGCGCTGGGAGTCCCGCTGATTACGCCGATGGACTCGTTGAGGGAAAGGCCGGCCGGAAGGGCACCGGCGGTGATGGTCCACCCGTAGCTCCCGTCGCCTCCAAACGCATCAAGGGTATCCCGGTAGGCTACCCCAACCACCCCGGTGGCGAGGGCCGTGTCAGCCACGCTCAGAACGCCGTTGACCGTGATGGATGCCCATCCGGGGAACCCTCCCACGGTGGCGGTAATGGTGGCCGGACCCTGGGCGAGCCCGGTCACCAGGCCAGAGCCTGTGACCGTGGCGACGAGCACATTGCTCGATTGCCAGGTGACGGGTCGGCCCGTGAGCACGTTCCCTGAAGCGTCCCGGGCGGTGGCGGTCAGCCGAAGGGTGTCCCCCCGGGTGAGGTTCGCAGACGGCGGTGCTACCACGACCGAGGTCACGGGGACGAGATCGATCCGGATCGAGAGCGCTTTCGTCGCCGTCTGGCCGGCGCTTTCTACCCGCACCGAAAAGCTCGAGACCCCTGCGGCGGCGGGGCTCCCCGTAATGAGGCCCGTAGCCGGGCCCAGGGTCAGGCCCGTCGGGAGGGTCCCTCCGGAAACGGACCAGGCGTAGGTGCCGTCCCCCCCTGTGGCAGCCAGGGCCTGGTTGTAGGGGGCCCCCACCACTCCCCCGGCCAGGTACCCCGTGGCGACGCTCAACGGACCGTGAACGGCGACGGCGGCCGACCCCTTCTTCCCCTCCACTTCTGCCGTGATGGCGGTGGAGCCCATGGCCACAGCCGTGACCAACCCTCTGGCGTCCACCGTGGCAGCGCTCGGCTCACTGGAGGACCACGTGACGGTGCGTCCGGTGAGGTCGTTTCCCGCGGCGTCCCTGGGGGTAGCCGTCAGCTGGAGCTTCTCGCCCACCTTCATGGCCCCCGACCCGGGGCTCACGGCCACCGAGGCCACGGGCACGGTCACGGTGACGGTGGCGGTTCCGCTCTGGCCCCCGCTCGTGGCCGTGACCGTTGTTGCGCCCTCCCCAACCCCCGCCACCAGGCCGGACGCCGTTACCGTGGCCACCGTCTGGTCGGAGCTGGTCCACACCGTTTGCCTCGACCCCAGGGCGAGCCCGTTTCCGGCCTTCGGTGTCGCGGTAAGCTGGACGGTCTTCCCCGGCTCCAGGGCGGACGATCCCGGCGCCACCTCCACCGAGGCCACCGGGATGGCAAGAACCCCGAACCGCCCGAGGCTCGAGACCTGCCCGGAGACGGCGTGGGCGCCCGCGTCCACCGTGGGCCGCCCCGTCAGCTCCCAATCGGACCCTGCGACCCGATGGATTCCCAACCCGTCTTCCCCGATTCCGTCCGGGAGATTGGCGGGATCATAGGAGATGGTGAGGGTGACCGGGACGGCCAGGCCTGTTCCAAAGGGCCCGACCTCGTAGCTGCTCCCGTTCACCAGAAGCTCCGAGCCGGGGACCGACGCGGTGGGCATGGCCGTGAACCAGATCTCCTCGGATAGGGCACCCGCGGGGATCGAGATCCTCACAGCCCCACCTTCCAGGGATACCACCCCTCCTTCAGGACCGACCCTCCGCTCGGCCAGTCCGGTGGCATCTCCCTCGCACCCGGCCAAAAGGGGCAGGAGCAGGAGGAGAGTCCCGAGGCGGGCACTGGTACCGGAGGTTCTGGAAAGGATCCGCATGGGGCTCAGCCCTCCTGGGGGGTCTCCGTCCTGATCCGGGTCCCATGCTCCAGGCTCAACGCCAGCTCGGCAGCCGAAACGTTCCCCGGCAGATATGCGCCGGCCACCTTCGCACCGTGGAAGGACGCCCCCTCCAGATCCATGTGCCTCAGGTCGCATCCCCGGAGGTCAGCGTCCCGGAGATAGGCGTCCCGCAGCTTCACCTTCTCGAGGTCTGCTTTGCGGAGGTCGATTCCCCGGAGGTTCGCCCCGGTAAAATCCACCTCCTGCCGGTTGATGATGGCCAGGTGATACCCGTCGATATCATCCACTCGCAGGCACCGGTATGCCGGATCCTCCAGATAGATCGGGGTCGCCATGGTCTCTTTCGTCGCTGCCTTAGGGTAGGGGGCCCGCCCAGAGCCAGGCCGCATCGGGGTTCCCGACGACCAGGCTCACGCCACTCGCCATCCCGGCGGGTGGCCATCATCCCAATGGCTAGTTTCGACAGGAGGGGTAGGGGGCTTTAGCCGCCCCCGTCCGATATCCCGGAGAGCCAGTGGACCACGTTGAGGAGGAATTGGTAATTCTGAGGAGCGCCTGGGTCGTTCATCCCCATGGGGAGCCGGTCCGGTCCCCCCAGCTGGGCGCTGAACATGGCAGCTTCCCCGAAGGCAGCGACGCGGCCCTCTCCGTATCGGAGGACGGCCCCCTGGAGCATCCCCGTCGCCGAGAGGCGGGGCGTGTCTTCGGTGAACTCCCACGCCACCTCGGGAAGAAGGAGAGAGAGGTTCTCCGGGATCACGAGAATGGGTTGCACGTCCGCGGGAGCCCAGAAGGCCTGCCCGGTGAAGCTCGTGACCGAGTCCACCCGCTCGACCTCCCACCTCCCCCGGGTGATGACGTGGTCTACCAGGGTCCCGTCGGACCTGCGAAAGGTGATCTGACCACCGCCTTCCTCCAGGTTCAACGCGAAGCCGTTGTTGAAGAGGACTCCGAAGGCCGCCGCCAAGGCCTCGGCTGCCCCGGGCATGGGCATGTGATCGGCGATGAGCATCAACGACCCGCCGGCGGACACCCAATCCCTGACCGCTTCGACTTCCGCCTCGTCAAAGGCAGGGTCGGTGGGGAGAGACCAGTCGTCGACGTTCTTCTCGGCCAGGGCGTTGGAGATGACCAGGATGTCGCCTTCCGCCAGGGCCTCTCTGGTGAACGGCACCGACGAGGCCCTCACCCGGTAGCCGTCCTGCCGAAGGAGGTTGGCGAAGGTCAGATAGCGACCACCGGCGGTGTGGAAGTTGAAGTGGGCTTCGTCGATGAGGACGATGGGGCCGGTGCCGGATTCGAATGCCTGATCGTGGATGGGGGGCGAGAAGGCGCTGTCGGGGACCTGCTGGGCCTGGACCCACCCCCGTGGTGCAAGAAGGATCCAACAGAGGAAGCCCGCAACCAGGGCGGCTCCTCCCCTCGGGCGCAGGAACCCAAAACCATACCAGTGGTTCACTTTTCGCTTCTCCCGATCCTGGACGTGGACAACGTCGTCGAACCACCCACTCTTCCGTTGGCACCGGGACAAGGGAGGGGACGGGTGTACCCCGCCCCCTCCACAGGCCCGTCCGCCGCAAGGCCGGGCCGGCCCGACTACCGGCCGACTTCGGCCACCGGGTCCACCTTCGGCATCAGCGCCTCATAGCGCCGCCCCCACCTCCTCCGCCCCCACTCTGCTCCCGCTCGTTGTTCAACTCCATGATGTCGGCGCTGAACCGCTCGTCACCGAGGAGGTGCTTCACGAAGTACTCGGCCCGGAGCCAGAACCAGTAGTCCCCCATGTTCCCGTAGCCGTGGCGCTGGCCTGGGAAGACGAAGAAGTCGAAGCGCTTGTTGGCCCGGATCAGGGCCTCCGCCATCCGGAAGGTCCCTGCATGATGGACGTTGTTGTCCACGTCACCTGTGGTAAGGAGGAGCTTCCCCTTCAGGTTCTTGGCCAGGTCGGAGTTCTTGTCGATGTCGTACTCGAAGGAGATCTCTCCGTCCTCCCCCTCCACCTCCTTCACCCCGTCGTGCTTCTCGGACCAGTTCAGGTTGTACACGTCGTTGTTGTGGTTCCCCGACGACGAGACCGCCACCTTGAAGAAGTCCGGGTACACCAGCATGGCGGCCGTGGACATGAAGCCGCCTCCGGAGTGCCCGTAGATTCCCACCCGATCGATGTCGATGAAGTCGAAGCGGTCCGCAAGCTGCTCGATACCGGCCTTTTTGTCGGCCAGCCCGTAGTCCCTCAGGTTCCCGTACCCGTAGTTGTGGTACCACTTGGAACGTGCCGGGTGACCGCCACGGTTGCCGATGGTGATGACGATCATCCCGAACTGCGCCAGGGCGGTTTCCGATGGGCTGGTGGAGAAAGCCTTGGCCACCGACTCGGTCTGGGGGCCGGGATAGACGTAGGCGACGATGGGGTAGCTCTTCTCCTCGTCGAAGTCGAAGGGCTTGTACATGACCCCGTAGATGTCCGTCACGCCGTCGGCGGCCTTCACCTGGTAGGGCTCGGGGAACTGGTACCCCGCGGCGGTGAGGAGCGAGAAGTCCGCTTCCTCCAGGTCCATGATCTTCCGCCCGGCGGCGTCGAAGAGGGCCGAGGCCGGTACCGTGTTCACCCGGGAGTAGTTGTCCACGAAGAACCGGTTCGACTCCGGCATCGTGGAGCGGTGATCGAACTCACCCGGGTTCAGGAGTGTGAGACCGGTCCCGTCCAGCTTCACCCGGTACAGGTGCAGGTAGTAGGGATCCTCCCCTTCCTCCCGGGCGTTGGCCGTGAAGAACACAAAACCCCGGGCCTCGTCCACGCCCTCGGCGCCCTCGACGTGCCAGGGGCCCTCGGTCAGACGGGCCTTCATCGTGCCGTCGGCGCCGTACAGATAGAGGTGGGCCCAGCCGTCCCGCTCCGACCACCAGACCAAGTCCCCGTTGGCCAGCCGCCGGGGGTTCTGATGCTCGATATAGGTGTTCAGGCGCTCTTCAACGACAACCCGGACGCTGCCCGTGGTCGGATCCGCCACCATCAGGTCCACCCGGTGCTGGTCCCGGCTACGGCGGTAGAAATAGAGCTCATTGGAGTTGGGGGAGAGCCACTTACGGATGTTGGGCTCGTCCCGGCCGGCACCCCCGCCAAAGAAGCCACGAAACCCGCCACCGCCGCCCGTCGGATCGGCGAAGATCCCCATGCGCTGATCCTTCCACGGATCGTCGTCGATCTTCTTCATCTCCCCGGTCTGCATGTCGTACACGAGAAGCTCCACCACCCCCACATTCTCCTCGCCGGGCATCTCGTACTTGTACGTCTCAAGCTGGGGCCGCTTGTTCCCTACGACGTGGACCACCCAGAGATCTTCGATCAACCGATCGTCGTCCCGGGTCATTGCGAAGTAGCGGGAATCGTGGGACCACAGGATGCCGGCACTCTGCCGTTTGCCCCAGTTCTTCTCTGTCTCCTCGTCCTGCTGTCCCCGGCCGTAGGAGCCGTAGCAGTAGTACATCTCACCGTCGGTGGTGAGCTGGGTCTCGTTCACCTCGACCTTCATCTCCGCCGAATCCGCCGCCTCCCCTTCCTTCCCACGACGAGCGTCGACGATCTTCATGTAGTCGTCCCAGCCCATCCTGTAGAGGTTGCATTCCTTGTTGTAGACGACCACCGAGCTGTCGGGAGAAACCCCGCCCCAGCTGGGGTGGGAGTCCGGTTCCTCGAAGTCCTCCAGCTCCCTCAGGGTCCGTGTGGTGACGTCGTATTCGAAGTGGAAGACCTTCTTTTCCGTCCTGGGGCGCCTGGGGGGCCCCCGCTGCTCCTCCTGCTCCTGCTCCTGCTCCTCGACCTCAGCCTCCTCCACCTCTTCGTCGACGGAGGATTGGACCTCGAACTGGACGGTGTTGTCGTCGATGAACTTGAGGTTCCGGATCCCCATGTGCTGGCCGTCCCAGGGATCACGGGTAATCCGGGTCAGCTCGGCGGCGATGCGGTCGTTGTCGAAGATCTGGACTTTGGTGCCCCGGGCCGGGTCCACGAGGTAGTAATAGGTCCCGTTGGTGTCGTCCCACTGGTACCAGAACCGGTCCCCGTCCTCGATCCAGTTCGGATTGACGGAAGTGCTCTTGACCATGTCCGACATCTTGTACGGCGCAAAACGGGCAGCCAGCTGATAGTTGGCCGTGTGCTGGGAGCCGTGCACGGCGATGACTTCCTTCTCCACCGTCATCTGGGCCGCTGCAGGAACCAGGGCAGTGAAGAAGCCCACCACCATCACGCCCAGCATGAGAAGGCCGACATACTTCGGCGCACGGTGAGACACGCCGAAGCGCCCCTCGGTCGACGAACACCAACGTTCTTTCATGGGGGTTCTCCGAATGGATAGAAGGAACTGCCAGCCCGGACCCCGGGGCCGGAGGCTCACCAGAGCTCTACCTGATCCGGGATAGAGTACATCCCATCCTCGTCATCTGCGAGGGGAAGCGGGTCCCTCGCTGGGAGACGGGGCCGTCTTCTACGCCCAAACCCACCCCCGAAGCTACCCGCATCATCCATCCGGACGAACCGCATTCTGAGTCTTCCGCAGCAAAAACCGGTTGCAGGAAGCGGCGAACCACCCGTATTCTGGTTCTTCCACACACACGACATTGGCACTCCAGCAGGACGGTTGGTCATGATGGACTTCGTGCCGCGCCTACGAGCGACCTCCTTGGTCGCAATGGTCTTCCTTTCTCTCCTCCCCGCAACACCTGGTTGGGCCCAGGATCCCGGAATGGCCTACCGCATGCCACCCCCGGAACTGGCCGCCCTGGTGGACGCGCCCCGGACCCCGGCGGTGAGCCTGAGTCCGGACCGATCCACCATGCTCCTCATGCAGCCCCCGAGTCTCCCGTCCATCGCGGAGGTCTCGGCTCCGGAATCCCGCCTGGCGGGCCTCCGTATCAACCCCCGGAACAATGGGCCCAGCCGGGGCACGGCCTTCATCGGGCTGCGCTTGCGAGACCTGGCTGGTCGGGAAACAGAAGTCCGGGGCCTCCCCTCCGAGCCCCGAATCCGGAACGTGCGCTGGGCTCCCGACGGGCGACAGGTGGCCTTCACCCATGAGCTCCTGGACCACATCGAGCTCTGGGTCGTGGAGGTCGAAACCGGGCAGGCCCGGCGCCTCCTGGACGAGGCCGTGAACGCGGCGTACGGAAGTCCCTTCACATGGCTTTCCGACGGTCGCACCCTTCTCGTGGAGACGGTTCCGGCGGGGCGGGGCCCGGCGCCGGTCGCACCGGAGGTTCCGACAGGCCCCGTCGTGCAGGAAACCGCCGGGGAAGCGGCGCCGGCCCGAACGTATCAGGACCTGCTGAAAAGCCCCCACGACGAAGCGCTGTTCGAGTACTACGCGACCTCCCAGTTGATGCGTGTCGATCTCAACGGCACCACCAAACCTATGGGGAGGCCTTCTCTCTTCCGCTCCGTATCCCCCTCCCCGGACGGGAGATATGTCCTGGTCCAGAGGACGCACCGCCCGTTCTCCTATCTGGTTCCTGCTTCCAGCTTCCCGAATCGGATCGAAGTGATGGACCCCGCCGGGAACGTCGTGACCGAGATCGCCGATCTCCCCCTCCAGGACCAGGTGCCGCCCGGGTTCGGATCCGTGCCCACTGGCGTCCGGTCCATCTCCTGGCGGGCCGATGCCCCTGCCACGCTGGCCTGGGTGGAGGCCCTCGACGGAGGGGACGGCCGGGCCGAGGCAACCGAGCGGGACCGCATCTTCACCCTGGAGGCCCCTTTCTCCGGAACTCCCCAGGCCATGGCGACGCTGCCTCTCCGCTTCGCGGGAGTCATCTGGTCGGAAGACGGTTTTGCCCTGCCCGTAGAGATGTGGTTCGCGACCCGCCAGCTTCGCATCTACTCCGTGGACCCGGATGATCCCGGCGAGAAGACCACCATGTTCGAGTTCTCCATGGAGGATGCCTACAGCGATCCGGGCTCTCCCATGATGCGGCAGACCCAGTGGGGCACCTACGTGGCCATGACGGCCGACAACGGCCGAACGCTCTTCCTCAGCGGCCAGGGCGCGTCGCCGGAAGGAAACCGGCCCTTCATCCGTCGGCTGGACATGAGGAGCGGGGAGACGGAGGAGGTCTTCCGGTCCGAGGCACCCTACTACGAGGTCCCCGTGGATTTCCTGGACGTGGACGAAGGGCTCCTTCTCACCCGGCGGGAGACCAACGAAGAACCGCCGAACTATTTTGTCCGGAATCTGGGCCGCGGCACGGCTGAGGCCGTCACGGACTTCCCGCACCCCTACCCACAGTTCGCCGATATCCAGAAGGAAGCCATCCAGTACCAGCGTGACGACGGGGTGACCCTCACCGCCACCCTGTATCTCCCCGCCGGATACGACGCGACCCGGGACGGCCCCCTCCCGGCCTTCGTCTGGGCCTACCCGGTGGAGTTCAAGAGCGCCGATGCCGCAGGGCAGCGCACCGACTCACCCCACCAGTTCAAATACGTGAGCTACCAGGGGGCGGTCCCGTGGGTGGCCCGGGGGTACGCGATCCTCGACGACGCTTCCATGCCCATCGTGGGAGAAGGGGACGAGGAACCCAACGATTCCTTCCGGAAGCAGCTCGTCGCAAACGCCCAGGCGGTCATCGACGAGGGAGTCAGGCGCGGGGTCGTGGATCCCGACCGGGTCGCTGTGGGCGGGCACTCCTATGGCGCCTTCATGACGGCGAACCTTCTCGCACACTCCGACCTCTTCCGGGCCGGAATCGCCCGTTCCGGCGCCTACAACCGCAGCCTGACCCCCTTCGGGTTTCAGCGGGAAGAGCGCCTCTTCTGGGAAGCCCCGGAGGTCTATTTCGCCATGTCACCGTTCATGCATGCCGACAAGGTGAACGAGCCGCTCCTGATGATCCACGGGCAGGCGGACAACAACTCGGGAACCTTCCCCCTGCAGAGCGAACGGTTCTACAACGCCGTCAAGGGCCTGGGGGGTACGGCCCGCCTCGTGATGCTGCCGGCGGAAAGTCATGGCTACGCCGCACGGGAGTCCCTCCTGCACATGCTGTGGGAGATGGATTCCTGGCTCGAGAAGTACGTGAAGAACGCCGGTCCCCGGGAAGTGCCTGCCACCGGAGGCGAGAGCCGGTAGTCCGGGGCTCGGCGCGCCGTATCGGGGCTCCATTCGCAACACCGGGGCTCCATTCGCGGTTTCGGGGCTCTAATGGAAACCCCAGGGCGACCAGTCGCGTCGCCCTGGGGGGTTTTTTGTGGCCTGTGGTTTTGCCCCCCTGGCGGGCTCAGAAATGCTCAGCGATCCACGCCACCCACCGCCGGCGGACGTCTCTCTGGTGGACAGGATCCGAGGGAAAATGCCCCGGCACCGGGTAGGCGATGAAGGAAACTTCGACCCCGTTGTCCTTCAGGGCGTGGTAGAGCTTGTAGGATTGAGTCACCGTCACGCGCTCATCCCCCGTGTCCGACAATATCAACGTGGGGGTGCGGATCTGGTGGGCGTAGGCCATGGGGGATTGGCGCCAGTAGTTCATGGCGTTGTCGTTCAACCAGGGAGAGCCATCGAGCCCGAACCCGGCCCAGACGTTCATGTCCGCCATGGAGTACCAATCGAACCAGTCCGTCACCGCGGCCCCCGCCACGGCTGCCGCCCATCCCTCGTAGTGGGCGGTAAGCCACGCCGTCATGTAGCCCCCATACGACCATCCAGAGACGGCCACCCGGTTTTCGTCCACGATCCCCAGAGCCTTCACCGCTTGGACCCCCGACATGACATCCCGGCCCGGCCCCTCGCCGGCATCATTGACCACCGCTCTCTGGAACGCCTTCCCCTGGGTGGAGCTCCCCCTGTAGTTGGGGGAAAACACGATCCAGCCCTGGGCCGCCAGGATCTGGTTGAACGTGCTGAAAGCTTCCGTCGACGTGCCCATGGGCCCCCCATGGATGCTGAGCACCAGGGGGTAGCGCTCCCCTTCCCGGAAGTCCGGCGGATACACCAGGACACCGTTCTGCTCAAAGCCGTCCGGTCCGTCCCATGAGATCGTCTCCACCGCACCCAAACGCACGTCGGCCAGAGCCTGGTTGAAATCGGTGAGGCGTCGCGGTGTCCACTCCCGAGTGTCCATGACGTAGAGTTCGGCGGCCCGGAGAGCTTCCCTTCCGACGAAGGCCACGGTTCCGTCCGGCGCTACCACGGGCGAGGAGGCCACATGGACCGACCCGAGATCGAGACGGGTTGGTGCGCCATTCAGCGGTTGGCGCCACATCGCCTGCCGGGTCAGGTCGGTTCCCGTGACCAGGAGGCTCTGGCCATCCGGGAGCCATGCAGCGCCACCCAGGTTACGATCGAGGTCGGCGGTGACGTCCTCCGCCGGACCGCCACCCATGGGTTGGAGAAACACGCCGGACGGATTGAAATAGGGCTCCGGGCCCCGGGAACGGCTGAAGGCCAGGAACCGCCCGTCGGGCGAGAAGGGCCCCGGGAGGACCGGCGGATCCCCCACCAACCCCCGCTGCTCGCCCGATTCCAGGTCCAGGGTCCGGATGACCGAAAAGATCTCCTCTCCGGTGTGGGGGCGCGGCATGACGCCCAAAGCCACCGTCCGGCCATCGGGGGACACGAGAAAGTCTGAGATGCTCTCGGCACCCTCGGTCAAGCGCTCGGCCTCGCCGCCCTCTGAGG
>Ga0316195_10001310_pt1 | contig 11030 bp, 3 predicted proteins | sample Phised1_MG_FD_204937 | JGI IMG/M metagenome (GOLD analysis project Ga0316195, IMG submission 204937) | Coastal sediment microbial communities from Maine, United States - Phippsburg sediment 1 | ecosystem: Environmental > Aquatic > Marine > Coastal > Sediment | place: USA: Maine | collected... | reverse complement strand
GAAGAAGAGAATATTATAGAATTATGGGCGACCGATCAAATTGGTAGTCAGCTTGATCATAGATATAGCGGGCCATTGAATGAAGCTACAACTATCTCTAAAACATATAAAGCCTGGAAAGAAGGTAAAGATTCTATAGTGGTTGACCTTTCCGGTCAAAAGCTAAAGGACTGGGTGCACTATATTAAGAAAGAAATGAAGTTGCCTATAAACGTTTCCCATATAAAAGGAAGAAGGGTACAGCAGGCTGCTTTTTTCTCAAAAGGAATACTGCTATGTACCACAAATAAACCTGTCGCTGATGAGGTCATGCATTTGTTGATCCGTTTTGCCAAGGTATTTGACCAAACCTACACCCGCTTTTTGGACCTGCAAAAGGCAGAAGCCAATGCACTCGATGCCATCAGGCGCTCTTCGGTAGACCGGGTTCGCGCCGAGATAGCCTCCATGCGAACCAAAGCAGATCTGGATAGGATAACCCCCTTGATCTGGAATGAGCTTACCACATTAGGTGTCCCCTTTGTGCGCTGTGGGGTATTTATTTTTGATGAAAAGGAAGAACAGATTCATACGTTTCTATCAAAACCCGATGGAAAAGCCATTGCAGCTTTTCATTTACCATATGATTCCAGTCCTTTTGTGGGTGCTATAGAAAACTGGCGTTCGAAGAAGATCCAGATTATCCACTGGGAAAATGAAGAATTTTCAGACCTTGCAGATACCCTGGTCAAGAAAGGTCAGATCACCTCGCGGCAAAAATATTTGGGCACCGTTCCAAAGGGTGGCCTCTATCTGCATTACGTTCCTTTTTTACAGGGGATATTATATGTAGGAAACACCAGAGAATTAACCAGGGATAACCTCCAGTTAGTGCAATCAGTGGCAGATGCCTTTTCCACAGCGTATGCGCGCTATGAAGATTTTAACAAACTTGAATTGGCCAAAAAACAGGTGGAACAAACGCTAACCGACTTAAAACAAACGCAGGAACAGTTAGTGCAATCTGAAAAGATGGCATCTTTGGGGGAACTCACTGCAGGGATCGCGCATGAGATCCAGAACCCATTGAATTTTGTCAATAATTTTTCCGAGGTGAGTTCAGAACTAATAGATGAAATGAATGAAGAACTGGATAATGGAGACTTTGAAGAAGCAAAAGCACTCGCCGCTGATATAAAACAGAATCTTGAAAAGATTAACCACCACGGTAAAAGGGCAGATGGGATAGTAAAAGGCATGTTGCAGCATAGCCGGACCAGCAGTGGACAAAAAGAAGCTACAGATATCAATGTGCTGGCAGATGAATATTTACGCCTGGCTTACCACGGTTTAAGGGCCAAGGACAAAACCTTTAACGCAACCATGAATTCTGAGTTTGATGAAAACATTGGCAAGATCAAAGTTGTTCCCCAGGACATAGGAAGGGTTATTCTGAATTTAATTACCAATGCGTTTTATGTGGTAAAGGAGAAGTCCGCCTTCATCAATTTATCCAGCGAAGCCTTGGCGAAGCTGGAAACTTCGGAGGACAAATATGAACCCACGGTTTCAGTCAGCACAAAAAAAACCGGCAACCAGGTTTTGATTTCCGTAAAAGACAATGGCAATGGGATCCCCAAAAAGGTCCTGGAAAAAATATTCCAACCCTTTTTTACCACCAAGCCTACCGGGCAGGGAACGGGGTTGGGGTTATCTTTAAGTTATGATATTGTGCATGCCCACGGTGGGGAATTAAAAGTAAACACCAAAGAAGGCGAAGGCTCTGAATTTACAATAATATTACCGGTTAATCATCAACCATGAAACTGTCCAAAGAAGAAGAAGCGCAATTACTGCTGACCTATGATACCTGGTGGAGGAGTTATCTGAACGGGGACGTAAAAACCTATGATTCTTATCTGGATGATGATTTTAGATTTGTGGGGTCTACCAATGGGGAGGAGTTTTTAAACAGGAGAGACACTACCAGTTTTTTTGAAGCAACGGCCGATCAGCTCGCGGGAAAAGCCGACTTAAGGAACCTTAAAAGAAACATTGAAACTTTAGACGGGCTTGTTCTCATTACCGATCTGGCAGATGCATATGTACTCAGTGATGCAGAATGGGTTTTCTATTCCAGGTTCAGGTTTACCTCTTTGCTTCGTAAAAATAAAAATGGCTGGAAGTTTATTTATCAGCATTTTTCTGCACCGGATACAAAGGCAGATGAAGGGGAGACCCTCGGCACCAAAAAAATTACACAGGAAAACCTTGAACTCCGGGAAGCTATCAAAAGAAGGACCGTTGAACTCGAACAAAAAAACCGGCAACTGGAAATTGAAGCTGCCCTGGAAAGAGTTCGGGCCCGGGCAATGGGCATGCAAAATTCAAGTGAATTGGCCGAACTGGTTGACACCGTCTTTAGGGAGTTAACCCAACTCGATTTTGAACTCGGCTGGTGCATGATCAATATTATCGATGCCCACTCCCTGTCAAACACGGTTTGGACCATCAATTCGGAAAGTGGTAAAATACCCGAATCGTTTCATATGAAGTTTGAGGATTATCCTTTTCACCATGGCATGTTAAAGGCATATAAAGAAAGGAAAACCAAATATATATATGTGCTGGAAGGTGATGAAAAAAAGGATTATGATGAATATCTGTTTAATGAAACAGCATTCAGGAATGTTCCCGGAGAAGCAAAGGCCGCATCCAGGGCCATGGAAAAATATGTTAGTTCCTTTACATTCTGCAATTTTGGAGGTTTGCAAACCGTAGGAGATAAACCCTTATCCGATAGTAATCTTGATATTCTCGAGCGCTTTGGAAAGGTTTTTGACCTTACCTACACCCGGTTCAATGATCTTTTACAGGCAGAAGCTCAGGCCAGGGAGGCGCAGATTGAATTGGCTTTGGAACGCGTTCGGGCCAGAACCATGGCAATGCAGAGCAGCGAGGAGCTCCAGGACACCGCCCTCCTCCTCTTCCAGCAGGTTGAAGCCTTGGGCGTGCCGCCCTTTGCCTGTGGTTTTAACATCTGGGACGATGATAGGAAGGCCGCCACGGCATATATGGGCTCGGTAGCCGGGATGCAGCCTCCTTTCAAGACAGACAGTTCAAAAGATATATATCTGCCCATTCATTCGGCCGCCCAAAGGGGCGAATCGCTGTTTGTCATAGAACAGGCCGGTAAGGAATTGGAAAACCATTATGCCTATTTAGTTACCATCCCAACGTTCCGGGACATTATTTTGGAAAATTTAAAACGCAACGGACTCTCCTTTCCGACCTTTCAGATCATCCACTGTGCCTTTTTTTCACACGGATATCTCATGTTCATTTCTTATGAACCGGTAACCGCCTTCCATGTTATGTTCAAGCGCTTTGCCAAAGTCTTCGAACAGACCTACACCCGTTTCCTCGACCTGCAAAATGCCGAAGCCCAGGCACGGGAAGCTAATATCGAAGCAAGCCTTGAGCGTGTCCGCTCAAAGGCAATGGCTATGCATAGGAGTGAGGAATTGGGGGAAGTGGCAACTGTCCTTCACAGCGAATTGATATCCTTGAATGTCCATGAGTTTTCACAAACTTCAATCATAATCCATGATGAGCCAAGTCAGAAGTTAATTATCTGGGGAGCGCGAACAGGCTCCGGTTCACTGGAAAAGTCGGTTTTTCCACTTCTGGGGGATCAAGTCCTCCAAAAACTTTATGATGCATGGCGTCAGGAGGAAGAATTCTTTACCGTGAAGGTGGAGGGTAAAGCCTTGCGGAAGCACATCGACTTCGTTTTCCCAGAAGCAAGCAGAACAGTACAGGAGGATGCAGCCATTAAAAACATGCCGGATCCCACCTTTTTTCATTGCGCTTTCTTTTGCATGGGATATCTGGAGTTGATGTCCGACAACGAGCTAAGTGAGGCTTCATCATCCTTGCTGGTTCGCTTCGCCAAGGTATTTGATCAGGCCTACGTCCGTTTTCTCGACCTCCAAAAGGCGGAAGCCCAGGCGCGGGAAGCACAGATAGAAGCGGTTTTGGAAAGAGTGAGAAGCCGCACCATGGCGATGCAAAAAAGTGAAGACCTGAATGAAACTGCTGCCGATATGTTTCAGCAAATTCAGGCATTAGGGATGCAGCCATGGGGTTGTGGCTTTAATATTTTCGATAAAGATGAGAAGGCAGTCACCCAATACATGAGCGCGGGCGGTATATTGCCGCCTTTCAGAACACCCCTTACAGAAGACCCTTTCTTTATTAGCATTTATGAAGCACGGCAAAAGAAAGAAGATCTTCTGGTAATGGAATCGAAAGAAGAATCACTTGCAGCTACTTACCGATATATGTTCAGCCTTCCCGGTACCGGAGAAATATTCAGAAATTTGCAAAACTCAGGGTTTGAAATGCCAAAATTTCAAATAACGCACTGTGCTTATTTTTCACAAGGCTACCTGATGTTTATCACTTTTGAACCTGAACCTGAATCACATGATATTTTCAAACGATTCGCGAAAGTCTTCGAACAGACCTATACACGTTTCCTCGATCTGCAAAAGGCCGAGGCCCAAGCCAGGGAAGCACAGATAGAGGCTGCTTTGGAAAAGGTACGGTCTCGAAGTATGGCCATGCACAAGAGTGAGGAACTGGCTGACGTGATCGCTGTGGTTTCAGAACAATTGCAGCAACTCAAGATCCGGTTTGATCATGTAAGCTTTGCTATCAACAGCAAGTCGGAGGACTACCATTTCTGGACCGCGCTGTACGGAAAACCGCGTCCTTTCGAACTTAAGGTCCCCTATCTCGACAATCCCATTGCCAATCGGGCAATAGAGATACGGGCAAAAGGACTAAACTTTTATCAGGACACCCTCACCCCTGAGGAGAACAGGGAATGGCTCGAACATGCCTTCAAATATAATCCGGCGGATTATTTGTCAGCGGAGGAAAAAGCCTATGTTATGAGCCGTGGTTTTTCAAGGTCTTTTGTTATCATGCCCAACATCATATTGAATGTGGGCAACTATGCCTCCAAGCCCTACTCGGAGGAGGAGAACGAGATCATCAAACGGTTTGCCGGGGTTTTCGAACAATCGTATACCCGTTTCCTTGATCTTCAAAAAGCCGAAGCCCAGGCACGGAAAGCACAGATTGAAACGGCCCTGGAAAGAGTACGTAGCAGGACTATGGGAATGCACAAAAGCGAGGAGCTCAAAGATGTCGTAAAGGTGATCTTCGACCAGCTGGCCCACCTGGGCATCAATGCCGAGCATGCAGGTATTGTCGTTGATTATGAACCCAAAAAGGACTGGCATTTTTGGATAGCCGACACACAGGATATTCCAGCAAAGGTTACTGTCCCTTATCTGGACCTGGTCTGGGACCGGCAATTCACCGAAGCGAAAAAGAAAGGTGAGCATTTCTTTACAACGCTATTGGATTTTGAAGAAAAGAACAGCTTTTATAAAGAACTGCTGCCCCACATTAAAGGATTGACTAAAAAGGCACGGGATTTTTATTTCAGTTGTCCAGGACTTGCCGGATCAACGGTCATCCAAAAGGATATCGGTCTCTATATTGAAAATTTCTCCGGAACACCTTATTCAGGGGAGGAAAATGATATCCTCATGCGTTTTGCCAAAGTTTTTCAGCAGACCTATACCCGTTTCATTGACCTGCAGAAAGCGGAGGCACAGGCACGGGAAGCACAGATAGAAGCGGCATTGGAAAAGGTACGTAGCCGGTCAATCGGCATGCAGAAAAGTGAAGAGTTAAGAGAGGTCATACAGGTGATACACGACCAACTTATCCATTTGAACTTCCAGATAGATGCTGCAGGCTTTACCCTGGATTATCATCAAAATAATGACTGGAACACCTGGATCGCCAATAAAAGTGGTTCACTTCCTTCCCTCATGTTTATTCCTTATATAGATCATCCGCAATTCAACTACTACAAATACGCAAAAGAAAAGGGACTGGACTTCCTTGCCAACACGCTCACCTTTGAAGAAAAGAACAGCATTTTTAATTATATGTTTGGGTTTATGGGGGATTATCCCCGGGCCGAAAAAGACGAACTGCTGAGTAAACCCGGATTGGCCATCTCCCAGGCTTTTTTAAAAAATATCTCCCTATGGATCTATAACCTGGATGCAATCCCTTATTCAGAAGAGGAGAATAACACACTCATGCGTTTTGCAAAAGTTTTTGAACAAACCTATGTGCGGTTCAATGACCTGCAAAAAGCCGAAATCCAGGCAAGGGAAGCGAACATTGAAACAGCCCTGGAGAAGGTCCGTTCCAGAACAATGGCCATGCAGACCAGTGAAGAATTGGGTGATGTGGCCTCTGTATTGTTCAAGGAGTTAAACCAATTAGTGGATAATCTATGGACCTGCGGTTTCGTATTGTGTGAAAATAACCGCACAGAAGATGAATGGTGGTTAAGTACCGGTGATGGCTTTATTCCGGCTTTATATTTGCCCAATATCGGGGATGTCACCCATCACAACATTTATAAAGCATGGGAAAAAGGCGAGACCTATCATACCGAGCAATTGGAGGGTCAGGCCCTGCAGGAGCATTATGACTGGCTGATGGATATCCCGGTTGCCCGAAACATATTTGAAGAAATGCTGGCTTCCGGACAGGCATTGCCCACCTGGCAAAAACTACACTGCGCTTATTTTTCCTATGGGTATCTCGTGATGATTACCCAGGTACCCTGTGCCGAAGAACAGATTTTCAAACGCTTCGCACAGGTCTTTGACCAGACCTATACCCGTTTCCTGGATCTCCAAAAAGCGGAAGCATTGGCTAAAAAAGCCAAAATAGAAGTGGCTTTGGAAAGGGTCCGTGCAAGGGCGCTGGCCATGCAACAACCCGAAGAATTGGTAGAAGTAGCCGATGTGATGCGGCACGAAATGGGACTGCTGGGCGTGGAGGCCCTGGAAACCAGTTCGATCTATCTAAATAAGGAAGCAACTGGGGAAGCGGAGTGCTGGTATTCCCTAAAAGATATTCGCGAAGGAGAAAAGAAAATGGTGGCGGATCATTTTAATCTTAACTATCAGGATACCTGGGTGGGCCGGCAAATGCTCGCTTTTTACCAATCGAACAAGAAAGAAATTTCCATTGTTATGAAGGGCAACCATCGAAAGGAATGGATCGACTACTGTGCCCAAAAATCGCCGGTTTTCCAGGGTTATTATGGCGAAGTGATCCCTGAACGTACTTACCATATGTGCAAATTTTCCAACGGGGCCATCGGGGCAGCCACACCCGGTGCGGTTTCTGCCGAAAGTTGGGATTTGTTGAGACGTGCTGCATCAGTTTTTTCGCTGGCCTATTCAAGGTTCAAGGATTTAACCCAGGCACGTATGGACCTGCAGCAGCTAAAGGAAGAAAAACTTAGGGCAGAAACCGCACTGGGCGAATTAAAGGCCACCCAATCCCAACTCATCCAGTCCGAAAAAATGGCCAGTTTGGGAGAATTGACCGCCGGAATTGCCCATGAGATCCAAAACCCGTTGAACTTTGTCAATAATTTCTCAGAAGTTAGCAACGAGCTGATCGATGAGATGAATGAAGAAATAGAAAAAGGGGATCTGGAAGAAGCAAAGGCCATTGCCATTGATATTAAGCAAAACCTGGAAAAAATACACCACCACGGCACACGGGCCGATGCCATTGTAAAAGGCATGCTGCAGCACAGCCGCAGCAGCAGCGGTGAAAGAGAACCCACAGATATCAATGAACTGGCAGACGAATATTTGCGCCTGGCCTACCATGGGTTACGGGCTAAGGATAAAACATTTAATGCCACCATGAACACCAATTTCGATCCTACGATCGGCAAGGTCGATGTCATTCCGCAAGATATGGGCCGGGTGATCCTGAACCTGATCACGAACGCCTTTTATGCGGTCAATGAGAAATCCTCCTTCATCAATTTATCCAGCGAAGCCTTGGCGAAGCTGGAAGCTTCGGAGGATAATTATGAACCTACCGTTTGGGTGAGCACCAAAAAAGATAAAAATCAAATCACGATCAGTGTCAGGGACAACGGCAACGGCATCCCTGAAAAAGTGAAGGACAAGATCTTCCAGCCTTTCTTCACCACTAAGCCCACCGGGCAAGGTACGGGATTGGGATTATCCCTGTCGTACGATATCGTGAAAGCCCATGGGGGGGAGTTGAAGGTGGACTCAACAGAAAATACCGGTTTACCCGGTCAACAGACTGGAACGGAGTTTATTATTAAATTGCCAATTCATACGATATAATATGAAATCAAAATCGATCAAAGGAAAATCTACGAAAGAAATAAAAAGTGCTTTAGACCAAAGTATGGAGGATGGTTTTAAACCTACATTGGCGATCGCTTTTATTTCAAAAAGCCAGGACATAAATGCCATCAGCAAAATACTCGATGCAGCAGGCATAGAAGTCTTTGGTGTTACAACCAACGGTGAGTTCATCGACGAAGAAACGGAGAAAGGTTCGGCTGCCCTTCTGTTACTCGACATGAACAAAAATTATTTTCAAATCTATTTTGAAGAATATCCTGACAGGAATTACAGGGAGGTAGCAACAAATATTGCACAAAGAGCAAATGCAAGATTTTCAACACCTGCTTTTTTAATAGGACTCAGCGAGAATAATGTGGATGGAGAAGAAATCCTGCATGGATTGGAAGATGTAATTGGAAAAGATGTAAAGGCTTTTGGAGGCTGTGCCGGAGATGATTATTCTTTTACCGAAACAATTGTTTTCACAAATGGAAAAGTAAGTCGCCATGCCATGCTTTGTATTGCTTTGGATGAGTCAAAGGTGAAGATAAAAGGTATTGCCACCTGCGGATGGAAAGCAGTAGGTACTGAAAAAACAGTAACCAAAAGTGTAGGGAACCATGTTTATACAGTAGATGATATGCCCGTATTGGATATTACAGTCAAATATGGTGGCCTTAAGGATATTAATCCCGAAAATAAAGACGTATTAATAGAATTGGCAGCCAATTTTCCGTTACAATTACAAAGGGAAAAAGGTGATCCTGTGATGCGGCCCGGACTGGTGATAGACTGGACCGATCATTCCTTTTATACGATGGGTTCTGTGCCGCAGGGTTCAAAAGTCCGTTTCTCTTTACCGCCGGATTTTGATGTGATGGAAAAAGTAATCAAGGGAGTTGAAAATTTGAAAGCAACTGAAATGCCTGAAGCTGATGCATTGATAGTATTCAGTTGCGCCGGAAGAATCCTTTCATTAGGGCCCTTGATGCCACAAGAAATAGAAGGTATAAAAAACGTATGGAATGTACCCATGGTTGGCATGTTCAGCAATGGAGAATTAGCAAGAGCAACCGGGGGCAATCTTGAAATGCAGAACCTAACCACCTGCTGCGTGGCAATAAAGGAACAATAAAGAGTTTAATTGCGTCTGTGTCTATGAAAGCAAAATCGATCAAAGGAAATTCTACGGAAGACATAAAAAGGGCCTTGGAACAAAGTATGGCCGATGGTTTTTGCCCAACTATTGGGATCGTCTTTATATCGATCAAACAGGATAGAAAAGCCATTTGTGACATCCTCCATCATGAAGGAATTGAGGTTCTGGGTGCCACCTCATGCGGCGAGTTTATCGATGGGCATCAAAGTGAAGGAGGGGCGGCAATCTTATTGATGGAGTTGAATCCAGACCACTTCACTATTTTATTTGAACCGGTTGACGAGGAAAGGCTGCAGGAGATATCGAGGGCTTTTGCCATGAAAGCCTTAAAAAAATTCAAAAGGCCTGCCTTTATTCTTTGCACTACCGGTTTGTCAAAAAAAGCTGAAATGCTTGATGGAGAGACGGTGGTAAAAAGTATTGAAGAAATCGTTGGGCCTCAGGTAAATATATGTGGAGGAATGGCCGGAGATGATTGGTCATTTACAGGAACCTATGTTTTTACACATGAAAAAGAAACCGATATTGGCATTGCCGCCCTGGTACTTGACGAAGACCACATCCTTGTACAGGGTATGGCCATCTCAGGCTGGAAACCCCTTGGTATTTCCAGAACCATTACCAAAAGTGAGGGCAAAAGAATCATTACCATTGACGGGATGCCAGCCCTGGATATGTATTTGAAATATTTGGGTGAGTCTTATGATGATGGTAAAGGAAAATATGATTTTTTTGAAGACGTGGCAGTTCATTATCCTTTTTTGGTAGAACGAGATTCAGGTACATCAATGATGGTTACGCCGATGTCGGTAGATAAAACTGAGCAGGCACTGATCTGTGACGTAGTGGTAAAACAAGGATCGAAACTTAGTTTTACGATGCCACCTGATTTTGATTTTGTTGAACAAGTTTTGGAAAAGGCCAGTGAACTTAAAAATGTAACCCGTAAGGATGCGGATGCCTTACTGGTCTTTTCCTGTGCGGGAAGGGTCAGTGCACTTGGGCCTCTGGCAAATCTTGAAAACGAAGGCCTTGCGGAGGTATGGAAGGCGCCCATGGCCGGTTTTTACACTTATGGAGAATACGGAAGGGCATTGAATGAAGGGCAGGAGTTTCATTCTACCACCAATAGTTGGGTGGCATTAAAAGAAAAATAATACGATATATGAACCAACAGCTTCAAACGATACTCGATTTTATTCAGCAAAATGAAAGCATTACGGCTGAAAAAAAAATGGACCTTGCCAAGCTATTGAAAAAGGTGAACAGCGATCTGGAAATTTCAGAGTTCAAACTGGAACGGACAGAAAAAGTAAAAAGAACGACAGCCATCCTTTTAGAAGAAACCATTGAAGAACTGGAACAGAAAAGAAAAGCCATCGAGGAAACCAACGCGGCCCTTAGCAGATCCTTAAAAGAATTAAAAGCCACCCAAAGTCAACTTATTCAATCCGAAAAAATGGCGTCATTGGGTGAGCTTACTGCCGGTATTGCCCATGAGATCCAAAACCCCTTGAACTTTGTAAATAATTTCTCAGAAGTTAGCAATGAGCTGATCGATGAGATGAATGAAGAAATAGAGAAAGGGGATCTGGAAGAAG
>Ga0316195_10001309_pt1 | contig 11038 bp, 10 predicted proteins | sample Phised1_MG_FD_204937 | JGI IMG/M metagenome (GOLD analysis project Ga0316195, IMG submission 204937) | Coastal sediment microbial communities from Maine, United States - Phippsburg sediment 1 | ecosystem: Environmental > Aquatic > Marine > Coastal > Sediment | place: USA: Maine | collected... | reverse complement strand
GATCTGCGTAGGCGGCCATCGCCAGGGTCCTGGGAATGGGCGTTGCGGTCATGACGAGCTGGTGCGGGTGCCCTTCCGGTCCGACACCCTTGTCCCGCAGCGCCATGCGCTGGTGCACGCCGAAGCGATGCTGTTCGTCGATGACAACCAGGGCAAGCCGGCTGAATTCGACACCTTCCTGGAACAACGCATGGGTGCCCACGATTAGCTGCGCGCGCCCCTGGGCGATCGACTCCAGGGATTCGCGGCGCGCCGCGGCCTTCTGGCTGCCGCTCAACCAGGCTGGCTCGATGCCAAGCGGTGAGAACCAGGCGGAGAAATTCCGCCAGTGCTGCTCGGCCAGGATTTCTGTCGGCGCCATGATGGCTGCCTGCACGCCGCACGCAATGGCCTTGAGGCAGGCGATCGCCGCCACGACGGTTTTGCCGGAACCGACGTCGCCCTGGATAAGTCGCATCATCGGGTGGGGCTGCGACAGGTCGCCGAGGATTTCGTCAACGACGCGCTGCTGTGCGCCTGTCAGAGTAAACGGCAGATCCCCGATGAAGCCGCTGACCTGTTCGCTGCCGTCAACCAGTGCGATCGCATCGTCGGTTTCTGCCAGCGCGCGCAAACTGCGCAGGCTCAGGTAATGGGCCAGCAGCTCTTCGAAAGCGAGCCGCTGCTGGCAAGGATGCTTGCCGGCCTGCATCTGTTCGACGTCCGCATCAGGCGGCGGGCGATGGAGGTAATGAATGGCCTCCGCCAGCGAAGGCATGCCGAGTTTTGTGGTGACCGACTCAGGCAGTAACTCGACCGGTGGATCGTCGTGCATGGCTCGCAAGGCCTGGTCGGTCAGGTTGCGCAACCTCCCCTGCTGCACGCCCTCTGTTGCCGGGTAAATGGGCGTGAGCGAATCGCTCATCGCCGCGCCCTGACTTTCCCTGACAATGCGGTACTCAGGGTGAATCATCTCGAAGCCGGCAGAGCCGCGACGCACTTCACCGAAGCAGGTCACATGCACGCCGTTCTGAAACTGAGCCTGTTGCTGACGCGAGAAATGAAAAAAGCGAAGTGTGAGCTGGCCGCTGCCGTCGCTTACCCGAACGAGCAGGTTGCGTCGTCCGCGGTAGGCCGTTTCAGCAAGCAGGACCTCGCCACTTATGAGACAGCGAGCGCCGGCAACGAGCGCGCCGATCTTTACGAGTTGCGTACGGTCCTCGTAGCGCAACGGCAGCAGGAACAGCAGGTCCTCGACACGATGCAGCCCGAGTTTTTCGAGCCTTTTTGCGAGCGTCGGCCCGACGCCCTTCAGAACGGTTAATGCGTCAGATAGCAAGGATCGCGTCGGCCTCGATGTCTACACCTTTCGGCAGCGCGGATACCTGTACAGCTGCGCGCGCCGGATAGGGTTCATCGCAATACTCGGCCATGACTTCATTCACGGTAGCGAAGTTGCCAAGGTCGGTGAGAAAGATGGTGATCTTCACGGCATCATTCAGGGTGCCCCCCGCCTCCTCGGCGACGGCCTTGAGATTGTCAAAGACCTGTCGCGCACGCGCTGCGAAATCGCCTTCGACAACCTCCATCGTTTTCGGAACGAGCGGGACCTGTCCGGACATGAAGACGAACTGGCCGACTTTTATGGCCTGCGAGTATGTGCCGAGCGCCGCAGGGGCGTTGTCGGTGTGAATGGTTTGCTTGGTCATTGAATGCTTCCGGAATGGGTGACGGGTATCAGGCGCATTCGCGAGAGACGCGAATAACGTTTGGCATCTTGCGCACGTTGCGCATTATCTGCGCCAGGTGAACGCGGTTCCTGACCTGTAGCAGGAATGTCAGAACGGAAAGGTCCTCATGGCGACTGATCACCTCAACCTGCTCGATGTTCGACTTGCAATCGGCAATGGTCGCGGCTACCTCGGCCAACACCCCGGTACGATTGCGCGTCTCGCACTGGATCTGGCAATGGAATTCGCGGTCGATATTTTTTTCCCACGAGACCGCAATCCACTTCTCAGGTTGCTTGCGAAAGTTTGAGAGGTTGCCGCAGTTGTTGCGGTGAATGACGACACCGCGCCCTGCCGTCAGGTAGCCCATAACGTCGTCGCCCGGCAGTGGGTAACAGCATTTGGCATAACTGACGACCATGCCCTCGGTGCCTGCTATGACAAGGCTCGCAACATCTTCAACGGTCTCACCTTCGTGATCCGCCCCGATCAGGTAGCGTGCGGTCAGCGGTGCGAGGCGTTCGCCCAGGCCAATTTGTTCGAACAGTTCCGACGTGTTGTTCAGGGCAAAATCCTTCAGCGCCTCGCTCATGCGGACTTTGCCAATCTTGCGCAGCGATGAGTTGAGATCTTTCAGCGACTTGTCGAGCAGGCGCCGGCCGAGGTCGACGGACTCGGTGGAGCGCAGGTTCTTCATATGGTTCCGAATCGCCGTACGCGCCTTGGCCGAACGCACAAATGTCAGCCAGTTGGGATTCGGCTTGGCGCCGCGCGAGGTAATGATCTCGACTGTCTGGCCGTTTTGCAGCGGCGTGCGCAGTGGCACGAGGCCGCGGTTAATCTTGGCCGCAACCGTGCGGTCGCCGACGTCGGTGTGCACGGCATAGGCAAAATCAACCGTCGTCGCACCCTTGGGCAGCGGCATGATGTCGCCCTTCGGCGTGAACACGTAGATCTTGTCGGGGAACAGGTCGACCTTAACACTCTCGAGGAACTCCTCGGATGTGCCCGACTGCTGCAACTCGGCGAGGTTGGCGAGCCATTCGCGCGCGCGACGTTGCGGCGTTGCGTCTGACTTCTCACCGGCCTTGTAAATCCAGTGCGAGGCAACGCCGGACTCGGCGACGCGGTCCATGTCACGCGTTCGAATCTGCACTTCCAGCGGCAGGCCCTTTGGACCAAACAGCGTGGTGTGCAGGGACTGGTAGCCATTGATGCGCGGGATGGCGATGTAATCCTTGAAGCGGCCCGGCATCGGTTTGTAGAGTTGATGCACCAGGCCCAGCGTCTGGTAGCAGGTGCTCACATCGTCCACAATGATGCGAAAACCGTACACGTCAACAACATCGGACAGCACACGTTTTTTCTCTGCCATCTTTCTGTAAATGCTGTAGAGATGTTTCTCCCGACCGATGATCTGGCCGGAAATGCCGTCTTCGACCATTGCTCTGCTGAACTGGTCAGAGATGCGCCGCACGATTTGCTTCTGACTGCCCTTGCTTTTTTTCAGTGCATTTTCGAGAACGCGGTAGCGGTACGGGTGCAGGTGCTTGAAACCAAGATCTTCGAGCTGCACCTTGAGTCGATTGATACCAAGTCGATTGGCGATCGGTGCATAGATGTCGAGCGTTTCGCGCGCGATGCGCTTTTTCTTTATCGCCGGCATCGCGCCGAGCGTCTGCATGTTGTGCAAACGATCGGAGAGTTTGACGAGGATGACGCGAATGTCCTCGATCATGGCGAGCATCATCTTCCGGAAACTTTCGGCCTGGGCTTCGGCGCGGCTCTGGAACTGGATCTGGTCGAGTTTGCTGACGCCGTCGACGATCAACGCGACGTCTTCACCAAATTTGTTTTTGATTTCCTCGAGCGTTGCCGGGGTGTCCTCTACAACATCATGCAGGATAGCCGCACAGATGGCCTCGGAATCGAGATGCATCTCGCCGAGCTCCTGCGCGACTGCGACAGGATGGGTAATGTACGGTTCGCCCGACTTGCGGGTTTGTCCCTTGTGAAATGCGGCGCCGAATTCGTAGGCTTCGAGGACCTTCTTGATCTGCTCGTCTGGCAGGTAGGTCTCGAGCGTTTCGACGAGTTGCCGCACACCATTATCCCGGCGCGAAGCGCCCGGGAGTTTTGACAGGATGGTGGCGGCGTAATCCATGTCCCCATCTTAACGGCGTTGAGCCGTATGGGGTACGGGGTTTTTAGTCGCCGATTGAGATGCCGCGAACGGGCAGGATCTCGTCAGTCGCTTCAGGCTGGAGCAACTCTTCGGTCATCGGCTGCTCGATTTCTTCGAGGATCGACGAGGTGACGAGGCCTTCTGCGATCTCGCGCAGGGCAACCACGGTCGGCTTGTCGTTCTCGAGCTCAACCATCGGGTCGGCACCGTGAGCGATGCGGCGTGCGCGTTTGGCAGCAACAAGGACCATCTCAAAAATGTTTTCGACGTTATCGAGGCAGTCTTCGACAGTAATACGGGCCATAGCTTGTTCTCCGGGGACAGTCACCTTAATACCCCTGCACCGATCTGTGCGGGGAGGCGCTAAGGTGACTGTCCCCATGCGTGGCGTCCAGCTTATATAACTAAACGTTATAAATGGTCAGCCGATAATCCGCTCAACGGCGCGCCTTAGCGTCTCATTGGAGGTCGACGAGGCATCCCCTTTACCCGCCAGTACGTCCTCCAGGTCCGAGATCGCCCGGTTCAGGTCGTCGTTGATAATGACGTGGTCGAACTCGTCCCAGTGCGACATATCGGACACCGCATCGCGCAGACGCCGCTCGATCACCTCGGGCGTATCCGTACGCCGGTCTCGCAGTCGCCGCTCGAGCTCCTCGACCGATGGCGGGAGGATGAAAATTGTCACGCACTCGGGCATCGACTCGCGAACCTGGCGCGCGCCCTGCCAGTCGATCTCAAGGACGACATTGCGATCATCCGCGAGGTGTCCCTCGACCTGGCTGCGACTCGTTGCATAGTAGTTGTCGAATACTTCGGCGTACTCAAGCATCTCGCCGCGGTCTCGCAGGCGCATGAACTCCGATTTGGTCACGAACAGGTAGTCCACACCATCGGCCTCATTGCGGCGTGGTTTGCGCGTCGTATACGAAATAGAGAAGCGTAACTCCGGATGCTTCGTGACCACAGCATGCACCAGTGTCGTTTTGCCCGCGCCTGATGGCGCTGCAAATACAAACAGCTTTCCCTTGTGCTTCCGCACGCTTACTTACTCGACATTCTGAATCTGCTCGCGCATTTGCTCGATCAGCACTTTCAGGTCGACCGCGGCCCGGGTGGTCTCTGTATCAGCAGACTTCGAACCGAGCGTGTTGGCCTCGCGGTTGAGTTCCTGCATCAGGAAGTCGAGGCGCCGACCGACGGGCTTCTCCTCCCGGAGTGCGTCGCGGATCTCGACGAGGTGGCTCTCCAGGCGATCGAGCTCTTCATCAACGTCGATCTTCGTAGCGAGCAGGGCAAGCTCAACTTCCAGCCTTGCCGGGTCCGCTTCGACGTCGAGATTCGCAATGCGCTCTTTTTGCTTTGCGCGCGCGGCGTCGAGGACTTCGGGCATGCGGGTGCGCACGCTGGTCGCGATTGATTCTATCTCCGCGCAACGTGACTCGAGCATGTCGGCAATACGTTGCCCTTCATTCGAGCGCATTTCGCCAATCGCCGCTAACGCTTTGTCGAGCAGCGCGCTGGCTTCGGCGACCAGCGGCTCGACATCGATCTCCGCCTGCTGGATGACGCCGGGCCAGCGCAGGATCTCGATGGGATTCACAGCCGCCACATTGGGCAGCTTGGCTGTCAGATCCGAAATGCGGTGACCGATGAGCTCGACGAGATCGGTATCGATCTGCATCTCGCTGCTTTGGTCGAAGGCCCGCCGAAAATACAGCGCACACTCAACCTTGCCACGGCCCAGCGACGAGCTTGCCTGTTGTCGGAACAACTGTTCCTTGGGACGCAGGTCCTCCGGCAGCTTGAACTGCATATCGAGGTAGCGATGATTGACCGCGCGAATTTCCCAGGTCAGCGTGCCAATCGCGGTTTCGGCTGACTCTCGCGCGAAGCCTGTCATACTGTGTAACATCTGTTGCCTGCATCACGTTTTTATAAGGACGGACATTCTAAGCTCTGGCCGCAGTTGAAGGCCACAAACGACCCACGTCTTATGCAAATCGAATACGCCAAAGTCTCCGCTCTCGGTGACCGTCAGGACAATCAGGACCGCGCTGCGGTCGTGGCATCGGAGGACGCCGCGCTGCTACTCGTGTTCGATGGCATGGGCGGGCACTCGGATGGTGCCAAGGCAGCAGAGACGGGTCTGAAAGTCGTCCAGGACCTCTTCATGAGCGCGACCCAGCCGATCTTTGATCCGCAGGGCTTTCTCTATATGGCCCTGTCCAGGGCTCATGACGAGGTTGTTCGGATAGGCGCCGAGGTCGCAGTGGACTTCCGGCCGCGGGCGACCTGCGCCGTCTGTCTCGTGCAGGAGGGTGGCGCATTCTGGGCGCACATTGGTGACAGTCGCATCTACCAGGTGCGCGAGGGCGAGGTTCTGACGCGTTCCCGCGACCATAGCCATGTCGAAGTGCTTATCCAGGAAGGTGCTATCACCGAAGAAGAGGCCCTGGACCACCCGATGCGTAACTTCGTCGAATGCTGTATCGGCGGCGATGCGCCCGTGCCGGACATGAGCATTACCAATCGCAAGAAACTCGAACCGGGCGATGTACTCCTCGCCTGCTCCGACGGACTGTGGTCGGGGCTCAGTGACAATGACATGGCCGAGATTGGGAAGCCTGGCGACAACAACCTGGTGGAAAATCTCAAGCAACTCAGCATGAAAGCATTGAACGTCAACTCTCCGTACAGCGACAATACAACCGGTACCGCGTTAAGGTGGCTCGGCGGCTAGATTCCCGCTCGCCGCAAACTAAGGAGAGTCAACATGCGACCCAGTGGCCGCGAAACATCGCAAATGCGCGCTCTGCGCTTTGTTCCCGATTACACCATGCATGCCGAAGGCAGCGTTCTCGCCGAATTCGGTGACACCCGCGTGCTGTGCACAGCGAGCATTGAGGATCGCATCCCCGGATGGATGCGCAACACCGGACGTGGCTGGGTTACCGGCGAATACGGAATGTTGCCGCGCGCCACGCATACCCGGTCGGGGCGCGAGGCATCACGCGGCAAGCAGGGCGGACGCACGCTCGAGATTCAGCGGCTCATCGGACGCTCGCTGCGCGCCGTAACTGATCTCGAAGCCCTGGGCGAGCGTTCGATAACGCTCGACTGTGATGTGATCCAGGCTGATGGCGGTACGCGCACCGCATCGATCAGCGGTGCGTACGTTGCGCTCGCAATAGCGATACGGCGCATGCAGGCAGAGGGTGGCCTGAAGAAAAATCCATTACACGGCCAGGTTGCAGCAATCTCGGTAGGCATCTATCGCGGTACGCCCGTGCTCGATCTCGACTACGCGGAAGATTCCGAGGCCGAAACCGACATGAATATCGTAATGAACGACGCCGGGCACTTTATCGAGGTGCAGGGCACAGCTGAAGGCCACGCATTCACCGACGCCGAATTCTCATCGATGATCTCGCTGGCGCGTGGCGGGATCGCAGAGATTATCCAGGCGCAGAACGAGGCAATCAAAGCGGCAACATCGTGAGCGGTCGGCCGACAAAGGTCGTCATGGCCAGCGGCAATGCCGGTAAAATTCGCGAGATCGCGCGCCTGCTGGAGGGTCTCGGCGTTGCGGTTGTAGCGCAGACCGAACTCGGTGTGACGGACGCGGACGAGACGGGCGCTACATTTGCCGAGAATTCCCTGATCAAGGCGCAGCACGCCGCACAGGCAACCGGGCTGCCCGCTATCGCCGACGATTCAGGTCTTGCCGTCGACGCGCTGGACGGGGCGCCGGGTGTCTATTCTGCACGCTATGCCGGCGGCGCCGGTGACGAAGCCAATAACGACAAGCTGCTGGCCGCGCTGGAAGGCGTCGAGAACCGTGGTGCTGCCTTTCATTGTGTTGCGACATTCGTCGATCCTGCTGATGGCGAAGCGCTGGTTGCCGCCGGCGAGTGGCGCGGCTCAATCCTGCATGAACGCCAGGGTGATGGTGGTTTCGGCTACGACCCGTTGTTCTTCGTGCCTGACTGCAACTGCAGTTCGGCTGAACTCGCGCCTGAACAAAAGAACGCGCGCAGCCACCGCGGCCAGGCCTTGAGGAAACTGGTCGAACTGATTCAACAGAAATACGCGTGAGTCTGCCGCCGCTCTCCCTGTACGTGCATCTGCCCTGGTGCGTGCGCAAATGCCCGTACTGCGATTTCAATTCGCACTCGGCCGGCGCTGGTGCACCGACGCAGCGCTATGTAGACGCACTGCTGACGGACCTTGACCAGGAGGCACAGCGCGCTGCCGGTCGAACTATCGAGAGCGTGTTTCTCGGCGGCGGCACGCCCAGTTTATTCGCGCCCGAAGAGATCAGCCGCCTGCTCGCCGGCGTGCAGGCGAGATTCGATGTTGCGGACGATGCCGAAATCACCATGGAAGCCAATCCGGGTACCGTCGAGTGCGGCGCACCGGCCGGCTATCGCGAAGCGGGTGTCAATCGCCTGTCCATTGGCGCCCAGAGTTTTGACGACGATGCCCTGGGGCGACTTGGACGCATTCACTCAAGCGACGATATTCGCCGCGCTGTCGGTGAAGTGAAGTCCGCCGGCTTCGATAACTTCAACCTGGACCTGATGCACGGCCTGCCCGGGCAGACCCTCGCTACAGCGGAATCCGATGTGCGCGCCGCCGTCGAACTCGGTCCAACGCATATCTCCTGGTATCAGCTGACACTGGAGCCGAATACGGTCTTTCATGCCCGCCCGCCGGAAGGGCTGCCAGACGAAGAAACCGTTTATAAGATTCAGGATGCCGGTGCAGCGCTCCTGCAGGAGGCGGGTTTCGAGCAGTACGAGGTTTCGGCCTGGGCTCGGGACGGGCGCCGCTGCCGGCACAACGTCAACTACTGGCAGTTCGGTGACTACCTGGCGGTCGGGGCGGGCGCGCACGGGAAACTCAGCACAGAGTCACGTGTGTCGCGCTATCGGAAGCCGGCGAACCCACTGCAGTACATGCTGATGATGGAAGGCAACCCGGCCGGCGGCGAACTCGAGCCCGTCGCGGACGGAGATTTGCTGTTCGAGTTCATGCTTAATGCGCTGCGTCTCAACGACGGCTTTCATGAAAGGGTGTTCCTGGAGCGCACCGGGCTCTCGGTACAGCGGTTGCAACAGGCATCGAGTGGGGCGGTCGCCAGGGGCCTGCTCGAGCGCGGCATGGATGCTACCTGGAGGCCGACAGACCTCGGACGGCGATTCCTGAATGATCTGCAGGCCGAATTCCTGCGCAATTAATAAGCACCCGGCGGCAAAAAATCGAGCGTGCGATGGAGGCCTGGACTTGTTCAATTATGCACAAGGCAGCGCGCGCACCTATATTTTCAGTGTATCAAGGCCTCTATCTCATTTTGAGTGTCGCGAAAGAACTATAACTTCTTGTTTTTTAAAGACTAATGAAAATGGACACAAAATAGTCATATTGGCAGCGGTGCTTGAAAATCCGCACCTTACGTCACTCGTTCAATTTTCCTCCACAAACTTATCCACAGGTTCTGTGGATAAAAAGCGGGGGCTTGCGGAGACTGCGTCTTCGCTATATCATGCGCGGCCTTTTTCGCAGGTTGCGTGCTCCGGAGAGCAAAAATGAAAGCCGACATTCATCCCAATTACAATTCCATCAAGGTTACCTGTAGTTGCGGCAACGAATTTGAAACGCGCTCGACGCTCGGCGAGGATCTCCTTATCGAAGTGTGCTCCTCGTGCCACCCGTTTTACACCGGCAAGCAGAAGATCGTTGACACCGGCGGTCGCGTCGACAAGTTCCGCAAAAAGTACGGAATGAGCTAAAACCTAAGGCCGTGCCGGGCATCGCCCGGTACCATCTTTCTGGTACTAAACTTTCGTATAACCACGACTCCGCATCGCGGAGCTCTCTGCTATGCTCGTCTGGTTCGAATACAGCGATCTACAGAGGAAAGTCATGAGCCAGGATGCATATCGGCTAATTAGCCCCAATGGTACCGAGTCCGAGCTGCCGGTCCGCAGCGGAACAACGGGCCCCGACGTGATCGACATCGGGAGCCTGTATAAGAATCACGGCGCATTTACGTACGACCCCGGCTTCGTTGCCACAGGCAGCTGCGAGTCTGACATCACCTTCATTGATGGTGAAAAAGGCATACTCATGTACCGCGGTTACCCGGTCGAGCAGCTGGCGGCGCACTCGAATTTTATGGAAGTGTGCTGGTTGCTGCTTAACGGCGACCTGCCTACGTCGGACGAACTCGCGACTTTTGAAGATACGATTCGTCGGCACACCATGCTCAATGAGGGCATGCTGAACTTCTTCAAAGGCTTCCGTTACGACGCCCACCCGATGGCGCAGCTGTCGGCCGTCGTTGGCTCGATGTCGGCCTACTACCATGCCGAGATGGATGCCTCGAACCCGATGCACCGGGACATCTTCGCTCACAGGATCATCGCCAAGTTGCCGACGATCGCGGCCGCGGCCTACAAGCTGAATACCGGTCAGCCGTTCATGTATCCGCGCAATGACCTCAACTACTGCGACAATCTGCTGCAGATGCTGTTTGCTGTGCCCGCTGAGCCCTACGAGATCAACCCGGTTGCCTCGGAAGCGCTCGACCTCCTGTTTATCCTCCATGCAGATCACGAGCAGAACTGCTCGACATCGACCGTGCGCATGGCCGGCAGCTCGGGCGCCAATCCGTATTCGGCGATCGCGGCCGGTATTTCCGCACTCTGGGGTCCGGCTCATGGCGGCGCCAACGAAGCTGTTCTGAACATGCTGGACAAGATCGGTGACGTCAGCCAGATCGGCAAATACGTTGAAAAGGCGAAAGACAAGGACGACCCCTTCCGTCTCATGGGATTCGGCCATCGCGTTTACAAGAACTTCGATCCGCGTGCGACGATTATTCGCGAGATGTGTCACAAGGTGCTCGATGCACTCGACAATGAAGACACGCCGTTGTTCGATCTCGCTCGGGAACTCGAGCAGGTCGCGCTCAACGATGATTACTTCAAAGAGAGAAATCTCTACCCGAATGTCGATTTCTACTCGGGCATCATCTACAAAGCGCTCGGCATTCCGACCTCGATGTTCACGGTCATGTTTGCACTCGGTCGTTCGGTCGGCTGGGTCGCGCACTGGCGCGAGATGATCTCGGATCCGA
>Ga0316195_10001308_pt1 | contig 11040 bp, 9 predicted proteins | sample Phised1_MG_FD_204937 | JGI IMG/M metagenome (GOLD analysis project Ga0316195, IMG submission 204937) | Coastal sediment microbial communities from Maine, United States - Phippsburg sediment 1 | ecosystem: Environmental > Aquatic > Marine > Coastal > Sediment | place: USA: Maine | collected... | reverse complement strand
AGCAGCGCCGCGCCCTGGCGGCGCACGACGGTGGCCACGGCATCGCCGCGTGCGCGCCCGTTGCGCAAGTGGGTGGTGTACTGCGCCACGCGCGACAGGCCATGCCCGCCCTGCCCTTGGGCTTCGGCCAGCACGAGGGCGCGCGCGGTGCTGGCGGCCATGGCCGGGCTGGCGCCGGCAGCGCGCAGGGCGGCGTCGATGCGTTCGGTGGCCTCGGCCAGGGACAGCTTCATGCCAGGACCTCCAGCAGCTTGTCGGCGATCAGCAGGCTGACGCGCTCGTTCGACTCGGCCGACACGCCGGCGATGTGCGGCGTCAGCAGCAGGTTCGGGCAGCCGTCGAAGTGCGGGGCCGCGGCCAGCGGTTCCGTGGCGAAGACGTCCAGCGCCGCGCCGCCCAGGTGGCCGCGCTTCAGCGCCGCGGCCAGGGCGGGCTCGTCGACGATGCCGCCGCGTGCCGTGTTGATCAGCACCGCGCCGCGCTTCATCGACGCGATGCGGGCGGCGTCGAACATGCCGCGCGTGCTGTCCACCAGGGGCACGTGCAGGCTGACGACGTCGGCCGTCTGGACGACTTCGGCCAGCCCGGCACAAGCCACGGCGCCGTCGGCGAAGGCCGGGTGGTCGCGGTCCATCAGGGCATCGAAGGCGATCACCTCCAGGCCCAGGCTGCGCGCCAGCCGGGCCGTGAGCTGGCCGATGGAGCCGAAGCCGATCAGCCCCAGGGTCTTGCCCGCCGCCTCGCGGCCGCTCGACAGCGTGGCGCGCGGCCAGCCGCCGGCGGCGACCTCGGCGGTCGACGCCCAGGCGCCACGCAACAGCACCAGCGCGGCGGTCACCACGTACTCGGCCACGCTCAGCGCGTTGGCGCCGGTGGCCGGGATGACCTGCATGCCCCGCGCCTGGCAGCCCGCCACGTCGATGTTGTCCAGGCCGACGCCCAGGCGGCCGACGACCTTGCAGCGCGCCAGCGCCGCCAGCAGGTCGCCGCGGACCTGCGTGCGGTTGCGCACCACCAGGGCGTCGGCCGCCGCGGCGGCAACTCGCAAGGCGCCGGGGTCGTCGACCAGCTTGGGGTCGTAGCTGACGTCGTGCGCCGCACGCAGGCGGTCGACGGCGCGCCCGTCCATGAATTCGCAGATCAGGATGTGCAAGGCAAGGTTTCCGTTCAGGGCAATGGCACCTGCAGTGCCAACTTGAAGAGCGTGTAGAGGCCGATCAGCACGGCCGCCGCGCCGGCGCCGACTCCCAGCGCCCGGCGCGGCGTCCAGCGGTCGTGTTGTGCCAGCAGCATCAGCAAGGTCATCGCCACCGCGCTGCTGGCCAGGAAACCCAGCGCCGGCAGCGCGTAGGCCCAGCCCAGCATCACCGCGGCCACGCCGGCGCGGCGCAGGTGGGAGCCCGCGGGGCCGGCGGCGCGGCGCGTGCGGCCGCTGGCCACCAGCACGATGTACAAGGCACTCAGCCCGACCAGGAAGGCGCCGATGGCGCGCGGGAACACGGCGCCGAGGTCGGAGAACTCGCGCGCGAAGTACAGGGCCGCCGCCCCCAGCGCCAGCATCAGCGCGCTGCCGGCGGCGCCCGGCAGGTCGGGCCGGCGAGCGGGTTCAGTCATGGGGCACTTCCTGCGGCACGCCGCGGCGCTTGATCCACCAGGGCCACAGCAGCCCCAGCAGGATGAAGGCCATGATGCCCTGGGAGATGGGCCGGCCGAGGAATTCGGCCCAGACGCTGCCCTTGGCACCGCCGATCAGGTGCCCCTGCACGAAACCGGCCTCGGCGATCGAACCCAGGATCAGCCCGAGCACGATCGGCGAGGCCGAGAAACCCAGCTGCCCCAGCACCCACGCGGCCACGCCCAGCACGACCATCTGCTGCACCTCGGCCGTGTTGTTGTGCACCGCGAAGCTGCCCAGCACCGTCAGCAAGGCCACCGACGGCACCAGGGCCGCCTTCGGGATGGCGACGATGGAGCGGAACGCGAAACGCCCGATCAGCAACCCCACCGGCAGCATGATCAGTGTCGCCAGGATCAGCCCCCAGACGAAGGTGTAGACGATCGGGCCCTGCTGCGTGAACAGCGTCGGCCCGGTGCGGATGCCCTGCACCAGCAGCGCGCCCAGGATGATGGCGTCCGGCGGCGTGCCCGGGATGCCGAGCACCAGCGTCGGGATGAAGCCGCCGCCGACGGTGGCGTTGTTGGCCGCCTCGGTGGCCAGCACGCCATCCGGCTCGCCGCGGCCGAAGTTGTCGCGCCGCGGCGACGTGCGCTTGGCCTCCGAGTACGACACCAGTGACGCGATCGACCCGCCGGCGCCTGGCAGGATGCCGATCACGGTGCCGATGACCGCGCTGCGCGCGAGGTTGAACTTGGCGCGCGCCAGGATGGCGGCGGCCTCGCGCAGGCGGAAGCCGGCCACCTGGTTGGCCGCCTCCAGGTGCCTCACCGGCGTGGCCACCAGCTCGATCAGCACCGGCACGCAGTACAGGCCGATCAGCGCCGACACGATGTCGATGCCGCCCAGCAGCGCCTTGAAGTCACCGACGTAGCGCACGTCGCCGCCGACCTCGGCCACGCCGATCATCGACAGCAGCAGGCCCAGGCAGCCGCCGATCAACCCACGCACGGTGCTGCCCTCGCCCAGCGACGCGATCAGCGTGAGGCCGAAGACGGCCAGCCAGAAGTACTCGACCGGGCCGAACTTGAGTGCCACCGCCGCCATCGGTGGCGCCAGCAGCAGCAGGAAGCCCGCGCCCACCAGGCCGCCGAAGACGCTGGCCAGGCACGCCAGCGTCAGCGCCAGGTCGCCGCGGCCGGCGCGCGCCATCGGATAGCCGTCGAAGGTGGTGGCGATCGCCGACGGCGTGCCCGGCGTGTTCAGCAGGATGGCGGCGTAGGCGCCGCCATAGATGGCGCCGGTGTAGATCGCGCCGAGCGCGATCAGCGCCGCCGCCGGCGCCATCGAGAACGTGAACGGCACCAGCACCGCCACCGCCATCGTCGCCGTCAGCCCCGGCAGTGCGCCGATCACGGTGCCCGCGACGACGCCGGCCAGCGCCAGCAGCAGGTTCAGCGGCGTCAGCGCCGCCAGCAGGTGGTCGAGGCTGCCCATGCGGCGGCGGCGATGCGGCGGCTACTTCTTGACGATGCCCATCTCCTTGGCCAGGCCCTCGTAGCGCGCCTTGATGTCGGCCATGAAGCCGGCCATCTTGTCCGGGCCGACGTTCAGCATCGCAAAGCCGCCGTCCTCCATCTTCTGGATGAAGCCCGGGTCGGCGTTGATCTTGGCCAGGATGCCGGCCAGCTGGGCCTGCACGTCGGCCGGCGTGCTCTTGGGCACCGCCACGCCGCGGTAGGCTCCGCCGACGAGGTCGTAGCCCAGCTCCTTGAAGGTCGGGCAGTTCGGCAACTTGGGATGGCGCTGCTCCATCGCTACCGCGATGCAGCGCACCTGGTCGCCGAGCTGGATCTGCACCGTGCTGTAGCCCCAGCTGCCGCTGACCTGCTTGCCCAGCAGCGCGGCGTTGGACTTGCCGGTGCCGCCGAAGGGCACGTAGGTCGTCTTGATGCCCGCCATCTTGTCGAACTGCTGCTGCGCCAGGTGGTTCGCCGAATTGGTGCCGGACCCCGACAGCGTCGTCGCGCCCGGCGCCTTCTTGGCCGCGTCGATGAAGTCCTTCAGCGTCTTGATCGGGCTGTCGGCGGTGACCAGCAAGGCGTCGGGCGTGTAGTGGAACCAGTAGACGGTGGTGATGTCGTCGGTCTGGTAGCCGACGTCCTTCTGCAGCGGCTGCAGCACGATGTGCGGCAGGTTGGTGCCCATCACGGTGTAGCCGTCGGCGGTCATGCCGTTGAGCTGCGACCAGCCGGCCGCACCGCCGGCGCCGGGCTTGTACTGGATCGCCACGCTCTGGCCGGTGAGCTGCTTGAACACCGGCTCCTGCAGCCGCGCCGAGATGTCGGACTCGCCGCCGGGCCCGAACGGGATGATGTAGTTCACCGTCTTGTCGGGGTAGCCAGCGGCCCCGGCCAAAGTGCCGGTGGCGGCGAGCAAGGCGGCGGCGGCCAGGCGGTTGAAATGGGTCATGCGTGTCTCCGGGGTCGTGGATCGAGGGAACGAGCGACCGACCATGCCTGAGTCGGCGCGCGCCGTCATCGGTTCAACCCCCGAGGCCGGCGCCGGCCACGCGTTCGGCGATCGCGCGGCCGACGTCGCTGGTGCCGGCGCTGCCGCCCAGGTCGGCCGTGCGCGGTGCGTGCGGGTCGGCCAGTGCGGCCTCGATCGCGCTCAGGACGGCGTCGTGCGCGTCGGTGTGGCCCAGGAAGTCCAGCATCAGCGCCACCGACCAGATCTGGCCGATCGGATTGGCGATGCCCTTGCCGGCGATGTCCGGCGCCGAGCCGTGCACGGGCTCGAACAGGCTCGGCCACTGGCGCGTCGGGTTCAGGTTGGCCGACGGCGCGATGCCGATCGTGCCGGTGCAGGCCGGGCCCAGGTCCGACAGGATGTCGCCGAACAGGTTGCTGGCCACGACGACATCGAAATGCTGGGGCCGCTGGACGAAGTGCGCGGCCAGGATGTCGATGTGGAACTGGTCCACCGCGATGTCGGGGAACTGCGCCTTCATGGCCGCCACGCGCTCGTCCCAGTAGGGCATCGTGATCGCGATGCCGTTGCTCTTGGTGGCCGACGTGAGCTTTCGGCGCGGGCGGCGCTGCGCCAGCTCGAACGCGAACTTCAGCACCCGGTCGACGCCGATGCGCGACATCACCGTCTGCTGCACCACGAACTCGCGCTCGGTGCCCTCGAACATGCGCCCGCCGACGCTGGAGTACTCGCCCTCGGTGTTCTCGCGCACGATCATCATGTCGATCGCGCCGGGCGCCAGCGGCTGCCCCTGGCGGTCCACCAGCGGGCTCCTCACGCCCGGCATCAGCCGGGCCGGGCGCAGGTTGACGTACTGGTCGAAGTCGCGCCGGAACTTGATCAGGCTGCCCCAGAGGGACACGTGGTCGGGCACCGAGGCCGGCCAGCCGACGGCGCCGTACAGGATCGCCGTGTGGCCGCCGATGCGGTCCTTCCAGTCGTCCGGCATCATCTGGCCGTGCGCCGCGAAGTAGTCGCAGCTGGCGAAATCGAACGGGTCGATCTCCAGCGTGATGCCGAAGCGCCGCGCCGCGGCGTCGAGCACGCGCAGGCCCTCGGGCATCACTTCCTTGCCGATGCCGTCGCCCGGCAGGACGGCGATGCGATGGGTCATCATGGGGTGGCTCCTTGAAACGACAGCCCGCATCATCGCAGGCCACGTGATGGCCGCCGCTCAGGCCCCGGCGCGCACGCCGTCGAGCCCATCGTGAGACGATGTCGGCATGGACCCATCGAACCGAAACCTGACCGCACGCAACTTCCCCAGCGCGCACGACGAGGCGCTGGCGCTCAAGCCGGACGCCCGCTACAGCGGGCCGGAAAGCAGCTACCGGCTCGCCTTTGCCGACAACGACTTCCTGCTGCGCGAGGACCTGCGGCCGGTGCGCATGCAGCTCGAGTTGCTGAAGCCCGAGCTGGTGCAGCAGGAGCAGGGCATCGAGTCGACGATCGTGATCTTCGGCAGCGCCCGCATCCCGGCCCCGGACGACGCGCAGCAGGCGCTCGCCGCGGCGCGTGCCGGCACCGACGCGGCCGCCCTGCGGCGCGCCGAAACGGCGCTGGCCATGAGCCGCTACTACGACGAGGCACGCCGGTTTGCGGGCCTGGTGACCACCGAGTCGCGCAGCCACGACACGCCGATCTACGTCGTCACCGGCGGCGGCCCCGGCATCATGGAGGCCGGCAACCGCGGCGCGCACGAGGTCGGCGGCAAGAGCGTCGGGCTCAACATCGTGCTGCCGCACGAGCAGGCGCCAAACCCCTACATCACGCCGGAGCTGTGCTTCCAGTTCCACTACTTCGCGCTGCGCAAGATGCACTTCCTGATGCGCAGCATCGCGCTGGTGTGCTTCCCGGGCGGCTTCGGCACGCTGGACGAGCTGTTCGAAGTGATGACGCTGCAGCAGACCGGCAAGGTGCGGCGCCGGCCCATCCTGCTGTTCGGCGAGGAATTCTGGACCGGGCTGCTGAACATGCAGCACCTGGTCGACGCCGGCATGATCGCGCCCGAGGACCTGGGCCTGTTCCAGTACGTCGAGACCGCCGAGCAGGCCTGGGCGGCGCTGGCCGCCCACTACGGCTTCGACGGCGGGGCCGCAGGCCAGGCGGCCGTGCCGGACCCGATGGCGTGACGCTGCGCCGCGTGGCAAGCTGAGCGCTCGCCGCCCGCGCGGCCGGCCAGGGGCCGGCGCAGCCCCCGCACCGAGGCGAACTCGACCTCCCAGAGCGCCCATCCCCCGTCCCGGAGCCATCGCCCAATGAACCCCTTCGCGAAACGACTGCAAGACCGTGCCGCCGGCACGCTGTTCGGCACCTGGCTGTCGTCGACGAGCGCGCTGTTCGCCGAAGCCGCCGGCTATGCCGGCTTCGACTGGGCCGTCGTCGACATGGAGCACGCGCCGATGGACATGGGCACGCTGGTGCAGTCGCTGCAGGCCACCCTGGGCTCGACGATGGTGCCGATCGTGCGCGTGCCCTGGAACGACAGCGTCACCGTCAAGCGCGTGCTCGACGCCGGCGCCGAGACGGTGCTGTTCCCCTTCGTGCAGGACGAGCACGAGGCGGCACGCGCCGTCGCCGCCACGCGCTACCCGCCACTGGGCGTGCGCGGCATGGCCGGCATGAACCGCGGCTCGCGCTTCGGCACCGCGCCCGACCATTTCACATCCGCCAACGACCGCATGGGCGTCATCGTGCAGCTCGAGACGCCGCAGGCGCTGGCGCGGCTGGAGGCGATCGCACAGGTGCCCGGCGTCGACGCGATCTTCATCGGCCCGGCGGACCTGTCGGGAACGATGGGCTGGCCCGGCCAGCTGGACCACCCCGACGTCGAGGCGGCGATGGTCGAGGCGGCGCGGCGCGCGCACGCGGTGGGCAGCCACGTCGGGACGGTGGTGGGCACGGTCGAGCGGGTGCAGCGCTTTCGCGACGCCGGCTACGACTACGTGGGGCTGGCGAGCGAACTGGGCCTGTTCATGCGGGCCGCGACCGACGCGCTGAAGGTCCTGCGCGCGGGAACCCCCGCCCAGCCAGGGCCGGCCGCAGCGGATCGCCCGCCCCGTCCTGGCCGACAATGACCGCATGAACCGACCCGTTTCCCTCATCGGCGCGCCGACCGACATCGGCGCCGGCATGCGCGGCGCCAGCATGGGTCCCGAGGCCTTGCGCGTGGCCGGCATCGCCGACGCGCTGCGGGGCCATGGCCAGGAGGTGCTGGACCAGGGCAACCTGTCCGGCCCGCCCAACCCATGGCTGCCACCGAGCGATGGCTACCGCCATCTCGACGAGGTCGTGGCCTGGAACCGGCTCGTGCACGACGCCGTGTACGCCGAGCTGGGCCTGGGCCGACTGCCCCTCCTGCTCGGCGGCGACCACTGCCTGGGCATCGGCTCGATCAGCGCCGTCGCGCGCCACTGCCGGGAGGCGGGCAAGAAGCTGCGCGTGCTGTGGCTGGACGCCCACGCCGACTTCAACACCAGCGTGCTCACGCCCAGCGGCAACCTCCACGGCATGCCGGTGGCCTGCCTGTGCGGGCACGGGCCGCAGCCGCTGATCGAGATCGGCGGCCTGGTGCCGGCGATCAACGCCAAGTCCGTGCGCCAGATCGGCATCCGCAGCGTCGACCCGGGCGAGAAGCGCTTCGTTCACGAGGCCGGCCTGGAGGTGTTCGACATGCGCTACATCGACGAGATGGGCATGCGCCACACGATGGAGCTGGCGCTGGCGACGATGGACGCGCGCACGCACCTGCACGTCAGCTTCGACGTCGACTTCCTGGACCCGGAGATCGCACCCGGCGTCGGCACCACCATCCCCGGCGGGCCGACCTACCGCGAGGCCCAGCTGTGCATGGAGATGATCGCCGACAGCGGTCGCCTGGCCAGCCTGGACGTGATGGAGCTGAACCCCGCGCTGGACGTGCGCAACAAGACGGCGGTGCTGGCGGTCGACCTGATCGAGAGCCTGTTCGGCAAGAGCACGCTGATGCGCGGGCCGGCCTGACCCTGCGCGCTGGAGACCCGCGATGCCCGCGGCCCGCATCCTGTCCGGCCGGCCCGGCCTGCGCCTTGGGGTGGTGGCGGTCTGGGCGGCGCTTGCCGCCGGCTGCACGACGCCGGCGCCGGCCCCGCCGCCCGCCGGCACCGGCGACACCGCCTGCCGAGCGCCCACCGACCACGGCGGCGTCGTGGTCGGTTCCGGCGTGCCGGGCGACCCGTCCTTGCCCGAACCCTCGTCGGGCTACCGGCTCGGCCGCCAGCCGGCGCACGCGCGCACCTACATGGTCGTCACCGCCCACGCGCTGGCCAGCCGGGCCGGCTGCGAGGTGCTGCGCGACGGCGGCAGCGCCGCCGACGCCGCGGTGGCGGTGCAGGTGGTGCTGGGGCTGGTGGAGCCGCAGTCGTCGGGCCTGGGCGGCGGCAGCTTCATCGTGCACTACGACGCCGCCACGCGCCGGGTGCAGACCTACGACGGCCGTGAGACCGCGCCCGCCGCCGCGGGCGAGAACGACCTGCGCTGGATCGGCCCCGACGACCGGCGCGCCCCGCAGCCGGACCCGCGCGACAGCGGGCGCAGCATCGGCACGCCAGGCACCGTGGCGGCGCTGGGCCTGCTGCACCGGCAGCACGGCCGGTCGTCCTGGGCCGGGCTGTTCGGTGCCGGCATCAAGCTGGCCGATGAAGGCTTCCCGATCGGCGCCCGCACCGCGGCTGCGATCGCCACGGAGCGACCCCAGTTGCTGCGCGACCCCGACGCAGCGGCCTACTTCCTGCACCCGGACGGCAGCCCGAAGTTGCTCGGCGAAGTGCTGCGCAATCCGGACTACGCCGCCACGCTGCGCGCCCTGGCCGGCGGCGGCCCGGCCGCCTTCTATCGCGGCGCCGTGGCGGCCGACATCGTGGCCGAGATCGGGCGCCGCGAAGGCGGTCCGCTGGCGCCGGGCCCGATCACACCCGGCAAGACCACGCTGGCCGACCTGCACGACTACGCCGCCGTCGAGCGCCCGCCCGTGTGCATCGACTACCGCGCCTGGCGGGTCTGCGGCATGGGGCCGCCTTCGTCGGGCGGCATCGCGGTGGCACAGACGCTGGGCATGCTGGAGACCTTCGATCTGCCCGCGCTGGCGCCGGCAGCGCCGGACAGGGAAGGCGGCCGCCCCGGCGTGTCGGCCGTGCACCTGGTCAGCGAGGCCGAACGCCTGGCCTTTGCCGATCGCGACCGCTACCTGGCCGACACCGACTTCGTGCCGCTGCCGGGCGACGGCGCGGCCTCGATGCTCGACAAGGCCTACCTGCGGCGGCGCGCCGCGCTGATCCGCCGCGACGCCAGCATGGGCACGGCACAGCCCGGCGTGTTCGCGGGCGCGGCGCCGGGTGGGCGCAACACGCGCGAAGACCAGGGCACCTCGCAGGTGTCGATCGTCGACGCGCAGGGCAACGCCGTCAGCATGACGACCTCCATCGAGCGCAGCATGGGCGCGCACCGGCTGGTGCGCGGCTTCCTGCTCAACAACCAGCTGACCGACTTCTCGTTTGCACCCGCGGACGACGCCGGACCGATCGCCAACCGGGTGCAGCCGCGCAAGCGGCCGCGCAGTTCGATGGCGCCGACGCTGGTATTCCGGCGCGGCACCGGCGGCGCGCCGGACGAGCTGGTGATGGTGACCGGCTCGGCCGGTGGCGCGGCCATCATCCAGTACGTCGTCAAGACGCTGGTCGGCGTGCTCGACTGGGGGCTGGACGCGCAGCAGAGCAGCGCGCTGGTGAACTTCGGCGCCGGCAACCGGCCGGTCACGACGGTCGGTGGCGCCCACCCGTACGTCGACACGCGCGACGGCGGCGATGGCGACGCGCTGGTGCAGGGGCTGCGCGCACTGGGCCACGAGGTCACGATCGCCGCACAGCCCAGCGGCGGCATCACGGTCTTGCGCGTCGACGGCCCGGCACGCTGGCAAGGCGGCGCCGACCCGCGGCGCGAGGGGCTTGCGCTGGGGGACTGAAGGCCTACGGCCGCAGCGAGGATGTCGCCTGCAGGCGGCCGACCTCGATGCCGTTCCAGTTGTGCAGCGGCAGGTCGCTCAGCGTGCGCAGCAGCCCGCCGGCCTCCCCGTCGGGCTGCAGCAGCGATTGCAGCAGCGCCGCCATCGCGACCTCGGCGGCGCGCGCGGTGTTGCCGTCGTCCACCTTCAGCGCCAGCCCCAGGCCCAGCGTGGGCAGGGCGGCGCAGTAGACGCCCTCGGCGCCGACCTTGCAGCACACCTGCTCGCCCAGGGCCTGCATCACGCGGGTGTCGAAGCGCCCGCTGCCGGCCACCATGAAGGGTGCGCGCGCCACCGCCTGGCGCAGCCGGCGGGCCGCCGCCGCGTGTTCCGGCGCCAGCCCCTGCCCGCTGGCCACGCGCGCAAAGCCCAGCGCCAGCGCGCGCAGCGGGATCGCGTGAGTCGGGATCGAGCAGCCGTCGGTGCCGCACGCAGCACGCTCCAGGTCGTGGCCGGTGACGGCCTGCACCGCGGCCGTCACCTCGCGCATCACCGGATGCCCCGGCCGCACATAGCCGCGCACGAAGCCCGCCGGGTCGCCGCCGGCCATCGCGCAGCCCAGGCAGACGAAACCGGCGTGCTTGCCCGAGCAGTTGTTGTGCAGCGCCGTGGCGGTGCCGCCCTCGGCCACCAGCGCGCGCAGCACCGACTCGTCGCGCGGCCAGTGCGTGCCGCACTCCAGCGCCGACGCGTCCAGCCCGGCCCGCGCCAGCATCCCCGCTGCGGTGGCCACGTGCGCCGGCTCGCCGTTGTGCGAGGCGCAGGCCAGCGCCAGCGCGGCGTCGTCCAGCCCGAACCGGTCGGCGGCGCCGCTGGCCACCAGCGGCAGCGCCTGCAGCAGCTTGACGGCCGAGCG
>Ga0316195_10001307_pt1 | contig 11048 bp, 9 predicted proteins | sample Phised1_MG_FD_204937 | JGI IMG/M metagenome (GOLD analysis project Ga0316195, IMG submission 204937) | Coastal sediment microbial communities from Maine, United States - Phippsburg sediment 1 | ecosystem: Environmental > Aquatic > Marine > Coastal > Sediment | place: USA: Maine | collected... | reverse complement strand
TGGCCGCGGCGAGGCGGTGGCGATCGACCAGTGGCGGCCGCAGGGCAAGGGGCTGGTGGCGCACATCGTCGGTTGCGACGACCGCGACGCGGCCATGCTGCTGGGCGGCAGGGAGCTGGTGTGCGACGCCGCCCGCCTGCCGGCGCTGGGCGATCGGGAGTATTACTGGGCTGAGCTCGAAGGTCTGGAGGTCTGCGTCAGGCAGGGCGAGCGCGAACAACTGCTAGGCGCTATCGATCATCTGCTGAGCACCGGCGCCAACGACGTCATGGTGGTGCGACCCATCGAGGGCAGCATCGATCGGCGCGAGCGCCTGATCCCCTGGATGCTCGACCGCTACGTGCTGGAGGTCGACCGGGCGCGCGGGCGCGTGCTGGTCGACTGGGACCCCGATTTTTAACGGCACGCCGCCGCGGCCTGAAGCGTCGACATGAAGATCACCGCGATCACCCTGTTTCCGGCCATGTTCGACGCCGTGGCGAAGTTCGGGGTCAGCGGGCGGGCCATCGCCGGCGGCCTGGTGGATCTGCAGCTGATCAATCCCCGGGATTTCACCACCGACCGGCATCGCACGGTGGACGACCGCCCCTACGGCGGCGGGCCGGGCATGCTGATGAAGGTGGCCCCGCTCAGGGCTGCGCTGGGCGCGGCGACCGCGCCACGGCACGTGGTGTATCTGTCGCCGCAGGGCGCGCCGCTCGATCAGGCCGGGCTGCGGCGGCTCGGCCGCTGTGAGCACCTGGTGCTGTTGTGCGGCCGCTACGAGGGCGTCGACGAGCGCCTGGTGGCGACCGAGGTCGACGAGGAGCTCAGCCTGGGCGATTTCGTGCTCAGCGGCGGCGAGCTGGCGGCGATGGCCGTGATCGATGGCATCGTGCGCCTGCTGCCCGGGGCCCTGGGGCACGCGCAGTCAGCACACGAGGATTCTTTTACCGCGGGCCTGCTGGACTGTCCGCACTATACCCGGCCGGAATCTCTGGACGGGCTGGAAGTACCGGCGGTGCTGCTCAGCGGCGACCACGAGCGCATCCGGCGCTGGCGGCTCAAACAGAGCCTGGGTCGCACCTGGCAGCGCCGTCCGGAGTTGCTGCAGCGGCTCGCCCTCGGTGACGAGGAGCGGGCGCTGCTGGCGGAGTTTATCCGCGAGCTGGCCGATGATGATGGCGCAGGCCGATCATCCTCTCGTTCCAGTGCTTCTTAACCCACAGCGGCAGCCGCGTCCGGCGTCGCGAAGATGACCGACAAGATCAAGGAGCAAAACCATGAGCAGTAAGAACCCGATCATTCAGCAGATCGAAGCGGAGCAGATGGCCAAGGCGATTCCGTCCTTCGGCCCGGGCGACACCGTGATCGTGCAGGTGAAAGTCAAGGAAGGCAACCGCGAGCGGCTGCAGGCCTACGAGGGCGTCGTTATCGCCAAGCGCAACCGCGGCCTCAATTCCGCCTTCACCGTCCGCAAGATCTCGCACGGCGTCGGCGTCGAGCGCACCTTCCAGACCTACAGCCCCCAGGTGGACAGCATCACCGTCAGGACGCGCGGAGCGGTGCGTCGGGCCAAGCTCTACTACCTGCGCGGACTCACCGGCAAGGCCAGCCGCATCAAGGAAAAGCTCAACTAGGCCACTGTCGACAAGGGTGGCGCTGCCACCCTTTTGTTATCGGATTCATGGCCGAGTCAGCGACTGTCCTGCAAACCTACCTCGAGAGCCTGTGGGGCGAGCGCGGTCTGGCCGGCAATACGCTGGCGGCCTACCGGCGCGACCTGATGCAGTTCCAGCAGTGGCTGGGCGGGCGCGAGCGACCGCTCACCGCCTGCGAGCGGGGCGACATCGAGGGCTATCTGGCGGAGCGCATGCAGGCCGGGCTGTCAGCCCGTTCCAGTGCGCGGCTGCTGTCCTGTCTGCGCGGCTTCTACCGCTATCTGCTGCGGGAGGGCCACATCGGCCGCGATCCCACCCTCGAGATCGAGGGCCCCAGACTCGGCATGGCGCTGCCCGGGACGCTCAGCGAAGACGACGTCGAGCGCCTGCTGGACGCGCCCGATACCGGCGACGTGCTCGGGCTGCGCGACCGCGCCATGCTGGAGCTGCTCTATGCCTGCGGGCTGCGGGTGACCGAGCTGGTGACGCTGGAGCTGTCGCAGGTGAACCTCAACCAGGGCGTGCTGCGCATCATGGGCAAGGGCTCCCGCGAGCGCCTGGTGCCGATGGGCGAGGTGGCGCGCCAGTGGCTGGAGCGCTACTGTGCCGAGGCGCGCGGTGCCCTGCTGCAGCGCTCGTCGGACGTGCTGTTTCCCTCGCGGCGGGGTCGCGTCATGACCCGCCAGACCTTCTGGCATCGCGTCAAGCTGCATGCGCGCGAGGCCGGGATCCGCGTGGAGCTGTCGCCCCACACCCTGCGCCATGCCTTCGCCACGCATCTGGTCAATCATGGCGCTGACCTGCGCGTGGTGCAGCTGCTGCTCGGTCACAGCGACCTGTCCACCACCCAGATCTACACCCATGTCGCGCGCGCCCGGCTGCAGGAGCTGCATGCCCGCCACCACCCGCGGGGTTGACCCTGATGGTGCGTTTAGGTGAGCATAGCCGCGGCGCGATCGACTAAACTCAATGATCGTTCAATAGAAGCCAGAAGAGAGCCGTTATGAAGAAGCGAATTACGCGCCTGCAGGGCATGGTCGCGCTGCTGTGTTTCCTGTCCCTCGGCGCCCACGCCGCCGACCTCGGCCGCGTCGAGCGGCAGATCAAAGCCCGCTTTCAGCAAGCCATGGCGGGCTTCCAGGTGGCGTCGGTCAAGCCCAGCCCCATCGCCGGTCTGTACGAAGTGCAGATGCTCAACGGGCCGCTGCTGTTTGCCACGGCGACCGGCGACTATTTCTTCAGCGGCGACCTGTTCAGCACGGCCGACGGCAAGCTGGAGAACATCACCGAGCTGACCCGCAAGCAGCAGCGGGTCGCGCAGCTCGAAGCCTTCCCGCCGGAGCAGCTGATCGTGTTCAGCCCCAAGCAGAAGGTCAAGCACTGGGTGGCGGTCTTCACCGACCCCCAGTGCGGCTACTGCCGCAAGTTCCATTCACAGGTGGGGCAGCTCAACGACATGGGCATCGAGGTGCGCTACTTCTCGTTCCCCATCTTCAACGGCTCGCGCGAGAATATGGTCAGCGCGCTGTGCTCGGACGACCCTCGCGCGGCACTGACCACGCTCAAGAGCGGCGGCACGATACCCGCCAAGACCTGCGACACGCAGACCATCGACGCGCAGTTCGAGCTGGCCCGCCAGTTCGGCCTGAGCGGTACCCCCGGCATCGTGCTCGAGGACGGCACCCTGCTGAAGGGCTACGTCGAGCCTGCCCAGCTGGCCGAGCAGCTGGGCATGTAGGGCCCGTCCGCGCAGCGGGCCGCCGCGCCCGCCGCGCCTGCCGTTGCCGGGCTTTGCCTCTGCTGCCAGGGCAGGCCTGCCCCGTCGGTTGTCGCCAGCCAGTCTGGTAATGGCCGCGCTTTTCGGTGAAAATACCGCCCCTTTCCACCCCAGTCCAGTGACGCCGCACGCACCCTGCAGCCCGCGCCGATCCTGCGCTTCGCCTCCCGTCCGGGTGGTCATGGCGCTGTGCCGGCAGGGGATGGCGCCAGGTTTCAGTCGAAGAGGTTGATCCAGTGAATACAGTCAAGATCGGGATATGCGGGCTGGGTACGGTCGGTGGCGGCACCCTGCGGGTGCTGGAGCGCAACGCCGACATCATCCGCGCCCGCGCCGGTCAGGCCATCGAGGTGGTCCAGATCGGCACGCGGCGGGACAATCCGGCATATCCCACCGGCAGTATTCCGGTCACGCGCGACGTGTTCGAGGTCGCCGACAATCCCGCCGTCGACATCGTCGTCGAGACCATCGGCGGCACCACGGTGGCGCGCGAACTGATCCTGCGGGCCCTGGACAACGGCAAGCACGTGGTCACGGCCAACAAGGCGCTGATCGCCGAGCACGGCAACGCGATCTTCCAGCGCGCCCGCGAGCGGGGCGTCAGCGTGGCGTTCGAGGCGGCGGTCGCCGGCGGCATCCCCATCATCAAGGCCATCCGCGAGGGGCTCAGCGCCAACCGCATCGAGTGGCTGGCCGGCATCATCAACGGCACCGGCAACTATATCCTCACCGAGATGCGCGACACCGGCCGACCCTTCGCCGAGGCGCTCAAGGACGCCCAGGCGCTGGGCTACGCCGAGGCCGACCCGACCTTCGACGTGGAGGGCATCGACGCGGCGCACAAGCTGGTCATCCTGGCGTCGATCTCGTTCGGCATTCCGCTGCAGTTCGACAAGGTCTATACCGAGGGCATCAGCGCGCTGGAGCTCAAGGACGTGCGTTATGCCGAGGAGCTGGGCTACCGCATCAAACACCTGGGCATCGCCCGGCGCACGCCGCAGGGCATCGAGCTGCGCGTGCACCCGACCCTGGTGCCGCAGGAGCGGCTGCTCGCCAATGTCAACGGCGTGATGAATGCCGTGATGGTGGACGGCGACGCCATGGGCCCCACGCTGTACTACGGCGCCGGCGCCGGCAGCGAGCCCACCGCGTCGGCGGTGGTGGCCGACATCATCGACGTCAGCCGCACCCTGCAGTCGGCGCCATGCAGCCGCGTGCCCTATCTGGCCTTCAACGACGACCACCTGTCCGATGAGCGCATCCTGCCGATCGAGGCCATCGAGACCTCGTTCTATCTGCGCATGGAGGCCATCGACAAGCCGGGGGTGCTGTCGCGCATCGCCACTATCCTGAGCGACGCCGGCATCAGCATCGAAGCCCTGATTCAGAAGGCGCCGCGCCCGGGCGTGGCGACGGTGCCCCTCATCCTGCTGACCAACCGCGTGCGCGAGGGCCTGCTGGCCGAGGCGGTGACACGCATCGAGGCCCTGGGCAGCGTGCAGGGGCGGGTCGTGCGCCTGCGCATGGAATCACTGGACGGTTAGAGGAGCGCTCCATGCACTACATCAGTACGCGCGGCAAGGCGCCGGCGCTGGGATTCGAGGACGTCCTGCTCACCGGGCTGGCCAGCGACGGTGGCCTCTACGTGCCGGCGGCGCTGCCGCGCTACAGCGCCGACGAGATCGCCGCCTGGCGCGGGCTGTCCTACCCGGAGCTGGCCCTGCGCATCATCGAGCCGTTCGTGGGCGGCGCCGTACCGGCGGGTGACCTCAAGGCGATCATCGACGCCAGCTACGCGGGCTTCCGCCACGAGGCCGTCGCGCCGCTGGTCCAGCTCGGCCACAACGAGTGGGTGCTGGAGCTGTTCCACGGGCCGACGCTGGCGTTCAAGGACTTCGCCCTGCAGCTGCTCGGCCGCCTGTTCGACTACGTGCTGCAGCGGCGCCGGCAGCGGGTGGTGATCATGGGGGCCACCTCGGGCGACACCGGCTCGGCGGCCATCGAGGGCTGCCGCCACTGCGAGCTGGTCGATATCTTCATCCTGCACCCGCATGAGCGGGTGTCCGAGGTGCAGCGCCGCCAGATGACCACGGTGCCGGGCTCGAATATCCACAATATCGCCCTGCAGGGCAATTTCGACGACTGCCAGGCGCTGGTCAAGCGCAGCTTCGCCGACCAGCGCTTTCTGCCGGCGGGGCGGCAGCTGGTGGCGGTCAACTCCATCAACTGGGCGCGCATCATGGCCCAGATCGTATACTATTTTTACGCCGCGCTGGCCCTGGGCGCGCCGCAGCGGCCGGTGTCGTTCTCGGTGCCCACCGGCAACTTCGGCGACATCTACGCCGGCTGGCTCGCGAAGGGCATGGGGCTGCCCATCGATCAGCTGATCATCGCCACCAACCGCAACGACATCCTGCACCGCTTCATGGCCGGCAACGCCTACGAGCGCCGGCAGCTCGAGCACACCTTGTCGCCCAGCATGGATATCATGATCTCCAGCAACTTCGAGCGGGCGCTGTTCGACCTCTACGGGCGCGACGGGGCGGCGATCGCCGGGCTGATGGAGCGCTTCAACCGCGGGCCGGTGGCGGTGCCGGCCGCGGTGTTCGAGGCTGCGCGCGAGGTCTTCGACAGCCACGCGGTGGACGACGCCGCGACGGTCGAGACCATCCGCCAGGTGTTCGAGGCGTCGGAATACCTGCTGGATCCCCATTCCGCGATCGGCCTGCAGGCCGCCCGCCAGTGCCGCCGCGACCGCGCCGTACCCATGATCACCCTGGCCACGGCCCACCCGGCGAAATTTCCGGAGGCGGTGCTGCGCGCCGGTCAGGCGCGCGAGCCGGCCCTGCCGCACTACCTGGCCGACCTCTACCAGCGTGAGGAACGCTACCAGGTGCTGCCCGACGACCTCGCGGCGGTACAGGCCTTCATCGCCCGTCACGTGAGCCAATGAACGCGGCGGCGCTGCGGGGCGCGCGCGCGTGAGCACCTTGATCGTCAGGCGCGAAGGGCCGTCGTGGCCGGGGGAAGCCAGCGACGCCGAGGCGCTGCTGGCCTGCCTGTACCGCGCGCGCGGCGCGCGCTGGCCGGACGAGGGCCGCTATCCGCTCAGCGGACTGCTGCCGCCGACGTCCATGCTGGGGCTGGCCGAGGCGGCGGCGCTGCTGTGTGACGCGCTCGAGGCCGGGCGCTCGATCCTGGTGGTCGGCGACTTCGACGTCGACGGTGCCACCAGCACCGTGCTGGCGCTGGAGGCGCTGCGCGCCATGGGCCACAGCCGCGTCGATTTTCTGGTGCCCAATCGCTTCGAGTACGGCTACGGGCTCTCGCCCGAGATCGTCGCCGAAGCCGGCGCCCGCGGCGCCGAGCTCATCATCACCGTGGACAACGGCATCTCCAGTATCGACGGCGTGGCGGCGGCCAACGCCGCGGGCATCGACGTGCTGGTGACGGACCATCACCTGCCCGGGGACCAGCTGCCGGCGGCTGCGGCCATCGTCAACCCCAATCAGAGCGGCTGCGGCTTTCCCAGCAAGGCCCTGGCCGGCGTGGGCGTGATCTTCTACGTCATGACCGCGCTGCGCAGCGCCCTGCGCACGCGTGGCTGGTTCGAGCGGCGCGGGCTGGCCGAACCCAATATGGCGTCCCTGCTGGACCTGGTGGCCCTGGGCACCGTGGCGGACGTGGTGCCGCTGGACTACAACAACCGCATCTTCGTGCACCAGGGCCTGCAGCGCATCCGCAGCGGCCGCTCGCGGCCGGGGCTGTGCGCCCTGCTCAAGGTGGCGGACCGGCGCGTCGGCGACGCGGTGGCCTCCGACCTGGGCTTTGCCGTCGGCCCGCGCCTCAACGCGGCCGGCAGGCTGGACGACATGACGCACGGCATCCTCTGCCTGCTGGCGAAGACGCCGGCGGAGGCCGACTGGCTCGCGCAGGAGCTCGATGGGCTCAACCGGGAACGGCGCGAGATCGAGCAGGGCATGCAGCAGGAGGCGATCGCCGTGGTCGAGCGCCTCGATCTCTCCGGCAGGGCGCTGCCGGTCGGGCTGTGCCTCTACGAGCCGGGCTGGCACCAGGGCGTGGTCGGCATTCTGGCGGCGCGCATCCGCGAGCGCTATCACCGCCCGGTCATCGCCTTTGCCGACGCCGGCGCGGGCCTGATCAAGGGCTCGGCGCGCTCCATCCCGGGCCTGCACATCCGCGACGCCCTGGATGCCGTCGCCGCCCGCCACCCCGGGCTGCTGCACAAGTTCGGCGGCCACGCCATGGCGGCCGGCATGGAGCTCGGCAGGGCCGACTTCGAGCGCTTTGCCGCCGCCTTCGACGCCGTGGTCGCCGCGCAGCTGGCCGACACCCAGCTGCGCGGCGAGGTGCTCAGCGACGGCGCGCTCGCGCCGCGGCAGCTCGGGCTGGAACTGGCGCAGCGGCTGCGCGAGGGCGGACCCTGGGGTCAGCACTTTCCCGAGCCGGTGTTCGACGGCGAGTTCGCCCTGCTCGAACAGCGCCTGGTGGGGGGCAAACACCTCAAGCTCAAGCTGGCGCCGGCGGTGGACCCGCAGCAGACGCTGGACGCCATCTGGTTCAACATCGACCCCGCCGTCTGGCCGCGGCCCGACGTGTCCCGGGCCCAGGTCGCCTACCGCCTGGACGTCAACGAGTTCCGCGGCTTCATCAACCTGCAGCTCATGGTGGAGCAGATCAACCCGCTGTAGCCCGCGCGCTCATTGCCTGGGCGCGGCGAGCCCGGCCAGCAATTCGGCATACCGCCTGGCGTGGCTGGCGATGCTGCGGTCTTGCGACTCAGCCGCGATCTGCAGCAGTGCCGGGTGATAGTGCATGTCGCCGGAGTTGGCCAGCGCCTTCATCAGCCAGTTGACCGCGTCGACCTGAACGTCATTATCCAGGTCGCGGGCCTGGTTGTGCTGCAGACTCTGCAGGGTGACCTCCAGCAACCTGCGGTGGTGCAGGTAGCGGGCATAGACGTTTTTGGCGCCGACCCTGATCAGCTCGGGGTCCTCGGCCATCAGCAGGTTGTAGGTGCGCAGCTCGTCGAGGCGCCACGGCCCGGGCTGATCCACGCCGGCGAGGATGACCGGGTTCCAGGCGGCGTGCTGATCCAGCATCGTCAGCGCCTCCCTGCTGTACTTGGCGAGCCGGTAGGCCTTGGTGTCACGGGCGACGGTCTCCAGCGTGGCGCGGTATTTGTCGTTGCCGGACAGGCCCAGGGCCTTGGCCAGGTGGGACAGCTCGCCGGTGCGGCCCGGGCTCGGCGAGGCGTAGTCGCGCAGCAGCTCGGCCTCGACGGGGTCAAACACCGCAGGGTCGGAGATGCCCGACCAGGTGAGGTTCTGCATGGCGTTGAACTTGACCTCGAAGAGCTCACCGCTGAACGCCTCGCGGTAGTTGCTGATCTCGGTCTGCAGCTCGCCGCTGGCCGGCTCCAGCACGGGGACCGGTGCCCCGGCGGCGACCGCTGCCGGCACCGCGCCCTGGGGGTCGATATCGCGCGGCAGGGTACTCATTGCGGCGGTGGCGATGCTGGCATCCAGCGACCCCGCGCGGCTGTCCGTCCATAGCACATCGCCCGTGACACCGTCGATCAGGGCCGCCTCGATCTGGGCGCCGGAGGTGTTGTGCACCAGTAGCCCCTGTCCCATGGTCAGTATGGCGAAGGCGACGCTGCTGGCGACGTCACGCGTGACCATGCCTTCGGATTTCCTGAAGCCGGCATAGCGCAGCAGCAGCACCGCGTCGGCGTCGGTCCTGGCCGACACTGCGTTGACGGCGCTGCCGACGGAGGCGTTGAAGGCCCGCTTCTGCGCCGCCGACAGCTCACGCCCGGCGCGCAGTTCCTGCCGCGCCATGTCGAAAGCGTCCCTGACCTGCGTGATCGTGAACGCGAAGTCCTCGTCCTCGGCGATGGCCTTGGCGAAATCGAACTCGACCACCTCGTAGCCGGCCACCCGCAGATCCCGGCGCGCCAGATTGAGGATGCCCTGGCGGGTGCTGTGCTCCAGCGAGGCGATGCGCTCGTTGTCGCCGGAGACCTTGATCAGTGCGATGGAGACCTCCGGCGGGGCGATGACGACCCGCTCCACCTTCAGCAGGTGGCTTTCGAGGTCCTCGTGCTCGCGTGTGGTGGTCGTTTGCAGTGAGCTGCAGCCGGTCAGCCATGCCGCTGTAGCGGCGATGGTCAGCAGTGTGCGTCGTTTCATGGCGTTGTTCCTGACAGGTTGTTGAGCAGGCGCTGTATATAGCGCGCGTCGTCGGGTGGCGCAGGCTGGTCGAGGTAGCGCGACAGGTGCGGCCGCGCCTCGGCATCGCGTCCCCTGGCGTGCAGCGCCAGGCCCAGCCCGCGATGTGCGACCAGCAGGTCCGGGTCCAACGCCAGGGCCTGGCGGTAGCTGGCGATGGCCTCATCGTAGTGCGCGGGGACCTGGGCGCTCAGCGCCGCCTCGTAGCGGTCGGAAACACGGCCGTGCGCGATCAGGGAGCGCTCCCGGGCCGCTTCGCGCGGGTGATCGGCCATAGCGCGCGAGGCCTCACCGCGGTAGTAGGCACCGAGCGCCGGGTTGCTCAGCAGCGGCTCGCCGCGTTCGAGCGTGTCCAGCGCCATGGCCGGCAGGCGGGCCTGCAGCCGCAGCTGGATGCTGAGCTCCAGCAGCTGGCTGCGCAGCGGCGCGTAGGCGCTGCTGTTGACCGTGCCCTGTCCCACGGCCCCGGCGTAGTCGCGGTCGACCGCGGCGCGCAGGTAGGCGACGCGACGCCATTGCTCCGGGTGGCTGCTGAATATCGAGCCCTTGTCCATGGCATATTCCGGCAGTTCCGCCATCAGCGCGTAGGCGTTCGCGAATTCCGAGACCTCATAGCCGGCGGCCGCAAACAGGCGCAGCCCGGCCAGGTCCGCCGCCTCTTCCTGCTCGCGGCTGTAGCCGGCGAGCGTGGCCTGGGCACCGACATTGGCCAGCCCCAGCAGCAGGATGTCGGCGATATTGGCCGCGGTGATGGTGTCCTTCGCGCGGGCGTGCTCTTGCAGGGAATCCTCTGACCATACGTGGTTGATCTCGTGGGCGATGATGGCGGCCAGCTGGGCCTCGTTCTCCAGGGTCGCGATCAGGCCACTGTTGAGGTAGATGTTGCCGTTGGGCAGTGCCATGGCGTTGACCATGGGGTTCTTCAGCACGTAGGGCCTGATGGGGGGATTGTCCGCCGACGCCGCCGCAGTGAGCCGGCTGACCACGCTGCCGACCTCGGCATTGACGGCGGGGTCGCGCAGGAGCAGCCCGCGGCGCCTAAGGGTCTGGTGCAGCGCATCGGCCGCTGCCTCAATGCGCAGCCGTGGGCCGTCGTCGGCAGGGAGACTGCCCCGGTCGTCCGGTGTCGCCGGCGCCGGAGCGCTGCAGGCACCGATCGCCAGCAGCGCGGCGACCAGCGCCGCGATGGGCATCGGGCAGGGGCTTGGCATGGGGTGTCACCTCTCTGGCAGCTGGCGGGCGATAGGCGGACAGCAACGCCCCGCAGGGCGGCAGGCACTGCCGGACCCGAACCGGGCTCCCTGCGCGGCCAGCCGACGGCGTGGTCGGGCGAGGCGGGGCTGGTGGCAATGGGACCGTATTGTTTCACGGCTCTGC
>Ga0316195_10001305_pt1 | contig 11051 bp, 7 predicted proteins | sample Phised1_MG_FD_204937 | JGI IMG/M metagenome (GOLD analysis project Ga0316195, IMG submission 204937) | Coastal sediment microbial communities from Maine, United States - Phippsburg sediment 1 | ecosystem: Environmental > Aquatic > Marine > Coastal > Sediment | place: USA: Maine | collected... | reverse complement strand
GCCCAGTTATTGCTGCCGGGCAATAGCGGTTCGCCGTCAGTGTCGACAACCGATCTCACTCTGGCGCTGACGGTCCCGTTCAGGTTGTATGTTCCCGCATCGGGAATTGAAATGTCCCGGCGCGGGCCACCGAGGAGCGGTGCGTCCCAGGTAGTACCTTCCGGGTAGAGCCAGTCAAAAACTTCCTGTGGCAGGACCCGGTGCGCAAGTCCTCGGCGGATGTCGCGACTGGCCCGTTCGTCATTGAGTTCCATATACATGGTGTAGACGACGAGCATGGAATCAGCCGTCTCCCAGGGCCGCGGCTCTGTGCCGATCAGGAAGTATTCGAATGGCTTGGCGCCGAGGCTCGTCAACCCGGCATTAACGCCATCCGTGTAAGCCTGAATGATCTCGTTTTCGGTTTCCGGCAAGCCGGCAATGATCGAGTTGGCGCGTTCGCGAAACCGATGGAACCGGTGCCTGCGGTCGACATCCAGCGCAGCCGCGCCGAACAGCTCGGATAGTTCGCCCGCTGCGTTGCGCCGCGTCAGATCCATCTGGAAAAATCGATCCTGCGCATGCACGAAGCCCGTCGCATAGGCAAGGTCCAGCCGATTGTCCGCCGTTATCACCGGGATGCCGTGCGCATCGCGCTGAATACTTACATCGGCCGACAACCCACGGGTAACGATGTCGCCGTCCAGCTGCGGCAGGCTCCTGGTCAGGACCGAATAGACGAGCACGGCTGCAATTAGAGCAAGACTCGCCGCAGTTGCCGCAAAGCCAATCAGGATTCGCTTCATAGTTTCATTCTTGCGACGTTTCGTCTAATTCGACGCGGTAACCTCGACAATCTTCATCGAATTTGTAGATCCTGAGACGCCATCCAGGTCGCCCTTGGTAAAGATCACCCTGTCACCCTCATCGACGAGTTTGTGCGACAACAACGTATCAAACATGTCGCGAAATAGTTGCCGGGGGTCCGTGGTCTTAATCGTAAACGACACCGGATAAACGCCGCGGTAAAGCGTAACGCGACGACTCGTCTCATCGTGCGCCGTAAACGCGTAAATAGGAATATCGGAGCGAATACGTGACATCCACAGCGTCGTAGAGCCGGACTCTGTAAGCGCGATGATCGCCCGGACATTCAGGTGGTTTGCTGTGTACATGACGGCCATCGCGATGGCCTCGTCGACTTCGGCAAATCGGTCGTCAAGGCGATGCGACGTCCTGCCCTTCGCAAGCATGTGCTTTTCGGCCCCGATGCAGACATCGCTCATTGCCTTGACGACGGCGACCGGATACTTGCCCACAGCCGTCTCCGCAGAAAGCATGACCGCATCCGTGCCATCCATCACGGCATTTGCGACATCTGAAACCTCGGCCCGGGTTGGAATCGGGCTCAGTATCATCGATTCCATCATCTGCGTTGCCGTGATTACTACTTTGTTCATGTAGCGGGTTCGGCGAATGATGCTCTTTTGCATCCCGGTGAGCTCGGCATAGCCCATTTCAACACCCAGGTCTCCGCGGGCAACCATAATCGCATCGGCCGCATCCACAATTTCGTCAATGCAATCGAGCGCTTCAACCCTTTCGATTTTCGCAATGATCTTGCCACGCCCACCGGCTTCCAGCAGTAGCCTGCGAGCTTCGCGGACGTCGTCCGCACTGCGTACGAATGATATTGCTACGTAGTCCATGCCCATTTCGGCAGCGAACAGGATATCGGAACGATCTTTGTCGGTTAGTGCGGGCGCCGACAGCCCGCCACCTTCACGGTTAATACCCTTGTGATCGGAGAGAACGCCACCGATGACAACGTTGGTATGAATTCGGCTGCCATCGATGCGATCGACTTTCAACGTCATCTGGCCATCATTGAGCAACAGGATGTCGCCGGCAGTGACGTCTTTATGCAGATCTTCGTAGGCTACGCCGACGCCTTCGATATTTCCTGCCAGCTCGCCGAGTGTCGAATCGAGAAAGAACCTGTCACCTTTCTTCAGCGTTACACTGCTATTCTCGAATCGCTTGATACGAATTTTGGGTCCCTGGAGGTCGCCGATCACGCCAACGACGCGGCCACATTCTCCTGCAACGCGACGAAGTTTTTCGAGGCGTCCCCTTTGTTCGTCCAGATCACCATGCGAAAAATTAAGCCGGGCTACATCGAGACCGGCCTCGATGACTTCCCGCAATGTCGCCGGGTCATCTGTCGATGGACCCAGGGTGGCTACTATTTTGGTTCTACGTAACATGGTGGCGATTATTACACAGGTTAGCCCAAGGCATTGCGTACATTCCCTACTGTATCGGGCGGACAAAACGGCTATGCTTACCGTTGCATTCACCCACAATTCCGGACCAGTAGATAGCAATGATCAGTCGCCGCAACTTCTTGCGAACCCTGGCCGTGGCAGCCACCACTCCGGCCGTCGCAGCAAAGAAAAAACCGGACGGCGCCGCGCCGCGATTCGGCCCTCTCATGCCGGATCCGGAAGGCATCCTCGACCTTCCTGCGGGCTTTAGTTATACCATCATCTCGCAGCAGGGCGAGGAAATGGATGATGGTCTCCTTGTGCCCGCGAAGCATGACGGGATGGCCGCATTTCGCGCGGACAACGGCACGATCCGACTCGTCTGCAACCACGAAAACTATACCGCCCGACGGCAGGACAGTGCGTTTGGCGAGAAATACGAACGACTGGGACTGGTAGACAAGGATCGCATCTACGATTTTGGCAAAGGTGATACCCCTGGCGCTGGCGGTACGACAACGATCCATTATGACCCGCTTGCGCGTGAACGACTTGGCATTCACCTGAGCCTGGCCGGCACGGAAATCAATTGCGCCGGCGGTCCGATGCCGTGGGGAAGCTGGCTCTCGTGCGAGGAGACTTTCAGGGATCCCGGCAACAGTTTTGAACGCGGAAGAATCGTGCAACGTGAGAAACGACACGGCTACATTTTTGAGGTTCCAGCCTACGCCGATGGCCTCGCCGAGCCGATGCCATTGACGGCGATGGGTCGATTCGAGCATGAGGCAGCGGCGGCTGACCCGGCGTCCGGCGTGATCTACCTGACCGAAGATCGGCACCGCAGCCTGCTTTACAGGTTCATCCCGAACATGCCCGGCGTGTTACGCGAAGGTGGCAAGCTCCAGGGGCTGGGCATTGTCGGCAAACCCGGCTTTGACACCCGCAACTGGGAATCACCGGACATGCAGCCCGGCCAATGGATGGATGTCGAATGGGTCGATCTCGAAAACCCCGATGGCGACGACAATGATCTGCGTCTCAGGGGACGAGAAAAAGGGGCCGCGATTTTCGCAAGAGGCGAAGGAATCTGCTATGCGAACGGCGATTTTGCTTTCACATGTACCATTGGCGGACCGTCCCGGCTCGGGCAGATTTTTGTGTACCGTCCGAGCCCGGCGGAAGGAACCCCGGGAGAAGCAAAGAGGCCTGGCCAGATTTCGTTGCTGGCCGAGTCGAATACGGACAGCCTGCTGCGCAATGGCGACAACCTGACCTTCAGCCCATGGGGTGACCTGGTGGTTTGCGAAGACACCTCGGCGCAGTGTGGCCTGGTCGGCGTGCGCCCGGATGGCCAGCTTTACCCAATCGCGAACAATGCTTACACCCGGGCGGAACTGGCTGGAATCTGTTTTTCGCCGGACGGTTCAGTCATGTTCGTCAATATTCAACAGCGTGGCATCACGCTCGCTATCACCGGCCCCTGGTCCACCGGGTCCTGAATCCGGGCCAAGGTAATGGCTCAGGAAGCGGCGCGTTCTTCCAGGATAGCGACGGCGGGCAGTTGCTTGCCTTCAACGAATTCGAGAAAAGCGCCGCCGCCAGTCGAGATATACGAAATTTGCTCGGCCACGCCGTACTTGTCGATTGCGGCAAGCGTATCACCGCCGCCGGCGACAGAGAACGCTGGACTATCTGCGATCGCCCTGGCGATTGCTTCTGTCCCGGCGCCAAACTGATCAAACTCAAACACGCCGACTGGACCGTTCCAGATGATTGTGCCTGCGGTCGCAAGAATCTTCGCAAAATTCGCGGCAGTAAGCGGACCGATGTCAAGAATCAGTTCGTGATCGGTAACAGCATCAATAGCTTTCACGGTAGCCGCCGCGTCCGCCGAAAACTCATCGGCAACGACAACATCGACCGGCAAGGGTATGTCAGCGCGATCCGCTCCGTTATCAGCCAATGCCCTGGCGGTCTGCAACATATCCGGTTCGTGCAGTGATTTGCCAACATTGTGACCCGCCGCCGCAATGAACGTGTTGGCAATTCCGCCACCCACAATCAACTGATCAACGATACCGGCCAGGGCATCGAGTACAGTCAGTTTGGTCGACACTTTGGAGCCGCCAACGATAGCGACCATGGGTCTTGCAGGATTGTCGAGTGCCCTGGCAAGCGCCTCCAGCTCGCTTGCCAGCAACGGGCCTGCACAAGCGACGGGCGCATACTTCGCAACCCCGTAAGTGCTGGCCTGGGCCCGATGTGCGGTGCCAAATGCATCCATGACAAATACGTCGCAAAGCCTGGCCATCTTCTTCGCGAGTGCGTCATCACTGGCTTTCTCGCCGGCCAGGAAACGCACGTTCTCCAGCAGCACAACCTGGCCCGGCTCGACATCGACGCCGTCAATCCAGTCCCTTACCAGCGCAACTTCCACACCCAGCAGGTCGGACAGGCAACGCGCCACGGGCGCCAGTGAAAACTCTTCATCGGCAACGCCCTCGGTCGGTCGACCGAGATGTGACATCAGCATCAGGGCAGCGCCCGCGTCCATTGCGGCACGAATCGTCGGCAGCGCGGCGCGAATTCGAACATCGCTCGAAACCGCACCAGCGGCAATCGGAACATTGAGGTCTTCGCGAATCAGGACGCGTTTTCCCGCGAGATCCAGGTCGCTCATTTGGATAACTGACATTCTGTTGCAGCCTCGCGAGTCGACTATTTCGCGTTGTAAAGCGCGACCGCCGTATCCAGCATGCGGTTCGAGAAGCCCCACTCGTTGTCGTACCAGGAAATCACCTTGACCAGGTTGCCCTGCATAACCTTCGTCAGGCCAGCATCGTAAGTCGATGATGACGGGTCATGATTGAAGTCGACGGAAACCAGCGGCTCGTCGTTGTATGCCAGTACGCCCTTGAGCTCACCTTCGCTGGCCGCGCGCATGATGTCGTTGATTTCTTCGATCGTGGTATTCCTCTCCGCAAGGAAAGTCAGGTCGACCGCAGAAACGTTGATCGTCGGCACGCGCATGGAGAATCCATCCAGCTTGCCGTTCAACTCGGGAAGCACGAGACCAACAGCAGCTGCCGCGCCGGTCTTCGTCGGAATCTGCGACATCGTGGCGGAACGGGCGCGGCGCAGGTCCTTGTGATAGACGTCCGTAAGTACCTGGTCATTGGTGTACGCGTGAATCGTGGTCATGATGCCGTGCTTGACGCCGATTTTTTCGTGCAGCGGCTTGACGAGCGGCGCGAGGCAATTCGTTGTGCACGAGGCGTTGGAGATGATTGTGTCGCTCGCCTTCAGGGTATCGTGATTCACACCAAAGACAATCGTGTTGTCGATGTCAGCACCGCCAGGCGCCGAAATGATGACTTTTTTCGCGCCTGCCTCAAGGTGTTTGCCAGCCGCCTCCCTGCTGGTGAAGAAGCCCGTTGATTCGAAGACAATTTCGACCCCGAGTTCGCCCCAGGGAAGTTTCGCGGGATCACGCTCCGCAAGCACACGAATTCGATCGCCGTTGACCACCATATAATTGCCGTCGACTGCGACCGTGCCCGGAAACCTGCCATGGGCTGTGTCGCGACGTGTCAGGTGCGCATTCGTGTTTGCATCGCCCAGATCATTGACGGCGACGATTTCGATTTCGGAGCGCTTGCTCCCTTCGTACAGGGCACGCAGCACGTTGCGACCGATTCGTCCATATCCGTTAATGCCGACCTTGATAGTCATCAAATTCTCCTGCTGAATGTTTTTCACCCAAAATCAATTCGGGCGACTGGTTACTGTGCCAGGGTCTGTCTGGCAACTTTTAATACGTTGGCCACCGAAAAGCCGAAATACTCAAACAACACATCGGCCGGCGCCGAGGCGCCATAGCGATCGAGGCCAATCACCTGGCCGTTAATGCCGGTGTATCGCCACCATCCTGACGTTACGCCCGCTTCAATTGCAATGCGCGCGGTGACCTGCGCAGGCAATACAGATTCACGGTAGGCACCCGACTGAAGGTCAAACTGATCGGTCGATGGCATCGAGACGACGCGAACCGCTACTCCGTCTGCGGACAATGCGTCCGCCGCCGCCAGCGCCAGCGCCACCTCGGACCCGGTGGCAATAAGGATCAGGTCCGGCGAACCGGCTGTGTCCCTGAGGATGTACCCCCCCCGACCAATGGCGGCAAACTGTTCAGCGGTTCGAACCTGGTGCGGCAGGCCCTGGCGCGTCAGCACCAGGCTGGTTGGCCCGTCCAGCCGCTCAATCGCGTGCCGCCAAGCGACGGCGGTCTCGACCGCATCGCACGGCCTCCAAACCGACATGTTCGGCATCAGCCGCAGGCTTGCCGTGTGCTCGACGGGTTGGTGCGTCGGCCCATCTTCGCCCAGGCCAATCGAATCATGTGTAAACACAAACACGTTGCGCACTTTCATTAAGGCGGCCATGCGCAGCGCATTTCTTGAGTAGTCCGAAAAAGTCAGGAATGTTCCGCAGTACGGAATGAAGCCGCCATGCAGTCCCAGCCCGTTGCAGATGGCGGACATGCCGAACTCGCGCACGCCGAAATAGATGTAATTGCCGGATGCATCATCTCCGGTGATCACGCGGGAACCATCGTGCATGGTCAGGTTGGAGCCGGTCAGATCCGCCGAGCCACCGACCAGTTCCGGCAATGCGGGCGCGAACGCGTTCAACGCAACGAGGGAAGCCTTGCGTGTTGCCATATTCGCTGCGGCAGCGTTGATGCCGCCAATGGCGCTGTCGGCATGTTTGCCCCAATCGGCCGGCAGATCGCTCTTGGTGCGCCGCGCGAATTCCGCGGCCAGGCCAGGGTGTGCTTTGCGATAGGCGGCCCAAGTCTTTTGCCATTCTGCTTCAGCCGCGGCTCCTTTGCGGGTGCCATTCCACGCCGCGGCAATGTCATCTGGAATCTCGAATGGCGGATACTCCCAGCCGAGCTCCTGGCGAACCGCCGCAATTTCCTCGGCACCCAGCGGCGCACCGTGGGTACTCGCGCTGCCCTGTTTGTTCGGGGAACCGAAGCCGATGATGGTCTTGCAGCAAATAAGGGTTGGACGGTCAGCGTTGTCAATTGCCGCCTCGATCGCTGCCGCCACGGCGGCACTATCGTGTCCGTCAACGTCTCGCAGGACTCGCCAGCCGTAGGATTCAAAACGCGCCGCCGTATCATCGGTAAACCAGCCGTCGGTCTCGCCGTCAATCGAGATGCTGTTGTCGTCATAGAGACAGATCAGTTTGCCGAGTTGCAGCGTTCCTGCGAGCGAGCAGGCCTCGTGCGAAATACCCTCCATCAGGCACCCGTCACCTGCAAACACCCAGGTACGATGATCAACGATACTCAGACCTTCACGATTGAAGGTGGAGGCCAGCATTTTTTCCGCCAGCGCCATACCCACCGCATTGGTGATGCCCTGCCCGAGCGGGCCTGTGGTCGTCTCGATCGACAGCTCCGGCTCACGCTCCGGATGGCCCGCGGTGCGGTAGCCAAACTGTCGAAAATTGCGAATCTCGTCCATCGACAGTGGGTAGCCGGTCAAGTGCAAAAGACTGTAAAGCAGCATCGAGCCATGTCCGTTCGAGAGCACGAAGCGGTCCCTGTCGACCCACTCGGGATTCCCGGGATTATGTTTGAGGTAGTCGTTCCACAGCACCTCGGCGATATCGGCCATACCCATGGGCATGCCCGGATGACCTGAATTTGCCGCTTGCACGGCATCCATACTAAGGGCGCGAATGGCATTCGCGAGCGTGCGACGATCAAGCGGACCGTCGGAGGTCGTGCGGCTGGACTGTAATGACATTGGTGGCGGGACCTTCGCGGTCTGTTCTTGTGATGGATTTTATGGTTGCCAGGGGCATCGACTGCCTCGGAGCCGCGCATTTTCCCTGTTTAGCCGGGACGTCGCAAGCAATACCGAAAGCGTCAGCCGTTGTGACAATCAGTTACAGATAGGGCGTGGTATGCATGCACATCTGTAATGTACAATTGTCGGTTGGCACATTCACAAAGCGCTATTTCATGAGTAATTCCTATCTTTTCACTTCGGAATCCGTATCCGAAGGTCACCCGGACAAGGTTTCCGACCAGATTTCAGACGCCGTCCTTGACGCTATCCTTGAGCAGGACAAAAAGGCACGTGTCGCCTGCGAAACAATGGTCAAGACCGGCATGGTTATTGTCGCCGGCGAAGTGACCACGTCGGCCTGGGTCGATATAGAGGACCTGGTTCGCGAGACCGTCCTTGAGATTGGCTACAACCATTCCGGGATGGGCTTCGACGGGGCGTCGTGCGCCGTATTGAACGCGCTCGGCAAACAATCACCGGACATTGCCCAGGGCGTGGACCGGGAAGACCCCGAATCCCAGGGCGCAGGCGATCAGGGCCTCATGTTCGGCTATGCATGCAACGAAACCGACGTACTGATGCCGGCGCCTATCACATATTCACACGCCCTCGTCAGGCGGCAAGCCGAAGTCAGGAAGGCCGGCGTACTGCCCTGGTTGAGGCCAGATGCGAAAAGCCAGGTGACATTCGTCTACGAGGACCACAAACCGGTTGCCATCGACGCCGTCGTCCTGTCAACGCAGCACAACCCGGAGATCAAGATGTCTGCGCTGCGAGAGGCGGTCATGGACGAAATAATCAAACCTGTTCTGCCCGCCGAATTAATCAGCAAAGACACTCAATTCCATATCAATCCGACCGGCCGCTTCGAAATTGGTGGCCCGATGGGTGATTGCGGCCTGACCGGCCGAAAGATCATTGTGGACACATACGGTGGCGCCGCCCGGCACGGTGGCGGTGCTTTCTCCGGCAAGGACCCATCCAAGGTCGATCGCTCGGCGGCGTATGCCTGCCGCTACGTCGCGAAAAACATTGTTGCAGCCGGCCTGGCCGCCCGCTGCGAAATTCAGGTGTCCTACGCCATCGGCGTGGCTGAGCCGACGTCGATCAGCGTGCAGACATTTGGCACGGGCAAGGTCAGCGAGGAAGAGTTGACCGTCCTGGTTCGCGAGAACTTCGACCTCAGGCCGTACGGCATTCTTAAAATGCTCGACCTGATTCGACCCATCTACAAGCCAACCGCTGCTTACGGCGCATTTGGCCGCAAAGACATTGACCTGAGCTGGGAACGGACCGACAAGGCAGATGCTTTGCGCGGTGCAGTCGCAGCCTGATACAGACTTTTTTGAGGAGATTACGATGAGCAGCGAAGCCGTCGCACTGGAAACGCAGGATTATAAGGTCGCGGATATTGCACTCGCCGACTGGGGTCGCAAGGAAATCGCGATTGCCGAAACAGAGATGCCGGGCCTGATGGCCCTGCGCGAGGAGTATGGCGATCAGAAGCCGCTGGATGGCGTTCGACTGGTCGGCTGTCTGCACATGACTATTCAGACCGCCGTGCTGATCGAGACCCTTGTGCACCTGGGTGCCGATATCCGCTGGTCGTCATGCAATATCTTTTCCACGCAGGACCATGCTGCCGCTGCGATTGCTGCATCCGGCGTGCCGGTGTTTGCCTGGAAAGGCGAAACCGAGGACGAATACTGGTGGTGTGTCGAGCAAACCATTACCGGGCCAGATGGCTGGACGCCGAACATGATCCTGGACGATGGCGGCGACCTGACTCAGGTAATGCATGAGAAATACCCCGAATTGATGAAAGAGGTCAAAGGCCTCTCGGAAGAAACGACAACGGGCGTCAAGAGACTTTACGACATGATGAAGGCCGGCAGCCTGCTGTGCCCGGCATTCAACGTGAATGACTCTGTGACCAAGTCAAAATTCGACAACCTGTATGGCTGCCGAGAATCGCTCGTCGATGGAATCAAACGGGCCACCGACGTCATGATCGCTGGCAAGGTCGCGATCGTTTGCGGCTTCGGCGACGTCGGCAAAGGCTGCGCACAGTCGCTTCGCGGGCTGGGCGCCACCGTCTGGGTGACGGAAATCGATCCTATCTGCGCATTACAGGCCGCAATGGAAGGCTATCGCGTCGTTGATTTTGAGGATACCTGCGACCAGGCGGACATCGTGGTCACAGCTACCGGCAACTATCACGTAGTGACCGGACCGCAGATGGAGCGTATGAAAAATCAGGCTATCGTCTGCAACATCGGCCATTTCGACAACGAGATCGATGTCGCATATCTGCAGAAATTCGAGTGGGAAAACATCAAACCGCAGGTTGATCACATCATATTCCCGGACGGCAAGCGTATTATTCTGCTTGCCGAAGGCCGGCTCGTGAACCTGGGGTGTGCAACAGGCCACCCGAGCTTCGTCATGTCAAACTCGTTTACTAACCAGGTCCTGGCGCAGATCGAGCTTTGGCAGAACGGCGACAAGTACGCCAGGGAAGTGTATGTGTTGCCGAAACACCTGGACGAAAAAGTGGCAAGGCTTCACCTCAACAGAATCGGCGCGAACATCACTGAATTAACTGATGAGCAGGCAGCGTATATCGGCGTCGACAAGAACGGACCGTATAAGTCGGAACAATATAGGTACTAGCAGCCTGCTGAAAGAGGCTCAGGCGAGTGACGGACTACGAAGAATCTTCCGAGATAACGCAGTGCACAGCCCAGTACACGAGTCTTTTGAGGTCGAAATTGACGCTGTACCGCGCCGCATGAGGCCCTTTCGACGAGCGGTCAGGTTGGCAAAACCCCGGGGCGGCACGGCCTGGCGATGAACACGTCGCCTGTTGCCGCACGAGTACTGCATGTAACGGATTCACACCTGTTCGCTGACGCGAATGGCGCATTGCGCGGCACCATCA
>Ga0316195_10001304_pt1 | contig 11052 bp, 9 predicted proteins | sample Phised1_MG_FD_204937 | JGI IMG/M metagenome (GOLD analysis project Ga0316195, IMG submission 204937) | Coastal sediment microbial communities from Maine, United States - Phippsburg sediment 1 | ecosystem: Environmental > Aquatic > Marine > Coastal > Sediment | place: USA: Maine | collected... | reverse complement strand
TATGGTTTGATCCGGCCTTATGTACGTGCGCGGAACAGACACGGTCAAAGCGGCTCACCGGGCTTTCGGTGGCTTCTCGCCGCGCGCTATCAACCTGACCCGGGATCTCCTCCTGCTGGGTTCCCTTCTGGCTCTTCTTCTGAGAATGGGAGCGGGTGCAGGTTAAGTTAGGCAGCAAGAAACCTGGAGAAACCCGCAACGAAGATTGCGGGTTTTTTTTTCACAATGGCGGAAACAAGACAAATGAAGAGCGACCAGATCAAGAAAGGACCGGACCGGGCGCCCGCCCGCGCCATGCTCCGCGCTACCGGCCTCGACGACGAGCAGATCAACCGGCCGATGATCGCGGTGGTCAATACCTGGTCGGACGTAACGCCCTGCAACATGCACCTGCGTGACCTGGCCGAGCCGCTGAAGGAAGGCATCCGCGCGGCTGGTGGCACGCCGGTGGAATTCGGCAGCATCGTTGTAACCGACGGCATCTCGATGGGCTCCGAAGGCATGCGCTGCTCGCTGATGTCGCGCGAGCTGGTGGCCGACTCGGTCGAACTGGTCACCCGCGGCCACTGCCTGGACGGCGTGGTGGTGCTGGTCGGCTGCGACAAGACCATCCCGGCCGGCGCGATGGCGCTGGCGCGCATGAACATTCCCGGCCTGGTCGTCTACGGCGGCTCCATCATGCCCGGCATGCACAAGGGCATCCCGATTACCATCCAGGATGTGTTCGAAGCGGTTGGCGCGCGCGCTGCGGACAAAATCGACGACGCGGAACTGCACGCGATCGAGAGCGAGGCCTGCCCCGGCGCCGGCGCCTGCGGCGGCCAGTTCACCGCCAACACCATGGCCATGGCGCTGACCGCTCTGGGCCTGTCGCCAATGGGCGTCAATGACATCCCGGCGATCCACCCGGACAAGGGCGAAGCCCTGCGCGATTGCGGCCGCCTGGTCATGGACGCGGTCCGGCAGGACCGCAAGCCGCGCGACCTGGTCACCAGGGAAGCGCTGCGCAACGCTGCCACCGTGGTAACCGCTACCGCCGGCTCCACCAACGCCGTGCTGCACCTGCTGGCCATTGCACGCGAGGCCGGCGTGGCCTTCGACATCGACGAATTCGACACGATTTCCCGGAATACGCCGATTATCGGCGACCTCAAGCCGGCCGGCCGCTTCATGGCGCCCGACCTGTTCACGGCCGGCGGCACACCGCTGGTTATCAACCGGCTCAGGGGCGCCGGCCTGTTGACTGACTCGCCGACTATTACCGGGCGCAGCCTGTTCGAGGAATGCACAGATGTCCGAGAAACCGAAGGGCAGGAAGTCGTAACGGCTTTCGATCGCCCGCTCAAGCCGCGCGGCGGCTTCGGCATTCTTTACGGCAACCTGGCGCCAGAGGGCTGCGTGGCCAAGCTGGCCGGTCACGGTGAATTCAAGTTCACCGGCCCGGCCCGCGTATTCGAAAGTGAAGACGACTGTTTTCGCGCCGTGCAAAGCCGAAAGATCCAGGCAGGTGACGTGATCGTCATCCGTAACGAAGGTCCGCGCGGCGGCCCCGGCATGCGCGAGATGCTGGCGGTCACCGCCGCGCTGGTCGGCCAGGGGCTTGATACCTCGGTCGCCCTGATGACGGACGGCCGGTTCAGCGGAGCCACCTACGGCTTCATGGTCGGCCACGTGGCGCCGGAAGCCGCGCGGGGCGGCCCGATCGGCCTGCTGCGTGACGGCGACACCATCACCATCGACGTCGACGCGCGCCGGGTCGATGCCGATGCCGACCTCGAATCCCGCCGCACCGACTGGCAGCCGCGCCCACACGCCTACCCGTCCGGGGCACTGGCCAAGTATGCATTCATGGTGTCTTCCGCTTCGGAAGGCGCCGTCACTTCGTTTCCCGATCTGGACGGACAGGGTCTGAACCCATGACCCGAGCCGATCCGAGCAAGCAACCGACAGGAGAGCCAGCCATGGCCGACTACGTTTACATCTTCGACACCACCTTGCGGGACGGCGAGCAGTCGCCGGGCTGTTCGATGAACGTCCGCGAAAAACTCCAGGTCGCGCGCATGCTCGACGAACTCGGCGTCGACGTCATCGAGGCGGGTTTCCCCGCTGCCAGTGACGGCGACTTCGCATCGGTCAAGGCCGTCGGCGACCTCGGCCTGAAGGCCACCATCTGCGGCCTGTCACGCACCCGGCACGGCGACATCGAAGCGGTCGCACGGTCGCTGGATACCGCGAAGAAGAAGCGTTTGCACATTTTCATCGCGACCAGCCCGATCCACCGCGAATTCAAGCTGAAGATGAGCAAGCAGCAGATCATCGACGAGATGTGCGGCGCCATGGAGTTCGGCAGGCAGTGGTTCGACGACATCGAGGTGACCGCCGAGGATGCCGGCCGTACCGAGATCGACTACCTCACCGAATACTTCCAGGCCGCCATCGACGCCGGCGCGCGCGTGCTGAACGTGCCGGACACCGTGGGCTACGTGACGCCCAGCGAAAGCCGCCAGCTCTACCAGCACCTCACGGACAACCTGCGCCATGACGGCAGCGTGATCCTGAGCTGCCACAACCACAACGACCTGGGGCTGGCCGTAGCCAACGCCCTGGGCGCCATCGAGGGCGGTGCGCGGCAGGTGGAATGCACCGTCAACGGTATCGGCGAGCGCGCCGGCAACTGCTCGCTGGAGGAAGTGGTCATGGCGCTGCGCACCCGGCATGACCGTTACGGACTGCACACCGGCATCGACACCACCAGGCTGTACCCTGCCAGCCGCGTGGTCACGGCCGTGACCGGCTCCCGCGTGCAGCCGAACAAGGCCATCGTCGGCCGCAACGCCTTCGCGCACGAGGCCGGCATTCACCAGGACGGCGTGCTCAAGCACGCGGAAACCTACGAGATCATGAAGCCCGAGGACGTCGGCGTGCCCGAAAACAGCCTGGTGCTGGGCAAGCACAGCGGGCGCCACGCCTTCAGCAATCGACTGGAGACACTCGGCTTCTCGGTAGACAAGGAAACCATGGAAGACCTGTTCATCCGGTTCAAGGCGCTGGCAGATCGCAAGAAGAGCGTGTACGACGAGGACATCGAAGCACTGGTGCTCGGAACAGAGTCCAGCGGCCCCTGGCACCTCGATGCGATTTCCATTCACACGGAAGTGGAAGAGACGGGACAGTCCGCCGAGGCCAGCCTGAAGTTACGCTTCAATGGCCAGGCGCCGCGCATCTACACCGGGCGCGGCGACGGTCCGGTCAACGCCATCGTCAACGCGATTCGTGCCATCCTGGATCAGGAACTGCACCTGGAAGAGTTCCACGTCAGCGCGGTGTCCAGCGGCAGCGATGCGCAGGGACGGGCCACGGTCCGGGCGACCATTGGCGCCAGCCGCTACAAGGGTTCCGGGGTTTCGACCGACATCGTAGAGGCCTCGGCCCAGGCCATGGTCAATGTCATGAACCGCCACCACCAGCACCAGGGCAAGGACGTCAACGCTTCCCGGGTCGCGGCGGCAGTCTGAGATGCCGGGCAAGGCCGAAGGAGAACACTGAATGCCGCAACCCACAACCCTGTTCGAAAAGGTCTGGCAGCGCCACGTCGTGCGCGAGGAAACCGCCGATACGCCGGCGATCCTGTACATCGACCTGCAGCTGCTGCACGAGGTGACCTCGCCGCAGGCCTTCGATGAACTGAGGCGCCGCGGGCTGAAGGTACGCCGCACCGACCGTTGCCTGGCCACTATCGACCACTCGACACCGACCACGCCCCCGGACGCCGCTGGTATCCGCCACTACGCGACTGAACAGGCCAAGGCACAGGTCGATCTGCTGCACGTGAACTGCGCGGAACACGGCATCGAACTGCACAGCTGGGATAGCCCGAACCGGGGCATCGTCCACGTGATGGGCCCCGAGATGGGCGCCACTCAGCCCGGCATGACCATTGTCTGCGGCGACAGCCACACCGCGACGCACGGTGCCTTCGGCGCGCTGGCCTTCGGCATCGGCACCACCGAGGTCGGCCACGTGCTGGCCACGCAGTGCCTGCTGCAGAGCAAGCCGAACACCCTGGGCATCCGCATCGATGGTGAGTTGCAGCAGGGCGTGACCGCCAAGGACGTGATCCTGCACGTGATCGGCTCGATCGGGGTAGGCGGCGGCACCGGCTCGGTGATCGAATACTTCGGCTCGACCGTCCGCGCCATGGACATGGAGAGCCGCATGACCATGTGCAACATGTCCATCGAATGCGGCGCCCGCGCCGGCATGGTGGCGCCCGACCAGGTCACCTTCGATTACCTGCAAGGCCGGCCAATGGCTCCGGCCGGTGCCGACTGGGAGGCCGCGATCGCTGACTGGGCAACCCTGCGAACCGACCCCGGCGCCCAATACCATCGCCTGGTCGAGTTCAACGCCGCCGACATCCGCCCCAGCATCACCTGGGGCATCAATCCCGGCATGGTGATCCCCGTCGACGGCCGCATCCCGGAGCGGACCGACAGCGAGACTCGTGACGCCCTGGAGTACATGCACTTGCGCGGCGGCGCCAGCCTGGCAGGCGAACCGGTCAACATCGTGTTCATCGGCAGCTGCACCAACTCGCGGCTCAGTGACCTGCGCGCGGCCGCCTCGCTGCTTAAAGGCCGCCAGGTCGCCGCCGACACAAGGGTGCTTGTAGTGCCGGGTTCCGAGGCCACACGCAAGGCCGCCGAAGCCGAGGGCCTGGACCGCATCTTCCGCGACGCCGGCGCTGAATGGCGTGAGCCGGGCTGCTCCATGTGCCTGGGTATGAATGGCGACATTGGCCGCCCGGGCGACCTGGTGGTCAGCACCAGCAACCGCAACTTCAAGGGCCGCCAGGGGCGCGACGTGCGCACGGTTCTGGCCAGTCCGCTGACCGCCGCCGCCAGCGCGATCACCGGCGTAGTCAGTGATCCCCGAGACTTCCTCGGAGGCGAAGCATGAGCGCTCACAGCGACAACGGTAGCGTCTTCGAAACGCGCACCTTCAATCTGCCGGTGGACAATATCGACACCGACCAAATCATCCCGGCGCAGTTCCTGACCACCACCACGCGCGAAGGCTTGGGGCAGTATTGCTTTTACGGCTGGCGTTTCAACGAGGATGGCTCGCCCAAGGCCAGCAGCCCGCTGAGAAAGCATGATGCCTCGAGCCAGCGGGTACTGGTGGCCGGCAGCAACTTCGGTTGTGGATCGTCCCGTGAGCATGCGCCCTGGGCGCTGCTGGATTTCGGCTTCCGGGCGGTCATCAGCAGCCGGTTCGCCGACATCTTCCGCAGCAATGCGCTGAAAAACGGTCTGCTGCCGATCATGGTGGACGACGCCGTTGTGCAGTACCTGCTCGACCACCCCGACCATGCCGTGCGCATCGACATCGCCAACCACACGCTGAGCATCGAGGGTTATGGCGACTTCGATTTTCCCCTGGAGCCGTTCTCAGCCTACTGCCTGACCCGCGGCATCGACACGCTGGATTTCATCCTGGAGAACGAAGCGGCGATTGCCGCATACGAAGAAAGGGGCACCCCGAACTCCTGAGTGGTACCATCCCCGAACTGAAACAACCGATGCGCGCACCGCGGATCGCACTCGTCATGGAATTCGAATCGCATAGACAATTCTGGAGCGATCATACCGCCGTCAGCCTGGGTATGGCGCCCACCGCTGAGCGGGTCAGGGCGCGGGCGCGCCTGCGGGAGCCCTTCAGCATCGGATCGGGTGCGGAGCGCGGCTTCGAAAGGCTAACCAGCCCGGAGCCCTGCGTATCCGACCGGAACCGCAAGCCGGCCCGGTAAGTCCTGTCCCGTGCGTTGGCTGCAGCAGCAGTTCCTGGACTTGGCCGCCTACTGGCTGTTGCCCTTCCTCTGTTTTCTCCTCCCGGCCCGGGCGGCGAACGCGCTGGCGCGTTTCCTTGCACGGCGGAGCTGGCTCTTCCGGACGCCGACAACCAATGCCTTCGCCAATGTTAGCGCCGTCGCGACCGTTCCGGACCCAGCGGCCTGGATGGCCACCGTTCGCCTTGTTCGATTCCTGGATGCCGTGGACACCTGGCACGGCTACTTCAGCTCGGACCGGCGCATCGCCCAGAGCCTCGTTACGGGGCCGGAGCACTGGCCAGAGTCCGGATCTTTGGTGCTCCTGGGCACCCATTTGGGGCCTGGCACCCTGTTCCTCCGGGCCGTTGCCGCCGCCGGCTACACGCCGCGTTTCGTATTTCGGGATATCCCTCGGGCCTGGCGGTCGAGCGCACCCGTTTACCACGCCTACCTACGCTTCCGAATGGCTTACTTGCGCAAGGTCTGCCGAGGCCGGGAGATCCGTGTCCCCGGCGGGCGCGAGGCGGTAGCCGGGGCGCTCACCGAACCCGGCTGCGCCCTTGTGCTGCTGCTCGACGCTCCCGCAGAGCGACCCAGTGGCACATCTCTCTCCGTGTTGGGCGGGACCCTGCCCATAGATCCCCGAGGACTCGGCATGGCTGTCGAGTGCCGGGCCACGGCGGCCTTCTTTGCCATGAGCTGGGACGAAGCCAGCGGCCGGCGAGTAATCGAAGTCAGCGATCCGGCGGTGTTGGAGGATCACGACGCGACTCTGGCGCGGATGGAAGCTTTTCTTGCATCCTGGCTGGAGCGCCACCCCGCCCAGTGGCAGCTCTGGGCGACGACACAACCGGTCCTGGGCGAAGCGGACTGAGTACTCGCAGTGCTTGTCCGGTATATGGAGTGCTGAATCCACCGGGAACGCTAATCGCTTACCCCACAGGAACCCTGGACCAGCCGGAAGTGCCGATGTTCCGGCCGTTCGTCGAGTCGATGTGGAGAAAGCCGCCCGAGCGCTGGGTCGCAATGGGGTCAGGGCGAAGTGCAACAGTGAAGTATTCAGGCACTCTATGACCTGGCCCCGGCTTTTGGATTTTGATCCGGACTAGTTTTTGGCCTTGTCGACGATCTTGTTGGCCGCGATCCAGGGCATCATGCCCCGCAGTTTTTCGCCGACCACCTCGATCCCGTGGGCTGCGTTCCTGGCGCGCTCCTCGGTCATGATCGGGTAGCCCGACGCCCCCTCCGCCAGGAAGCGTTTGGCGTAGGAACCGTCCTGGATGCGCGCCAGGGCCTCGCGCATCGCGGCGCGTGACTGCTCGTTGATGATTTTCGGGCCGGTCACGTACTCGCCGAATTCCGCGTTGTTGGAAATCGAGTAGTTCATGTTGGCGACGCCGCCTTCGAACATCAGGTCGACGATCAGCTTGAGTTCGTGCAGGCATTCGAAATAGGCCATCTCGGCCGGGTAGCCCGCCTCGGTCAAAACCTCGAAACCCGCCTTGACCAGTTCGACGCAACCGCCGCACAGGACTGCCTGCTCGCCGAACAAGTCGGTTTCGCACTCGTCCTTGAAGGTGGTTTCGATGATGCCGGTGCGCCCGCCGCCGATGGCCGAGGCATATGACAGCGCCGTCGCCTTGGCCAGGCCCGAAGCGTCCTGGGCTACCGCCACCAGGTCCGGGATGCCGCGACCGGCCTTGAACTCGGAGCGCACGGTGTGGCCCGGTGCCTTGGGCGCGATCATGATCACATCCAGGTCGGCGCGCGGCTCGACCTCATTGTATAGAACCGAGAAGCCGTGGGCGAAGGCCAGGGTTGCGTCCTGCCGGATGTTGGGTTCGATTTCCTCGGTGTACAGTTGCCTGTGGAATTCGTCCGGTGTCAGGATCATTACCAGGTCGGCGCCGGCTACCGCGTCGTGTACATCGGCGACTTTCAGTCCGTGCGCCGCGGCTTTGGTGCGCGACGATGAGCCGGCGCGCAGACCGACCGTCACGTCCACGCCGGATTCGCTCAGGTTGCAGGCGTGCGCGTGACCTTGCGAGCCATAGCCGATGATGGCCACCTTCTTACCCTTGATGATGTCGAGATCACAGTCTTTGTCGTAGTAAACCTGCATAGTCGTTTTCAGGGCCGAACCGTTCGTGGCGACAGGATCGGCCTCATGCTCCGTGTGTGGGGTTGGAACTGACTATAGCGCGCTAGCACTGTTGCGTAAATTGACATATACGCACTCTAATAATGCGTTTTATGCAATACTGTTCTCATGGACACCCGCTCGCTGCGAAACTTCGTGAACCTCGCCGACAGTCTGCATTTCGGCCGCGCCAGCGAGGCCAGCCACGTCAGCCCGTCCGCGCTGAGCCGCAGCATTCGGCGCCTGGAGCAGGAAGCCGGGGCGGTGCTGTTCGAGCGCAACAACCGCAGCGTATCGCTGACACACGCCGGCCGCCTGTTCCTCGACTATGCCCGAAATGCACTGGGCGAATGGGATGCCGTTCGCAATACCCTGATGGAAGCTTCGGGGGAACTGCGTGGCGAAGTCAGCATGTTCTGTTCCGTCACTGCGAGCTACAGCTTCCTGTTCGATATCCTGACCCGCTTCCGGCGGGATCACCCGCGCATCGAAATCAAGCTGCACACCGGTGATCCCGAGGAGGCCGTGGCCCGCGTGCTGGCGGGCGACGAGGACATTTCCATCGGCGCGCGGCCGGCAAGCCTGCCGAAGGGCCTGGCGTTCCGGCTGATCACCGTTTCTCCGCTGGTGTTCATCACCGCCCGGGACGGCGAGCACCAGGCGGTGGGAAAGGGACGGCAACCCAAACCGGCCGAGGCGCAGGCGGGAGCAGGAAAGCAGAACTCCTTGGTCTGGTCCGACAGCCCCATGATCCTGCCCGAGCGGGGCCTCGCACGCAGCCGGGTGGACGAATGGTTTCGAAAACTGGGTCTGACCCCGAACATCTACGCCCAGGTGGCGGGCAACGAGGCCATTGTCAGCATGGTGAGCCTCGGTTTCGGCACAGGCGTGGTGCCGCGCATCGTGCTGGACAACAGCCCGCTGGCTGACCAGGTGCAAGTCGTGAACCTGCGACCCGCGTTGAAGCCCTATGAAGTGGGGCTGTTCACGTTGGAGAAGCGACTGGCCAGCCCGCTGATCAACGCCTTCTGGTCACAGCTGGGGCACTGAGCCCACCCATGGCATCCGCCGGTTGACATCACCAGATGGCGCGGTGACGATAGCGGAATGACTGATGATTCTGCCAGTAACAGCCGGGCATTCAAGGTTGTCGGGCTACCCGGCGACGGCATCGGACCGGAAGTATATGCTGCGGCCTGCGATGTATTGTCGGTGCTGCAGGAAACCCATGGGCTGCTCATCGAGTTGGACGAGCAATTGATTGGCGGCGTGGCCGTGGACGCCACCGGCTCTCCATTACCACAGCAGACCGTCGACGCATGCCGGGATGCCGATGCCGCCTTGCTGGGTGCGGTCGGCGGCCCGAAGTGGGACGGCAACGCGGCCGAACAACGACCAGAGCTCGGCCTGCTGAAGATCCGGGCCGAGTTCAGCCTGTTCTGCAACCTGCGACCCATCGTGACGCACCCTGCCCTGCACGCCTTTTCGCCGCTGCGCCCCGAACGCCTGCAGGGCGTGGATCTGATGATCGTGCGCGAATTGACCGGTGGCAGCTATTTCGGCAAGAAGTGGCGTGACGCCGACCAGGCGGAAGATGTCTGCCGCTACACCAGGCCCGAAATCGAGCGGGTCACCCGCGCAGCGGCGCGCATCGCCCGGCAGCGCGACGGCCGCATCACGCTGGTGGATAAGGCCAACGTGCTCGAAACCTCGCGGTTGTGGCGCGAAGTGGCCCATCGCGTGATCAGGGAAGAGTTCTCGGACGTGACCATGGAAAACATGTACGTCGATGCGGCATCGATGCACCTGCTGACCCGACCCGCCGACTTCGACGTGCTGCTGACCGAAAACCTGTTCGGCGACATCCTTTCCGACGAGGCTTCGATGCTGTGCGGTTCGATGGGCCTGCTGCCTTCGGCCTCACTGAACGAGGATCGCTTCGGCCTGTATGAACCGGTGCACGGCTCGGCGCCGGACATTGCCGGCAAGGGCATCGCTAATCCGTATGCGATGCTGTTATCGGTGGCCATGATGCTGCGCCACTCGCTGGACCGCCCTGAGGAAGCCGACGCGCTGGAGCAGTGCATCCACGGCTGCTGGAGTGATGGCCTGCTGACGCGCGATCTGCGGACGGATGGACTGACCACGGAGCAGGTGACCATGGCGGTCTGCGAACGCCTGCGCATCCAGTCATGACCCAACCCCGTCACGACCGCTCTGGATCCGCCGACATGCGCCGTGCACTGTTCGACGAATATCTGCCGCGCATCATGCAGTGCCGGCTGGAAGACCTCGTTATCGAAACCCCGGTGCAGGAGATGCCGGCGCTGTCCGAGCGCCTGGGCGTGCGCATCCTGGTCAAGCGCGAAGATCTGCAGCCGGTGTTCTCATTCAAACTGCGGGGCGCCTACGCAAAGCTCAAATCGCTGACACCAGAAGAGCGGAAGCGCGGCGTGATCTGCGCCTCGGCCGGCAATCATGCCCAGGGGGTCGCCATGGCAGCGCGGCATCTCGGCATCGATGCGCTGGTCGTGATGCCGAACATCACACCTGAGATCAAGATCAACGCCGTGCGCAAGCTGGGAGCCTCGGTTTTGATCGAGGGTGACGACTTCGACGCCTCTTGCGTCATTGCGCTGCGGCTGGCCGAAGAACAGAACCGGGTGTTCATTCATCCCTACGACGACCCGCAGGTCATCACCGGCCAGGCCACCATCGCACTGGAACTGTTCCGGCAGAACCACCGGCCGATCGACTACCTGTTCGTCTGCGTGGGCGGCGGTGGCCTCGCCGCCGGCATGGCGCTGGTCAGCAAGTACCTGCATCCCGGTATCAAGGTAATCGGTGTCGAGGCCGGGGAGTCCGCCTCCATGCAGGCTGCCTTTGCAGCGGGCAAGCCGGTGACGCTGCCCGAGATTGGCCATTTTGCCGAAGGCGTGGCTGTAAAGCGCACTGGCGATTTGACATACCACATCTGTTCACAGTTGCTGGACGATATCATCACGGTGGACAACGACGAAATTTGCGCGGCGGTGCAGGACGTCTACGAGGACACGCGGGCGATCGCGGAGCCGGCCGGCGT
>Ga0316195_10001303_pt1 | contig 11057 bp, 7 predicted proteins | sample Phised1_MG_FD_204937 | JGI IMG/M metagenome (GOLD analysis project Ga0316195, IMG submission 204937) | Coastal sediment microbial communities from Maine, United States - Phippsburg sediment 1 | ecosystem: Environmental > Aquatic > Marine > Coastal > Sediment | place: USA: Maine | collected... | reverse complement strand
CCAATAACATCTTGGCCTGGGCGACATCCAGCTCTGAAACGGCGCCCTCTTTGAATCGGACGTCGGCAATCCGCAGGGATTGTTCCTGCAGCCTGACATTTTCCTCGGCGATCACCAACCGTTTCTCCAACGTGCGGATCAGAATGTACGTGCGGGCGACTTCAGCTGTCAGCGATACGAGAACATTGTCATAACTGGCAACAGAGGCCTCCAGGTTAGCGACTCCGGATTGTACCGAACGGCGAAACTTGCCCCAAATATCCAACTCCCAGGCTGCATCAAACCCGAGACTCAATGAATTGAAATGGCTGTCGATATATGGCGTGTCGGTCCTTGTGCTGAGTTTGTTGGTTGTCAGCTCTCCGGAAGCCGATTGTTGCTGAGGGTACAAGTGGCCGACCGCAATCCCCAATTGCGCACGCGCCTCATAGATACGGATGCCGGCGATTTGCAGGGAAAGGTTTTGTTGATAGGCTTTTTCGACCAGATTGTCGAGCACCGGGTCGTTAAACACGCGCCACCAGTTGCTGTAGTCTGTTTGGCCGGCACGCAAGCCAGGCGTTTGTATCTCTGTCCAGTCATCCCGCAAGGGTGCCTCCGGCTTGACAAAATCTGGTCCGACCATGGTGCAGCCACTCATGATCAATACCATGGCAACCCACACCAGTCGCCAATTCCTGAAGGGTTTGGCCCATCTTGTGCAGCACCCCGTATGGTTTTGATCACTTACCGCAGAGCCTTTGCCAGTATACATAGTGCTCTCCCTTTTATGACGATGCCAATCCTGAGTGGCATGTGAGTAACGCGAAGCCCTTATAATATGTTTGTTTTTGGGTTCAGACAGGCATATTGTCCGTCGGGAGTTTAACCCGGAAAAAAATGCTGTAAACCACCGGCACATAGTTGAGCGTAAATAGACTGCCGATGCCCAGGCCGAAGAACATGACCGATGCCATGCCGTAAAACAGCGGATCATGGTTAATGATTAACGGCAGGAAGCCCAGCATGGTGGTTGACACCGAAAGCAGGATTGGCCTGAAGCGGCTGACGGCCGAATTGACCACTGCATCATAGGGTGTCTGCCCGTCGCTTAGGTTCTCCTCGATTTTATCGATCATTACGATGCCGTTGTTCACAATGGATCCGGCCAAGGCCAGCAGCCCGAGGATGACCATAAATCCAAAATCGGCCTGCATCACCAGCAGGCCGACCACTGACCCGACAAGAACCAGCGGCATGGTCAGGATAATGATGGCGGCTCGTCGGATGGAGTTGAACTGCCATACCAGCAAAAAGACAATGCCGGCAAAACATGGCAGAAACCATTTTGCCAGGTTCCTCTGGGCCGTGGCGGAGTCCTCAAGCTCGGCGCCGACTCGCCAGTAGTGATTTTTCGGAAATGTCATCGCTTCCAGCGTGGGCTTCAGGGCGGTAAAGATCTCGGAGGCTTTCAGCACCTGGTTTTTGGCACTGACGGTGACGGTGCGCTCCTGATTGTAACGCACGATGCGATTCAATTCACCGACAGCGTAAACATCGGCCACCTGGTTGAGCGGCACGCTGCCGCCGGATGACGAACGGATCCCGAGCGAACGCAGGCTGTCGGGGGAATCCCGTTCCGCCTTGACCCCGCGACCGACGATGGGTATCTGCACATTGCCCTGGTGGTAATTGGTGGCCGTCACCCCGTCGACAAAGAAACCCAGGGCGGTGGCCACATCCTTGGATGTCACCCCGGCACGCAGAGCGCGGGCCTGGTCGACTTTCGCCTTGACCGCAAACACCCGGTTGTTCCAATCCTGTTTGATCTGTATGGTGCCGGGGATACCTTGGAGCGCGGTCATCAACTGCTCGGCCTGTTCCAACAGCACCCCGGTATCCGGGCCGCTGAGCCGGATTTCCAGCAGTCCGGATTCACTGCCGCCAAGCCACATGGATTTAACCCGGCCTCTGACATTGGGGAAATGATTCTGCAGGTAGCGATCGGTGCGCTGGACGAGTTCCGCTACCTGTTTGTTGGTCTGTGTGTTGACGATCAAAAACCCAACGAACGGGTCCGGGTCCAACGGCGCCAACGAGAGGAAAAACCGCGGCCCGCCATTACCCACGTAGGCGATGGTTCCGGTGATTTCCGGATTTTTCTGCTTGTCCTGCAGCCAGGCGCTGAGTTCTCTGACGGTTCTGTCGGTCTCCTCAATGCGCGTACCGGCGGGAAGGTCGAGATAGATCAAATACTGGTTCCTGTCCCCGCTCGGGAAAAAGGCCTGCGGTATGAAAGTTGCCGCATATATGGCGGCAGCGAACGCGCCGCCCGTCACGGCCAGCACCAGGGTCCGGTGCCCCAGGGAAAACGCCAGGATCCGACGATAAACCCTGTAGAATTTTCCCTGATACGGATCGCTCCCCGTCGGTTGATCCTTGTCGCCGGCCGGGGGTGTTTTTAAAAACCAGTAGCACATGCTGGTGGATGAAAACATGGAGAAGAACCACGAGCCCATGAGTAGAATAATCATCACCGAACCCAGCGAGGCGGTGTAATCACCCGCCATGCCGATTTGCAGCAGGATCGGTCCGAAGGCGAAAACAGTGGTCAGCGTACTGGTGAGCAGGGGAACTGAAAGGGTGTTGCAGGTCTTTAACACGGCATCCTTGCGTGCCATTCCCGTTTCCAGATTCACCTTAATGTCATCGGAAACCACAATGGCGTTATCCACGAACATACCCAGAGCAATGATCATGGTGGCCAGCGACATCCGTTCCAGATCGATCCCCAGGGCGGACATCATCAAAAGACCGAACAGCATGACCAGAGGGATAAACGAGCCGACGATCAAACCGGTTCTCAGCCCCAGCAGCAGCATGACCACCACCAGGACGATGATGATGCTTTCGATCACGTTGAGCACCATGCCGTTGATGGATTTATTGATGAGATCCGGCTGGTAGGTGGCGAATTCGAGCACGTAGCCCCATGGCAGCGACTGCTCGATCTCTTTGACCGCTTGCTTCAACCGCGCGCCGAACTCGACGGCATCAACCCCTTTGATGATAAAGACGCTCAATACAATGGCCGAATGGCCATTGTAATAGGCCGGGTTTTGGATCGGCTCCACATAGGCTTTCCGGATGGTAGCGATGTCACGCAGCGGAATCGAGGCCTGGGACGCGGGGATCGGGATAAGGACCGCTCCGATCTCCGCAATGGACGCGAACCGGCCCTGGGTCTCCACGATGATTTCCACATCGTTGATGTCTATCCTGCCGCCGGGCAGAAGGATGTTCTGCTCCTTAAGCTTATTCCCGATATCAACGGGATCGATGCCCAGTTGAGCCATTTTGGCGTTGGCCACCTCCAGATAGATGCGCTCATCCTGCACACCGGTGAGATCGATTTTCTGGGTACCCTCCACCAGGTTGAGGCGCTCCCGGATTTGACGGGCGGTTTCATGCATTTCCGCCATGTCGAAGCCATCGCTCCAAAGGGCGATGGTGGCCACCGACGTATCACCGAACGTATCGTTGACCATGGGGCCGATGGTGCCATCCGGCAGTTCGGGTTTGACATCGTCCATCCGGTTGCGCAGCAGTTTCCAGGTCGCCGGGAGCTGCTCGGCAGGCACTTCATCGCTGATCGTGACGTGGAGCAGGCATTCACCGTATTTGGATGTGGAATTCTTGATCTTGTCGACTTCGCCCATGCTGCGGATTTTTTCTTCGATGGGCCGTGTGATCAGGCGTTCGACTTCCGCCACCGGCATGCCGGGATATTTTGCTGTCACCACCGCTTCGCGAATCGTAATGAAGGGGTCTTCCAGTTTCGGAAGGGTCATGAATGCAGAGCCCCCCCCGACAATCACCAACAATATCGTCATGATGACGGTTCGAGAATTATTCAGCGCAAATGCGGTGATCCCTTTCATTATCAGTTCCTTTTTTCCCGGGGGTGATGAAGATTATGCAATCGTCGCATAAATTCTTCTTAAAAGGATGGGCACATCCATCGAATACGGGCGGTTTCAAGATGCAAACGGGTATCGGCTTAAACCCATACACTCATATCCGTCCCTTACTGTTGCATCAGTTTGACTTTCATGCCATCGGCTAAAAAACTCACACCGGCCACGGCAATGATATCCCCGGCTGCAAGACCATCGGTCACGATGACAGTTTTCCGTTGTGTGCCTTGGAAGCGGACCGGTGTTTTTTTGACCATTGATGTCTGGGGGTCATACACAAAGGCATATCCCTGATTCGCTTCCGGAGCAGGCAGGATTGCCTGAAGTGGAAGCGTGTAATCGGCCGACCGGTTTTCATCCTTTATGGTAAAAGTTGCTTCAGCGGTCATACCGGGTTTGATTTTGTCGTTCGGGCCCATCAGCGCCACTTTGACTGGAAAGGCGTTGGCCTGAACAGCGGCGGAACCGATGTAGGAAATACGGCCCTGGGTAGACTCGCCCGGCAGCGTGGCAAAGGTGATCGGCACTGCGTCATCGATTTGTAGGAGGTCGATGATGGTTTCCGGAACGGCCAGTTGTACTTCCATATCTCCCGTAGCATCGATTTTGAACACCTTCTGCCCGACTTTAACCTCCTCGTTGGGCTGCACCGACCGCCAGGCAATGGTGCCGTAGTAAGGAGAGAACAGTTTCGTTTTGCGCAGATTGCGATTGGCCGATTCCAGCCGGGCCACCTGAAAATCAACCGCGCTGCTGGCGGCCTTGAAATTATATTCAGCGACATCCAAACGACTTTTTACCCCTGCACCCTGATCGTAAATCCGCTGTTGGCGATCGTACTGTGACTTTGATTCGTTCACTTGGTCCCGGGCCTTTGCCAGCTCAGCTTTGATCGCGGCCACCTCCAACTGATAGGGTTCCGGATCGAGAATGGCGAGCAGCTGTCCTTTTTCCACCCGATCGCCGATGTCAACTGTCACAGACACTACCTGCCCGCCAACCTGAAAACTGAGGTCAGAGGAATCAACCGCGGCGGCAATCCCGGAAAATTTGAGTGTCTGCCCGGTAACCTGCGCTCTGATGGTCATGGTCTTGATCGGTCGGATCTCTTCAGTAATTTCAACTTTATCTTTGCATGCTGTCAGGGCAGCCGATATGCAAAGAAGCCAGATCATCCGCTTTAACGTCTGTTTTGGCATATTAAACCTCATTTTTTAGCATCAATTGGCGGTATTGGGTTTAGGGACAAATAGGAATAAAGCACTCTTATTCATGGAATCCGAAGAACATGTGATCGAGCGGGTAATGATCAATTCATCCAACTGACCCAAAAGCTCTCGTCGACGTGGCCGATCGCGCGAATTCGGTGGATGGCCGGTTTTTCAAATTTCAGGCTTTTTGCGAATGGTTCGCCTGACAAGATGTTTCCTTTTTTACACAAATCGCGGTATAATCCAGGTGTATAGCACTGGATTGGGTTGGCCTTAAGGGTGTTGTTATTGAAGCCGAGCGATAACTGTATTGATAATAGAATATCAGTGTTAATGCAATGTGAAATCTGAATTATGTAGATTTGTCCAAGCTTTCATCATGCGCTGCCAAGTCATCTCGCATGGAATTAATCATGGGAAGGCCAATTCGGTACGCGGCTGAACCCATCGCGTGTGCGGTGGGTGGGCCGGCAGCCAGCAGAAAAAATATCAATACCAGGGCGCGAGTCCAGCCTGACGGAACCCACACGCCAGCGGCTACGAGAAACAAGACAATCCCAAAAACAGCGATCTTGCCTGTGGTATGAAGGCGGGTGTAGACATCCGGAAGGCGAATATATCCCACAACACCAACCACAGAAAAAAAGGTGCCAATCATTACCGCCACGATGGCAATAATTAAAAAAGCAGCTTCCATGATAAAATCCTTTCTGGCTTTTATTAAACGCGACTGCGTCGCTTTGCGGTCAAAAGAACGCGGTTATTCGTTACCTGATATCTTATGATTTTTCTTTCAACCCCAATCGTTTTTAGCATCGCACTTTCTTTTTGAGAGGGATCTTGAATTGATATTCGAATTTCCCTGCTGTTTGCAGCGGGGAAATTCAAATTAGAATATCTGTTTATCGGTAATATACTTGGCGAAGGTGATAATCGTTATGTAACCAAGGGCGGCCAATCCCAATACAACATCGATAAATATCATTTCCCGATAAATCAGGCCCATTAGAACCAGCACCGCCATGGTCAAGTTGCTGAGCATGTCCGATGCCATCAACCGATCAATGACATTTTCCCCATTCCAAAGCCTGCAGGCCACGACTGCCATTAGCAAAACATGGACTAAAAGCGACAGGTACAAAACAACCAGCAGTATCTGTTCCAAAATCACTTATTCTCCAATATACTTTTCCAAAATTTAAACGACCAATTTTTGCGTTAGCTTCTAATCGAAGATCTGTTTTATAAGCCCCCGCCGCTGTTCCTGGGCCTTTTGCACGAGTCGTTCTGTTTCGACGACATCAAGGCTATGAATGTACATGGTACCGTCCTCGCCCATTTCGATGAGCAACTCCCCGGGAGTCAAAGATATTGCATGGGCGCCTATGGCTCTACCGATTTCATTGTCACATTCCGGCGGGGCCGCTATAATGCCTGGCTTAATCGGCAGCTTGGGATGAAGAACAATACGGGTAACCTGAAGACCGCTTATGATGACATTACGAATGAGTGCTATCATGAACCTAAGCAGCGCCGCAAAGGCCGAAGGCAATCGTGTCCAGTTCACCGGGAGACGCTTAGGACGCAAAAGGCCCAAAACCCCGATAGCAATCATCAGTCCGATTATTAGGTTCGGAACACCAACACTGGCGGATAACGCCAGGTAAGTGAGTAATAAGGCAAGTACCGGGAGCGCACGGTGCATGGGTCATCCTCCTATTACAGATCGAATATATAGTTCCGGGTTGTCCAGCCAGCGAGCCGTTTCCATTGATAATTCGACTAGTGGTTCGGCAACCAGGCCCAGAAGAATTATTAAGAACACGAGCATCATAGGGGCAGCCAGGCAATCACCCGTCGATTTCGTAGCAATTCCTTCAACTGGGGAATGCCACCAGATGCGCATAAAGGCCCGCATTGAGTAGATAAGCGTCAGCGCACTGGCCAGGCCAACAAGCAGCAAAGGCCATAGCTGAAGGGCTTCAATGCCGCTTTTAAAGAATAACATCTTGCTGATGAATCCGTTGGTAGGCGGAATGCCGGCCAACCCCAGGCCGCCAATAAAAAACAAGGCACCGGCCATGGGAAGGGGTCTCCCCACCCCCGTAACCACCTCGAAGGCCGCCGATTTGACTGATGCCCGGCTGGCCACGTACCCGGCCAGCATTAGCATAGCCGATTTGGCGATACTGTGATTGAACGCAAACACGATGGCTGCCGCCAGGGCCAATGGTGTTCCCCAGCCGATACCTACCAGAATGAAACCAACCTGCGCCAGTGTGGAATATGCCAGCATGCGTTTGACATTGTGAGTGCCAATCGCCGATATCCCTCCATAAATGATGCCGGCAATGCCTAAGCCGACCAGCAGTAATTGCATCAGTGCAACGGAATCAACAAACAGCAGGGTGGTCATACGAATAAAGCCGTAGACTCCCAATTTGACAACAATCGATGACAGCATGGCGCTTACCGGCGTTGGAGCTGCTGTGTGAAAGTCCGGCTGCCAGAAATGAAACGGAAAGGTGGCACTTTTAATCATAAAGGCCGCCATCAAAAGGGCAGCAGCAACTGGCAATAGCGCTTTCTTGGGTTCGTCTGCGATTAATGTTGCCAGATGCGCCATGTTGAGAGTGCCGCAACTTACATACAGGGCACCGATGGCCAATAGAAGAAAAAAGGCAGCTAGCTGGCTCATGTAAAAGTATTTATAGGCGGCTTCGGTGCCGAAACGATCGTCTGAGATCGATGTCAGGACCGTGCTGGACAGAGCCAATAGCTCAACAAACACGAACAAATTGAAGATATCTCCGGTTAAAAATGCGCCCGTCAGTCCGGTGGCCAGAAATAGAAAAAGCGGATAAAAGGTGGGGTAGCTGATGCAGCTATCTTTGCTCCCATTGGCATATACAACACCCATCACCAGCACCAGATGACTCATCAGCACAAACATCGCGGATAACAGGTCGGCTACCAAGGTGATGCCAAAAGGTGCGGTCCAACTACCCACATGCAATACGATTGGCTGTCCATTCTGGTAAACTGCATAAATTAAATAGCAAGCGCTGGCCAGGGCTGCCACCATAATGGCCAGAGCACCCTGAGCCTGAAGAGATCGGTGCCTTTTAAGCAACAAACACAGGACCCCACCAGTCAGTGGTATCAGGATCGGTAGGATGACGATGTGTTCAACTATCAGCTGCACGAAAATCTCCAATTAGTTCTTTAACCCGTCTATCTCATCCGAGTCACAAGTCTTATAACGCCTGGCAACGATGTAGAGCATGGACAAGACAAAGGCCGTTGTACCGAGGCTTATGACAATGGCCGTCAAAATGAGTGCCTGGGGCAGGGCATCGCTCAGAGTGACAGCAGAAGAAGTCACATAAGGGGCTTGTTTCCCAACATAGGCCCCCGCGGAAAGCAGGAAAAGGTTGACAGCATTGGCCAAGAGCATCAACCCAGTAGCTGCACGGATGACATTGCGCCGTAATATCTGGAAAAGGCCTACGGCAAAGGTCAAACCGATAGCAAAGGCGGTCAGGATTTCCACGGCAACTCCTTTTCTTCCGGATGTCCCAGGGAGTTGAGCATAAGGGTGACACTTCCTACGACGCTCAACCCGATGGCGCACTCAAATATAAATGAGGTGCTCAAGTGTATGTTTTTAGGCAGAGGCAATCCTGCCAGGTGACCGAAATCGACATTGGAGAAAAAACTACCAGTGGTAATTGCGGCAATTGCGGCGGATAAGATCGCCAGCAGTATCCCCCAGCCGATAAAGGTTGATGGCCTGAGCCAATGAAGTCGCTGCCGGGTTTCTTCAAAACCGAAAACAACGTACCAGAAGCCGATACCAATGCTGACAATCACACCGGCGGTAAAACCGTCACCAGGCTGCTCGTGACCGTAAAGCAATTCACAGGCGCCGATCGCCAGGGCCAGGGGCAGAACCACATGTGCGAGAACACGAATTGATGGTGATGCTTGCGAGCCGCCAATACCCAAAGTTGTAGAACTTATTTTCGATGAAATGTTAGGCCTTTCTTGTCCGCTGCCGATATCTTTGAATTTTGTAGCAGCATAAGCTAACAAAGTATAAATGCCGATACCGGCGATACTGAAAACGACAATTTCTATCAGGGTATCCACACCTCTAAAATCAGTGAGAATTGCACCCACAATGCTTTTGGCTCCGGTGGCCGTTTTGGCGTTCATTTCGAAAAACGGTGTCAAATAGCTGTGGCGGGGCCGGGATAAGAGAGCGGTCAGAGACATCAGCATGACAATGACGCCGAACAGGCAAGAGATAATTGCATCCCGGGTCAAACCCATTCGGCTGCGATTAAAACTGGTTTCCTGGATTTGTTTGAGTTGTTTCAAGGGGAGTCGCGAAAGGGCCAGTACCAGAATAATGACCAGCAAGATGTCCACGACTATCTGAACCAGGGCTACATCCGGGGCGAGTTCCAGCGCCATGAGCACGGCAACACCCAAGCCGGAAGCGCCAAAGGCCAGGATGGCAAAAAAGTCGTTGCGCAAAAAAACGCAGGCCAGTGATGTCCCCAAAATGAGAAATAAGGCCGCAAGTCTGAGGAAACGAAGTTCACCTGTAAATGTCAACGCCGGACCAGAGAGCGCAGAAAGGTTGATTTTAGGTGGAAAACCACCAAACACAAAAACCAGCATGATTGTTCCCGTCAAAATCATCACCAGGTAAAATCGCAGTTTGCCATACTGCAGCCGCAAGGCCCTTGAGGCGGCCCCATCGATACTCTGGATGAGAAGATTAAACAGGCTGTTTAGCGTATGGCGCAATTGGATGGAGGCGAGATGTTCTATCACTTTCGTACGGTAGAAAAAAATCACAATGCCGATGCAAATGGCCACCATGGACAAAAAGAGCGGAATATTCAAACCGGTCCACAAGGCCAGGGAGACTTTAACCGTTTCACCATAGGCGGCTCCGGCCGCGTTGGCCAGCAAGGCCGCTTCTTGTTTCGGGCCGGGAAGTTGTCCAAGGACTAAAGAAAAAACAGCGGGGATTCCTGGGGCCAGCCACATGGCTGCCGGCGCTTCGTGGCCTTTGATTGCCGGGTCCCGCGGTGTTCCCATGAAGGTGTCCCACAGCAGCCGACCTGAAATGGCCAACATCAGAGCGCCGGTGAGAACACTCGCGATGACGAAGATCCAGGCCACCGATCCAGGCAGAGAGGGGTGGGCGGCGGTGGCCAGGAGGGTTTCTTTGGCCAGAAAACCGAACAAAGGGGGCAGACCGGCCATGGAGAGCGCGGCCAGCAAACCGATGGTAAAAGTAAACGGCATTGTTCGGCGCAGCCCTCCCAGTCGTCGCAGGTCGCGGGTTCCGGTTTCGTGATCGACGATCCCGACCACCAGGAAAAGCGAGCTTTTATACAAGGCATGCGCCAAAATGCCGATGATCAAGGCCTTGAAAGATATCGCCATATCCTGCCCGATCATCATCATGAGGATGCCGAGTTGACAAATGGTGGAATAGGCCAACACTGCCTTGAGATCATTTTTTTTCAAACCGAGCACAGCCCCGGTCAACATGGTGGCCATTCCGGTTAGGGTCAACAGCCAGAACCAGGTCTCTGTCATTCCGAGCACGGGATTCATGCGTGCCATCAGGTAGATGCCGGCCTTGACCATGGTGGCTGAATGTAAATAGGCGCTGGCCGGTGTGGGGGCACTCATGGCATCCGGCAACCAGATGTGAAACGGAAACTGCGCGCTTTTGGTGAAGGCACCGATCAGCGTCAGCACCAGCGCGGCCGTGAGTTGCGGCGTCGCCGCGATTGTCGGCAGTACTTCGACGATCTCGCTGACGCGGTAGGTGCCGGCAGCCTGGCCGAGCAGGATGAATCCG
>Ga0316195_10001302_pt1 | contig 11060 bp, 9 predicted proteins | sample Phised1_MG_FD_204937 | JGI IMG/M metagenome (GOLD analysis project Ga0316195, IMG submission 204937) | Coastal sediment microbial communities from Maine, United States - Phippsburg sediment 1 | ecosystem: Environmental > Aquatic > Marine > Coastal > Sediment | place: USA: Maine | collected... | reverse complement strand
GCGATGGTGCTGGAGGCGCGCCGGGCATTCAAGGAAGGCTTGCCGGAAGAGCTGGCCGGTGCAGTCAGCTTCTACGATCCGGAGACTTACAACGCCGCGGCCTCGGTGCAGGACAACCTGCTGATGGGCCGCGTCACCTATGGCATCGCCCGCGGGCCAGAGCGGGTGTCCGACGCTATCGCCGGCTTGCTACACGAGCAGGGCCTTATCGACGAAGTGCTTGGCATCGGTCTTGAATACGATGTCGGCTCGGGCGGCAAGCGGCTGAGTTCAGCTCAGCGCCAGAAAGTCGGGCTGGGCCGGGCCATCATCAAGCAGCCTGACCTGCTGGTGCTGAACCGGGTGCTGAGTGCGCTCGATGCCCGCCAGCAAACAACGATCATACGTGATGTGATGCGCCTGATCAGCGCCCAGAAGGACCCGCCTGCAGTCATCTGGGTGCTTGCCAATGCCGATCATTCCGAGTTCTTCGACAAGGTCTGTGTCTTCACGGAGGGCAAGGTGGCGGAAATGGGCTTGCGGCAGGAGCTTGACAAGACCAAAGGCGTTTACGCGCAACTGCTTGCAAGCTAGAATCCAGTCTGTTGAGGGGGAAGGAGACCACATGTTACTGAAGGATGAAGTTGAACTGCTTGGCCGGATTTCGCTATTCCAGGGCATGCAGCCAAGCCAGCTCAAGCTTCTTGCATTTACGTCCAAGCGGCTGACCTTCGAACAGGGGGATATGCTGTTCAACCAGAACGATCCCGGCGATGCAGCCTATGTGGTGCTATCGGGCAAGGCCGACGTGGTGATGCAGAACCACGACCGGGAGGTGGTGCTGGCGACGCTGGAGAAAAACGCCATCATCGGCGAAATCGCCATCCTGTGCGATGTGCCCCGGACCGCCAGCGTGCGCGCGGCGACACGGCTCGAGACGCTGTGCATCGAGAAGGAGCACATGCTGAAACTGATCAAGGAGTTTCCCAGCATGGCAACCGCGCTGATGCAGGTGCTGGCCGAACGGCTTGCCAATACAACGGCGGCCCTGTCCGATTGCCGGAGCGAGCTGGCATCATTGCGGGGGGCGTGACCGCTTGCCATTCCGGGTTGCGATTGCCGGGGCCGGGCCTGCCGGTCTCTATGCGGCAATCCTGCTCAGGCGGGCGCGGCCCGATGCGATCATATCCGTCATTGAACAGAATTCGCCGGACGCCACGTTTGGTTTCGGCGTGGTTTTTTCGGACCAGGCGCTGGGCTTCCTGCGGGAGGACGATCCGGAAACGGCCTCGCTGATCGAACCGCACATGCAGCGCTGGTCCGACATCGCGGTGGTTCACAGGGGCGAACGGATAACCATCGACGGCGTCGGCTTTGCGGCCATCGGCAGGCTGGAACTGCTGAAACTCCTGCAACAGCGCGCCCGCGAGCTGGGCGTGGAGCCCGACTACAACACCCGCATCGACGGCCCTGATGCGCTTGGCGCGGCTGACCTCGTGATCGGCGCTGATGGCCTCAATTCGGTGGTGCGGAGCAGCGATGCGGCAGGCTTCGGCGAGCATATGGACACGTTGTCCAACCGCTTCATATGGTACGGCGCGGCAAGGCAGTTTGATGCGCTCACCCAGACGTTCATCGAGACGGATCTTGGCCCGTTCAACGCGCATCATTACCGCTATACGCCGGGCCTCAGCACCTTCATTGTCGAAACCACGGATGCCGTGTGGCAACTCGCGGGCTTCGAGGCAATGACGGCGGAAGAGACCAGACAGGTGTGCGAGCGGCTGTTTGCCGATGCGCTGGGCGGTGCTGAACTCATTTCCAACAACTCGCAGTGGCGGCAGTTTCCGGACCTTCATTGCGAGCGGTTTTTTGCCGGCAACCGGGTGCTGGTGGGCGATGCGCTGCACACTGCCCACTTCTCCATCGGCTCCGGTACGCGTCTGGCGCTGGAAGATGTGATCGCGCTGGTCAAGGCGCTGGCCGGGCATGACTGGGATGTGGCGGCGGCCCTTCCTGCATGGCAGGCGGAGCGCCAGCCGGTGCTGGACAAGATCGTCACTGCGGCGCTGGCGTCGGCGCGCTGGTACGAGCAGTTCGACCGGCACATGCAACTGGATCCATGGGCATTTGCGCTCAGCTATATCCGCCGGGCCGGGCGGCTGGATGCTGGCCGGCTTCGGCGGCTGGCCCCGCGCTTTACCGCTGAACTTGAAGCCCGCGGCATTTCACTGTCTATTTGAGGTTGAAACGTCAGCTGGAGTTCCTTTGCGATGAGTCATGCCGCCCCCGTCAGTACCGAAGCCCGCGAGGCGTTCTACAAGGCCATCGAGCCGGAAAGCATGCGCGCGCTCTGGTCGGTGATGGGCGCGATCATCACGCCTGAACCGAAGAGCGGCTGCCAGCCGGTGATGTGGAAATACGACACCGTGCGCGCACGGCTGATGGAGGCGGCGGGCCTGATCACCGCCAGGGAAGCCGAGCGGCGGGTTCTCATCCTCGAAAACCCCGGCCTCAAGGGCACGTCCAAGTGCACCACTTCGCTGTATTGCGGGGTGCAGCTGGTGATGCCGGGCGAGGTTGCGCCGGCGCACCGGCACACGCAGTCGGCACTGCGTTTCGTGCTGGAAGCATCGGGCGGGCATACAGCGGTCGGTGGCGAGCGCACGACGATGCACTATGGCGACTTCGTCATCACGCCCAACTGGCAGTGGCACGACCACGGCAACACGTCCGATGATCCGGTGCTGTGGCTCGACGGGCTGGACATTCCGCTGGTGCAGTTTCTCGATGCCTCGTTTGCCGAAGGCTTCGGCGACGACGAGCAGCCGGTCACGAAGCCCGAAGGCGATTCCCATGCCCGCTACGGCGCCAACATGCTGCCGCTGGGCTACGAGAACGTTGCGGCCACGTCGCCGATCTTCAACTACCCCTACGAGCGCTCGCGCGAGGCGCTGGAACAGATGCGCCGGATGGAAGAGTGGGACCCATGCCACGGACTGAAGATGCGCTACATCAACCCGGTCGATGGCGGATGGGCAATGCCGACCATCGGCGCCTGCCTGCAGCTATTGCCCAAGGGGTTCAGGAGTGCCCCGTACCGCTCGACCGATGCGACGGTGTTCACCGGCGTCGAGGGCAGGGGCCGCTCCACGGTTGACGGGCAGGTGTTCGAGTGGGGCCCGCGCGACGTGTTCGTGGTGCCGTCTTGGAAGGAAGTCGTGCACGAGGCCAGCGAGGACGCGGTGCTGTTCAGCTATTCCGATCGGCCGGTGCAGGAAAAATGCGGCCTGTTCCGCGAGCGGCGGGGGAATGGCTAGACCAGCTTCCGCTTCAGCTTCTCCAGCATTCGCAAGCACTGGTCGAGCTGGCCGATCTCGACATACTCGTCCGGCTTGTGGGCCTGTTCGATGGAGCCGGGGCCGCACACGACTGTCGGGATGCCGATTTCCTGGAACAGCCCGGCCTCGGTGCCGAAGCACACCACGTCCGTGGTGTTCGCGCCGGTGAGCTCCGACACCAGCTTGAGTGCCTCGCTGTCGGGCATGGGTTCCAGTCCGACCACCTCGCCGATGATGTGGGTCACGATATCGGCCTGTGGGTGCAAGGCGCGCATGGCCGGCAGCAGTTCATCCTCCACATAGGTGCGCAAGTTGTCCTTTACGAAGGCGGCGTCGGACGTCTGTACAGGGCGCATTTCCCAGTCTACGACGCAGGTGTCGGCAATCACGTTGTGTGCGATGCCGCCGTTGATGCGGCCGATCTGCAGTGTCGTGTACGGCGGCTCGAAGGGTGAGCCTTCCGGGCAGCGCTTCACCAGTTCGGGCCTGAGCGACATCAAACGCGAGACGTAGCGCACAGCATATTCCACCGCGCTGACGCCGGCGTCCGGCACCGAGCCGTGGCCGGCCAGGCCGGAGAACTCGGTGGTGTATTCATAACAGCCCTTGTGACCCTCGATGATGCGCATGAGGGTGGGTTCGCCGATGATGCAGGCGGAAGGCTTCATGCCGATGTGCTTGAGCTCTTCCATCAGGGCGCGCGCGCCGAGGCAGCCCGTCTCCTCGTCGTGGGTGAAGCAGAAGTGTACCGGCCGGTCGAGGTCGAGGCTTGCATAGTCCTCCGCCATGGCAAGGCTTGCCGCTATGAAGCCCTTCATGTCGCATGTGCCGCGGCCAAACAGCCTGCCGTCCCGCTCCTGCATCACGAAGGGGTCCGACGTCCAGTCCTGGTTCTCCACCGGCACCACGTCGGAGTGGCCGGACAGCACGATGCCGCCGTCGCGCTTCGGCCCCAGCGTGGCGAAGAGGTTGGCCTTGTGGCCCGTGCCGTCCATGCTGACATGCACCTCTGCCCCCAGCGACTCCAGCCGGTCGGCCGCAAACCGGATCAGGTCGATGTTGCTGTCGGTCGAGATGGTGGGGAAGGCGATCAGCCGGTTGAGCAGGCTGGTGGTGGAATCAAGCTGGTGGTGGGCCATGGGGTGCGCTTTCGGGCAATCGATGTTGTTTCCTCTTGGCGGACATGACAGCATGTTCCCAATGAGTGTGAAACACCCAATGCACGCGAGGGCCGTACATGAACAACATTGACTTCAAGTACCTCTTCACCACCGCCGAGGGCCGCATCTCGCGGCAGCAATGGTGGATAGGTGTCGGCATCCTGTTCGTGATCTCGCTGGTCAGCTCGATGCTCTTCGGCAGCGATGGCATGGTGTCCGCAATCATCGGCATCCTGATGCTGATCGCCGGCATCATGCTGCACATCAAGCGCTGCCATGACCGCGGCAAGTCCGGCTGGTGGTGCCTGCTGCTGCTGATCCCGGTTGTGGGTTTCATCTGGGCCGTCATCGACCTTGGCATCCTGCCGGGCACCGTTGGCCCCAACGAGTACGGCCCGGACCCTCTCGGGGCTTGACCCGGCAAACGACGGACAAGTTCAATTGACGGCGATCAGGTGGAGTGTTAATCTAACGAACGTTCATTTATTTAAAGAGACAGTTGAATGGCCCGCACGAGCGGCAGCGTTGGCGCAGAGACGGCGGACCGCATCAGGGAAGCGGCGCTCAGGCTGTTTGCTGCAAAGGGCTATGCTGCCGTTTCCATGCGCGAGATCGCTGGTGCGGTCAGCCTGCAGGCGGCGGCGCTTTACAATCATTTTCCCAACAAGCAGGCGTTGCTCACCGATCTCATGTTGTCGCACATGGATCGGCTCATCTCGGCCTGGGATGCGCAGGCTGCACCCGATGAAGCGCCGTCGCAGGCGCTGGAGCGGTTATGCCGGTTCCACATCCACTACCATGCCGGCAGGTCGGACGCGGTTTTCATTTCCTACATGGAACTGCGCAATCTCGAGTCGGACAATTTCAGCCAGGTGGAAAGGCTGCGCCAGACCTATGAGGGAATCGTGCGCAGCATTCTCGACAAGGGCACGGCGTCGGGCGACTTCCAGATAACCGATACCCGCATTACGGCGATGGCCATCATCGCCATGCTGACCGGCGTCAATACCTGGTACCGTCAGCAGGGCCGGCTCAATCTCAGGGAAATCGAGGACATCTATACGGACATGGTGCTGCGCGTGGCGGGCGTTGGCCTTAAGGAGGATTTATGTTCAGCAGCGCAATGAATTTCGGGCTGGGCGAGGATATCGACGCCCTGCGCGAGACGGTCGCAAGGTGGGCGCAGGAGAAGCTCGCGCCGCTGGCGGCCGACATCGACCGCAACAACGACATGCCGCGCAATTTGTGGAACCAGATGGGCGAGCTTGGCCTGTTGGGCATGACGGCTGACCCGGACCATGGCGGCACCGGCATGGGCTATCTCGCCCATACGGTGGCGATGGAAGAGGTCAGCCGGGCGTCGGCTTCGGTTGGCCTGAGTTACGGGGCGCATTCGAATCTGTGCGTCAACCAGATCAACCGCTGGGGCAATGACGAGCAGAAGGCGAAATACCTGCCGAAACTGTGTTCGGGCGAGCACGTCGGTTCGCTGGCCATGTCGGAACCGGGTTCGGGTTCGGACGTGGTGTCGATGAAGCTGCGGGCAGACAAGCGCAACGACCGCTACGTGCTGAACGGCAACAAGATGTGGATTACCAACGGCCCCGATGCCGACACGCTGGTGGTCTATGCCAAGACCGATCTGGACGCCGGGCCGAAGGGCATCACCGCTTTCCTGATCGAGCGCGGCATGAAGGGTTTCTCCACCGCCCAGAAGCTGGACAAGCTGGGCATGCGCGGCTCCAACACCTGCGAGCTGGTGTTCGAGGACTGCGAGGTACCGTACGAGAACGTGCTGGGCGAGGAAGGGCAGGGGGTCAACATCCTGATGTCCGGACTCGACTATGAGCGGGTAGTGCTGTCGGGCGGGCCGCTGGGCATCATGGCCGCATGCATGGACGTGGTGGTGCCCTATGTGCACGAGCGCAAGCAGTTCGGCCAGCCGATCGGCGAGTTCCAGCTGATGCAGGGCAAGCTTGCGGACATGTACACCACGATGAACGCCTGCCGCGCCTATGTGTATGCCGTGGCGGCCGCCTGTGACCGGGGCGAGACGACGCGCAAGGATGCGGCCGGGTGCATTCTGTATTCGGCCGAGAAAGCCACCTGGTGCGCGCTGGAAGCCATCCAGGCGCTGGGCGGCAACGGCTACATCAACGACTACCCGGCAGGCCGGCTGCTGCGTGACGCCAAGCTCTACGAGATCGGCGCCGGCACCAGCGAAATCCGCCGCATGCTCATCGGGCGCGAGATGTTCAGGGAAACCGCCTGATGACCATTCTCAAACCCTCTGCGCCCACGCGCGGTGAAACCTATGACGCCAACCGCAAGGCCATGCTCGATGCATTGGCGGTGGTTGACGAGGCAGTGAAGGCCGCGCTCGACGGTGGTGGCGCTGCCGCGCGCGAGCGCCACGTCAGCCGCGGCAAGATCCTGCCGCGCGAACGGGTGGCGCGGCTGCTGGATCCCGGCTCGCCTTTCCTTGAGGTTGGCGCGACCGCAGCGCATGGGCTCTACAATGGCGACGCGCCATGCGCCGGCATCATTGCCGGTGTGGGCCGGGTGGAAGGCCGTGAGGTGATGATCGTCGCCAACGACGCCACAGTGAAGGGCGGCACCTATTACCCGATGTCGGTCAAGAAGCACCTGCGCGCCCAGGAGATTGCCGAGGCCAACCGGCTGCCGTGCATCTACCTCGTTGATTCCGGCGGGGCGAACCTGCCCAACCAGGACGAGGTGTTCCCGGACCGCGATCATTTTGGCCGCATCTTCTTCAACCAGGCCAACATGAGCGCGAAGGGCATTGCGCAGATCGCCGCCGTCATGGGCTCGTGCACGGCGGGTGGAGCCTATGTGCCGGCCATGTCGGACGAGGCCATCATCGTCAAGGAACAGGGCACCATCTTCCTGGCCGGCCCGCCGCTGGTAAAGGCAGCGACGGGCGAGGTCGTGTCGGCGGAAGAGCTTGGCGGGGCGGATGTGCACACGCGGCTGTCCGGCGTGGCGGATCACTTCGCCCACAACGATGCCCATGCGCTGGAACTGGTGCGCCGGGCGGTGGCCAATCTCAATCACCAAAAGCGGGTGGACGTGGCGCTGGCCACGCCGGAAGACCCTGCCTACGACCCGGACGAACTGATGGGCGTCGTTCCGGCCGACCTGCGCACGCCCTATGACGTGCGCGAGGTGTTGGCGCGGGTGGTGGACGGTTCACGCTTCGACGAGTTCAAGGCGCGCTACGGCGCCACGCTGGTGTGTGGCTTCGCCCACATTCACGGAATCCCTTGCGGCATCATCGCCAACAACGGCGTGCTGTTTTCAGAAAGCGCGGTAAAGGGCGCGCACTTCGTCGAGCTGTGCTCGCAGCGGAAAATTCCGCTGGTGTTCCTGCAGAACATCACCGGCTTCATGGTCGGCAAGGCGTACGAGTCCGGCGGTATCGCCAAGGACGGCGCCAAGCTGGTAACGGCGGTGGCGACCACCTCGGTGCCGAAGGTCACGATGCTGATCGGCGGCTCGTTCGGTGCTGGCAATTATGGCATGTGCGGGCGAGCCTATGCGCCGCGCTTCCTGTGGACGTGGCCAAACTCGCGCATTTCCGTCATGGGCGGCGAGCAGGCGGCGGGCGTTCTGGCAACCGTTCGGCGCGAGGGCATAGAGCGCAAGGGCGGCTCGTGGTCGCCTGAGGAAGAAGCCGCATTCAAACGCCCGACGCTGGACATGTTCGCCGAACAGTCGCACCCGCTCTACGCCTCGGCGCGGCTGTGGGACGACGGCATCATCGACCCGCGCAAAACCCGCGATGTGCTGGGCCTGTCACTGTCGGCGGCGCTCAACGCGCCGATCGAAGACACCCGCTTCGGCGTGTTCAGGATGTGAGGAGAGGGTGATGTTCTCCAAACTCCTCATTGCCAACCGGGGCGAGATTGCGGTGCGCGTCATGCGCACAGCGAAGCGCATGGGGCTTGCCACCGTCGCCATCTATTCCGACGCCGATGTGGGCGCGATGCATGTGGCTGAAGCCGACGAGGCGGTGCGCGTTGGCCCTGCGGCGGCGGCGGAAAGCTATCTGAACGTCGATGCCATCATTGCGGCCGCGAAGCAGACCGGCGCTCAGGCCATCCACCCGGGGTATGGCTTCCTGTCGGAGAACCCCGGCTTTGTCGAGGCGGTCGAAGCCGCCGGGCTGACCTTCGTTGGCCCGCCAGCCTCTGCCATCCGGGCGATGGGCCTGAAGGATGCCGCCAAGGCGCTGATGGAAAAGGCGGGCGTTCCCGTGGTGCCGGGCTATCATGGCGAGGAGCAGGGGGCGGAGTTCCTTGCCAGCGTCGCCAACGACGTCGGCTATCCGGTGCTGATCAAGGCGCGCGCCGGGGGCGGCGGCAAGGGGATGCGCAAGGTCGAACGGGCTGTCGATTTTGCCGATGCGCTGGCAGGTGCGCAGCGCGAAGGCCAGGCGAGCTTCGGTGACGCCCATGTGCTGATCGAGAAATATGTCACCGCGCCGCGCCACATCGAGATCCAGGTGTTCGGCGACAACCATGGCAATGCCGTTCACCTGTTCGAGCGGGATTGCTCGCTGCAGCGCCGCCACCAGAAGGTGATCGAGGAAGCGCCAGCCCCCGGCATGCCGGAAGAGGTGCGCGCGGCCATGGGCGAGGCGGCGGTGAAGGCGGCCAGGGCCATCGGCTACTCGGGCGCGGGCACGGTGGAGTTCATCGTGGACGGCTCGGAAGGCCTCAGGCCCGACCGGTTCTGGTTCATGGAGATGAACACCCGGCTGCAGGTCGAGCACCCGGTCACCGAGGCGATCACCGGGCTCGATCTTGTCGAGCTTCAGTTGCGGGTGGCGGCAGGAGAGCCGTTGCCGTTTGCCCAAGGTGATCTTGCCATCAACGGCCATGCCTTCGAGGCGCGGCTTTATGCGGAAGACGTGCCGAAGGGTTTCCTGCCGGCCACCGGCAAGCTGGAGTATCTGCGCTTCAGTGAGGCCGCGCGCAACGACACCGGCGTGCGGCAGGGCGACGAGATCACGCCCTACTATGACCCGATGATCGCCAAGGTGATCGTGCACGGGGCGAACCGCGAGCAGGCGCTGGCTCGGCTGCGGGCCGCGCTTGCCGATACGCTGATCGCGGGAACAGTGACCAACAAGTCCTTCCTGTCGGCGCTGTGCGCCCATGACGGGTTTGCCGCAGGCCAGGTCGATACCGGCCTGATCGAGCGCGATCTTGCCGCTCTGACAGCCGCCGCCGCGCCGCCGCTGCTGGCCTGGGCTGTCGCCGCGCTTGGTGCGCTGGGGCTGTCGGGTCAGCGCGAAGGGGCGGACCCTTGGGCCTCGCTCGGCGGGTTCCGGCTGTGGGGAGCGGCGCAGGACTTCCTGACGCTCTTGCATGGCGATCACGTTGCGGACGTGCGGGTGACGATGCGCAAGCCGGGCGGCTTCAAGGTGTCGCTGGCCGATGACAACGTGAACCTGCAACTGGTGCCGGGCGCGCCGGAGCGGATGATCGTGGATGGCCATGCCCAGCCGATGCTGTTCGCGCTGTCGCGCACCGGCGGGCGGGTGTCCGGCGTCACCGTGTTCCTCGGTGGCGATACGTTCGAGTTCAGCGTGCCGGACAGCGTGGGCGATGTGGGCGATGTTGCTTCCGGAGACGACGTGCGCGCGCCCATGCCGGGGCTGGTGAAGCAGGTTCGCGTCCGGGCCGGCGGCACCGTACGCAAGGGCGATCCGCTGGCGGTGCTTGAAGCCATGAAGATGGAGCACACGCTCACCGCGCCGCGCGACGGCAGTGTGGCGGCGGTCAACGTGGGCGAGGGCGATCAGGTGAAGGATGGCGATTTGCTGGTATCGCTGACCCCGGAAAAGGGCTAGCGTTCTCCTCCTGCACAGAGGTGAACGGCCATGAACATCCAGCGGTCCAGACGGTCAGGGCGGCGCGGGCACGCAGCCGATGCGCCTTCGCGCAATGTCAGCTACTTGCGGCTTTCCAATCCATACCAGCCGCAGCCGCTGTATTCAGATGATCAGGTCGAACGTCTTCACCAGGCGGCGCTGGAGGTGCTGGCAGACCCGGGCATAAGGGTGCTGCTGCCGCGTGCGCGCGATGCCTACCGCAAGGCCGGGTGCATTGTCGATGACGGCACCATGATGGTGCGCATCGGGGCCGACGTGGTGGACGCCGCCATTGAATCAGCGCCGCGATCATTTGAATTGCAGGCAAATTCACCTGAAAAGATCATTCATCTGGGTGGCAGTTCGCTCAACTTCATGCCGGTTGGCGGCCCGCCCGGTTTTTCCGACCTTGATCGCGGCAAGCAGACCGGCACCCGTGCGGCGGCGCAGGCGTTCCTCAAGCTGTGCCAGCATTTTGACGTCATGCACGTGGCGGGCCCGTGCGTGGAATTGCAGGACGTGGCGCTCAACCAGCGCCACCTGTGGGGCAAGTTCGATCACCTGACGCTGACCAACAAGCCGGTGTTCACCTGGGCACGCGGCACGCCGCAGACCATGGACGGGTTCGAGATGATCCGCATGGCGCGGCGGGTGAGCCATGACGAGTTCCGGCAGAAGCAT
>Ga0316195_10001300_pt1 | contig 11063 bp, 6 predicted proteins | sample Phised1_MG_FD_204937 | JGI IMG/M metagenome (GOLD analysis project Ga0316195, IMG submission 204937) | Coastal sediment microbial communities from Maine, United States - Phippsburg sediment 1 | ecosystem: Environmental > Aquatic > Marine > Coastal > Sediment | place: USA: Maine | collected... | reverse complement strand
ACGAATGTGTTCTGATTAAAACTGCAGCCTCAGAATCAAGGCGTCGTTGCCATCCGGAGCCGTTGTCGGGGGCGGCCATGCTTGCAACTGACCCGCCTGTGCCGCCGGGCCGTGATTCTCTGAAAAAAGGATGTCGCCTAAGGTTCCGTCGGCCTGACCATCGACAATTCGGTCCCAGGCAATCCCCAGGTCGCTTGGCATAGCGGTTATCCGGATGATATTGCCCAGATCGGTTTTATAGTCGAATTGAAGGGTTAGGGTCCGTAAGACACCGGTCGAATCCGTATACGTACGAACGGTCGTCAATCCGGTCGGCCCCGCCGCTGGCGGGTTCAGACCGACATTCGTCAACTGGGCGTTGAGGTTGGCTTCCGTGATGGTGTCGTCACACTGTCCGTTGCGGATCCCGCCGCCATCATTGGTGGCATTGGTCTGATCTGCCAAGATCAGTCCGGAGCGGTCGTAATAACTGTTGAAAGCCACCTGCCATTCTCTGAGAAACTGGGTGTACAGTTTTTTCTGCTCGGCACTTTTGACAACATCCTTGCCTTTGATAATGGCACCAATAATGATCCCGATGATAATGAGCACGATGGCCATTTCGATCAGGGTGAAGCCCTTGCGGTCAAGGATAACGCCACAGTACTTTCTGATTTGTTTCATCATTCGAATTGCCCCCTCTGTTTTAGTGAATGACCACCTGATGAGCAGATGGTTATATTTCCCCGCCAAGCAGGGGTAATCAAAGGACAGGTAAATAGCCTAAGGGTTCCGTTTCAACGCGATGTCACACGCCGGAGTTTACCAAGCCATAAAGGCGCAGCGTATCGATATAAAACCGCATACAGTTTTAGGCGATTTGAGTTTAATATAATATATATTGTGTGTCAAACAAAAAATAGACACAATATATGGATATTTCTAATGAAAATGGGGAGCGTCAGGGCCGGTTCCGGTCATGGTGACCGCTATGGTTCGCTGTCGGGAATGGTTGTCGTGATTGATGGCTACGACCTGTTGCCAGGTTCCCAGCTTGAGTCGCCGGTTTCTGATCGGAAGGACGATGGACGGACCGATCAGGGCCGCCTGGACGTGGCTGTGGCCGTTGCCATCGTGCCAGGCTTGTTCGTGGGCATAATCATCTTCAGGGGGCGCCATGCGGTTGATGGCTTTTTTCAGATCCGCAATAACGCCCGGCTCGAACTCGATCGTGGTCAGCGACCCGGTCGATCCGATTATCGTGGCAGCCAACACGCCGTTGACGATCCCGCTCGCTGCTACCAGGCGTTCCAGATCCGGTGTGATATTACCGATCGCCGGGCCGGTTTGCAGGTCGATTTCAACCGATTCATACAATTGGGTTACCGCTGGCATGATGCCACACCTTGATAAAATTACTTTATAAAATCTTGATTTTAATATAAATATTGAATTTCGTGCTTCGGATTTCGGATTTCGGATTTTCCTTGAGTCATTGTAGCAAGGCCATTTTATTGCTTGGCCTATAACGCAAAGTTTAAAATTGCGTAAAAGATCACCGGAGCCCGATGCGCCAATTCCACATGCCCTGACGCGTTTTCATCTTGATGCCGGGCGGGATCGGTTCCTGCAGGTCGACCAGCAAGCTATAACCGGCCTTGACGAGGGCCTTTTGCTCGGCCCGCAAATCGATGCGCCAGTTGGGGTACACCCAATAGTCGGACCCATATCGGCGAACCCAGCCCTGTTCACCCTTGGGACTGGTAAAAGGTTTATCAAGGGTTATCTCGTCTGACAAGGCCCTAGAGATACACAGGGGCCAGTTTCCGGACACAACCAGCCCCAAGGGTAACTGGCTGTGACGCGGCAGGGCAAGATAGTCTTTGCGGCTCAACTCGGGACTGACAATGACACCATTAAATCCCAAACCGGTCAACACCTTGATCGCCAGGGCGTTGGCGACATTACAAAAAGGCCCGGCCCAGAGGTTGAGGTGTCTGGCTTTTTCAAACCAGGCGATTTGCCAAGGGGCGTTGAGAACAAAGTTGCGTGCCCCGTGTTGTTGCATTTGTCCCACCTGTGCCGCGGTTTCCTGCTCGAATGCCGGCCAGGTCACAGGAGGCAGCCACCACCAGACACGGGACGCCTGTTGGGGGGGCAGGCGCAATTGGTTGTCAGGCGTTAACCAGAACCCGGTCGCAGTGCTCGCCTCCCTGTTCATATGCTGTCGATAGACATTCAGGTCTAATGCCGGGGGCCTTCCTTTCGGTCCCTGCGGCAAGCGCACCCGAAACGAGGAGCTTTGGGTGGTGGGCCGCGCGCCGACGTCATCCAGTTCCCGCTCGAGTTCGACCAGCTGCGTTTCAAGGTCTTTTTCGCGGCGATCCACAAGGAAAACCGGCGTCGCCTTAAGAGGCGTCTTGGCCTGAGCTGTTCGCAGGTGCAACCGGCCTTTGGCCGGCACCGCTTGCGTCAGGCGCTTGATCTGATGCCAGGCGTCGTCTTCATAACCGATTCTCAGGACATCACCGGGGATCAGGGCTTCACGCGGCACCAGGTACGGGTTGTGGCGCGGCCCACGAACACGACCGATCAATAGACCCGATCCGGTAGGCTCTCCGCTTGGTACAGGATTCTGAGGCCGTTGGGGTAAAAAATTATAGTGGGTTGCATCCCGACCCAAGGCATAGGCCAAAAGGGCCAGGGCCTCTTTTTTACGCTGGGGCTCATGCCCGTGGTCCCGCAGCAGGCGATAGGCCTGGACCGTATAATAAACATAGTGAGGCCCCTTTTTGCGGCCCTCTATTTTCCAGGTATTGACGGCCGGGATCGATTTCAAGACCTTGACCAATACATCCAGACTCAGATCCCGGCATGCGAACAACCGCCCGGTTCGCTCGGCGTGGGAGTAGCGGCGGCGGCAGGGTTGCACACACCGCCCCCGCAGGCCGCTTTTGCCTCCTAAATAACTACTCCAGTAACAACGCCCGGAAACACCATAACACAAAGCCCCGTGGACAAAGACTTCCAGCTTCAAGTCAGAGGGGCAAGCCTTTGCCAGGAGTTTTATTTCGTCGATGTTCAACTCCCGGGGCAACACCATCCGCGCCACTTTCAGGTTTCTTCGGATGAGTTGCAGGGCAGCAGCACAGCTCCCATTGGCCAAAGTCGAAAGGTGCACTTCACCCTTAAATCCGGATTGGCGTACCAGTTCGATCAAACTCAGGTCCTGGACAATGATAGCATCCGGTCCGACCTGTTGTGTCAGTTGCGTTAGGGTCTGTCCGATATTTTCGAGGTCTGCGTTTGTGAGCAGGGTATTGAGGGTCACATAAACTTGCGTATTTCTGGCATGCGCCAGGTTTACCAGACCGCTGAGTTCCGACAGCGTAAAATTTTTGGCCTCCATGCGGGCCGAAAAATGCTTTAACCCACAGTAAATGGCATCGGCACCCGCTGCCAGCGCAGCCAGAAAAGCGCCCTTGTTGCCGGCCGGTGCTAAAATCAGGGGGTAATTTATTTCCGTGTTTTGAGTCTCTGTCAAATTTGGTTGGACTCGCTAAGTGGCTTTGCCAAACACGCGTTTGATCCACACAGCCCCATCGAGTGCTAAACTCAAAAGCGCCGGGATCAAGAAAATGGTAAAGACGGTTGAAATCAATAGCCCGCCCACCACGACGCTGCCCAGCCCCCGGTAGAACTCGGACCCGGCGCCAGGGGACAAAACCAGCGGCATCATGGCCAAAACGGTCGTGATGCTGCTCATGTAAATGGGCCGGATACGGGATCGCACCGACTCGGTGATGGCATCCCGCGGGGCCATGCCGCCATCGCGCATATTATTCAAGGTCTGGTGGACGATCAAAATGGCATTGTTGACCACAATGCCTACCAGGATAACAAAACCGAGCATGGTGATGATGTCAAGGGGTTGGTAGGTGATAACGGCGTTCACCAAAAAGAGCCCCACAAAGCCACCGGCCGCGGCCAAAGGCACGCTGAACATGATAATTAAAGGATAGAAAAAATTCTCGAACAAGGCGGACATGAGCAGGTAGCTGATCGCCATCGCCAGAATGAAATTCCAGAAAAGGGCCTTGCGGGTGCGTGTCAGGTCATCCGCCGTACCGCCCATATCGATCCGGTACAAGCTCGTAAGAGTACCACTGGCCTTGATAGGATCCACGACCTTGGTCTGGACGATTTCCATGGCCGTTTCCAGCGCCAGATCCTGCCGCGGGATAATCTGAAGGGTAATCGCCCGCTCGGAATCGATGTGATTGATCTGGGTGGGTCCTTCCACCAGGCTGATGTCGGCCACCGAACCAAGGGTCACCCGCTCTCCTCCGGGCGCATTGATCTGGAAGCCGGCCAAATCCTGCGTACGCGTTAATTCGCTGCCCTTACTTTTGACAACCAAATCGATTTCATCACCGAACAGACGATAAGAGCTGGTCAGGGCGCCGTCCACCATGGCATCGACTGTGCGGCCCAGGTCCGAGGTGTTCATCCCCAGGCGACTCAAACGTTCACGGTTCGGGTGAATGCGCATTTCCGGATTGCCGAGATCCAATCCCGGTATCGGGCGAATCTGGGCGCCGGGCAGAGCCTGGGATGACATGCCATAAATCTGGCGGCCCAACGCGATCAGTTTTTCCAGATCCGGCCCCTTGATCTCAACTTCAATCGACCGCCCTTTGCCGATTTCGCTCGCAAACAGTCCCGGTTGCTGAACGATGGCGATCATGCCGGGAATTTTGCGCAAAGACCCGTACACATAGGGCAACAGCTCACGGGTGCGCTGTTGGATCTTGGATATGATGCCCATGAAGGCCTGCTGGCCCCAGGCCACGAAGAAAAAGCTGCTGATTGGGGGCAGGCCCAGCTTTTCCGCCCGGGCACTCTTCTGACCAGGGCGTTCGACCAAAGGCAGGATGTCCGCCTCAACCTCCTCGGCAATCCGCGCCAGCTCATCCAGGTTGTAACCGGGCGGCGGAAGCAGAATGCCAAACAAAAAGGCCCGGTTGCCTTCAGGCAGGTACTCCGTTTTAGGCATCAGAACCAAAGACAGACTTACCGCCAGGACCGTCATCACGGCTACCAGTGCCACACGGGTGACGACCCGCCCGCACATCCAATGCACAAAACGCGTAATACCGTTAATAAACATTTGAGCCGGGCGCCGCAGGCTCAGGTTGTTCGGCTTGAGCGACGACCGCTCCACGCGGCCCAGAATCTTGGCAGACAGGGTCGGTATCACCGTAATCGACACGATCAAACTCAATACCACGGCACTGCTGATGGCAATAGCGATGTCTCGAAACAATTGTCCGGCCTCTTCCTGCACAAAAACGATCGGGAGAAAAACCGCTACGGTTGTCAGGGTGCTGGCCAGGACTGCGCCCCAGACCTCGATCGTGCCTTCATAGGCAGCCTTGATCCGACTTTTGCCCATCTCGCGGTGACGAAAAATGTTTTCGAACACCACAATCGAATTGTCGACGACCATGCCCACGGCAAAACTCAAACCCGCCAGGCTGACCACGTTGATATTGCGTCCCATCAAGGTCATGATCAGAAAGGTGCCGATGACGCTGATGGGAATGGCAACCGCCACGATTATTGTACTTGCCACACTCCTTAAAAAAAGCAGCAGAACGATAATCGCCAGGGTCCCGCCGATATAGATATTTTGGCGGACCAATTGAATGGCGTTGTAGATATATCCGGTTTCATCGTAGACTTGGATAATTTCTAGGCCCCGTTCCTTTAAAATGGTGTCGTTGACATCCTGCAACTCCGTTTTGAGGCGTGCCATAACGACCAGCACGTTCGATCCAGGCTCGCGGATGGCGTTCATGACGATGGTCGGTACTCCTTCGTTCCGCACAACCACGCTCGCATCGGCGTAATCCAGGCGAACCTGGGCCACATCACCCACGGTTACCGGAATGCCGTTAACCCGTTTTACAATAACACGCGCAATATCTTCCACGGTTTCATATTCGCCCGCGGTCCGTGCGATATAGCGGCGTTTGCCCTCATCGAAATTTCCGGCACTGATGTTGGCATTCTCCACGTCGATCACCCGCATCAACTCGGGAATGGTCAGGTCGCGTGCCGCCAACGCCATGGGATCGACGATCACCTGGATCTCGCGCTCTAGCCCACCGTAGATATTGGAGGAGGCAATGCCGGCAATCCGTTCCAAACGTGGTTTGACATGCTCGTCGATAAAATCGTACTCCTGCTGCAATCGGCCCTCATAACCCGGCCGTGCTCTCAGGATCATCCAAGCAATTGCCCGCTCACGCCGACCACCGGATTTAATGGTCGGTTTGTCAATGTCCAGCGGATATTTTTTCACCTGCTCCATTTTATTGGAGGCCTTCAGCAACGCTTCTTCCGTATCCGTACCGAGTTCGAACATGAGATGGATGTACGAATAGCCGTCCCGGCTCTCGCTGGTCATCTCCTTTAAGCCTTCCAGGTTTTTGAGCTGTTCTTCCTGGGCATCGGTAATTTCGCGTTCAACTTCCACCGGACTGGCGCCATCCCAGCGTGTCTCAATGGAAATTTCAGCCAGGTCCACATTCGGGGTCAATTGAATGGGAATACGAAACAACGAAATCATTCCGAACAACACCAGCAGGATAACCCCCACCGTGACAGTTACCGGTTTTTTAATGGCGGTATCGACGACTTTCATATATCTCCGATCAACGTCTACACGTTACTCAAATCCAATACACTCAGAACGGGCTAAACCCGGCTGCACACGCCTTGACCACACCGTCATTCAACGATTTGCACTGGTTGCCCGGGTCTCAGCCGCTCGTTGCCCCGAACCACCACCTGCTCTTGTGGCTGCAAGGGACCTTCAACACCGGCATGACCGTCGTAATAGCCGGTCACCTTCACGGGTACCGGAAAGGCCTGGTTATTGCGAACAACAAAAACCATGCGATCATTGCCTGCCGCAACGATGGCATCTTTGGGGACGATCAAGGCCTGCTTTTTTTCGGACAGATCGAAGCGCACAAGCGCCTCCATGCCACTCTTAATTTTCATTTCCGGGTTGGGCAGGTTGATTCTGACCGCAAACGAGCGGGCATCCGGGTTGCCCTGGGGCAGGACGGCATATATTTGGCCCGCAATGGAATCCTTTGAAAGGCTTTTAATGTTGACTTTGACCTCACCCCCGGAATTCAGCAGAACCGCATAGCGTTCCGGCACATCGACGGTGATTCGAATGCGGCTCAGGTCGAGCAGGGAGACAACCGGTCCACCGGCACTGACCCACTCCCCGATTTGGGTGTGTTCCTGGGCGACATACCCATCGAACGGCGCCAAAATCATTTTCTGCTTGAGTTGATATTGCAGATATTCAATCTCCGCTTCGCTTTCCAAAAGAGCCTGCTCAAGGGCCTGTTGCTTATAAAGCGCCTCTTCGTACTTGGAATCGGCAATGGTATTGCTTGCTTTCAGCTTTTTTGATCGGGCCAGCTCGCGCACGGCATTCTCAAGATTCGCCCGCGTCTTCTCGCGTGCCGCGACGGCGCCTTTAATCCTAAGTTCCAGCTCCTTGTCTTTGAGATGGGCCAAAAGCTTCCCCTTTTTCACAAAATCGCCCTCTTTCACATTAAATGTTCCGACGATGCCTGACACTTCCGCCGCAACAAGACTTTCCGCAGCGGCCGCGGTGGATCCGACCAGGGATATCTGCTCTGACACGAACTGCTGCTCGACCGTGGCGACCCGAACCGGAACAGGCGGTGGCCCCTGAGGTTTTGCTTTATCATCGGCATAAGCCACCGTTGCCGGAATAAAGGACAGAAATACAGCTGCGAACAAACAGGACCGTATGGGCTTTGAAATCGTATTCAGCATTCTTCACCTCATGAATTGGGCCGCCGGCAGGTGCGTCAGGCTCAAATGGACGCCATTGCCAAGCTTAAAAAAAATCTCTGCTTCGATCGGCCATGGTAGAACCCTCAAAAAATTAAGGTTTAAGAAAATAGCACAATTCAACATGCCCGGCAACGGTAATCATCGTTCCGCTTGTCCTCCAAAACATGAGATACGACGTCCTCAACGAAGGCTTGATCGGCGGTAACACTTTGGCACTTGCGTTTTGTTCCAGGTGTTCAGCATTACGGTAAAAGAGGTCGAATCAAAGCCTGGCCCAAAAAACCAAACACAACATACAAAACACCCTGTTGGGGAATCAAGTGGAATTTTAGGCCCCAAGTTGATGCTTTTATTGCTGTTTTTCGGGTTAAAAATAGTAACAACTTGCCCGCAGCGTATCCTGTCTTATATTGTGTCATTTGCGGGAGTGATTGACCGAGTTCATTTCCCGATGCGATGATTCCGAGGGCTTCGATATAGGCCCTCCTGAAGTGGATAATCTTTACGTCATAGCGCGACCCCGTCGCGCTAAATAAAATCGCAACCCGATTTTATTGTGAAAGGAAGCCAATATGAAAATAGCAGTCAGCGGCAAAGGTGGTGTGGGGAAAACGACATTTGCGTCCTTGTTGATTCGTACTTTCGATGCCCAAGGCAAGCATGTCCTGGCAATTGATGCGGATCCGGATGCCAATTTAGCGGCGGCAGTCGGCATTCATGATGCCAACCAGATCACGCCGATTGCGGAGATGAAAGATCTTATTTTTGAAAGAACCGAAGCCAAACCCGGAAGCATCGGTGGGTTCTTTAAATTAAATCCTAAAGTCGACGATCTGCCTGACGCCCTTTCGGCCCGACTCGGCAACATCAAGCTGATGCGTTTAGGGGGTGTCAAAAAAGGCGGCGCCGGGTGTATCTGCCCCGAAAGCACACTGCTGAAGGCCCTGGTAACCCACATCGTCCTGGCCCGGGATGAAGTCGTAATCATGGACATGGAAGCCGGTATCGAACATCTGGGACGGGGAACCGCTCGATCCGTGGACAAATTGATCGTGGTCGTTGAGCCCGGTCGTCGCAGTATCGATACGGCGGGACATATCCGGCAACTCGCTTCCGAAATCGGCCTTGAAAACATTTTCGTGGTCGGCAACAAAATTCGTGGGCCCAAGGATGAAGACTACTTGCGCAAACATTTACCCGACTATAATTTTTTAGGATTTTTACCCTACGAAGATGTGCTGATCGAAGCGGACCTGAATGGTCAGGCACCTTTTGAGGTCGAGTCGCGCGCCCGCCAGGTTGTGGCGGAAATGCTTGCCCGTCTCTGATGAAGCCTCACCGACCATATGCTCGCCGACCCAAAGGACGCTACCAGGGCAAACCGCGTTCCGGTGCCCGGTCGAAACCTCCACCGATCAGACCCGGCGCAGATGCACGTTTGAAAAAAATCTTCCGGACTATCGGCGTACCGAAACCAAGACCTTTCAAACCTGACCCGTTTCAACGCGAAGCCCTGGCCGCTATCGAACAGGCTGACTGCCTGGTCACGGTACCAACCGGATCGGGCAAAACCTGGATTGCCATCGAAGCCATCCGGCAGCTTCAAGCCCGGGGCCAAAAAGCGTGGTACGCCTCTCCTCTAAAGGCCCTTTCCAATAGTAAATATATCGAATTCATAGACCTTTTCGGCCCTCAGCAGGTCGGCATCCTTACCGGTGACCGCAAGGAAAATCTCGAAGCACCCGTCATTGTGGGCACCACCGAAATCCTCCGCAACCAGTTGTACGATGCCATGTCGCAGGGTGAAGATCTGGCCACCGATTTCGTCATCCTGGATGAGGCCCACTATCTGGGCGATGAAGACCGGGGCGTCGTCTGGGAAGAAATCATGATCTATCTGCCGCAGCGCATCCCTCTGCTCATGCTGTCAGCGACGATCGGCAACGCCTCCGTGATCGCTGATTGGCTGATGTCTATTCGATCCCGCCCGTGTCGTGTGATCACCGCGGACCGTCGTCCGGTACCGCTCTACCCGATTTTTCTGCATCCAAGCGGAACGCTCCTGCCCCTGTTGGTTCCGGGCCGTGACAATCGGCGCCAGCGAATCTATAAAAAGGTCCAAGCCGTGATCGGCGCTCCGCGACCGGCAAGCTTGGCACGTCCACCCCATCGGCTGCCACCTTTCGGTGACCTGCTGCAGGTTTTACGCAAATACAATCTTTTGCCGGCCATCTTCTTTCTCAAATCCCGTTCCGACTGTGACAAAGCCCTCGACATGTGTACCGGCAACCGGCGGCACGATCCTGACCGCCAAGAACGACTCGGTCGTCGAATCGAAACCTTGATTGCCGGCATTCCTCACCTGCAGCATCATCGTCAATTAGGGCAACTCGAGCACCTGGCGGTCGGTGCCCACCACGGGGGACAGCTTCCGGCCTGGAAATTGATTTTGGAAGCACTCATGTCCGATGGTCTGCTGGATGCCATCTTTGCGACATCAACCGTGGCGGCGGGTGTCAATTTTCCGGCCCGCACGGTTGTATTTCTCAACTCGGACCGCTTTAACGGCAAAACGTTCGTCCCTTTAACCGCCACCCAATTTCACCAAATGACCGGGCGCGCCGGTCGACGCGGGATGGACAACATCGGCTTTGCCTTGGCAATCCCCGGCAAATTCATGGACACGCGGTTGATCGCCAGCTTGGTCACGGCTCCGTCTTCCGCTGTGGTCAGTCAAATAAAAATCAATTTTTCAATGGTCTTGAACCTGCTCCTTTCACACACCCCGGAGCAAATCGATAACCTGTTGAAACGATCTTTCGCTGCTTTTTTACCACGTCGCGGGGCTCAAAAAAATCGACCGCAGTTCGCGGCCTCAACAGGGCCCGATTACCTTTGGCATGACGTTCAACGCCACCTGAAATTTCTGCAAAAAACCGGCTACGTTTCTTCAGTCGGAAAACTGACAGCGGACGGCATCTGGGCATCGCGCTTGCGGGTCGACCAGCCCCTTCTGATTGCTGAAGGCTTTCGGTTAAGAGCCTTTCCTGAAAAAGACCCTGCTCTGCTGGCTGGGATCATTGCAGCCTTTGTCAACGAACAGGAGCCGGACGAAGACGTCGCCAAAACCGAGACCCCCCCAAAGCTCGTCCAGGCTTTTCTGGAAGTGCGTC
>Ga0316195_10001299_pt1 | contig 11063 bp, 5 predicted proteins | sample Phised1_MG_FD_204937 | JGI IMG/M metagenome (GOLD analysis project Ga0316195, IMG submission 204937) | Coastal sediment microbial communities from Maine, United States - Phippsburg sediment 1 | ecosystem: Environmental > Aquatic > Marine > Coastal > Sediment | place: USA: Maine | collected... | reverse complement strand
GGATGCAGTCGACCTGGGAGAACGTGGTTGAATTCGACCTCAGCGAGAGCGGCGTGCTCCCGGTTTCGCTGCGCGAACTCTCCAAAATGGGATTGGACCTGGAGTGGGCTCTGGATACCCCACTGACATACAGCCAGTCCAACGGCACCCCGGAGCTGAGAGAGGCGTTGGCTGAGATCTATCCCGGTACGACCATCGAGAACTTCGAGGTCACGAACGGGACCTCGGAGGCCAACTACCTGGTCCCTTTGAGCCTGTTGCAGGAAGGGGACGGATTCGTCCTCGAGGTGCCGAACTATATGCAGCTCTGGGGAGTGCCGAGAAGTATGGGTGCCGAAGTGAGCACTTTCCAGCTGCTTCAGGAGGACAACTGGGAGCCCAATTGGGAGGAATTCGAGCGGGCCGTCACTCCAAAGACCCGCATGGTCTATGTCTCAAACCCCAACAACCCAACGGGGTCAATACTGTCCGAAGGTGCGATGGAGCGGATCGTGCGGCGTTGCGAGGAAATGGACGCCTACCTGCTCGCCGACGAGGTCTACCTGGGAGCGGAGATCGACTGTCCACGTACGCGCAGCTTTTGGGGCATGAGTGACCGAGTCGTCGTCACCAGCGGCTTGTCCAAGGCCTACGGCATCCCGGGGGTTCGAATCGGCTGGATCGTCGGTCCGAAGGAGCTGGTTCGGGAATGCTGGACGCAGCACGATTCGGTGACGATCTGTCCGAACAAGCTCTCCGACGCGGTGGCGCGCATCGCGGTACAAAAAGAGAACCGAGAGAGGCTTTACGAGCGTGGCCGCGCTCTTCTGCAGAGGAATCGACAAATCTTCAGTGAGTGGGTCGACGGGTTGGGCGAAGGGTTCTCCTACATTTCCCCGCAGGCTGGCGCGATGGCCTTTTTGAAATACTCCTCGCCGACGCCGAGCCTCGAACTGGTCGAACGGATTCGTAGCAACCAAAGCACGCTGATCGTGCCCGGGATCCACCTTGGCCTCGAGGGCTACCTGCGCATCTGGCTGGGAGGGGAACGGGCCTATCTCGAGGAAGGCCTTCGCCGGATCGCCCTGGAGCTGGCCTGACCTCACTCTGAGGTCAACACCTCGTATACCGCCTTCGAGATCTGTATGTCCTGCACGGCGACGCCGGTGAGGTCGGCGACGGAGATCTGGGAATCGCTGGTTCGGCGCGACGCCGGGTTGACTATGACGTTGCCGAGCTCCAGGATATCTCCGTCCTCGAGGAGGCCGGCCTCGAGGGCGTGGAAAATCTCTCCGCGCACCCGGCACTGGTCGATGCTGTCGGCTACGACAAGATCTGCCATTCCCAGTATCGCCGGCTCGAGCTCGTTCTTCTCCCGGGTATCCGACCCCATCGCCGTGATGTGCGTTCCCTCCCTGATCTGCGCGGCACCCAGCAATGGGGTTTGGGACGGCGTGGCGGTGACGATGAGATTGCAGGTAGCGGCGATCTCGTCGCCGTTCGTTGTTGTCTGAACCGAAAAGCCGCGCCCACTCATGGCCTGGCGATAAGCCTCGAGCTCCTCCTCACCGGTTCCCCAGACAATCACCTCCCGGCAGTCGACGATCGGCAGCAACGCCTCGACCTGCATCTTTCCCTGAACGCCGGCACCGAACACGCCGATGCGCTCGACCTTGCTCGGGGCCAGGTACTTCGCGACCACCGCGCCGGCGGCGGCCGTGCGGACGTTGGTGAGGTGACACTCGTCGAGCAGAATGCACTCGAGCTGCGCCGTCTTCTGGCTGAACACCAGCATCAGACCGTCGGCGGCCGGCAGCCCGAGGGAGATGTTGTCGTAGAAACCCGAGGCGACCTTGATGACGAAGTAATCGTCCCCTTTGATATAGCCATACTTGATGTGAACGTCGCCGGGCGGGTCCTCGAAGACCAGCTCCCCCACCGGGGGTACCACGACATCGCCCCGGGAGTAGGCGATGAAGCCCTGCTCAATCGCAGTCGTCACATCGATTCGCTGCAGCGCCTCCTCGATCTGCTGGCGGTTGAAGATCTCCGGCATGGCTCGGGGCTCACGAGATCGGCACGCGGCGCAGCACGCGGCCCGGTCTGCGGCTGCTCGGGCGGCCGTCCTCATAGACGATGCGGCCGTTGACCAACACCATTTCGATCCCCACCGAGGTGGCCTGCGGATCGGCGGTCGTCGCCCGGTCGAGCACGGTCTCGGCGTCGAAGAGCACGAGATCGGCGAGCGCCCCCGGTTCGAGCCGGCCACGCTCCGGCAGGCCGACGTTCAACGCCGCCTGCACGGTCATCTTGCGGATGGCGTCCTCCAGGGTCAGGACCTGCCGCTCGCGGACGAAGCGGCCGAGGACCCGGGTGAACGAGCCGAAGCCTCGCGGATGCGTCCCGTCGAGGCCGCCGTCTGAGCAGATGTCGATGAAGGGCCAGGCCATCAGGCGCTCGATGTCGGCGTCCTGCATGCTCACCGCGATGACGCTCTCGACGTCGTCGTCTTCTCCCTTGGCCTTCCTCTCCGCGCGCAGGGCTTCCGCCTCTCGGATCAGGTCCATCAGGGTCGTGGCCGGATCGGTGCCTCGAATCGCCGCGATCTCGGCCAGCGTCTTGCCCGCCAACGAGGGGTCGGGCTCGAATACCGGGATCAGCATTCCTTCGGGTGAGGTCATTTCCTCCACCACGAACGTCGCCTCGGCCCGGTCTTCGAAATCGCGTTCCGGGAACACGACGGTCAGGGTGGACTGCCAGTAAGTGTAGGGGTAGATGTCGGCCGTCACGTCGATCCCCTCCTCGCGCGCCTCATCCAGCAGGCCGAGCAGCTTCTCCGTCTGCCCGTGCAGGCTCCTCAGCGCCAGCTTGATGTGCGAGATCTGCACCGGCAGAGCCGCCTCGCGGCCGATGGTCAGGATCTCCGCCACAGCTTCCCAGAACCACCGGTCCTCGCTGCGGATGTGGCTGGTGTACCTGCCGCCGTGGGCAGCCGCCACCTTCGCCAGCTCGACCACCTCCCCGGTGGTCGAGTAGATCCCGGGGTCGTACTCGAGGCCGCTGCTCAAGCCCAGAGCGCCGGCCGCCATCTCGACCTCGAGGAGCTCCCGCATCTTCACTACCTCGTCGGCAGTGGCAGGTCGCGCGAAGTCACTCCCCATCACCTTCTCGCGCAGGGTGCCGTGGCCGGCGAAGGATGCCACGTTGACCGCCGCGCGACCCTCCTCGAGGCGGGCGAAGAAGTTCTCCAGGGGGAGCTTCGAGCCGCCGTCCTGGCCCACCACCACGGTGGTGACGCCCTGGCTCACAGCGGCCAACGCGTCGGGGCGCTCTAAGATGGCGCCGTCGGCGTGGCTGTGTGTGTCGATGAAGCCCGGCGCCAGCACCAGGCCGCGGGCGTCGATGACCGGCTCGTCGGGCCCTGGCTCGAGATCGCCGACCGCGGCGATCCGATCGTCTCTGATTCGAACGTCGGCCGTGTATCGGAGTTTACCAGTCCCGTCCACCACGGTAGCGCCCGCAATCAGCGTCGACGGGTAGTAGATGTCGGCGATCCGATCGGCGATCTCCTCGCCCTCGACGTCTTCCAGGTTCGACAAGACGATGACGCTGAACTGGTGTTCCGGATAGCGGACGATGAAGGTGCTGAAGCCGAGCCAGCCGCCGGCGTGGTAAAGGCGACGGCCGAGTCCGCCGTAGCGACCGAGGCGCCAGCCGAAACCGTAGGGGTGTTCGTCGCCGCTCAGGAGCCGGACGGGCGACCACGCCTCCTCCAGGGTCGCGGGTCGTACGAGAGTGTCGGTGTACAGGGCCTGGTCCCAGAGAGCGAGGTCCTCCACCGTCGAGTACATCCCGCCCGAGCCGATGATGTGGTTCAGGACGTGCTCGTCGTCGAGGGTGAACGGGCCGTCGGCTCGTGAGTAACCGAGCGCACGGCTGGGGATCTCCGGCTCCGAGTCGTCGCGGACCACTACTGTGTGGTTCATCCCCAGCGGCGCAAAAATGTTGTCCTCGAGGAACTGCCCGAAGCGCTGCCCCGACACCCGCTCCACCACCAGCGCCAGCATCTCGTAGCCGGGGTTCGAGTACTCGTAGCGGTCGCCGGCGGGAAACGCAGCCTCGCCCCAGCCAGCCAGGAACTCCGTCGCCTCCTCGGTGTCGGGCATGTGGTCCGCGGATACCGCCTCGAGGGCGTCGTAGTAGTCCGGCAGCCCCCCAGTGTGGGTCAGGAGGTGCCGCAGCGTGATGCGATCACCGAACCGCGCAAGCTCTGGGAGGTATTCCACCACCGGGCCGTCGTAGTCGAGCTGCCCGCGGTCGGCGAGGATCATGATCGCCATGGCGGTGAACTGCTTCGACACCGAGGCCAGGCGGAAGGCGGTCTGCGGAGTGATTGGAGTTCGAGCTTCGATGTCGGCGAGCCCATAGCCGGCGGCATGGACGATCTTGCCCTCTCGGATGACCGCCACCGCAGCACCTGGGGAATCACCCACCGTGAACGGTTCAAAAAGTCCGTCGATCTGCGCGGCGGCATCCGGGCCGCGGACAGCGGGGACATCACCGCCGCCGCACCCGATCAGCGCGATACAGAAAACCGAGGTGAGGATATGACCGATGTTCCGCCTGTGTTGATCGTGCATGATCCCTCCCACGGCCCGGGCATCTTGATGCTCTCCAGGGGATCGAGGTTAACAGAAAAACTCATACATACCTGAGAAAAAACCGTCCTGCGGCCCGGAAAAGGCCGGCTTACCTGGCAACGAAAATTTGAGGGGCGCCTTTTTCGTTTTTGGGCGACCAGCGTCCGCCTGGTTCGAAGAACCGAATCCACGTCCGCTACTCGACATCAGGCCACAGTCTCGAGCTTACAGCCCTCGAGGAACGCGGGATCCCGCTCGGCGGAGAGCGCGAGTCGCGCGCGGCGCTCAGGCGTAACGATCTGCGCGAAACGGCAGCGGATCGATGAACGGCGTCTGATCGCAGAGCAACTCCGCCAACAGCCGGCCGGTGCCTGGGGCAGTCTTGAGTCCGGTCATATGGTGACCGGTCGCGAGCCAAAGGTTGCGATACCGGCGGGTACGGCCAATGGCGGGCATGCCGTCGGGCAGGCAGGGACGCAGTCCGCGCCAGATTTCCACCTCGCCGAGGGGATCTTCGAGATGCAGCATTCTTCGCGCCCCCTGGACGATACCTTCGAGGCGTCTCGAATTGACCGTCATATCGTCGCCAACCAGCTCGAGGGTGCCGGAGATCCGCAGGGAGTTCGCGTGGGGATTGACCGCGATCTTGCGCTCGGCGAGATAGAGCGAGCGCCGTGGCTGGGGTTCGAGCGGCGGCACCACCAGCGAGTAACCTTTTGCTCCCATCATCGGAATGCTGACTCCGAGGCGCGCACCCAGCGCGCCTGACCATGTGCCGGCGGCAAGCACATAATCGTTTGCCTCGAAGCGGCCACGGGTCGTATGCAGCGAATGCAAGCGCGACGATGTGCGCTCCGCGTTCAGCACCTCGGCAGACTCGACGATCTCGACGCCTGCACGCCGGGCCGTAGCCTCCAGCGCTCGGACCGCAAGGTAGGGTTCGCATCGGCCTTCGCCAGGGAAGAACAGTCCGCCGATCTGTGCTCCACGAATAGCGGGCTCACGTTCGCGCACCGCATCTGCGCTCCATCGCTCGAAGGGCACTCCGAAGCTCGCCGTCAGCTCTGCGGATGCTCGCCCTTCATCGAGGGCCCCCTGGGATTCGAAGACGGCCACCAGACCGTCGCGGGCGAATTCAAAAGGCTCGGTCTCGGGAGCATCGGCGATCTCCTCCCAGGCATCCAGACTCTGCCGGCACAGGCTGACGAGTGCCGCGGCGTTCGACTCAAATCGGCTGCGGCGACTGGCGGCAAGAAAACCCATGAGCCAGGTGATCAGCTGCAGGTCTGCGCGCGGTCGGATGTAGAACGGACTCTGAGGATCCGCAAGCCATCGCAGGGCCTTGCGCCACTGCCCCGGTACGGCGAGTGGCAGGGCCAACGCGGGGGTCAGCCAACCGGCATTGCCTTTGGAACACCCATACCCCACCCGATCACGTTCCAGTACGCAGACTTTCACGCCCCGTCGCGCGAGCTCGAGCGCGCATGCCAGGCCCACGATGCCGCCGCCGATCACCGCTACGTCTGTCTGCCGCATCTGCTCGGCCACCACCAGGACTCCTTGAACGAATAAAGAAGGAATGACGTCTGCCAACCTGGACAGCGCCGGAGGTCGGCCGCCGCCGATTCGATTGTATTCGAGCGGCCTCCCCCCGCGACAAACTCGCGTTTGCCTCTCATCGCCGGAAGCGTCAGCCATCAACCTGCCGAATAATCCTATACAGCCCGGCGGGTCCGTTTCGAGAATCCCTCCGCCGGCGGTGGAACAGCCTTCGCCCCGCCCCGCCCACCGAACCACGTTACAATTCCATCGCACAGCGATGCGCTCAGGGGGATCAATGGCCATATTCACGGATTTTGCGGCTCCAGGTTTCCTCGTCGCACTGCTGGTAGCCGTCTCCTTGAGCGGCTGCGCTCGTAGCGAACCTCAGGAGCCTGCCTCACTCGTCATCACCGACGCCCGCATTTGGACCGGAGTTGAAGACAAGCCCTGGGCGGAGGCCATCGCGAGCCGGGGCGACACGATCCTCTCGGTCGGCAGCGCCGATTCAATCGCGCCCTTCATCGGCGACCAGACCGAGGTGATCTCGATCCCTGGCACCATGCTGGTGCCGGGTTTCATCGACAGCCACCTCCATTTCATCGAGGGCGGTTCCGCGTTGGCTTCGGTTCAGCTCCGCGATGCCGCCACGCCGGAAGAATTTACCCGCCGCATCGCCGACTACGCACAGAATATCGAGCCGGGCGAGTGGATCACCGGGGGCACGTGGGATCACGAAAACTGGGGCGGGACGCTCCCGCTGCGCGACTGGATCGACGAGGTCACCCCGGAAAACCCCGTCTGGGTCTATCGCCTCGACGGGCATATGGCTCTGGCAAACTCCGTGGCCCTCGAGCTGGCCGGGGTCGATGCCCAGACGCCGGATATCGACGGCGGTGAAATCGTGCGCGACGCCGACGGGCTGCCGACCGGACTCCTCAAAGACAACGCCATGTCCTACGTCAACAACACCGTCCCGCCTTCGGGTGAGGCCCGTCTCGATCGCGAGGTGCAGGCGGCAATGCGCTATGTCGCGTCCAACGGCGTGACCTCCGTGCACGACATGGCCGGGTTCGAGAGCCTCGCCGCCTACCGCCGCGCCAAAAACCGGGGCGAGATGACGACGCGGATCTATTCGGTGGTTCCGCTGCAGCAATGGCAACGCCTCCGCGACGAAGTCGCAGCCAACGGCACCGGCGACGAGTGGTTGCGGATCGGTGGGCTCAAGGACTTCATGGACGGCTCGCTGGGATCGCACACCGCAGCGTTCTTCGAGCCCTATTCGGACGCTCCGGATGATCGCGGGTTCCTGGTCAACGAACCGGACGACCTTCGAGAGCGGATCAAGGGCGCCGACGACGCAGGCCTCCATGTCATCGTGCACGCGATCGGTGACCGGGCGATCCGCGATCTTCTGGATATCTACCGCGACGTCGCCGACCAACACGGCCCGCGCGACCGGAGATTTCGCATCGAACACGCCCAACACATCCACCCGGACGACATTTCGCGGTTCGCATCGCAGGTGGTGATTGCGGCCATGCAGCCCTACCACGCGATCGACGACGGCCGCTGGGCGGAGAAGGCGATCGGGCCGGAACGAGCGCAGACGACCTACGCCTTTCGCTCACTTATCCGCGGGGGCGCCCACGTTGCCTTCGGCAGCGACTGGTATGTCGCACCCGCGACCCCACTCGAGGGTATCTACGCCGCAGTGACCCGGAGGACGCTCGACGGTCAGCACCCGGAGGGCTGGGGGCCGGAGCAGAAGATTACCGTCGAAGAGGCGCTGCGTGCCTACACCTCTGAAGCGGCCTACGCGTCGTTCGAGGAAGACATCAAAGGGACGCTGCAACCCGGCATGCTGGCCGACTTCGTGCTTATCGATCGGGATCTCACGGCAATTCCGCCGGAGGAGATCCACGACGCCAACGTGCTCCGGACCATAGTCGGTGGGACGATTGTCTACACCGCGGATTGATGTGTCCCGGGGTTTGGGGCTTGAGGAGTGATCATGAGCGACCTCTCGACCGGAATTCAATTCTGTACGATGACTGCCCGATTCAAAAAAGTCCTCTGGTCTTCGGCTTTCCTCTGTCTCGTCGCGCCCGTTCTCACGGCATTCGAGCTTGGTGAAGCACGGCGCTTCGAGCTCGACAACGGCCTCACGCTGATCGTCCTCGAGGAGCCGGCCCGGCCGCTGGTCAGCGTGCAGATGCTGTACCGGGTCGGGGCCCGCAACGAGGAGGTCGGGCGCACCGGCCTCACGCACTTTCTCGAGCACATGGCGTTTCGCGCCAGCGAGAACTTCCCCGACACCGAAGTCGTGAGCTCGATTTACGCGGTCGGCGGCGAATGGCACGGCTACACCTGGCTCGATCAGACGACCTACTTCGAGACCCTGCCGGCCGAGCATCTGGATCTCGCGCTGCGAATCGAGGCCGACCGCATGGCGCGGCTGTTGATTCCGGCCGCGGAAGTGGAGGCCGAGCGCGGCGCTGTTCTGACCGAGATGCACGGCTACGAGAACGACCCGGCGTCGGTTCTGAAGGAGGCCGTGCTGGCGGTGTCCTTTCTTCAGCACCCCTACCGCAACAACTCCATCGGTTGGGAGAGCGATGTCGAGAACATTTCTCACGCCGATCTGGTGGAGTTCTACCGGCGCTCCTATCGCCCGGCCAACGCGGTCCTCGCGGTCGTCGGCCGGGTTTCCGCCGATTCTGTCCTCGACCGCGTGCGCGAGCTCTTCGGAGCTTTTCCGGGCGGCGCGGGAACGGCGCCGCCACCGACGGTTGAGCCCCCACAGACCGGAGTCAGGCGTATCGAGATTCGGGGGCCCGGCGGCCGCAGCCGCTTCGAGGTGGCCTTTCGCGCGCCGTCCGTCAACGACCCTGACTACCCCGCTTTCCTGCTCACCCAGCAGGTGCTGGCGGGCGGCCGCGGCATCAACTTTGGACAAAACGAGTTCGGTGATGCGGTGCTGCCGACGTCGCGGTTGGACGGCATCACCGAAGACCTGGTGACCTGGTACCCGCCGCAGGCCGCGCCCTATGTTTTCACGATCGCCGGCAGCATCGATGCCGAGGCCTCGACGACCGAGCTCGAAGGCCGGATTCAGGAAGCGATCGGTACGCTGGTTTCAAGTCCGCCGTCGGGCCGGGAACTGACGACCGCCCGCCAACAGCTCCTCGACGAGCTCGTGTACGACGTCGAGACGACCGAGGATGCGGCGCACCAGCTGGCCTATTTCGCGGGTCTGGGCGCGCTCGACGTCCTGCTCGAGATGCCCGGCCGCCTGGCGGCGGTTGCCCCGGCCGACATCTCGCGCGTGGCCGGCGCCTATCTCCGGCCCCACCAGCGCACCATCGGCTGGTACCTGGCGGTACAGGAGCCGGTGGCTCAGCCGAGCCCCGGTGAAGAAGCGGGCATCGCCGAAGACGAAGCTCCACCGGCTTCGGAGCGGGTCTCGCAGACGGCGCCGGCGGCGCGATCCACCGCTCCCTCGCCGCCGCGGGTCGCTCGCCTCGCCGACGGAGTGCCGGTGATCTTCCAGTCAAACCCTCTTTCCTCGGCGGCCTTCCTCCGCGTTCTCCTGTCGTCCACCCAACTCGAGATCGAGGGCACCGCGACCCCCAACAGCCCCGTCTGGCGCCACACATCGCTGAACTTCAGGTTCCGTCCGGAGGCGCTGCAGGAAACGCTGGCGCAAGCGTGGGATGCCTTGGGGATGACGACGTTCGCCCCGCCGCCGTCCGCCGCGTCGATAGAGGACCCGGCCGTGCGGCTGGCCGTGGCCTTCGACGAGGTCCTGGGGGTCAGCGCACCGGAGAGGGCCGGAATCTCCGCGATCGCGCTGGTCGGCGATCTGCGGATCGAGAACGTCCTCCCGAAACTCGAAGAGGCTTTCGGGGATCTGACGCCGGCCAGCTCCGACCCGCTGCAGCCCCGAACCGTTCCTCGCAATCTGGAGATCGAACTCCCCGTGGCCAAGGCGCAGGCCCAGCTCGGCTACGTCGTGGCGGCGCCGCCGCCAACGGACTCGGACTGGTTCGCGTGGCGCATGCTGCTCTACGTCCTCAGCCACGGCTACGAGGGCCGCTTGGGAGTCGAGGCCATCAGCCGGCGCGGGCTCGTCTACTACATCGACGCTCAGTATCTGACCGACGGAACGAACGGCCGGGTATCGCTGGGGATCGGCGTCGACCCGGCCAAGCTCGACGCAATGCGAGAGCTGTTGCATGAGACCCTGAAGGAGTTGGCCGAGACGCCGCCGACCGCGACCGAGGTCGAGGAAGCGAAATCCTACCTCCTCGGTCGGAGGAGGACCGCCGCTCAGAGCAACGAGGAAGTCTCGGCGGCGTTGATCGACGAATGGTTCGGGCACGGATGTCTGCTGTCGGACGAGGAGTTCGCAGCAGCCGTGAACGCGGTCTCGCGGAAGGATCTGGAACGCGTCATTCCCGCCTTCTTGGCGGGAACGACCATCATCGTCAGGGGGGCCGAGTGATGCAAATGCGACACATGAGGAGAATCGGGCTGTCGTTGGGGTGTCTGGTCGCCCTGGCACTGGTCAGCGACTGTGCACGAACAGGCGAGGACTCCGATCCTTTGCCGGCGACAACCGCCGGCCTCATCATCAGCGGCGGCCGGATCCTGACGCTGAGTGATTCTCCGACTGTCGACGCCGTTGCCGTCGCCGACGGAGTCATCCTCGCGATGGGCGATCGCGCAGCGGTCGAGAAGCTCCGTGGCGCGGATACGGTCGACTACGATCTCGCCGGCCGGGTGCTGGCGCCGGCCTTTGTCGACCACCACGTCCACCTGCTCAACCTCGGGTTTTCGCTGCTCTACCGGGCCGAGCCCTCGCCCACCTTTGTCGATCTCGCCGGTCTCGACTCGCTGGAG
>Ga0316195_10001297_pt1 | contig 11072 bp, 8 predicted proteins | sample Phised1_MG_FD_204937 | JGI IMG/M metagenome (GOLD analysis project Ga0316195, IMG submission 204937) | Coastal sediment microbial communities from Maine, United States - Phippsburg sediment 1 | ecosystem: Environmental > Aquatic > Marine > Coastal > Sediment | place: USA: Maine | collected... | reverse complement strand
ATGGCCCATGAATTGTACAGCCAGGTCCGCCTGCATGCGGATTTTGGCGGCGTAGTGCCTGAATTGGCCTCCCGTGACCATGTCAGGAAGCTTGTACCCCTTATCAAGAGAGTGATGGAGAGCTCGGGAAGCACCCGCGGGGACATGGACGGCATTGCCTATACCTCCGGCCCCGGGCTGATTGGTGCACTGATGGTGGGCTGCAGCGTGGCCACCGGCCTGGCCCGCTCCTGGGGCGTGCCCGCGCTGGGTGTTCACCATATGGAGGGACACTTGCTGGCCTCCATGCTGGAAGACCCGGCGCCGCAAATGCCATTTGTGGCCCTGTTGGTCTCCGGTGGGCACAGCATGCTGGTAGAAGTGAAGGGCGTTGGCCAGTACCGCACCCTGGGGGAAACCCTGGATGATGCGGCGGGAGAGGCCTTCGACAAGACCGCAAAATTGTTGGGATTGCCCTATCCAGGGGGCCCTGCCCTGGCGAAGCTGGCAGAAAGCGGTCGCTCCGGCGTGTTTGTCTTTCCCCGTCCCATGCTGAACAAGCCCGGACTGGAGTTTAGTTTCAGCGGTCTGAAGACAGCCGTGGTGATTGCCACGCGGGACCTGGAGATGACCGAGCAAACCCGGGCCGACGTGGCCAGGGGGTTCCAGGATGCGGTGGTAGATACCCTGGTTGGCAAGACCGTGAAAGCCCTGAAGCAAACCGGGCTGAACACCGTGGTGGTGGCCGGTGGCGTGGGTGCCAACAGGGCGCTGCGGGAACAGCTTAAAAAGAAAGTTACCGCGATGGGCGGCCAGGTTTATTACCCGCGACTGGAGTTTTGCACAGACAATGGCGCAATGATCGCCTTTGCAGGACACTTGCGTCTTGCAGCCGGTCAGGTGGACGACCTCCCCATGCAGCCCAGGGCCCGCTGGCCATTGACCGAGTTGCCACCACTGACGGCTAATCGCTAATTACCAAAGGAGACGACGCCTTATGCCTGCAACGCAGCAAGCACGAGACATTATTTTTCTCAGCGACCTGAGGGTCCAGACCGTGATCGGTATCTGGGACTGGGAGCGCGCGATCAAGCAGACGGTCGGTATTGACCTGGAAATGGCCACGGATATTCGCAAGGCTGCCGCGTCGGACTCCATCAAGGACACCCTGGATTACAAGAGTGTCGCCAAGCGGATTATTGAATTTGTTGAGCAGTCCAGTTTTCAGCTGGTGGAAACCATGGCCGAGCAGATAGCCGGAATTATCATGGATGAATTTGGCGTGCCCTGGGTCAAGGTGAGGCTGAGCAAGCCCGGTGCGATTCGTGGTTCCAGGGAAGTTGGAATCCTGATCGAACGAACCCGGGAGAACGAGGATGCCTGAAGTCTTTGTTGGGGTGGGCAGTAACGTCGACCCCGAGATGAACTTCGTCAGGGCCATCAGGGAAATGGATACCCGCTTCGGGTCGGTGCGTCGATCCCGGGTGCTGCGGACCGAGGCGGTGGGCTTCGACGGGGACGCCTTTCTGAATATGGTAGTCAGTTGGCGGACCGATCTGGCACTGGATGAGCTGATGGCGGCCCTGGGGGAAATCGAGGTTCTGTGCGGCCGGAGCCGTAATGACAAGCGCTTTGGTCCCCGGACCATGGACCTGGACCTGCTGTTGTATGGCAACGAGATTCATGACACGCCGCCCGTGCCGCGTCCCGAGATTATGGAATATGGCTTTGTCCTGGGCCCACTGGCGGAACTTTCTCCCATGAGAATGCATCCAACCCTGGGCAAAACCTTTCAGGAGTTGTGGCTGGAGAAGCGTGACGAAATGCCCGCAATGGAAACGGTTTCCATGCCATGGTGAGACCCGAAATCGGGTAAAATAGGCACTTATCAAGATGCTTGGAGTTGGAATTTTATGAAACGCATAGTTGGCTTGATTTGTACGCTTGGCCTGTTGGCACTCGCAGGATGCGATGGTGGCAGTTCGGATTTCGACGTAGGGTCCGGGGAATGTTCCGTCGGCGGACAGAACGCGACGATCAAGGCAACCATGCAGGAGTGGTACCTGTTCTATGACCAACTCCGGGATTCCGACCCCGCCGCCTTCGATGATATTGATGTATTCCTGGACGACCTGGTTGCCCAGGTAATTCCCACAGACCGTTTCAGCTATGTCTGGTCCCAGCAGGAAGAGGATGAGTTTCAATCAGCGGTTTATGCTGGTTTTGGCTTCTCCTTCCGAGTGCTGCCCGGAAATGATGTTCGCCTGACCCAGGTGTTCGGTGAATTTCCATTCGAACAAGAACGGGATCTTATTACTCCAGCCTCGGTGGCCGGGCTGCAGCGGGGATACCGGATTACTGCCATCGAGGGTATCTCCACTGACGAAATCATCGCCAACCGCCCGGACGGGATAAGCGAGGCAGAAGCAATATCAGAGGCTTTTGGCCCTAGGGATGAGGGAGTCAGCATCAGCCTGGATTACGAGGATCGTGCCGGGGCGGCGGGCACCGTCACTATGACCAAGGAAGTGATCCAGTTTGCCACCGTGGCCCTGTACTCGGTGTTTGACCTGAATGGACGCACTACCGGGTATTTGAATTTCCGCTCGTTTGCCAATCCTTCCTTTGAAGAATTGAGGCTGGCATTCCTCGCATTCAATGCCCAGGGTGTTACCAACCTGGTAGTAGACGTACGCTACAACGGCGGAGGCCTGGTGTCCGTGGCCGAGTACCTTGGTGACCTGTTGCTGGGCAACCTGGTGCCGGGGTCGGTCTTCGTGCGGGAGGTTTTCAACGACAAGAACTCTGATCGGGATTCCACCTCTTATGTGGCCCTGGACGGCAACAGCTTGTCGGATCTGGAACGGATAGTATTTATTACCACCGGCGGTTCGGCGTCGGCCAGCGAAATGATGATCAACTCCATGCTCCCGGTGCCTGGTCTTGAAACGGCGATCGTCGGTTCCACGACTTACGGCAAGCCGGTGGGATCTTACGGTTTCACCTTCTGTGACCAGGTACTGCGGCCGGTGACCTTCAAGGTCGTGAACGCCGACAACAACAGCGATTACTTTGATGGCTTCCCGCCTACTTGCGAGGCAGACGATGACCTGGATTTCGCATTTGGCGACCCCTTGGAGAATTCACTGGCCACTGCCCTGGGATGGGTGGAAACCGGGGCATGTCCGGTTGTAGCCAAAGCGCCCGGATCGCTGCTGCAGGCACAAAAATCCGCTATGCAGGAACAGCTACGTCAGTCCAGCTACCGGGACATCGTAAGCAACTATCAGTAAGTTTTTCTGACTGAAGAAGGGGCGCGCGAGCGCCCCTTTTTTTATGGATGACGCTTACCAGCCCAGGCTGCGCCCACCGTCAACTGCCAGGACCTGGCCGGTGATATACGGGGCGGCAGAAATGTAAAACAACGCGGTTTGAGCGATGTCCTCTGGAGTTCCACTGCGGGCCAGGGGGATTTGCCTGATGATTTGCTCGCGCTCTTCCGGGTCCATCCGGGCTTCCGGCCAGAGTATGGCGCCGGGCGCAATGGCATTGACCCGAACCTCGGGGCCCAGTTCCCTGGCCAGGCTCAGGGTAAGCATGGACAGTCCGGCCTTGGCGATGCAGTAAACAGTATGTTGCCCCAGGGGCCGTCGGCCATGGATATCGGCCATGTTCAGGATCATGCCCCGGCTTTTTTTCAGTGCCGGGGCCAGGGCCTGGGCAAGAAAAAACGGCGCCTTGAGATTGCTTCCCAGCAAGTCGTCCCATTGCTCTTCAGTAACTGTACCCAATGGCGTGGGATAGAAACTGCTGGCGTTGTTAATCAGCACATCCAGTCCGCCGAAGGCCTGCTCGGCCTCCCTGGCGACCCGCCCAAGGTCTTTGGTATCTAACAGATCGGCCTGCAGCAGGACCACCGAATCAGGTCGGTCCGCGAGTAATTCTTCGGCCAGCGCCTGTGCCTGTGCTGCGGAATTGCGATAGTGCAGGACCAGCCTCGCGCCGTTTGCGTGAAAGCTGCGTGCCATGGCGGCGCCTATCCGCCTGGCCCCGCCGGTAATAAATATGGTCTTGTTCTGTAGTGCCTGGCTAGTCATTGGCCCGTCCTGGACATGGCGATGGATACGGGGGCGGTCCGAACGCCGTAACGGTTCGCCCCTGGCAACAGGATAGCAGCATGGCAGTCCGGGAATCGCGATTCTGGAATAAGCCGCTTGCAGGCAGTAGAGTACCCAGCCAGTTAGCAGTCGATTCAGGCCCAGTACCGTGCGCGATATATCAAGCCAGCAAAATTCGAGTCCGGATTTGCCGCCGCCGGATGGCGACGCCGCGGCCCACAGTCAAAAACTCGACGCCCATATCCGCCAGCTGATTGAGCAATCAGGGGGGTGGATAAGTTTCGCCCGTTTTATGGAGCTGGCCCTGTATGCGCCGGGCCTGGGGTATTACAGCGCCGGGGCCGCAAAGCTGGGCAAAGAGGGTGACTTCGTTACTGCCCCGGAAATTTCTCCCCTGTTTTCCCGCTGTCTTGCCGGCCAGGTCTGTGAGGTCCTGGAGCAACTCGGTGGCGGCGATGTGCTGGAACTGGGAGCCGGTTCCGGGGTTATGGCTGCGGATATTCTCAGGCAAATGGCCAGCCAGGATTGCCTCCCTGGTGAGTACCTGATCCTGGAGGTCAGTGCGGATCTGCGGCGGCGCCAACAAGAGTTCCTGGCTGAAGCTGTGCCGGAGTTGGTACGGCGGGTCCGCTGGCTGGATGCGCTGCCGGAGCAATTTGAAGGGGCCATTGTTGCCAATGAAGTGATGGACGCCTTGCCGGTGGAGCGTATCCGCCTGACTTCGGAAGGGTTGCAGGTTCAGGGCGTCGTTGTCGCTGACCAGGGCTTCGCATGGCAGGACAGGCCGGCAAGTGATGGGCTGATCGCTGACTGGGAGGCGGTTTGCGTGGACCTTCCGCAAATGCCGGAACAGGGATATGAGTCGGAACTGTGCCGGCAGCTGGGACCCTGGGTGGGAGCACTGGCCGGCTCCTTAACGCGGGGTGTGATATTGCTGATCGATTATGGTCTGCCCCGGTCCCAGTACTACCACCCGGAACGCAGTGACGGAACGCTGCTTTGTCATTATCGGCACCGGGCCCACCCGGATCCCCTGCGTTTTGCAGGAATACAGGACATCACCGCCTGGGTGGATTTCACCCGGGCCGCGGAGGCCGCGGTGGATAATGACCTGGAGATCATGGGGTTTTCGACCCAGGCACATTTCCTCATGGCCGCCGGCTTGCAACAGCTTCTTGAGCAGTCTCCCGCCGACACCACCCAGTGCAGCGTTGACCTGGCAGGCCAGGTGAGAAAGCTGACCTTGCCGGGTGAGATGGGGGAACGATTCAAGATTATCGGCCTCTCCCGCGGGGTGGATCACTGCCTGTCGGGATTTGGCATGCGTGACCTGACCCACACGCTGTAGAGACGAACTGGTGGATGCGAAACCGGTGAAGGTTCGCGTCATTGAGAACTATTTAGGGTAATCTGCGGCCAAACGTCGCGACCAGGGGAGTACCGACCGCGAATGGATACCTTACACGCTGTTTGGCTGGCGTTGCTTCAAGGGCTGACCGAGTTCCTGCCTATCTCCAGTTCCGGCCACCTGATACTGGTCCCCAGGTTCCTGGGTTGGCCGGACCAGGGACTGGCCTTCGATGTTGCGGTACACGTGGGAACCCTCACGGCGGTCCTGGCGTATTTCAGGCAGGACGTGCAGAAACTTACCCGCTCCTGGCTGGGTTCGCTGCTTACCCGGCGGCTGGACGAGCATTCCCGCCTGGCCTGGGGGGTCTTGCTGGGTACCATTCCGGTGGGGCTGGCCGGCCTGGCCATGAGCGATGTGGTGTCCACGGCCTTGCGTGATCCCCGGGTGATTGCGGCCACCACCATAGGCTTCGGCCTGCTTCTGGGCGCTGCGGATTACCTGGGCAAGCGCTCCCGGGATGAGCACAGTCTTACTCTGAAAGATGTCCTGTTGATCGGCGTTGCCCAGGCGGTGGCCCTGGTGCCGGGCACCTCCCGTTCCGGCATTACCATGACGGCCGGATTGTTGCTGGGCCTGACCCGTGAAGCCGCGGCCCGGTTTTCCTTTCTATTATCCATTCCGGTGATCGTCCTGGCCGGTGGCCTTGAGGGACTGGAACTGTTGCATTCCACCTCTGCGGTAGACTGGAATGCGATCCTCCTGGGCACCGCCGTGTCTGCGGTCAGCGCCTACCTGTGTATTCACTTTTTCCTCAAGTTGATTGGGCGAGCCGGCATGTGGCCATTTGTTCTCTACAGGCTGCTGTTGGGAGCCGCCATTATCGCCGTCCTCTAAGCCGGATTTTTCTGCGCAAGGCGGGGCGCCGGCCGGTATTGTGCATGGCATGTTGAATGGGGTGAGAGGGATTGGGCGCGATGGTGAAAATCAGCCTTTTCAGTAACTTGCATGCTGCTTTACGGAGCAGCTTCGGCAATTACGAATTGGCTCAAATGCCAATATAGCTTATTGATTTGCATAGTTTATTAGAAACATCTTATATTCTGTAACGAGTCTCATACGGTGTCTGGACGCCGTGTGTTTCGTTTGGCTCCCCACAGGGACGGTGGAGGTGCCCCAGGGTGAAGAGCCCGAAAGCTGTCAGTTCCTGGCTGAAATTTTTCCAGTCGTGTCCGCCTGGCTGTGGCGGGGACGGGTTGCGTGTATTTGTTGTGAGCAGTTTTTGCAGTCGCTCAGCGTTGGAGAACAAAGAAAAATGAAACGCTTATTCAAGCTGGCTACCAGCGGCGACGCATCCCGCGCCGCTTCCTTGTTTGTGTGCTTGTTTTTGTCGGCCGGTGCCGCCCAGGCAGAGACCCTGAGCGAAGCATGGCAGATTGCCATGGAGCGGGACCTGACTTTGCTTTCCGCCAATTCCCGGGTTGAGGCCGCAGAGGCTGACCTGGCTGCGGCGAAGGCCCAGCGTTATCCCATTCTGTCGGCCTCGGGCACCGTCATGACAATGGACGAGACGCCGGCCTTTGATTTCGGCGCCGCGGGAATCCCGCTGCAACTGCCCTTGTATGAGGGATCCACGGTAGTGACCTCGGATGCGCGTGTCACCGTGCCGCTGTTTACCTCGGGCGCCCTGAGTCACGGCATTACTGCCGCAGAGGGTGGATTGGGGTCCAGCAAGTTCCAGGCGATTTCAGTGGCCATGGATACCAAGCTGTCGGTGGCCGACGCCTACATCGGCGTGTTGCGGGCGGGCAGCAACCTGCAGATTGCTGACAGCAATCTGCGAAGTCTCACCGCCCATGCGGCAGACGTAGAGGATATGTTCAATGCGGGACTGGTGCCGCGCAATGACTACCTTTCTGCCCAGGTTGCGCTTGCCGATGCCCAGCAGCGCCAACTCCAGGCGACCAACCACCTGGACCTTGCCAGGGCGGCCTACAACCGGGGGCTGGACAGGCCCCTGGATACGCAAGTCATCCTGGAGACAAAGACGCCGGTGGTGCAGATCGATTTCCCCGCTGCGGACCTGGAGTCGCTGACCGCCATGGCCCTGGAACGGCGTCCGGAGCTGGGTGGGATGGACGAGGGGGCGGCGGCGCTGCGTGCCCAGGCGGATGCGACCAAGGCACGGGGTTTGCCCCAGCTTGCCTTGACCGGCGGCTACACATACCTGGAAAACCAGTTCCTCAACCAGGAGGATTACTGGATGGTCGGCGTGGGTGTGCGCTGGGATTTGTTTGACAGCGGGCGAACCCGCCATGCTGCAGACGCCCTGTCTCGTCGTGCCCGGGCCCTGGGCCAGAATCGTCGCAACATGGAGGGCGTCGTTGCCCTGCAAGTGCGCCAGTCGTGGCTGGACCTGTCCGAGTCCCGGCAACGCCTGAAGGTGGTTGCCAGGTCGGTGGAGCAGTCCGAGGAAAACCTGAGAGTTGTGCGGGACCGCTATCGCAATGGTGAGGGCACCAATACCGATGTGCTGGGCGCCCAGGCCCTGAGCAACCAGAGTAAGCAAAATTATGACAACGCCCGATACGATATCGAACTGTCGCGTATCAGGTTGGCCCGGGCCGTGGGCCTGCTTTGAACATGGAGAACAAAATGAGTTTGTCATTTAACGACCGACCCTTTGGCCTTACCCGTCGCCCACTGGGTTTGCTGGGAACCCTTGGCCTGGTGCTGGCAAGTGGCGCTGCCTTTGCCGCCGACTACCCCTTCGCGCTGGCCGGAGCTCAATACGAGGTTGCGCCCAGGGAACGCATCTGGGACGGAACGGTTGAAGCGGTTAACGAGGCGACAGTCTCCGCTCAGACGGCAGGTCGGATAACCGGCATTCTGGCGGACGTCAACGATTTCGTGGAAGCCGGGGCGGTGCTGATCCAACTGACCGATACCGAGCAACGTTCTGCCCTGAAATCTGCCCAGGCGAATTTGCTGGAGGCAGAGGCCAGGGCCGCGGAAGCTGCCGCGGACTTCGCCAGGATTGAGGGCATGTTCAAGAACGAGACGGTCTCACGCGCCCGAATGGACCAGGCCAAGGCGAATAACGAGTCGGCCAAGGCCCGTGAGGCATCGGCACGTGCCGGGGTAAGTGCGGCTCGTGAGCAATTGGATTACACCGTCATCCGTGCCCCCTATGCCGGGATTGTTTCCAGGCGCCTGGTGGAAATCGGGGAAAGTGTCGGACCTGGTCAGCCGCTGATGACCGGGCTTTCACTGCAGCAATTGCGGGTCAATGTAGATGTGCCCCAGGGCATGATCGACTCGGTTCGCCAGATCGGTAAGGCAGTGGTGCATTACGGTGACACTGACATCGCCGCCCAGAGCATCACCTTTTTCCCGGTTGCTGATGCGGCGAGCAACACCTTCCGGGTTCGTGTAAACCTTCCCCAGACCGATGTGGTGTTATACCCGGGCATGTTCGTAAAAGTGGGTTTTGTTGTGGGCGAATCCCAGCGCCTGATGATTCCAGTCAGCGCCCTGGTGCGCCGCAGTGAACTGACTGCCGTCTATGTGGCGGATGGCCAGGGAGGCATCGGTTTGCGGCAAGTGAGGCTTGGACACACTTACGGTGATCGATTGGAAATCCTGGCCGGCCTGGATGCAGGCGAGCAAGTCGCGCTGGATCCGGTACAGGCAGGAATCTATTTGAAGCACAGTCGGGCCCAGGGAGCCGACCATGAGCAATGAGTCGAAACTCGGTTTTTCCGGTCGCCTGGCAGCAAGGTTTCAGGAATCCCCGATAACGCCGCTGCTGGCTATTACTGGATTGTTGCTGGGGCTGTTTGCCTCGGGCGTTACACCTCGCGAGGAAGAGCCCCAGATTAACGTGACCTTTGCGAATATCTTTGTTCCCTTTCCTGGCGCCAGCGCGGTGGAGGTGGAGAACCTGGTATCGGGACGGATGGAACAGATCCTGGCCGAGGTCGAGGGCGTAGAGCACACCTATTCCGTCTCCAGGCCTGGAATGTCCATCCTCACCGTGCAGTTTGAAGTCGGGCAGTTGCGCACACCGGCAATCGTGCGACTGTACAACGCAGTGATGTCGAACGAGGACTGGCGTACCCCGGGACTGGGGATCATGCAGCCACTGATCAAGCCCAAGGGCATTGATGATGTGCCCATCGTCTCGGTAACCCTGTGGACCGAGGACCCGGAATTTGGCGCCCAGGAACTCCAGCGGGTGGCACACAGTATCGAGGCGGAGATCAAGCGTGTCCCCGGCACCCGGGATGTTTACACCATTGGTGGGCCGGACGACGTGGTGCACGTGGAACTGGACCCCCAGGCCATGGCTGCCTACAACATGTCCCTGGACGCCTTGCGTGGCGCCCTGGCCATGGGCAACGTGGTGCAGCATGCGGGTGCGCTGGTCGCGGATAACCGGCAGATTCCGGTCACCGCAGGAACCTTCCTGTCCAGCGCCTCGGATGTTGCCGAACTGGTGGTTGGAGTTTTTGATGGCAAGCCCGTGTACTTGTCCGATGTTGCCCGTATCAGTGCGGGACCGGATCAGCCCGAGCAATTCGTCAGTTTCGGAACCGGCCCCAGCGCGGCGGAAAAAAATCTTGCCCAGGGCATCCTGGCACCGGCAGTCACCCTGGCCATCGCGAAGAAGCCTGGTACCAATGCCGTGAATATTGCCCAGCAGGTTATCCAGCGCGTGGATCAACTCAAGGGCGTGATGATTCCGGATCACGTGATGACCACCATCACCCGGAACTACGGACAGACTGCCGATGACAAGGCCAGCAAGCTGATACAGAAGCTCATCTTTGCCACCGCCTCGGTGGTGCTGCTGATCGGCTTCACCCTGGGATGGCGTGAGGCCGTGGTGGTAGGCGCCGCCGTGGTTCTTACACTGGCGCTGACCCTGTTCGCGTCCTGGGCGTGGGGATTTACCATTAACAGGGTGTCCTTGTTCGCGTTGATATTTTCCATAGGCATCCTGGTGGACGATGCCATCGTGGTGGTGGAGAACACCCACCGGCACATGATGCTCGGCGCCAAGAGTATCCGGGAGGCGATTCCGCCTGCGGTTGACGAGGTGGGTGGGCCGACCATCCTGGCTACCTTCACGGTGATTGCCGCCTTGCTGCCCATGGCATTTGTGTCAGGCCTGATGGGTCCGTACATGAGTCCCATTCCCATCAACGCCAGTGCCGGTATGCTCCTGTCGCTGGCGGTGGCGCTGACGGTTACGCCCTGGCTGAGCAATCACTTGCTCGGTGGCGGCCATGCCGGCACCCACGTGGAAGACAGGCTGCAGAATAAACTGGATGCCTTGTTCAGAAAGGTGATGGGCCCGCTGCTCAGGGGCAAGGCCGGGTCCGCTGCCCGCAAGCGCCTGTTCCTGGGTGTGCTGGTCGCCATCTTCGTGGCGATTGGCCTGGCCGGGGTCAAGCTGGTGGTGATGAAGATGCTGCCCTTCGACAACAAGTCGGAGTTCCAGGTGGTGGTGGATATGCCCGAGGGAGTCTCCCTTGAACAGACCTCACGGGTACTGGACGAACTGGGTAAATATTTACGAACTGTGCCCGAGGTGACCGACTTCCAGGCTTACGCAGGTACCG
>Ga0316195_10001296_pt1 | contig 11074 bp, 11 predicted proteins | sample Phised1_MG_FD_204937 | JGI IMG/M metagenome (GOLD analysis project Ga0316195, IMG submission 204937) | Coastal sediment microbial communities from Maine, United States - Phippsburg sediment 1 | ecosystem: Environmental > Aquatic > Marine > Coastal > Sediment | place: USA: Maine | collected... | reverse complement strand
AGGGGCCACGGCGATCGTCGGCATGGGTCAGCGCATAGGACTCCAGCGGGGCATAGGGCGGAGCGACCAGGGCGGCCAGCGCGCGGCACTCGATGGCCAGCGCCCGGCGCGCGCCACCAAAGCCCAGCAGCACGGGACTGCCATCGGCCCGCAGGTGGATATGATCGGGCGTGATGGCGTCATGCAGCAGACCGGCACCGTGCAGCGCCTCAAGCGCGTCCATCAGCGCCAGCAGCATCCGCAGCAGCGCCGGTTGTTCCAGCCGGTCACCGCCTTCGATGACGGACCGCAGGCTCACGCCGTCCACATACTCGCTGACGGCGTAGCCCGTCTGCGCCGCCTCGAAGCTGCCAAGGACGCGGACGATGCCGGGGCACTGCAGGCGGCCCAGCGCCTGCGCCTGGCCGAGGAAGCGCTCGAGCCCCCAGCGGAACAGACCGGCGGCCGGCCCTGCCGACGACCCTGCCAGCGGCTCCGCCAGCGGCCGGACATCGCCGCCCTCGCCACGCCCGGCAAGATTCGGCGGCAGATACTCCTGCACTACCACCAGCCGGCCGTGGTCGAGCGCCCTGGCCCGATAGCTGATCCCGAGCACCCCCCGGCCCAGCACGGTGTCGATCTCGTAGCCTTCGAGCCGGCTACCGGCCGGCAGGACATCGCTGGGGTTGGACTGGTTCAAGGCGCTCCTCCTGTCATGGTGCTGCCATCATCGCGTCGGTTTCCGCTTGCGCAGCGCCTCGAAGCCGGACACGACGTCGAACAGCTCCTCGTCGATGCCGCTCTGACGCAGGCGCTGAAAACTCGTGTGCATGTCATCCAGCAGTTCCTCGATGTTCTTCTCGGCGCGCTGCATCGCCGCGAGCCGGCTGGCATTTTCGCTCGCCAGCGATTCGGCGCAGACGCGGAACAGTGACACAAAGAGATATTCGCGCACGAATGCCAGCAGCGTGCCCTCGGCGTCGCCGATCGCCTCGGGGAGATTGTTGCCCGGCCACGGCAGCGCCACGATCTCGCGTCGCCAGTCGTCGTCCAGGGGCAGCAGCCGCTGACAGGCGGGGGCGTATAGCGCTCCGGCGCAGGGCTGCTGGTGAAAGAGATAGACCCGGCCCAGCTGGCCGCTCTCGCGGCGCGCCTCGATGGCCACCAGTATCTCCCCCAGGAGAGGCGTGATGGCACTGATCGAACTGGGCAGCGCGAAGCTCCGCTCGGGCGCGAGGCCCGCCTCCTCGAGGCGCGAGCGGACGCGCTCGCCGACCGCCCACAGCCGCTTGTTGCCGGCGACATCCGCGAGCGTGGCGACGGCAAAATCCGCCATGGTCTCATTGAACTGGCCCACCAGGCCCTGGTCGGAGCCGAACACGATGGCGGCGACAGCGCCGGGGTCCTGGCGCTGCCCGCCGACGGCGGCCGCGGCCGCCTGCCGCAGACACACCCGCAGGCCGAGCTGGACGGCGCGGTAGTAATCGCTCAAGGCGACCACGGCGCGCTCGTACTGGGTGATATTGGCGGCCGCCATCGCCTTCATGGTGCGCACCACCGCCTGCAGATCGGCGGCGCTGCCGATCTTGCGCTGCAGACTCGTCAGGGTATCGCTCACGGCTGCGGCGCGGCCGCCGGAACGGCCGCCGCGGCGAGTTCGGCGCGGCCGTCGGCAAGCGCCTGGGCGGCGATGGCGACGATGGCGGCGCGATCCTGCTCGGACAGCTTCTCGTTGGCGCTGAACCGCGCCGCCACCTCAGCGGGCAGGCGCCGGGCCGCCTCGCGCACCAGCCGTTCGGCGTCCGCCATGCGCTCGAGCGGCACCGCCTCGAAGAGCCCCGCGCTCAGCGCCAGCAGCACGGCGATCTGAGCGGCCACCGCCACCGGTGCAGACTCCGGCTGTTTGAGGCATTCGCGAATGCGCCGCCCGTGTTCGATGATGCGCCGCGAATGGTCGTCCAGCCTCGCGCCGAAGCGGGCAAAGGTCTCCAGCTCCTCAAACTGCGCGTAGGCGAGCTTGAGATCGCCGGCGACGGCGCGGTAGGCCGCGTTCTGCGCCTTGCCGCCGACGCGCGACACCGAGCGGCCGACGTCCACCGCCGGCAGCAGGCCCAGCTCGAACAGCGCGGGCGACAGGTAGATCTGGCCGTCGGTGATGGAGATCAGGTTGGTGGGGATGTACGCGGAGATATTCTGCGCCTCGGTCTCGATGATGGGCAGGGCCGTCAGCGAGCCGCCGCCGCGCTGCGGGTGCAGATGGGTGGCGCGCTCCAGCAGGCGCGAGTGGATGTAGAAGATATCGCCGGGAAACGCCTCGCGCCCCGGCGGCCGCCGCAGCAGCAGACACAGCTCGCGGTAGGAGCGGGCGTGCTGGGTCAGATCGTCGTACACGATCAGCACGTCGCGCCCCGCCTCCATGAAATACTCGGCGATACTGGTGGCGGCATACGGGGCGACGTAGGCCAGGCCGGGCGCATCGCTGCCCTGGGTGACGACGACGACGGTATAGCCCAGCGCGCCCTGCTGCTGCAGCATGGCCACCGACTTCGCCACGGCGGAGGCGCGCTGGCCGATGGCGCAATAGACGCACACGACATCCTGGTCGCGCTGATTGATGATGGTGTCGATGGCGACGGCGGTCTTGCCGGTCTGGCGATCACCCAGTATCAACTCGCGCTGCCCGCGCCCGATGGGGATCAGCGCATCGATCGCCTTGATCCCCGTCTGCAGCGGCACCGACACCGGCGCCCGGTCCATGATCGACGCCGCCGGGCGCTCGACGGGCAGGCGCCCGCTGGCCACGACGGGCCCCCTGCCGTCGAGCGGCTGACCGAGCGGGTCGATCACGCGCCCCAGCAGCGCCTCACCCACGGCCACATCCATGACCCGGCCGGTGCGCACGACTTCGTCGCCGGCCTGCAGCCGCCCGTAGTCGCCAAGCAGCACCACGCCGACCTCGTCTTCATCGATATTGAAGGCGATGCCGAACACGGCGCCGGGGAAAGCGACCAGCTCGTCGGCACCGACCCCGGGCAGGCCGCTGACGCGGGCGATGCCGGTGGACACGCTGATCACCGTGCCGATCTCGCGGGGGGCGAGCGGCAGGCTGAAGCGCTCCCGCCCCTCGCGCAGGCCGGCAAAGGTGTGCTCGATGACGCCTGACAGCGTGTCCGGCGCGTCCATCAGCCGACCCCCGGCCCTGCCGGCTGCGGGGGCACGGGCGGCGCCGGCGCCTGCGTGCCGGCGGCCAGCGACTCCCCGAGCAACGCCGCCACGCTGCTCTCCAGCGCCGCCAGATAGTCCGCGACGCTCCAGGCCAGCTTGTGCCCGCCGCAGCGCAGCTCGATGCCGCTGATGAGCGCCGGGTCGGTCTCGAAGCGGACCCCGAGGCCGCCGGCGCCGCCGTTGCAGATGTCGTTGAGCAGCTGCTCGATGGCCGCCCGGCGCGCCGCGGGCAGCTCGAAGGCGCTGCGCACCAGCACCGCTGCGGCGGCCGCGTGCAGCGGGCCGGACAGCAGCGCTCTGGTCGGCGCGTCCAGCGTCTGCAGGCGCCGCAGGAAGACCTCGGTCATGCGCTCCTCCAGGCTCATGCCGGCCAGATCCTGCAGCGCCTTGCCGGCGATGGCGAAGACCTCCTCGCGGGTGCGCCGGGTGAGCTCGCTGTGCAGGAGCTGCTGGTCCCGCTGCAGGGCCTCCCAGCGCTTGGTGCTGAGGGCGTCGGCGGCCTGCCGCGCATCGTCGAACAGGCGCTGGCGCTGGGCTTTGGCGTCTTCCGCCACCTGGCGCGAACTGGCGGCGCGCAAGCGGTCGAACTCGGCATTTTTCTGCGCGAAGGCGTCGCGCTCGCGCTCCGCCTCGGCCTTGGCCGCGTCGGCCTGGGCCAGCTCGCCGGCGATGCGCTGCTCCCTGGCGTCGATCGCGTCGAGGATGGGGCGGTACAGAAAGCGCTTCAGCAGCGCCACCAGGATAAGAAAATTGAGCAGCTGCGCGCCCACGGTAAACCAATCGATGAGCATGACTCAGCGGCCCGCGGCGGGCGCGATAGCGAAGCTCCAGAACGGGTTGGCAAAAATGAGGATCATCGACACCACAAAGCAGTAGATGGCGGTCGATTCGATCATGGCCAGGCCCACGAACAGGGTGCGGGTGATGGTCGAGGCGGCGTCGGGCTGCTGCGCCAGCGCCGTGACCGCCGTCGCCACCGCCCTGCCTTCGGCCAGCGCCGGCCCCATGGTGCCGAAGCCGGTGGTGATACCCGCCATGACAATGGATGCCACCGCGATGATTGTCATGCTATCCATCACACTTCTCCGCTGATTGAGGATTGGTCCCGGGCAGTTCATTCATCGGCGACCGTCGTTGCCGCTGGCACGTCCCGGTGCACGGTGGTGGCGGAGGCGATGTAGACCGCCGCCAGTATAAAGAAGATGTAGGCCTGCACCATACCGGTCAGCAGCCCCAGCAGCGTCATCACGATGGGAAAGACGAAGGGCGTCACGGCCAGCAGAATGGCGACGATCATCGCGCCGCTCATCATATTGCCGAACAGGCGCACCGCCAGCGCCAGGGTGCGGGAAATCTCACTGATGATGTTGAAGGGCAGCATGATGACCGTCGGCTTCATGTAGGATTTGAGATAGCCCCACACGCCCTGATCCTGGATGCCATACATCGGCACCGCCACGAAGACGCACAGCGCCAGCGCCACGGTGGTCGAGAGCGACCCGGTCGGCGGCTCGTAGCCGGGGATGATCGTGCCCAGGCTGGCCGCCGCGACGAACAGGAACAGCGTGCCGAGAAAAGGCAGGTACTTGCGGGCATGGCGCAGGCCGATGTCCTCGATCTGCCGCTCGATGGCCGTGACAATGATCTCCAGCAGGTTCTGCCAGCGCGAGCGGCCCAGGCCCCTGGAGAGCCTGCGGGTGATGAGTCTGGAGCCCACCACCAGCAGCAGCATCAGCGCCCAGCTGAACACGATGGTGGCGTTGAGCTTGAACGGCCCGTATTGCCAGAAGATCAACTCGTCGGGGCTAAGGCGCACGGCTGGACTGGACCTGCTCCGGTGGGCGCTGCGGCGCGGACGGACCGATCAGCCAGGTCGCCGCCAGCCGCGCCAGGAAAAAACCGAGCACGCAGGCCAGCAGCCGCCGCCAGTCACCGCCGGCGACCAGATAGAAGCCGGCCAGGGTGATGCCCATGCGCAGCAGCAGCCCGCCGCCGAACCACAGCACCGGGTGCCGGGAGGTGACGCCCCGGCGTATCGTCAACCAGAGGCCCCCGAAAAAGGCGGCACCCAGAACCGCGCCGGCCAGCACCGCCAGCGCGATGGCCAGCGCCGACACCGGGGCCGCGAGCGCCGCTTCACTCATCGCCGTGTTCCCGCTCTTCGCGCATGGCCTTGTCCTCCTTGGCGATCCAGTGCCAGGCGTTGAAACACCCCAGGGTCAGCCCCGCCACGATGAGCGCCAGCGTCCAGGAGTGGCCGCCGGCATGGTGTTTATCCAGCCACAGCCCAAGCGCCGCGCCCAGCAGGGTCGGCACCGCCACCGACCAGCCGACCAGTCCCATCATGCCCAGGCCGAACCACACCCCCGGGGTGGCATTGCGCCGCGCCGCGATCTTGCGCGCCGCCTTGGCGCTGACCGCCCGCGCCAGCTCCGGGGCCTCCTTGCTGGCGCTGGCGCTGGCGTTGGCGCTGCCTTTGTCGTTATCGTTGTCGTTCACGGGGTCTCACGCTCTGTCAGTCGCGCCGAAAGCGCGCGATGCGCCGCAGAAAGCCGTACTCCAGCTTCACCATGACCGAGCGCAGGCTCTGCTCCTGGGCGTCCAGGGTCAGGAATTCCTGCTCCACCAGCTGGTGCAGTCTGCCAAGGTCCGTCCCGCTGACCGCACGGCGCACCGACACGACAACCTCGGCGCCGGTCTTGACCAGCACACCCTCGTCGACCGCCACGAAGATTTCGCCGTCATCCGCCGTCTCGTAGGTCAGTATGCCCGGTACCAGCGCCGCCACGCAATCGAGCCGGTGCGGCAGGATGCCGAACGAGCCCGCGTGGGTCTCCGCGACGATGCGCAGCACCCCGGCCTGCTCGAGGAACGTCTGGAAGGGCAGCAGCAGTTTCAGGTTCATGCCTTCGCGCCGCCGCGCTGCCCGGCCGCGGTCACCGCGCCGGAGGCGGCGCTCACGGCGCTGTCGCGCGCCTCGTCGATGCTGCCGATCATGTACAGCGCGCCCTCCGGATAGGCGGCGAATTCGTCGCGCAGGATGCGCTCACAGCCGTCCAGCGCGCTGGCCAGAGGGACCAGCCTGCCCTTCATCCCGGTGAACTGCTCGGTGGTGAAAAAGGGCTGGGTGAGAAAGCGCTCGAGCCGGCGGGCGCGCGCGACCACCTTGCGATCCGCGGACGACAACTGCTCGAGGCCGAGCATGGCGATGATGTCCTTGAGCTGCTCATATTGCGCCAGGGTGCGCCGTATTTCCTGTGCCAGGGCGTAGTGCCGCGCGCCGACGATACCCGGCGTGGCCATCTTGGAGCTGGACTGCAGCGGGTCGATGGCCGGATACAGGCCCTCGCCGGCGCGCTTGCGCGACAGCACGACCGAGGCCGACAGGTGCGAGAAGGTGTGCACCGCGGCGGGATCGGTGAAATCGTCCGCCGGCACGTAGACGGCCTGGATGGAGGTGATGGCGCCGCTGTCGGTGTTGGCGATGCGCTCCTCCAGCCCGGACAGCTCGGTGCCCATGGTGGGCTGGTAGCCCAGGCGCGAGGGCATCTGCCCCATGAGCCCCGACACCTCGGCGCCGGCCTGAATGAAGCGGAAGATATTGTCCACGAGCAGCAGCACATCGCGGTGCTCGTCATCGCGAAAGTATTCGGCCATGGTCAGCGCGGCATGCCCCACCCGGAAGCGGCTGCCCGGCGGCTCGTTCATCTGGCCGAACACCATCACCATATTGGGCAGCACGCCGGCCTGCTGCATATCCCGGTACAGCTCCTCCCCCTCCCGCGAGCGCTCGCCGATGCCGCAGAAGATGCTCACGCCGTGATGGTGGCCGACCATATTGTGGATCATCTCGGTGAGCAGCACGGTCTTGCCCACGCCCGCCCCGCCGAACAGCCCCGCTTTACCGCCCCGCTCCAGCGGCGCCAGCACATCGATGAGCTTGATACCCGTCTCGAAGATTTCAGAGCGGGTGGAGCGGCGCGCCAGCGGTGGCGGCGCCCGGTGCACCGAGCGCCAGCGCACGTCCGCCAGCGGCGCGCCGCGATCGATGGTGCGGCCGAACACATCGAACATCCGCGACAGAATGCCCTTGCCTACGGGCGCCTGCAGCGGCCCGCCGGTGTCCTGCACCACCATGCCGCGGGCCAGGCCCTGCGTCGGCGTCAGCGCGATGCCGCGCACGCAGCGGGCATCGCGCTGCTCCACCACCTCGATGAAGACCCGGCCGCCCTCGCCACCGCACAGCAGCGCGCGGATCGGCGGCAGGTCATGGTCGAACCTGACATCCACGACGCTGCCGCGCACCGCGGCGACCACGCCCGTGCTGGCCAAACGGCGGCTATCCGCCATCGCTATCTGTCATCTCGTTGCGCCCTGTCCAGCTGCTCTGTCCACCTGCGTTGCGATCCGAGCCGCTCTGGCTCAACGTTGCGCCACCCCGTCGCCCGCCCGGGACGCCGCTCACTCAACCAGCAGCGTGCCGCGGTACATCTGCATCTGGCAGTGGAACGGATACTCTCCCGCCGCCAGCGCCGGCAGCTCGATCCGGGTCACCCGCCCCAGTGCCAGAGTCTGGCTGATAGCCAGATCGGGGAACAGCACCAGTTCGGCGCAGGGCGACGCATCGCGGCGCAGAAAAGCCAGCGATGCGGGCCGGTTGGCCGGCAGGCGGATGCGCGCCGGCTGGTAGGTGCCGTTGTCGACCAGCACCACCTCGGCCTGCGCCAGGGCCACCTCGCGGGGCCGGTACAGCCAGAACCACCAGACGATCAGGCCGATCAGCGCCAGGCCCGCCACATTGATCATCCACATCTCACTGCCCTCGTCCGCTACCGGCTCACTGTGCTGCAAACGCCTGCAAAGGCACCACCGCCGGGCAGCGGCCACGGCGGTCACCGACCGGCAGGCCCGGGGGCGCGCTCGCCCGGGAGCACCCTGCAGCAGGCGGTATCGTAACACGGCGGCCGGCACCGCGCGCCGGCGGGAGGGGCAAGCGCGAGCGGGAGACATAGCAAGCAGGCTTTGCAGCGGTTGTCGGCGCCGGTTTGCCAAGTTCCCGCAACTAGTGCATGCTGGCCCCCAGAGAGGTCGGCGGCCCGGCAGGCACAGCGCGGGCCAACGGCTTGGTTCAGACCTGCAGGGAGATCTGTCTGATGGGCAAGCGTGTGTTCATCGCCGGGGCCGACGGTTTCGTGGGTTCCATGCTCGCAAGGGCATTGACTAGCAAGGGCTACGAGGTTCACGGCGGGGTCTACGTGCGTGCGCCGGGTGAGCGCGAAACCCGGGTTGACGTGTCCCGCCCGGACAGTTTCGGCGCAATCCCTCCCGGCGACTTTGACGCCGTCATCAACAATGCCGGCGTGGTGGACCAGAGTACGCCCACCCGCATCATGTTTGCGGTCAATGCCGAGGGCACCCGCAACACCCTCGCCTGGGCGCGAAGCCGCAACTGCCGCCACTTCATCCAGGTCAGTTCGATCAGCGTGGTGGGCCTGAAGGCCATGGGCCAGAACCGCTCGGAGGACCGCGCCAAGCGCAGCCTTTACCTGGGCGTCCCCTATCAACGCTCCAAGGCCAAAGGTGAAGCGTACGTCGAGTCCAGCGGACTGCCCTTCACCATTCTGCGCCTGCCCTCGGTACTCGGCAGCGGGGATACCATCATCACCCCCGCCATTGGCGCCTCGCTCAAAGACGGCAGCTATTTCCGCTGCGGCAACAAGGACCCGCTGCTCTCGATCATCAACGTGCGGGATTTTCCCGACATGGTCGACAAAGTGCTGCAGCGCGGCCCGGACAACGCGATCTACAACGCCTCGAGCCATCATCTGCCCTGGTCAGCGATCGTCGCCGAGTACGCCGCGGCCCTCGGCACCACCGTGCCCCCCACCAGAAAACCCCTGCTCTCCATGCTGACCCACATGCACGACAAGCTCTATCTCTACCTGCTCACCAATTCCCGCTTCGGGGCCCACTTCCCGAGCGACCGGTTTTTCAGTGCTCACGACTACCAACCGGTCAACAGCTGGCAGCAGGGCGTAGCGGAGGCAGTCGCTGGCATGTCCTGAGCCGCGAACCCGTCGGACTCGGGATGATGCGACTGCGCCGAGGAGGACGGTTGCTGGCAGTGATCGTTCACGTCACGCCATTATTCATGCTGGCCGGTCCGAGTAACGACCGCGGGGCAGTGGTCGCGGCCGGCCCTGGACCGCGAAAAGCCCGATCAATCAGCACGCGAACCGCTGGCTGAAGGTCGACAGGGGCTGCCGGTAGAAGCGCACGCCCCGACACCCTCGGCAGCGCCCGGCGGCCTCGAGGCGGCAGCGTCGCTCACTGCGACCCCTGGCGCTGGAGCTTGAAAAAGCGCAAGCGGTTGGCGTTGGACACGACGGTGACCGAGGAGAAGGCCATGGCGGCGCCGGCGATCACCGGGTTCAGCAGCACGCCGAACAGCGGGTACAGCGCGCCCGCTGCGATGGGGATCCCCGCGGCGTTGTACACGAAGGCGCCGAACAGGTTCTGCTTGATATTGCGCAGGGTGGCCCGGCTGACGGCGATGGCATCGGCCAGGCCGTGCAGGGAGCCCCGCATCAGGGCGACATCGGCGCTCTCGATCGCCACGTCGGTGCCGGTGCCGATGGCGAAGCCGACGTCCGCCAGCGCCAGCGCCGGCGCATCGTTGATGCCGTCCCCGGTCATCCCCACCACTTCGCCCTGGGCCTGCAGCTCCCTGACCTTGGCCGCCTTGTCGCCGGGCAGCACCTCGGCATAGTATTCGCTGATGCCGACCTGGCGCGCCACCGCCGCCGCGGTGGCGCGGTTGTCGCCGGTCAGCATCACCACCCGCAGCCCCTCCCCCCGCAGCCGCTCGATGGCGGCCACGGCGTCGGCCTTGACGGGGTCCGCCACGGCGATGATGGCGGCCAGCTCGCCGTCGACGGCGAAGAACATCGGGGTCTTGGCCGCGGCCGCCAGCGCCCCCGCCGCCTCGACCTGGCGGCTGACATCGACGCCCCGATCGCGCATCAGCTTGTCGTTGCCCAGCAGCAGGCGCCGGGTTCCCAGCAGCGCTTCCACCCCGTGGCCGGCGACGGCGTTGAAATCCGCCACGGCTTCAGGCGCCAGACCGCGCTCACGCGCCGTTTCGACGATGGCCAGCGCCAGCGGGTGCTCCGAGCCGGCCTCCACGCCGGCGACCCAGCGCAGCACCTCATCCTCGCTGTACGCGCCGGCCAGCACCACGTCCGTCACCTTGGGCGCCCCCTGGGTGATAGTGCCGGTCTTGTCCAGGATCATGGCGGTCAGCCTCGATGCGGTCTGCAGTGCGGCGCCGTTGCGGATCAGCACCCCCGCCTCGGCCGCCTTGCCCACGCCGACCATCACCGACATCGGCGTGGCCAGCCCCAGCGCGCAGGGGCAGGCGATGATCAGCACGGTGGTCGCCGACACCATGGCGAAGGCCAGGGCGGGTTGCGGCCCGACGTTGAGCCAGGCCAGCGCGCTGACCACCGCGATGATCATCACGGCGGGCACGAAGTAGCCGGCGATCACATCGGCCAGGCGCCCGATGGGCGGCTTGGAGCTCTGCGCGCGCTTGACCATGACGATGATCTGCGCGAGCGCGGTATCCTGCCCCACGCGGGAGGCGCGGAACAACAGCGATCCCGCCTTGTTCAGCGTCCCCGCGAAGACCTTGTCACCGGCGCTCTTGGCGACCGGCATGGGCTCCCCGGTGAGCATGGACTCATCCACCGCTGTGCGCCCCTCCTGCACCACCCCGTCCACGGGCAGCTTCTCCCCGGGCCTGACGCGGACGACATCGCCGGGCAGGACCTCGTCGATGGCGATATCCCGCTCCTGCCCATCGCGGATG
>Ga0316195_10001295_pt1 | contig 11075 bp, 10 predicted proteins | sample Phised1_MG_FD_204937 | JGI IMG/M metagenome (GOLD analysis project Ga0316195, IMG submission 204937) | Coastal sediment microbial communities from Maine, United States - Phippsburg sediment 1 | ecosystem: Environmental > Aquatic > Marine > Coastal > Sediment | place: USA: Maine | collected... | reverse complement strand
CGAATCGGGATACGCGTTCGTCGTCCTGGAGCAGGGCACATGAAGCACTCCTTCGTTTCCATGGCTGTCACCATCGCTGCCGCTGGCCTCCTCATTGCTTCATGCACCAGCGACGCAACGCCCGATGAGGTGGTGCTCCTGACGCACGAGTCGTTTGCCCTCAGCGACGGGATGTTCGACCGGTTCACAGAGGAAACCGGATTCACGGTCGTGGTCCAAACCGCAGGGGACGCAGGATCGATGGTGAACCAGGCGATCCTCACGAAGGACAACCCATTGGCAGACGTGATGTACGGGATCGACAACACGTTCCTTTCACGAGCGATCGACGAAGGTCTCTTCACCGCCCACACCGCGTCCGAAATCGCGACGGTCCCCACCGACCTCCGGGTCGATGGCGACATCGTGACACCGATCGACTTCGGCGACGTGTGCATCAACTACGACATCGCCGACCTCTCGACGCGCGGCATCGCCCCACCCTCGGATCTCGCCGACCTCACCGATGACGCCTACCGCGACCTCCTCGTGGTTCAGGACCCTGCAACGTCGTCCCCCGGCCTCGCCTTCCTTCTCGCCACCATCGCGGCATATCCGGAGGATGCCGGCTATTCGTGGAGCGAGTACTGGACGGACCTCTTCGCCAATGGAGTTTCCGTGGCCCCTGACTGGTCGGATGCATATTCGAACCAGTTCACCCTTGCAGGAGGAACCCGCCCGCTGGTGGTTTCCTACGCCTCGTCACCGCCAGCGGAAGTCTTCTTCGGCGACCTCGCAGAGGCACCAACTGCAGTGATGACGGACGGCTGCTACCGACAGGTCGAGTACGCAGGGGTGCTCACCGGAACGGAACGGGGAGAGGCCGCGGGCCTGCTCGTGGACTTCCTGCTGTCCCGCGAGGTCCAGGAGGACGTTCCCCTCACCATGTTCGTCTTCCCCGCAAACACGACTGCCGCCCTTCCTGACGTCTTCGTCGCCCACACGACGCTTCCGCCGCAGCCGTCGTCGATCGACGCCCAGACAATCGAAGCCAACCGAGAGCGATGGATACAGGAGTGGACGGCAATCGCCCGATCACAGTGAGCCGACCGTTCGGAAGGTTCGGTACGGCGCTCGTCATCGCCGTACCGCTGCTGTTCCTCGGCTACTTCTTCGCCTATCCGCTCGTCGCAATCCTCCTGCGGGGACTCACCACGCCCGAGGGCTTGAACCTCGGCATCTTCGGGGACATCCTCGGCGACCGCACGCTTCGGGGGGTGGCGGCCTTCACGGTGTGGCAGGCAGCACTCTCGACCGTCCTGACGCTCGCGATCGGTCTTCCCACGGCATGGGTGTTCGCCCGGTTCACCTTTCCTGGGAAGCGCCTTCTGTCAGCAGCTACGTTGGTTCCCTTCGTCCTCCCGACACTCGTCGTCGCCACCGCGTTCCTCAATCTCCTCGGACCACAGGGCCTGTTCGGAATCGACCTCACGGGAACGCTCTGGATCATCCTCCTCGCCCACGTGTTCTACAACTTTGCGGTCGTGGTGAGGGGGGTCGGTTCCTTCTGGGCAACGATCGACCCCCACCTCGAGGATGCAGCGAGGACACTCGGCGCATCACCATGGCGCGCGTTCCGCACCGTGACACTCCCCGTCCTGGTCCCCGCCATCGCCTCGACGAGCGCACTCGTATTCCTCTTCTCCTTCACATCCTTCGGCGTGGTCCTCCTCCTCGGTGACCTCTCGCACTCGACAATCGAGGTCGAGATATGGCGCCAGACAACATCGTTCCTCCGTCTCGATATCGCATCCGCCCTGGCTGTGCTGCAGATCGTCGGCATCGGAATAGTCCTCGCCTTCTACGGGCGATTCGAACGTCGCGTCCGCTCCGCGTTCCGATACCTGCAGCCCACGCCGCGACGACCACGCACGCGAGGAGAACGAGTCGCGGTACCGACCATCCTCACGGGCGCGTTCGTCTATCTCGGGGTCCCCCTCGCCATACTCGTGGCTCGGTCCTTCGCTCAACCCTCCGGAGGATTCGGATGGGAGAACTACGCCAACCTCGTTGATCTCCCTGACCGCTTCGCTGCTTTCATCAGCCCGTCGAGTGCCATTGCCAACTCCCTGAAGTTCGCATCTGTCGCTGTGATCATCGCCCTTGTCATCGGTCTGCTGGCGGCGACCGCGCTGACGTACTCATCGCGCGTCGTCAGTAGGACCTTCGATGTCTTCGTCATGCTGCCCCTCGGTGCATCGGCCGTCACGATCGGTTTCGGGTTCCTGATCGCCCTCGACCGGCCTGTCGATCTCCGAACGTCACTCATCCTCATTCCCATCGCCCACGCCCTCGTCGGAATCCCATTCGTTGTGCGATCGGTGAATCCTGCACTCGGTGGCGTCCAGAACGAGCTCCGGGAGGCAGCCTCCACGCTCGGGGCGAGCCCACTGCGGACGTTCCTCACGATCGACGCACGGATCGTGACGAGAAGTGTGTTCGTCGGCGCCGCCTTCGCCTTTGCGATTTCCATGGGCGAATTCGGCGCGACCACGTTCATCGCGAGACCTGCGTCACCGACGATCCCGATCGCCATCTTCCGGTACCTCGGAAGACCGGGCGCTGCCCCGTTCGGGGCCGCCATCGCAATGAGTGTGATCCTCATGCTCGTGACAGGGGCGGCCATCCTCGCCATCGATACCCTCGGCTCCCGGTCGGACTCTCGATGATGGGCGCAACGCTGTCACACGTGAGCGTGAGCTATGGCAGCGAGACGGCTGTCGATGACGTGACACTCGACATCACAAGCGGCGAACGGTTCGCCATCATGGGCCCATCCGGTGCAGGGAAGTCGACCCTTCTTCGGGCCATCGCTGGACTCGAGCCGCTCGCCTCGGGCAGCATCAGCGTTGCCGGACGCGTCATCAGCGATCTTCCGACCCACCAGCGTTCCGTGGGCCTCATGTTCCAGGACTACGCGCTGTTCCCGCACATGACGGTCGGGCACAACGTTGCGTACGGTCTGCGAATGGCCGGCGTTCCGCCCGCTGATCGCACACGGATCGTCGGTGAACTGCTTCACACCATCGACCTCGATGGCTACGCCGACCGACCCGTCGCAACACTGTCCGGTGGTGAGCGACAGCGTGTCGCCCTCGCACGCACGCTCGCACCGCAACCGTCGCTGGTGATGCTCGACGAACCACTCGGTTCCGTCGATCAACTCCTCAAGGATGACCTCATCATCCAGATGCGTGACATCCTCGGCATCGTCGGTGCCACATCCATCTACGTGACCCACGATCGCACCGAGGCTGAGTCATTCGCTGACCGCATCGCCATCATGCGATCCGGTCTCCTCGTGAGGGTGGGTACGCCAGCGGACGTGTGGGATGATCCTCGCACTGTCTTCGTCGCACGATTCATGGGTCACAGGTCCATTGTCGACGGCGGCCGCATCGGAGCCGAACCTGGCCCCACGCTGATCCACACCGATGCCATCACCATCGGACATGACGGCAGCATTCCGGGTGTGGTGCGATCGTCGAGCTTTCGCGACGGTGCATATCGATCTGACATCGACCTTGCCGGTGGGATCGTCGAGGTGTCGACCCGCCATGCCCTCGAGGTGGGCAGTCCCATCGGACTCAGCATCGACCCTGCAGGGGTACGCCCGCTATTGGTCGACGAGGTCTGAGGTCCGCACCACGCGACCGAAATCCGAGGCGAGGTTCAGCGACGTGTACCGAGCCACTTCGCGAGCCCGATAGACCTTCTTCGTCGGGGTGACGAGATCGAACGTGTGCGTCGCGTCCTCCACGAAGATCAGGTCGTACCCGAGATCCGAAGCTTCCCTGGCCGTCGTCTCGCAACACATATTGGTCTGGATGCCGCAAATCGCCACACCGGCGATCCCGTGGCTCGACAGCCATGCGTGGAGATCCGGATCGCCATGGAACGCCGAATGCACGCTCTTGGTGAGCAACAGATCTGGTGTGCCGGTGATGACGTCCTTGAACTCGTTGCCCTTCGACCCCGTCGCGAGTGGCGAGGAGGGCGTCCGCGAATTGTGCTTCACGAACACAACCGGCCAGTCCTGCTCCCGCCACGCCGTGATGAGATGGAAGATGTTCATCTCGCAGTCCGGGTTGTTCCGAGGTCCCCAATACGTCGCGTCGTCGAAGCCCTTCTGGACGTCGATGACGATCAGCGCCGTACTCCCGTTCCAATCTCCCACAGTCACCCCCGAGCGGATATGTCGGCCCACCTGGCGCCGCTGGCTGCGACGAGACGATCCAGCGCGACGGGATACACCGTGTCGGGTGTGCCGCCTGCGGACCAGACCCAACGGTAGCGGGCGAGTGTGGCGTCCGCTATGACCTCCAGGTGTGTTGCATGTCCCATCGCCGGTGTACCGCCTGCAACGAATCCGGTGACTTCCCGAACCCTGTCGAGGGGGGCTGGCCGAGCGACCTCACCGCCGAAGACGCCTGCCAACTTCGTCACATCGACCCGATGGTCGCCGGAGCAAATGACGAGGACCGGGTGGTCATCGACCAGGAATACGAGGCTTTTGGCTATCGCACCAAGGTCACAGCCAACGGCATTCGCTGCATCTCGGGACGTCTTCGTCCCCTCGGGATATCGAACCATTGCGGCGGCCACACCCAGCTGCGCCGCCCGTTCGACGACCAGCTCCGAGCTCGCAGGCAACTCGCTGCCCGTTCGGTGCACACCCGACTCGGTGGCCAACCAATCGACCCGCTCGTCATGGGCCTCCCTAGGAAGTACATCGACGACGAGAGCGTCGACCGTCACCCCGACACGCACGACACCGACCGGCAGCGCTGCAAGGAGCCGGTCATACATGCCTGCCCCATGCCCGATCCGGTTCCCGCGGCCGTCGAACACCATTCCTGGTACGAGCACGACATCGACGTCGTCGAAGGGCACAGGGACGCTGCTCCGATCGGGCTCGAGGAACCCGAATCGATGTCGCACGAGGTCCGCACCGTTGTGATCGTGCAGAGTGAGCAGGTTGCCCTCCTCCGTGCGCGGCACGAGGATGCGGCATCTGGACAGGTCGTGCACGTTCGATAGGTCGATCTCCTGCGGCATGGCGAGGTAGGAGGCAACCACGCCGTGGATCGGAGGCCACGCCGACAACGCAGCAGCCACACCTGCAGACAGGGAAGCCGTGTCAACCGTGGATGCCCAACGGCGCCACTCTGCTTTCGCTGCTTCGGCTGTCGGGCGCTGCACACTCATGGGTCCGCACCCTAGATGCTGGCTCGATTGCGGGTCGCCCGGCCGCTGTCGCAACTCGATGTCACGGCGTACCATCGTTCCATGGATGCGAGGGACGATCACGACAAGGTCCGTCCGATCCCCTTGGGCGACGCCGACGTCGGGGTCGGTGACACCGCGTTCGTCGAAGATGCGGACGGAGAATCCCCGATGCGGCCGTGGCTCCCGCTGTCCATTGCCCTCGTCGCCCTGATCATCGTCGTGGGTTCCGTTGCCGCATTCGGTGCGCTCAGGTTCGACGACCCGCCACCGAGCGACGAGGCTGCATTCACCTCGGATGGCGCAGGTGAGGATGGTTCCACGACCACGGCGCCAGCATTGAACCCGCGCCTCGATGAACTTCTTCCAGGGACGACAGATCGATTGACCCTGATCGCACAAAACGAGGACGGCCTCTGGGCGCTGCTCTGGGACCCATCGTTCCGCGAACCCAAACCCCTACAACTCGACGTCGCGTTCGATGAGGCCATCAACACCGCAGTAGCTTCCTTCGACAGTGGGGGCCGATTCCTCGCCGTCATGACCTGCATCGAGGGTGCCACCGTCCCGTGCGAGCTGTTCGTTGGTTCCCCGACGAACGTCGGACCGGAACCCGATGTGCGCGACACGACAAGTTTCCTATGGCATTCATCCGAGGTCGGGCGCATCGCGTGGCTGGATGGTGAATCGCCGAACGCAACCACGTTGGCCACAGGCTCAGTGAACCCGCTGTCGGGACGCATCGAGGATGTCGACCAACGATTCCCCGTCAGCGAGCGTGCGGCCCTCGTTCGCTGGGACACCGAGGGATTCGTCCTCGCAACGCCGGAAGGCACACTCGTGTTGACCGGCGACGGGGAGCCCGTTTGGACACACGGAGGAACGGCGATCACCGCCACGGACATGGTCGTCGGCATCGTCGAGAACGATGGCACGTGGACCCTCCTCGATCGGACGTTCGGGAAGGCGATCGAATCCCCTGCCCTGGGATCGATCGATGACAGCGTCGTCTTCATCGCGACGTCTGATGCCGCCAATCTCATCGGAAGGCTCGCTCACGGGAGGGCCTCAGGATCCGGGTCCGACATGTCCCTCACCATCACTGGCGGAAGCCTCAGGGCACCCAGGATCCTCACGATTCCCCAGCGATTCGGTCCCTTGGGATTCACAGCAGACGCCGAGTACTTCCTCCTGACCACGGCGGACCTCGGCGACATCGGTTTCGTCGATTGGCGCATCGGCGCCACGCGTGTCGCTGCGTTGCCTCCTGGATACTCGGTCATCGCCCTCGACCTCGGCTGATCCTCCACCAGATCGCGACTCCCCGCGACGACCCTAGATGTGGCGGCGCAACTCCCCCGCAAGGTCACCACGCCTCGCAACGCTGATCGACGTCAGGCCCAGCCAGGTGGCAAAACGATGGAGTTCAGCCGCCAATTCGGTGGCCACATGAAGCGCATCCTGGCCAGCCTCGATGAACGCTGAACGCACCATGAGTGTCCCCGACTTCCTGTCTGCTTTGAGGTCGACGCGGGCGACGAACGCACCGTCGAGCATGAACGGAAGGACGTAGTACCCATGGACGCGCTTGTCCTCCGGCACGTATATCTCGATCCGATACCGAAAGTCGAAGAGCCGCTCGGTTCGTTCCCGATACCAGAGCATCGGGTCGAACGGACTCAGAAGCGTCGCTCCACTGATGGCGCGGGGTCGAGTGGCGTCAGGGTCCGCGTAGACCGGCCCCCTCCAGCCAGGAACCGATACGCGCTCGATGTCGCCGTCGTCTGCCATCTGCTCGAGCACGGGTCGTGCTGTGGGGAGGTGCAGCCTGAAGTAGTCAGCGATGTCGTGGGTCGTGCCGATTCCGAAGTGCCGGGTCGCCTCGGCGAGAAGGGCGCGATACGCAGCCTCCTTCGGTAGAGGATCCGCATCGAGGTGAACCTCCGGGATCATGCGCGCAGGGAGGTCGTACAGACGCATGAAATTCCCCGTCCGCAGCGCTGCAACCTTGCCTTCGGCGAAGAGCACCTCCAAAGCGACCTTCCCAGGGCCATAGCCCCACCACGCCTCATTGCGATGACTCGGAGCATCCAGGTCGCTCACGGTCAATGGTCCACTCACCGCCACCTGCTCGAGGACTCCCTCGAGCAGTCCCGGATGCGCATCGATCAGTGCCTGCGCCCGCCGCCAGGGTCGCATCTCATCCATCTTCCATCGCCACAGGTGATACCGATCCGCCGGCAGGACTGCCGCCTCATGGGCCCAATACTCGAAGTGTTCACCGGGGTCGTTGAGGAACCGATCGAGCTTTCCTGCGTCGTACGGGCCGAGGCGTGAATAGAACGGCATGTAGTGCGTCCGCACACAGACGTTCACCGAGTCGAGCTGAACGAGACCGATCTGGCCCATGACCCTTCGAAAATGCCTGACGTCGACCCGGCCCTCAGGGCGTGGCGCATTGAACCCTTGCGCTCCAAGGGCCATCCGGCGCGCGGCATCGATCGTCACAGTCCTCATGTTCCACCCATTGTCGCCGATTGGCTGAAGCCCCGCTGATCGATCGCGGGGTTGTCGTCTACGCTACCGCCATGGCTCGATTCGATGGCGGTAGCGTGGTCGCCGGTGCTCGCACGTTCGTGCTGGTGCCCCTCTTCTTCGTGTACACGATGGTGCTTGCCATCGTCGTGATGGTGGTCGGGGCGGTTCGTCCAGGGTCTGGGTTGTTCAATTCCATCCTCGACCACTGGGCCTCCATTTTCCTCCGGATACCTCCGGCGCGCTGGACGGTCGAAGGTCTCGAACACATCGATCCGGCGGAGCGATATGTCGTGGCGTCGAACCATCTCTCGATGTTCGACGTCCCCCTGCTGTTCAGGGTTTTGCCTTTCCCTGGGCGCTTCCTCGCAAAGAAGGAGCTCTTCAGGCTTCCGCTGATCGGGAGGGCGATGACCATGGTCGGCATCATCGAGATCGATCGAGACGCAGGAGGTGGCTCTTCCCGCCAGGCCATCAACCGCGGTGTCACGATCGCAGCCGAACGCGGCTATTCCCTGTTGGTCTTCCCTGAGGGAACCCGCAGCAAGGATGCAACACTGCTCCCCTTCAAGAAGGGCGCCTTTCGCATCGCCATCGACACGGGACTTCCCCTGTTGCCGGTAGTCATCGAGGGAACGAACCGCATCTCTCGACCGCATTCGAAGATCTATCGCCCCGGCTCGATCTCGGTTCGCGTGCTGCCCCCCATCGCCACGAGCGACATGACCAACCGGGACGACCTGAGCCGTCTCGCGAGCGAGGTCGAAATGTCGATCAACGACACCTACGCCTCCATGCGAGCGGCCGCAGTCGGCTGAACGACAGCTGGCCATCAGTCGTATACCCCGAGGAGATAGGTCGATCCGTCCTTCACCTCGCACAGGTAGGCGCCTGTCGATGTGACGACCTGGTAGCGATCGGCCGTTCCCTCTCCATCCCACCATCGGCCGACATGTCGCCAGGGACCCGCCCATGACAGAACGGGTACCCAGCGGGATCGGAGCCGCACCTGGTCAGGGACTCCCTCGACGAAGGTGACCTCGAACGGGACCCTCACCGGTGGGACGAGCGCCGGCGCAGGTCCAGGGATCCTTCCGGGCCACGGAGCGGAAGCGTCACGCTCGGGGGCGCGCTGATCCTCCCCCCATCGGCTCCACAGCACCTGGTGCGCCGGATCCCGTCCTCCCTGGCCCGTCGACATCAGGAGACTCTCGGGCCCAGCGATGGCTTGGACCTCCATGAGGGCACGCTGTGTCTCCTCGAAGGTCTTGGCATCCTCCTCGAGGGCCATCTGGCGTCCCGATCCCGAGAGATCTGCCGGTTCGAGCGACAGCGACACCAGACCGCCGCGGATGCCAGCAGACACACCATCGATCCACGTTCTGAGCTGCCACCGAACACGCTCCGCCAACGATCGATCATCAAACGGATCCGCACTCCTCCATGCTCGGGTTCGCACGGTTCCGTCCGCCGCTTCCGCGGTCACGATCACCCGATGCGGGGCAACCCCGTGCCGTGCCAGACCCCCAATCAGGCGCTGGGCGAGGTTCCTTGCGATGAACGCCGCCTGCTCCATGTCGTCGATGGGGGGATCGAAGTCGGAATGCACCCTCGGGTCCTCGGGAATATCACGTGTGTCGACCTCCCGATCGACACCGAGAGCCACCCTGTGGGCGTCGAGACCTGCGCGGCCGAATCGCGACACCAGGGCATCACGGGGCAATTCGGCAAGCGCGCCCAGCGTGGTGATACCGAGCCACCGGAATGTCGCTGCCAGGTCCTCCCGTCCGATGGCTGCAATATCGAGGGCACCGAGGAAGCGGTCATCGTCCTCAACAATGTGGATCCGATGAAGGTCTGACGTCATCCGCGCTGCCTGCTGGGAAGCAAAAGGGCCAAGGCCCACACCGATCCGATGATCGGTTCCGAATGCCTCCAACTCCTTGTCGACCCTTTCGATCAGAGGACGTTCACCGCCGTAGTACTTCACAGCACCCGACATGGGAACAAGCATGGTTCCCGGATGAAGAATCTCCACCCTGGGAACGATCTCCTCGATCCGCTCGACCAAGGGGTCGAACCGCGTCATCTCGACCGGAAGGTCCTGGGTGATGGTTCGCACCGAGGGACACACACCCTCGGCGGATCGCCTCCGCATCCCAACCTCGATGCCAGCCTCCGCGGCCAGCCCATTCACCGCAACGACACGCCCGTCTGCCGCGATGGCCTGGGCAGGCTCATCAGGCGAGACGTCGGGTCGCCGCAATGCCCAGGTGGGGTACCACACGCAAATCGTTCGTTCCATCGTCCTCGACCTCGATCGTTCGATGTATGCCTTTTGCCCACTTCCCCGATGCTTCGAGGACCGTGCGTCTCCTCAACAACTGGCCATGTCCGGCATCCGTGCCTTCCCATGACACCTCCTTTGCCTCCAAGCGGAGATGGGCGATGCCAGCAGGCAGGGCACCGGTCACCGGTCGCAACACGAGAGGTGTTCGGTGGGACCTTGCCTTCGCCACCAGGGTTCGCAGCATCGCCTCACGGACGCCATTCGGGATCTCGGCATAGACCCCCCTGACGCCCGACAACAGGGTGGCGACCACCCTTCCCCAGGTGACCACATCACCGCTCCTCACCACCACGAGACGATCGGCCTCGACACCCAGCTCCCACGCTGCCGTCGGGTTCATCCATCCGCGTACATCCAGATAGGCAATGGGACCCGACACGGCATAGGGAACGATGAGGGACAGACCGACCCTTGTGAGGCCGGTGCCGGGAAGACCAGACAGTCCTGCGACCTGACCCGGCCCGAGGCTCAGGGCCTCTGGCTCCACGAGGAAGCGGGGCGGAAGGCCAACGGTGACCTCGTCCTCTCGCTGTAGGTTCACGACCACCGTCGATCCCTTCGTCCTCACCAGCGAGGGTCCTCTGCCGGGAGATCATCGTAATCGAACATATGTTCGATTGCAAGAAAGGGGGAAAGGAGCGAACCGATCAGTCGATGAGAGCCACGGCGTCGCTCACAGCCGCTGCAACGGCGTGTGGATTGTCCTCCTGGAGGAAGTGCCCTGCGCCTTCGATCGTACGATGTGGAACACCGACCGCGCCGGGAATGACGCTCTGAAATACCCTGTCCGTACCCGCCGTGATCGGATCGGAGTCACTGAACGCGGTGAGGAACGGCTTTGACCATGTCCGGAGGACCTCCCAGGCCCCGCGCTGGGCCGAGGCCTCGGGATCGTCATGGGTGATCGGAACGAGACTCGGGAAAA
>Ga0316195_10001294_pt1 | contig 11086 bp, 12 predicted proteins | sample Phised1_MG_FD_204937 | JGI IMG/M metagenome (GOLD analysis project Ga0316195, IMG submission 204937) | Coastal sediment microbial communities from Maine, United States - Phippsburg sediment 1 | ecosystem: Environmental > Aquatic > Marine > Coastal > Sediment | place: USA: Maine | collected... | reverse complement strand
TTGGGCCGGGCCATCAACTGGCGCGCCTGCACCCTGCAGAACTGTGCAAACGAGCCATCCGGCGTCTCGTAGCCCCAGATGCGCTGCGAGGTGGAGAACATCGGGTCTCCGCCATTGCATTCCTCATCTTCGCCATCATCCTGGTTGCAGTGGATGACGACCTCGTCGCCCACCTTCCAGCGGGTCACCTTCCGGCCGACTGCCCAGACAATGCCGGAGGCATCGGAACCGGCGATGTGAAAATCGCTGTTGTGTCCGTCAAAGGGCGAGATCGGGATGCCCAATGATGCCCAGACCCCGTTGTAGTTGACGCCTGCGGCCATCACCAGAACCAGCACTTCGTCGCTGTCGATCTCCCAGGTCGGAACGACTTCCACCTGCATCGCGGTGTCGGGTTCGCCATGGCGTTCACGGCGGATCGCCCATGCGTACATCTGTTTCGGTACGTGCCCGAGCGGCGGAATTTCGCCGATTTCATACAGATCCTTGCGCGGCGCGTTCGAGTTCGCGGGTGGACCGGCCTGGTCCAGACTTGCTGCTGATTGGGCCATGGGCATTCCTCCTGTTCATCCTGCCCAAGATTTGCGCATCTGATGCTGCAATGCAACATGCCATTTGGTTGAACGGCAGCGATTCATCGCAGCGCTGCCGGATTTACCAAAAATCAAGATTGATGAACGATTGTAGGGTTCTCCGTGGCATTGTTAACGGAATGCAACTGTTCGAGGGTTGAGCAAATGAACAGCTTTCTGCAGCTGATCGGGATCAACATTCACTGGAGCTCGTATCTGCCGTTCACTGGCACAGGTGGAGGCAGTTCAGGTCTCCTCATCCTGATTGCGATGTGCCTCATCGGCACCACCATCATCAATGGCGTGCTGAAATTCGACTCGCTGTTCAACACAATGGTGAACTTCTGCGCCCTGTTCGCGGGCGCCTATTTCGCCAACGTTCTGGCTCATTCCTACCAGCTGCCCGGCATCGACAGCACGGTCATGATAGCCATCACGGCGAATGCAGGCATGGCGGTCGCGGCACTGGCGCTGATGCTGTACTACCGCACCTCCGTCAACTGAAGCAGACCCAGGGGGAGTTTGCGAGCCCCTTCCATACACCCAAGGTTTGGTTGCACTGCAGCATGCTGCATGCTTGGATGCATGCAAAGTCATTGCCGGAGTTAGACAGATGAGCGAGCAAGCAAGGCGCGACCGTCCCTGGATATTCAGGACCTATGCGGGTCACTCGACCGCCGAGGCCAGCAACGAGCTTTATCGCCGCAACCTCGACAAGGGTCAGACGGGTCTGTCGGTGGCGTTCGACCTGCCGACGCAGACCGGCTATGACAGCGATCACCAGCTGGCTCGAGGCGAGGTGGGCAAGGTCGGCGTACCGGTAAGCCACATCGGCGACATGCGCACCCTTTTCAGGGACATTCCGCTTGAGCGGATGAATACCTCGATGACCATCAACGCCACGGCGGCGTGGCTGCTGGCGCTTTATGTTGCGGTGGCGGAAGAGCAGGGCGCAGACCGCCGGCTGCTGACCGGTACGACGCAGAACGACATCATCAAGGAGTATCTTTCGCGCGGTACCTACGTGTTTCCGCCCGGCCCGTCGATGCGGCTGATCACCGACACGATCACGTGGTCGTGGGACCAGTGCCCGAAGTGGAACCCGATGAACGTGTGCTCCTACCACCTGCAGGAAGCAGGCGCCACGCCTGCTCAGGAACTGGCCTATGCGCTGGCGACGGCAATCGCCGTGCTGGACGGGGTGAAGGCGTCCGGTCAGGTGTCCGATGGCGATTTTCCGCAGGTGGTCGGCCGGATCAGCTTCTTCGTCAATGCCGGCATCAAGTTCATCACCGAGCTGTCGAAAATGCGGGCGTTCACCGATCTGTGGGACGAGATCTGCCGTGACCGCTATGGCGTCGAAGACGAGAAGCTGAGACGCTTCCGCTATGGCGTGCAGGTGAACTCGCTGGGGCTGACCGAGCAGCAGCCGGAGAACAACGTCTACCGCATCCTGATCGAGATGCTGGCGGTGGTGCTTTCGAAGAACGCCCGTGCCCGCGCCGTGCAGCTGCCGGCCTGGAACGAGGCGCTTGGCCTGCCCCGCGCATGGGATCAGCAATGGTCGCTGCGCATGCAGCAGATCATGGCGTTCGAGACCGACCTGCTGGAACACGACGACATCTTCGACGGTTCGGCCGTCATCAATGCAAAGGTCGAGGCGCTCAAGCTGGCCGCACGCACTGAACTCGCGGTGATCGAGGGCATGGGTGGCGCCGTGGCGGCAGTGGAAAGCGGTTACATGAAGGGCGAACTGGTCAAGTCCAATGCGGCCCGCATCAAGGCCATCGAGGACGGCCGCGAGACGGTGGTGGGCGTCAATGCCTATGAGACCAGCGAGCCATCGCCGCTGTCCGGTGGCGATGGGCCGTCGATCCTGACGGTGGCGGAGCATGTCGAGCAGGAGCAGGTCGAGCGCCTGAAGCAGTGGCGGAAGCAGCGCGACAACGCGGTGGCAGAGGCCGCGCTGGCTGATCTCAAGACTGCCGCGCTGGAAGGCCGCAACATCATGGAGCCGTCCATCGCCTGCGCCAAAGCCGGGGTTACCACAGGCGAGTGGGGACAGACGCTGCGTGATGTATTCGGCCAGTATCGCGCGCCCACCGGGGTCGGCACCGTTGTCACCTTGTCGGACGAGGATACCCAGGCCGTCCGCGCGCAGGTCGAGGCGTTGTCGAAACGGCTGGGCATGCCGGTAAAATTCCTGGTCGGAAAGCCGGGGCTGGACGGTCACTCCAACGGTGCCGAGCAGATTGCCGTGCGCGCCGGGGAAGTGGGCCTGGAAGTGATCTACGAAGGCATCCGGCTGACGCCGGAGGAAATCGTCTCTGCGGCAATCGAGCAGCAGGTGCACATCGTCGGGCTGTCGATCCTGTCGGGCAGCCACGTGCCGCTGGTGCGCGAGGTGATGAGCCGCATGCGCGAGGCCGGGCTCGACAAGGTGCCCGTGGTGGTCGGCGGCATCATCCCGGATGACGATGCGCGAGTGCTGAAGCAGATGGGCGTGTCGAGGGTCTACACGCCCAAGGACTTCCGGATGACCGGCATGATGGGCGAGATCGTGTCGCTGGCTGAACGGCGGCTCGATGATGCAGCCGCCTGAACAGGGCGCGGATGAGACCCGGTTCCGGCAGGCCACAAGGTATGACCTGCCGGCGATCATTGGCCTGATTGCCGATGACGGGTTGGGGCGCGGCAGGGATGATGCATCGCTGCCGCTCGATGCCAGTTATGTGAATGCCTTCAACGCCATGGAGGCGGATGGCAACCAGGTTATGATGGTTGGTGAACTTCGCGGCGAGGTTGTGGCCTATCTGCAGATCACCTTCATCCCGGGCTTGAGCCGCAAGGGGGCATGGCGGGGGCAGATCGAGTCTGTCCGGGTGGCCTGCCGGCTGCGAGGCCTGGGGATTGGCGGCAGACTGCTGGACCACGCGGTAGGACTGTGCCGGGCGAGAGGCTGTCGGCTCGTGCAACTGACCAGCGACAAGACCCGCGCCGAGGCGCATCGCTTCTATGGCAGGCTGGGTTTCGTTGCCAGCCATGACGGCTTCAAGCTGGTTCTTTAACCCCGTTACGCACGCTTCGCCGCCAGCATGTGAGCATCCGGCGCGCCATCGGGGAGAACGGCCTCGAGATTGTGGCTGAGCGTGTACAGTTCCAGGTCCTGCAGCAGCCGGTCAAACCGGTCCTGCACCCAGACCGGATCGGCGATTGCGCAAACCATGATGCCGCCCGGCGTCAGCAGGCGGGCGAGCGCGGCAAACCCTTCCCCGCCCACGTGGCCATGTACGAAAGTGCCGGCGCTGACCACGGCATCGTAGCGTGGTTGAGGAGGCCCGAACGGCAAGTTGAGATCGGCCTCCGCCAGTGCGCGGTATACCTGCTTGCGCGCTGCCACGGCGAGCATCCGGGGTGAGATGTCGAGACCGTCGAGTTGCCGGAAGCCCTGATCATGCAACAGAGCGCCAACCGCGCCCGTGCCGCAACCGGCATCGAGAATGGAAGGGTTGTCCTGTGGTGCCAGATAGGCCGCGAGCAGCCCGGCGACGCGTGCCGAACCGGTTACCTGAAGCGTGCCGAAGACATCCCTGTCGTAATGTTCCGCCCAGCCGGCATAAAGTTCTCGCGCCTCGTCTGCCCCGGCAATGGAACGGGCGCGCCGGATGCGGGCAAGTGCCTCTTCCCTATCGCCGTTCATAGAGGTTCAGCCAGCTGTCGGGCTGGTCCGAGGTGCGGTAGTTGACGCCGGCGGTGCGGCTCATGCGCTTTGCAATGCCGTCGTGTTCGATGCGGTCCAGCGCCTGCGCGAAGCCCATGTCCTGCCAGACGCCGGCGTTGACGGAGAAGGCAAACAGCGCGCCGGTTTTCAGCAACCTGAACAATTCATGCAGGCAGCCGGGGCCGACATGGCCATGGGTGAATGTGCCGGTGCAAATGGCGGCGTCATACGTGGCGGACGGGAGCGCAAGCGGCCTTGTCAGGTCGGCCTCGATCAGATTCCGGTAGATGCCGCGTTTGCCGGCGACCTTGAGCATGTCCGCCGAATAATCGAGACCGTCGATGGTGGTGAAACCATGCTGGGCAAGTTCAACACCGGCCAGTCCGGTGCCGCAGCCCACGTCCAGTACGGCTCCGCCCCGGCCCGGTGCATGGTCCGCCAGCAGTTGCGCCACCAGTGCGGGCGAAACGTAGCCAAGCCCGTCAAGCATGGTTTTGTCGTAGGTTTCGGCCCAGTCGCGGTAGAGCGCGTGGGTGTCTTCGTCCGTCTCGAGCGAATAGGCGCGCTCCAGCAGTTCGGCAGCCTTGCCGTCGACGCTGGGCGGTATTCTGCTGGAACCGGACATGGCAGCAGTGTATCGCAGCCTCAGGCATTGGCAATGGCAGCACGAGGTGGAAACGTTCGGGAATGGTCGAGGTCTTCAACACGGTTGCGCCGGTGTTCGTGCTGATCCTGCTCGGCTTCGGGGCGGGCAAGGCTGGCTGGTTCGTCGAGGGGTCAGCGCGCGGGCTGTCGATGTTCGTGTTCTCGTTTGCCGTGCCGGCGTTGCTATTCAAGGCCATGGTGTCTTTCGGTTTGACGCCTTCACCACCATGGAAACTCTGGGCGGCCTTCTTTGGAGCCGTCATCTTCGTCTGGGTTCTGGCGATTGGCCTAGCGCGCAAGGTCTCGGGGCTTGCGGGTGCAGGCGGTGCGTCCGCCGCACTTGGCGCGGGGTTCGGCAATACGGTGATGCTTGGCTTGCCGCTCGGCGTGGCGCACTTCGGCGAAGCCGCGTTGTTGCCGATGGCGCTGATCCTGTCCATACACCTGCCGCTGCAGTGGCTGGCGGCCACCGTGCTGGCGCAGGTGGCAGGGGCAGGCAAGTCAGGTGGTGCGGCACAACTGGCGAAAGCTCTCGTTCGCGACATTGTGGCAAACCCGATCGTGCTGGCGCTGCTGGCAGGCACGGCATGGAACTTCACCGGGCTGGGGCTTGCCCCAGTGCCGGCGAAGGCGATCTCGCTGCTGGGTGATGCAGCAGTGCCGGCGGCGCTGTTTGCGCTGGGGCTGTCCGTGTCGAGGTTTGGCATCAGGGGCAACCGGCTGGCGGTGGCCGTGCTGCTGATGCTGAAGCTGGCGGTGATGCCGGCGGTGGCGGCGGTGCTGGCGCTTCAGGTGTTTGCGCTGCCGGCTGTCGAGGCTGGTATCGTGATCCTGTTTGCAGCGCTGCCGGCCGGCGCCAATGCATTCATCTTTGCCGAGCGCCAGGGCGTTGGCGAGGCAGCCGTATCGGGCGCCATTGCGGCAGGCACGGCACTGTCGGTGGTGACATTGTCAGTGGTGCTGGCGCTGCTGGGTTAGCCGGCAATCAGAAACCCAGTTCGCGGCGGATTTCTTCTGCGGTCACCCCGGCCTCGCGCAGCGAGGCAAGCGAGCGGTCGCCCGCGCTCTTGGACAGCTTGCGCCCGGTCTCGTCCGGGATCAGCCCATGGTGGATGTAAACGGGTTGCGGCAGTTCGAGGATCGACTGCAGCACTCGGTGCACCGAGGTGGCGTGAAACAGGTCCTGCCCGCGTGTCACATGGGTGATGCCCTGCAGCGCATCATCGTGCACCACAGCGATGTGGTAGCTGGTGCCGATGTCCTTGCGGGCCAGCACCACATCCCCCCAAGCCTTCGGATTGCAGGTAACGAGACCAGTCTCGCCGCCGGGGCCCACGCCTTCTTCGCGAAAGGTCAGGTTGCTGCCAGCCGCGACAATGGCCTTGGCCATGTCCAGCCTGAGCGCATAGGGCTCGCCTGCGGTCATGCGGCGCTGGCGCTCCCATGACGTCATAAGCCGGCAGAAACCCGGATAGACGGGGGCGCCATCGGGGTCACGCGGCCCATCTGCGGTGTTCAGTTTTGCCCGGGTGCAGAAACACGGATAGAGCAGGCGCAGCCGCTCGAGCCGGTCGATGAAGGTGATATATTCGTGCAGGTGCTTCGACTGGCGGCGCACCGGCTCTGGCCAGGACAGGCCAAGCCAGGCGAGGTCCTCGAAGATGCCATCGACGAATTCCTGCTTGCAGCGGAAGGTGTCGATGTCCTCGATGCGCAGCATGAACACGCCGTCATGGCGGCGCGCCTCGCGCTGCGTGAACAGCGCCGAGTAGGCATGGCCAAGGTGTAGCCTGCCGTTGGGGCTGGGAGCAAACCTGAACTTGCGTGCTGCCATGGTGTGGATGCGGTGTGCCGGTTGCCGGGCCCGGATGGCCCGTTATAGTCGGCCTTCATGCAGGCAAACGGATTTGCAATCAACACGCGGGATGAACTGGAGCAGGCGGCAGCCTCGCTGATCAGGCTGGATGAGCGCTTTGGCGTATTGCAGGCGCGCAACGGACTGCCCCGGTTGCGGCTGAGGCCGGGCGGGCTCGAAGGGCTGGCGTGGATCGTTACGGGGCAGCTGATCTCTGCGCGTGCCGCAGAGGTGATCTGGCAGCGGGTCAGTGCGGCGCTGGCGCCGTTCGACGCCCACCGTATTGCAGAACTTGATGTTGATGAGGTGGCGGCGCTGGGCCTTACGCGGGCGAAGGCGCTGGCGGTCATCGACGCGGCAGTCGCGGTGCGGGACGGCGCGTTCAGCTTTGCCGCGCTCGAGACGATGGATGATGCGCAAGCGGCGCGCACGCTTGCCAGCCTGCGCGGCATCGGGCGGTGGAGCGCCGACATCTACCTGATGAGCTGTCTTGGCCGCCCGGATGCATGGCCCGCCGGTGACCTGGCGGTGCGGGCGGGCGTACAGCAGTTGCTTGGTCTGCCGTCGTTGCCGGCCATTGCTGCGATGGACGGGCTGGCTGAGGCCTGGCGGCCATGGCGTGCGGTGGCGGCGCGCTTCCTCTGGGATCACTATGTTGAAACACGGGTGAAAGGCGGTGGTGAAGCGGGTTGAATGCAGCGGATCCGCGTCATGAATTCGGGCCTTCACACGGTCGTTGCACAAGATATAGTAAACATCCAATGCCGTCCGAATTCGCTCCAACCGAATCAGAGGAAGGAACGTGCTGCACGCAAACGTCGCGCCGGAGAGTTGTCCGGCCCTCGTCCTGAATGCCGACTACCGGCCGCTCAGCTATTACCCGCTGTCCCTGTGGTGCTGGCAGGATGTGGTCAAGGCGGTTTTCCTCGATCGGGTGGATATCGTGTCGGAATACGACACGATGGTGCGCTCACCAAGCTTCGAGTTCCGGCTGCCTTCGGTGGTCAGTCTGAAGACCTACGTCAAGCCGGCGCGGCACCCGGCCTTCACCCGCTTCAATGTTTTCCTGCGCGACCGCTTCACCTGCCAGTATTGCGGGCATGGCGAGGAGCTGACATTCGATCACCTGATTCCTCGCTCGAAGGGTGGTCAAACGACATGGGAGAACGTCGTGACCGCGTGCAGCCCGTGCAACCTGCGCAAGGCCAACAAGCTGCCGAGGGACTGCGGCATGCATCCCGCACACCTGCCTGAACGGCCGACGGTGCACGAACTGCATGCGAACGGGCGGCATTTTCCGCCCAACTACCTGCATGAAAGCTGGCAGGATTATCTCTACTGGGATACCGAGCTCGATCCGTAAACGTAAGTGCGCCTTGCGCCGGAGAGGGCAAGCCCGGCCAGCAACAGCGAAACCACCACGTTCCAGCCCGCAAACGACAGGCCAAGGAACCGCCACTGCGCATCTGAACAGTTGATGACGCGTGCCTTGCTGAGGTCCGGCAGGCCACCGGACAGACCTGCCCCGGAAGAGCAGGCGTCAGGGCCTGCCCACCAGGCCCATTCGACGCCGGAATGGTAGACGCCCAGACCGGCATTCAGCAGCATTGCCGCCATGACCGCCAGGAAGCCCCAGCGTACCACGTCAATATCGGCGCTGCCGCTCCACATGCGCAGACAGATAAGGGCGAGGACGGGGAGCGAGAAGTAATAGGCCCAGCGTTGCTGCAGGCAAAGCGGGCAGGGATTGTAACCGCCGATCAGCTCAAAGCCCCAGGCACCGATTATGGTGGCTGCGGCCAGTGCCAGGGTGAGGGCGCCAATGCGGGTTATGGATGCACGAGAGACCATGCTGCCACGCTTTCAGTCAGAACAGGTATTTGACGGCCGCGAATCCGCCCACCAGCGCCAGGCCGGCAGCCAGCGTGAGCCAGCCCAGATACTTCTCGATGAAGGCCCGCATCGGGTCTCCCAGCCACCACAACAGGCCGCAGACCAGGTAGAATCGCATCCCGCGCGATACCACGGAAGCGGCAATGAAGATGGGCAGGGACATTTCGGTCACGCCGCTCATAAGCGTTATCACCTTGTAGGGAAACGGCGTCAGGCCGGCAAAGAACACGATGGGAAGTCCCCACTCGTTGAACTTGTCCTGGAAGTCGACGAACTTCGCGCCCAAATTGTAAACATCGAGGATCCACTGGCCGACCGTGTCGAAAAGGAACATGCCGATGGCGTATCCGGCCATGCCGCCCAGCACCGAGGCGATGGTGCAGATGGTGGCGTAGCGCCAGGCGCGCTGCGGCTTGGCCAGCGTCATGGGCACCAGCATGGCATCCGGCGGAATCGGGAAGATGGAGCTTTCTATGAAAGACACTATCGCCAGGTACCACTGCGCATGGCGGTGGCCGGCAAGTTTCATCACCCAGTCATAGACGGATCTCAACATGGGCAATGCCAATACGCGCACGCGGGCGATTTGTCCATCACGGCAAGATGGCCGCAGGTGCGGCCTGTTTGCAGTTGACGGGTGCGTTGCGGGGCCTATGATCCGCCGCGTTTTGAGTGCCCCTGTGGCGGAACTGGTAGACGCGGCAGACTCAAAATCTGTTGCCCGAAAGGGCGTGCTGGTTCGATTCCGGCCAGGGGCACCAGATTTCCTTTGACAGAACTGCTTGAATCCGGCGCGTGGCCGTGTCGTGCGCCATGCCGGGAACCAGGGCATGTGCGGCGAAGGCAAGTTGCCGCTGCAGGCTGCCATTGATCCGGAGGTATCCGCAATGGTAGGCATGGGCGTTCTGTCCGGGGGCAACAGGCAGAAGACTGGAGTTGATCTTGCAACGCGATAACCTGCTCAAAGCCCCTTCCAGCCTTGTGCTGATGTTGGCCATGCTGCTGTTGATGATGCCGCTTGGCGGTGCAGTGGCACGTGCGGACAATCCGGTTCTAGTTTTCGACGCAGCCGACGGCAAGGTGATCGTGGCGCGCGATGCCGGCAAGCCCTGGTACCCGGCTTCGCTCACCAAGATCGTCACCGCTTACGTCGTGTTCGACGCCATCGAACAGGGCAAGCTTTCGCTTAACACCAAGCTGACCGTGAGCAAGACGTCCTCAGCGCCGCCGCCGAGCAAGATCGGGTTCAAGCCCGGCACACAGGTCAGCGTCGATTTCGCGCTGGAGGCGTTGCTGGCCTATTCGGCCAATGACATGGCGGCGCTGCTGGCCGAAGGCGTGGGCGGGTCGCAGGAAAACTTTGCCCGGCTGATGAACGCAACTGCCCGGAAACTGGGCATGACCGGTTCGCATTTCGTCAATCCGCACGGTCTTTACGACCCGCAGCAAATCACCACAGCACGCGACATGGGGCTTGTGACCTATGCCCTTCTGAAGCGGTTTCCACAGGCGCGAAAGTACTATTCGGCGCCGTTCGTGCGGGTGGGCAAGAAGCAGCTGCGCAACCGCAATTATCTCCTGAGGATATGGGACAAGGCTGATGGCCTGAAGACCGGCTTCATCTGTCCGTCCGGGTTCAACCTGGTGGCCACGGCCAACGTCAACGGACGGCGGCTGGTGTCGGTCCTGTTCGGCACGCGCAGCGGCAAGGCGCGGGCGCACAAGGCCAAGGTGGTGATGGAGAATGCCGCCGGTTTCGGCGGATCAATGACCGTCTCCGCGTTGAACAACGAAAGCGGCAAGCCGCCAAACCTCCGGCAGCAAGTGTGCGGAGGAAAGGGCCTGCGCATGGTCGAAGCTGGCCAGTTCAACGGTTGGGGCGCCACCTTCGGCAAATTCGAGAGCGCAGCGGAAGCCGAAGCAGTCATCAGCGGCATCGAGGCAGTGCGCAGCCAGACCATGCAGAACGCTTCATCCGGTGTCGTCAGGGTGCCGTTCACCAAGGACTTCGTGCCGGTTTCGTTCAACATGTCCCAGTCGGCAAGCGTATCCTTGTGTCAGCAGGTGCAGTCGGCAGGCGGTTCGTGCGACGTGATATCGCCGGCAACGTTCGCCTCGTTCGCCAATCTGGCAGGACGGGAAAAGTCGAAAGGCGCAGCGCCAGCGCAACCGCAGCCGCAAGCTGCAAAGCCAGCGCACCAGCAACGAAGAACCAACGCCGACAAGAAATAGCGCACCAGCTTCAAGCCTGGCTGCCGGGGGATGGCGTGCATATGACGGACATGGCCAGGGGTATCCTGTTTGCGCTTGCCGCCGGGCTGGTGTACGGGCTGGCGCCGCCGTTCACGCGGCTGGCGTTCGTCAACGGCGTCCCGGCGATGGAAACAGCCTTCTGGAGAA